>Ga0055451_10000958_pt1 | contig 11720 bp, 9 predicted proteins | sample China_Galinas_PW_3_FD_57745 | JGI IMG/M metagenome (GOLD analysis project Ga0055451, IMG submission 57745) | Wetland microbial communities from San Francisco Bay, California, USA, that impact long-term carbon sequestration - China_Galinas_PWB_D2 | ecosystem: Environmental > Aquatic > Marine >... | reverse complement strand
TGGACGGGGGAACGACGTGGATCAAGTTGTCCGGCGTGCCGACGATCGCCGTCCGCGACATCGAGATCCAGCGCCGCGAGAACGACGTGGTGCTGGGGACGTTCGGACGCGGGTTCTACGTGCTCGACGACTACACGCCGCTGCGCACCGTCAACGAGGAGCTGATGGGCGAGGAGGCGGTGCTGTTCCCGGTAAAAGAAGCGTTGCAGTACGTGCCGCGCAGCCGGCTCGGCAACCCGAACGGTCGCGGATCGCAGGGGGCGACGTACTTCGCCGCCCCGAACCCGCCGTTCGGCGCGATCTTCACCTACCACCTGGGCGAGAAGTTCAAGACGCTCGAGGAGCAGCGGCACGAGGCGGAGAAGGAAGACGACTGGAAGTACCCCGACATCGATCGGTTCCGGGCCGAGGACCGTGAGATCGAGCCGAAGGTGGTGCTGACCGTACGCGACAGCGACGGCAACGTCGTTCGGCGCGTCAACGGCTCGCGCGACAAGGGCTTCCACCGCGTGGCGTGGGACCTTCGCTACCCCTCTGAGCGCCCGGTCAGCCTGAACGAGAGCCACGTCGAAGACTGGGAGCTGCCGACGCGCGGCGCGATGGCCGCGCCGGGCGAGTACTCGGTCACGCTCGACCTGCACGAGAAGGGGACGGTGCGCCGGCTGGCCGGGCCCGAGTCGTTTACCGTCACCGATCTCGACCTCGGGACGCTGCGGGCCGATGACCCCGCCGCCGTCCTCGCCTTCACGCGCGAGGCCTCCGACCTGAACCGTGAGGTGTCCGGCGCGATCCGCGCGTGCGGCGAGGCGCAGAACCGCGTCAAGTTCCTCCGCAAGGCGATCCACGAGACGCCCGCGGCCGGGCCCGAGCAGCTCGAACGGCTTGAGTCGATCCGCCTCGACCTCGACACGCTGCTGGTCAAGCTGCGCGGCGACCCGACGCTGAGCAAGCGCAACGAGCCGCAGGGTCAGTCGATCAGCTCCCGCATCGGCGCGGTCGTCTCGGGGCGGTTCGACGTGACCAGCCCGCCGACCGGCACGCACCGCGAGCAGTTCGGGTACGCCAAGGAGGAGTTCGCCGACGCGAGCAGCGAGATGCACGCCCTGTTCGACCGGCTGACCGGGCTCGAAGACGAGCTCGAGCAGCTCGGCGCGCCGTGGACGCCGGGGCGCGTGCCCGGGGCGAAGAAGTAGCCCGGGCGGCTCAGCTCTGTGCGGCCTTGCGCCCGCACTCCGGGCAGCGGGCCCGTGCGCCGTACGCGAGCCCGCGCAGCATGTACCCGCAGTACACGCAGCGCCCCTCGCGCAGGCGGCGCTGGCGCTGCGCCTCGCGCCAGCTCGTCCGCTCGACGGGCAGCGTGAACAGCAGCCCCGCGACGACCATCCCCCCGAGCGACAACGCCGTGAGCAGCGCCACACTCCCCGCCGAGCCCGTGATCGCGAGCACGATCGACACCGCCCACAGCACGACCGCCGCGGATCGGGTCGGGATCGGCTGCCACCGCGACGCGCGCGGGCGGCCCGGCGCGTCGCCCCTCCCCGGCGACGACTCCAGGTACATCTCGCTCACTGAGCCCGGCGCAGCCATTCGTCCTCCAATTCCTCGAGCTCGCTCCTGAGCTTCGCCCGCTCGTCGGTCAGCCGCCCGGTCAGCGCCGCGTCCGACCACGTCTCGGTCCGCCCAAGCTCCTCGTCCAGATCCCCGATATCCGCTTCGAGCTCGCCCATCCTCTCCTCCAACTGCTCGATCCGCATCCAACTGAAGCGGCTCTTTGTGCGGGTCACATCGTCGTTCGTGCGGCGTGTGTCGGCGTTGGCGGCGGTGGGGGAGTGTCCTTGCCGCGGCTCCGAGATTTGAGATTTGAGATTTGAGATCTCAGACGCGGACGTGGGTGCTGCGTGGAACTTGCCGGTCTCCCACCCTTCGCTGCCCGCTTCGCGCATCGCCGCGATCCGCTCGGCGTTCTCGGTGTAAGTGCCGACCATGACCTTGCACCCGCCGCACCCATCGAGCACGAGCAGGTGGTCGCACGTCGCGTCGATGAGCGCACGGTCGTGGCTGATGAGGATCAGCGTGCCGTCGTACCCGCCGTCGAGCGCGAGGGACTCTTCGAGCCGCTCGGCGCTGGGGATGTCGAGGTGGTTGGTCGGCTCGTCGAGGACGAGCACGTTCTTGGCGCTGGCGAGCAGCCCGGCGATGGCGGCCCGCGTGCGCTCGCCGCCGCTCAGCACGCCGATCGTCTTGTCCTGATCGCTGCCGCTGAACAGGAACGCGCCGGCGAGGTTGCGGGCGTCCTGCTCGCTCAGCAGCTTGTCGGGGTTCTCGGCACGGATCCTGTTCTGGAGGTAGCGGTACACCGGCAGCTCGGGGTCGGCGTCCTCCTGGTCCTGCCGGAAGTACCCGGCCCGCACGTTCGAGCCGAGCGAGACCGAGCCGGCGTCGGGGCGGACCTCGCCGAGCAGCGTGCGCACCAGCGTGGTCTTGCCCGCGCCGTTGGGGCCGATGACGCCCCAGCGCTCCCCGCGCCCGATCTTGAGCTCGAGACCGCGGAAGAGGGTCTTGGTCGAGCCGTCGTCGCCGGGGTATTCCTTGGTGATCCCGCGTGCGGTCGCGACGATCTCGCCCGATCGTTCGGCGCGGGGGAGACGCAACGACAGCTCGGCGTGCTCGGCGGGACGCTCGATCGCCTCCTCGCGCGCGCGCTCCAGACGCGACTCGCGCCCGCGCGCCTGCTTGGCCCGCTGACCGGCCTTGTACTTGCGGATGAACGCCTCCTCGCGCCTGAACGCCGTCTGCTGGCGTTCAAATGCGCGGAGCTGCGCGAGGCGTCGCTCGCCCCGGAGCTGCCGGAAGGTCGTGTAGTCGCCGGGGTACTCGATCGTGCGCCCGTCCTCGGTCTCGATGATGCGCGACACGACGCGGTCGAGCAGGTAGCGGTCGTGGCTGATCAGCACCACCGCGCCGTGGTAGTTCTCGCGGAGGAAGGTCTCGAGCCAGATCCGCCCGTCGAGGTCGAGGTGGTTGGTCGGTTCGTCGAGCAGGAGCACGTCGGGGTCTTCGAGCAGCAGGCGAGCAAGCGCCAGGCGCGCCCGCTGCCCGCCCGACAGGTCGCCGACGCGGATCGAGAACTGCGCATTGGTGAAGCCGAGCCCGTGCAGCGTCTCATCGATGCGGTGATCCACCGCGTACCCGCCGGCGTGATCGATGCGCCGTTCCAGATCCGCCTGACGGTTGAGTAGCTTCGTGAGCGCATCACCCTCGCCCGAGCCCATCGCGTCGAAGACCGCGTGCAGCTCGGCGTGCAGGGCGTGGAGCTCGGCGAAAGCGCCCTCGGCCGCGTCACGCAGCGACTCGTCCGGATCGAGCGCGGGGTCCTGGCGGAGGTACCCGACGCGCGAGCCGCGCTGGATCGACACGGTTCCGGCGTCCGGCGCGATTTCGCCCGCGAGGATCCGCATGAGGGTGGACTTGCCGGTGCCGTTGCGCCCGACGAGCCCGGCACGCTCGCCCGGCTCGACGGCGAGCGACACACCGTCGAGCACGACGTCCACGCCGAACGAGTGCCTGATGTTGGTGGCGGCGATGACGGGCACGCGGCGATGGTACGGGGTCGGTGGGTGCGCACGTCGCGATCGCGCCAAGTGCATGAGATTGTGTTCTGTCGAATACAGGGTAAATACCCGGGGTGGTTATTGACGCGGTTGTCCGATTCGCCGAGAATGGGCGCGCGTCGGGCGCGTCTCGGGTGCTCGGCGCGGTGTCTCGACTCCCCGCCGCTCGGACGGCGAGAGGAGCGTGGGGGTGCGCAGGGGGCGCACGCGTCCGGACGTGACCGGTCGGGTCTGTGGATCCTGCGCGGTCATTGCACGCATCCCCCGGTTTGTCTTTCGCGTCACCCAACCCACCCGGTCTGCAATGCGGCCGAGTACGGACCGCCGGTGCGATCCGCGCGACCGCTCTGTGAATAAAGGAGGTCGAAGATGAAGCCTCGCGTACTGATCCTCGCGAGCGTGGCCGCGATCGCGGCGCCCGGGGCGCTGGCGGACGAGCCGCCGCCGCAGCAGGCCGACCCGGTCTCGTTTGATCCGAGCTCCCCGTCGGTGGTGGGGTTCGGCGAGACCATGGGCAACATCTACGGCGAGATCTTCGGGGCGGGTCTCGGGGGCTGGGACATTGGCGGGCCGGGCCCGGTCCTGCACGTCCTGGATGCGTTCTACGGGCTGGTCTCCCCCCCGGACAACAACGACGGGCACTCCGGCGGCGAGTTCGATCCGAACCTGCAGTACGTCCTCTACTTCTCGGGCGACGAGAACGCCAAGGGGCTGCCCGGCACGGCGTACCGGCACCAGGCGGTGCGCCTTCAGGCCGCCGGCGACCGGTTCGTAGCGAATGGTCCGGCGACACTGCCGCCGTCGGTGTCGTTCCTGACGAACGTGCCGGCGACGATCGGGCCCGCGGCGTGGCCCGGTCCGGTCAATCTGCTCAGCGTCAACCAGACCAACTACAACGCGATCCCCACGATCCCGCCGATCGCGTACAACCTGTATGTGCCGCCGGTGGCGGCCCACGTGATGGACGACGTGGACGCGCTGGAGCTACTCCCGTGGGACTTCGACGGCGACAACGTACACGACATCCCGATCTACTTCACGATGGACATGAACAGTTCGCCGGGGCCGATCGCCGGCGCGGACATCTGGTTCTCCCCACCCGTTTCGTTCGCCTACTTCCCGTACGCGACAGCGCCGCAGCTCGGGCTCCAGCCCGGTCCGGACGAGGTGGACGCGATCGCGGTGTTCGACATGGCGGGGATCGGCATCGTTGATCCGGGGCTCGACTACTGCCTGTTCAGCCTCGCGCCGGGTTCGATCTCGCTGGCCGGGCCGGACGGCGTGCTCGGCACCGCCGACGACTACTCCCCGGCCGACATCTTCGTCACCGACTTCAACGGCATCTTCACCCTCTTCCTTTCGGCCAACTCGATCGGCATGCTGGTCACCGACAACGTGGACGCCATCGACGTCGAGATCTACAACGGGCCTCAGTCGGTCGAGATCTGGGATGACGTCCCGCCCGAGTACTGGGAGGCGTTCTGGGACGCCGACCTGACCACGCAGGGCGCGCCCCAGGGCGACCCGCTGTACGGGGTTCCGGACGGCAAGGTCACGGCGTCCGACATCCAGTTCTACGTCAACGCCTACAACCTGACCCACGAGTGAGGCGACGGATGCCCCGACCTCCACGCCCCGCCCCGTGCGGGGCGTTTTCTTTGCGCTCATCCGCCTTGATCCGAGGTGCGGGGCGTCCGCTATGATCGCCGCATGACCGGAGTGCCCTCCCACGGCGCGGTGCCGGGTTACCTGGCCGAGCCGCGATCGAAGCCCGTCACGCTGCGCACGCTGAAGAACATGGCGCGCGAGAAGAAGCCCTTTGCGTGTCTGGCGTGCTACGACGCGGTGATCGCGCAGCTGCTCGAGCGAGCGGGCGTGCACCTGCTGATGCCGGGCGACTCGGCGGCGCAGATCGTCCTCGGTCGTCGGCGCACGATCGACATGCCGCTCGACTTCGCGGTCCAGCTCACCGCGGGTCTGAAGCGCGGGGCGCCGAACACGGTGGTGATGGGCGACATGCCGTACATGAGCTACCAGGCCGACGACGCCGAGGGCGTGCGCAACGCCGGTCGGTTCATGACCGAGGGCAAGGCGGACGTGGTGAAGATCGAGGCCGACGCGTCGTACGCGCCGCTGGTGCGGAAGATGACGCGGGCCGGGATCCCGGTGTGCGGGCACGTCGGGTTGATGCCGCAGTACGCGGGTCTGGCGGGCGGTTACGTCGCGGCCGGTCGGACCGCCGCCCAGGCGCACAAGGTGGTGGACGACGCGGTGGCGTTGGAGGACGGCGGGGCGGTGATGCTGCTGCTCGAGGCGGTGACCGACGAGGTGACGCAGATGATCCTCGAGCGGACGAGCGTGCCTGTGATCGGGATCGGGGCGGGCACCGCCTGCCACGGGCAGATCCTGGTGTTGCACGACCTGCTGGGGATTACGGAGAACCCGCCCCGCTTTGTCGAGCCGACGGCGCACCTCGGGCCGGAGATCGTGCGGGCGGTGTCCGAGTGGGTCGGGCGGGTGAGCAGGCGCGAGATCGGCGGGCAGCGCTACAAGATGGCCGAGGGCGAGGCCGAGCGGCTGCGGTCCGAGAATCCGGCCCCAAGCCGCCCGCAGCCCGCCGGGTAAGCTGGCATTGCGCATCCCGAACAACGGACGGGCATCGTTCCCGGCGGCGGTCGAAGCGCGCTGCCCGTATGGGCCGACGAACCGGGAAGACCCGCCGGGCGAACAGGATTCGGGCGAAGCAGGAGGTGGTCGATGAGGCGAATCGTGAGTTCCGGGCCCGGTTTGGTCGTGCTGCTCACCGCGCTGGCGGCGCTGGTGGTGGCGCCGTCGCTGGTCCGGCGCGTCGGGTACGCCCAGACGACCGCCCGCATCCGGCTGGCCACCCAGTCGCTCGACGAGGACGACATCCTCGATCGCATCAGCCGCGCGCAGGTGGCGGTGGCCGACAAAGTCGAGCCCTCGGTCGTTCACATCGACGTGCGTCCGTCCAATGGATGGCACTCGGGGTTTGGCGCCAAGGGGGCCGGTTGGGTCTTCGACACCCGCGGGCACATCATCACCAACGCCCACGTGGTGCGCGGGCTGGACACGGGTGACTCGGCTCGGGTCGAGTTCTCCGACGGGCGCGCCGTCCAGGCCAAGCTTGTTGGCGCCGACGCGTTCACCGACATCGCGGTCCTGCGCACAGTCACACGCGAGGGGCTGTTCCCCGCCGAACGCGCCACCGGCGTGCCCCTGCACAAGGGGCAGCGCGTCTTCGCGTTCGGCTCCCCGTTCGGGTTCAAGTTCTCGATGACCCAGGGGCTGATCTCCGGGCTCGGGCGCGACCCCCGCGGCACCGTCGGGCCCGAGGGGTTCACCAACTTCATCCAGACCGACGCCGCGGTCAACCCCGGCAACTCGGGCGGCCCGCTGGTGGACATCCACGGTCGCATCGTCGGCATGAACGTCGCCATCGCGACCGGCTCGGAGTCCAACGGCACCAGCGACGAGGGGCAGTCAAGCGGCATCTCGTTCGCCATCCCGCTCACGGTGATCGAGTCGGTCGCCGAGCAGCTCATCGAGAGCGGGTCGATCCGGCGCGGGTTTCTCGGCATCAGATTCCCCGCCGAGGGGTCGGCCGCAGTCGAGAAGGACGACTCGTTCTGGGGCGCGGGCGTGCGGGTGAACGAGGTGAACCAGGGCGATCCGGCGTCGCTGGGCGGGCTCGAACCCGGCGACATCATCGTCAAGCTCAACGACCAGCGCATCGAGACGCCCGCTCAGCTTCGCAGCCTGGTCGCCACCAGCCCCGCCGGTGCCGACGTCACGCTCACCGTCTTCCGCGACAACGCCTTCCGCGACCTCGACATCACGCTCGGCGAGTATCCGCGCGAGCAACTCGTGATCGGGCAGGTCGGCGGCAAGCTCGAGGACCTCGGGGTCGGTGTCCTGAACGACCGTCTGGTGCTCCGCGTCTACTCCCGCACACCCGCCGCGGCGTTCGGGCTCGAGGACTACATGCGCATCACGGGCGTCAACGGCAAGCCCGTCGAGAGCTTCAGGGAACTCGCCGTCGCCCTCGACGACGCCGGCTTCCTGCGCGGGCGTGTGGTCAATCTGAACACGGTCGCGCAGACCGACGACGGCGAGGAGCCCCGCGACGTGCAGATTCACGCCAGGTAGGAAGGCCAGAGGCCACCGCGAGGATCGTGCCGTTGATCCCGTAGAATGGGGCGTACGTCGGCCGTTCGGGTCGGCAGGGAGGGCCCCATGACCACCTCGACCAGCATCTCGGGACCCGGGCTCGACGGCGTCGATCCGCACGCCGTCACCATCTCCGGCGTCGTCCTCGCGCCCGTCTACGGGCCCGACGACCCCGCCAACGCCCTGCTCAACTACCCCCGCGACATCGCCGCGCCGGGCGAGTTCCCCTACACCCGCGGGCTGTTCGCCGAGGGGTACCGCACCCGCCTCTGGACCATGCGCCAGTTCGCCGGCTTCGGCTCGGCCGACGACACCAACAGACGCTTCAAGTACCTCCTCTCCGCCGCCAACACGCGCACCAAGGCCAACACCGGGCTCTCCACCGCCTTCGACCTGCCCACCCTCATGGGACGCGACTCCGACGACCCGCTCTGCGTCGGCGAGGTCGGCAAGTGCGGCGTCGCCATCGACACCATCGAGGACATGCACCGCCTCTACGCCGACATCCCCGTCGATCACGTGACCGTCTCGCAGACGATCAACGGACCGGCCGCGGTCATCTGGGCGATGTACCTCGCCCACGCCCACCAGCGCGGCATGAGCTGGAACGACATCGGCGGCACGCTCCAGAACGACATCCTCAAGGAGTTCCACTCCCAGAACGAGTTCATCTACCCGCCCGAGCCCTCCGTCAAGCTCGTGGTGGACACCATCGAATTCCAGTCGCAGTTCTGCCCCAAGTGGAACTCCGTGTCCATCTCCGGCTACCACATCCGCGAGGCCGGCTCCACCGCCGCACAGGAACTCGCCTTCACCCTCCGCGACGGGATGGAGTACGTCGAGGCGTGCCTCGAGCGCGGCATGGACATCGACAGCTTCGCCCCGCGTCTCAGCTTCTTCTTCAACTCGCACAACGAGTTCTTCGAGGAGGTCTGCAAACTCCGCGCCGCCCGGCGCATCTGGGCACGCATGATGCGCGACCGCTACGGCGCCAGGAACGAACGCTCGTGGTTCATGAAGACCCACGTGCAGACGGCCGGGTGCTCGCTCACCGAGCAGCAGCCGCTCAACAACGTCGTCCGCGTGGCGTACCAGGCGATGGCCGCGGTGCTCGGCGGGTGCCAGTCGCTCCACACCGACTCGATGGACGAGACGCTCGGGCTCCCCACCGAGAAGGCCGTGACTGTCGCCTTGCGTACGCAGCAGATCCTCGCCCACGAGACCGGCGTCACGCGCACGGTGGACCCGCTCGGCGGCTCGTGGTTCATCGAGGACCTCACCGACACCGTCGAGCACGAAGCCCTCAACATCATCGCCGAGATCGACGACATGGGCGGGGGACCATGGCGCTGGCTCCCTCTCCCCTCCGGGGAGAGGGTGGATCGCTCGTCTTCGAGCGAGACGGGTGAGGGGTCTTCCGCCCCCAACATCCACACCCACCAGAACGTCGGCGGGCGCGCCGGCGCCGTCGCCGGCATCAACAAGGGCTACTTCCGCCGACAGATCGCCGAGGCCAGCTACCGCTTCACCGAAGAGTGCGAGGCCGGCGACCGCATCATCGTCGGCGTCAACGAGTACGTGGACGAGAACGAGCAGCGCCCGATCGACATCCTGAACATCGGGCCCGAGGTCGAGACCGACCAGAACCGACGCCTCGCCGAGTTCAAAGCCAAGCGCGACGCGGGCGCGGTCGAGCAGGCCCTCGACAACATCCGCAACGCCTGTCGCGGCGAGGCGTACACGCTGCTGCACGACCTGCCGGGCATGCCGCGGGAGATGAATGCGGGCGTATCGGCGAGTTCTGCTCCCTCTCCCCGCCGGGGAGAGGGTGGTCGGCGCAGCCGACCGGGTGAGGGGTCTACTACCTCTACCTCCTCTTCCTCCGAATGCCGAATGCCGAATGCCGAATGCCGCCTCCACCCGACCAACGTCATGCCGGCCCTGATCGACGGCGCCCTCGCCAACTGCACGCTCGGCGAGATGACCCAGGCGATGGCCGACATCTACGGGCGGTATGGTGGGGGGCCGGAGTGGTAACCAGTTTCACCGCGCGAGAGCGGCGAGCTCGGTGATCATTGCTCGAATGTCGGCGCGAGAATCTGCAATGTCATCGCGATGAGTAGTCGCGTACGGGTGATGGGCGGCCCGATCACCCAGGGTCTTGACCGACTTGACCGACTTCTTGGAGTCGCGCGACAGCCTGAACACATCACCGCTGATGGCGATGTTGACGATCCGATCCATGTCCACATAGTCCCCGCCGGACCTAATCCGTGGCGCGGCTCCGTGCTTCTCGAAGCTCGTGATCAGGAGACCCTCGACGAGTCGACGGAGAAGGACAGCCGCGGCGTCGTACCAACCGGCCTCAAAGCACCCATTGATCTGGGTGCCGATCGCCCTGAACGCGGGTCGGAACTCCACCTCCCTCAACACGACCAGCGAGTCTCCAGCCGGCTTGGCCCCCTTCCTCGTCAGGGATGCCAGCTCCGAATCCAAAGCTGCACGGGCCCGAGCTCGAAGGCGGAACGAACCGGGTCTGGGCCCGCGAACCGTGGCCGTGTGCTTTGTCAGCGACTCACAAAGACGTCCCGGGCGAGCCGAGCCTGTCAGCCCGAGTTCATGCATCAGGTGGGCCAGATCTGACACGTCGATGGCGATGTCCGGTTCCGACCGGTCGAAGTACCACAACACACCCACGGCCGCATCGACTTGCCGCTGCTCCAACAACGCTAAGCTCCGCGAGAACCTCCTGAACTCAGGGTCGATCTGGCCATTGGTCGTGTTCATCATCAGTCATCCTCCACCGCGCCGCCGATCATGCGCTGAACGTATCGCTTGCCCTCAAGCGTGACCTTGTACTTCTTCCGGGCCTGTGCGCTCTTCCCCTCCTTACGGACCTGTTGAACGAGGTTCGGCTTGCGATTGATCAACAGTCCGAATGCCCGAGTGATGTTGCCCACACCGTGCCCGAGGTGCTTCAACTCCGAGTTCACTCGCTGAGACGTCCACTCGGGCTGGTCGTTGCCTACCTGTAGCCAGTAGGCGACCACGAGAGCCTTCTCCGCGTCCGTGGAAGGTCCTGCGGCATCAAAGAGGTCGCTCACCGAATCGAAATCAGCGCGTGGCGCACCGGTGACCGACTCGTCCTCGTCGGCGCTCGTGCTGGGCGTGCGTCGCGTCCCGAGCACCGCCATTCCGAACCGCTCCGCCACCCAGCGGATTACTCGGCCTCGGGCGTCTTGGTCCAGGGGCTCTATCACCTCGGCGATCTTCGCCATGGCATTCAGTTCGGCATCGGGCATCGGTGGCTCCTTCTGACGTGGTGTCGATGCATTATGGCAAGTGCAAGTGGCATGTCAAGTGGCATGAAAACCCACAGTAATGCCAGTGAGCAGGGACCACGGGCAGGCAAGCCGCCCGTGGCACCCACGGCGATCGGCTTCCGAGAGGGGGTGCGGGGGAGACCTCCCCCGCATTTGCGTTTCAGATCACGTTGGCCTCTCCCGTCACGTTGAAGTGACGAGAGCAGATACTCACGGGGGGCCCGCGGGCTGTGTGTACACGCCAAACCGGTCGTTGACGGCCTTTGACGCCTCGTAATCCTCTTCGAGTGTTCCGTCGGGTTGCACGGAAAAGATCCCGTCGCGATAGCACTCCGTGAACATCGCAACGATGTTCTCCAACCCCGGATAGAATCGGTGCGAACGCATGGCCGCCAAAGGGCGGGCATGGCACCCGGCGCGCGTTCGGCTTTACTCGACCCGCTGGTACACCCGCACCCAGTCCACGAGCATGTGCTGGGGGAACGGCGTGGTCGCGTCGGGTTCGCCGCCGGCGCCGGCGCACGCGAGGTTCAGAAGGATGTAGAACTCCTCGTGGAACTCGGCGAAGACCTCGCCGGTGATGTCGGCCGAGGCG
>Ga0055451_10000956_pt1 | contig 11723 bp, 12 predicted proteins | sample China_Galinas_PW_3_FD_57745 | JGI IMG/M metagenome (GOLD analysis project Ga0055451, IMG submission 57745) | Wetland microbial communities from San Francisco Bay, California, USA, that impact long-term carbon sequestration - China_Galinas_PWB_D2 | ecosystem: Environmental > Aquatic > Marine >... | reverse complement strand
CGAAGCTGAGTACTGTGACAGGGTATCCATCATGGTGGATGGACGGATCGATGCCCTGGATACCCCTGCTGCTTTGAAAAAGCAATTCGCGTCGACAAATATGAATGATGTATTTCTAAAACTGGCCAGAAGGTGAACAGGTTTTTCGGATTTGTAAAAAAGGAATTTCAGCATATCTTCAGGGATGTGCGGACGGTGGTGATCCTGTTTGGGCTTCCCATTGTGATGATCGTCCTGTTTGGTTTCGTGGTTACCACCGAGATCAGGGATGTGAAAGTTGGTATCTGGGACCGCTCCATGGACCCGACCACCATCAAGGCCACTCAGAAGATATTTTCATCAGGTTACTTTGTTCCGGCGGGATACCTGCATAGTGAGAAGGAGATCGGAGCGCTTTTTCGCAGCGGAAGTGCCAAGGTGGTGGTCGTTTTCGAAGAGGATTTTGAAAGGAACCTGTTAAGGGAGAACAGGGCGGCCATTCACCTGATCACCGACGCATCGGATGCCAATTCTGCACAGCTCTCACTGAACTACCTTCAGGGTGTGTTGATGAACTTTTTCAAGACGCTGAATCCCGATAGGGCGTTGCCATGGACCATACATATGAAATCCCGGATGTTTTACAACGAGGAACTTAAAGGTGTCTATATGTTTGTACCCGGACTGATGGCACTGATACTTATGCTCATTTCGGCACTGATGACCTCTGTTACCATCACCAGGGAGAAGGAGTTTGGGACCATGGAGCTGCTGCTGGCATCACCATTGAAACCCAGGGAAATAATCCTGGGCAAGGTCATGCCCTACGTACTGTTGTCGTTTGTTAATGCCGGGACCATCATTCTGCTGGGCTTCCTGGTTTTCAATGTTCCCGTGGTGGGAAGCATCTGGCTGCTGTTGCTGGAATGTATGCTCTATATCACCCTCGCACTCTCACTGGGTGTACTGATCTCCACCAGTGCCAGGACACAACAGATGGCCATGTTCATGAGTATGCTTGGACTGATGTTGCCCACCATCCTGCTCTCTGGCTTCATCTTTCCAATCGATAACATGCCCAGGATATTGCAGTGGCTCTCAGCCATTATGCCGGCACGCTGGTTTATTGTGGTGGTGAAGAATATTATGCTGAAAGGGACCGGGTTTGCCTTTATCTGGAAGGAGACACTTATTCTTTTGGGGATGACCCTCCTGTTTATCCTGGCCTCTGTAAAAAGGTTTAAAATCAGACTTAGTTGACATGGGAGGAATGAGGATACTGGCAACGTTGCTCGTCAAAGAGTTCAAACAGATATTCCGTAACAGGACGATGCTTCCGATAATTTTTATAGTCCCGGTGGTTCAGATGATCCTTCTTACCTATGCTGCCAGCCTGGAGATGAAGGATATCAAAATGGCAGTGGTGGACCAGGATTATTCCCAGGCATCACGGCTGCTGATCTCCCGTTTCCAGGGCTCGCCATATATTGAGATCAATCTGAATACCACGGATTACCAGGAAGCGGTAAGGGAGCTTACCAGGGACCGGGTGGATGTCATTCTACTGATGCCACATGATTTTGAGAAGAATCTATACCGGGAACAGCAGTCGGACCTTCAGCTGGTGGTCAATGCCATTAATGCCACAGAGGCAGGTCTGATCAACTCGTACTGCACACGGATCTTAAATGATTATAATAATCAGTTGAGGAGTGAGTGGTTCGGGTTGGAAGGTTCGGGCGGGATCAAGTCCCTGGAGGTTATTCCCAGATTCTGGTATAACGCCCTGTTTGATTATAAGATCTATATGTTCTCGGGAATCCTGGTGATCATTGTGACCCTGATCGGAATGTTGCTTACCGCGCTGAATCTGGTTCGTGAGAAGGAGATGGGTACCACGGAACAGATCAATGTAACGCCCATAAGGAAGTACCAGTTCCTGATGGCCAAACTGATCCCGTTTATGTTGATAGCACTATTTGAACTGGCTTTCGGACTGGTCATCGGAAGGCTCCTCTTCGGACTCCCCATTGAAGGTAGTGTGGGTTTGCTCTTCCTTTTCACATGTATCTACCTTTTTGTGGTACTGGGAATAGGACTTTTTCTCTCAACCATCTCCAATACTCAGCAGCAGCTTATGTTCCTGGCATTCTTCTTTATGATCACATTTATGCTGATGAGTGGTGTATTCACACCGACTAACAGTATGCCACCCTGGGCACAGAAGATCAATGTGATCAATCCGGTGGCCTATTTCATGAATGTGATCCGCAGGATCCTATTAAAGGGATCAGCATTCGGGGATATCAGCCGGGAATTTTACAGCCTGTTGATTTATGCCACAATCATCCTTACCCTGGCCATTACCAACTACCGGAAAACTACTTGAGCAGCTCCTCGAAAATTTTATCAGTGGCCATTGAGTCCCAGTTGGCTGCACCGGTTTTACGGCATACGACCTTTCCGTTTTTTGAGATAATAAAAGTGGTTGGGAGTGCCTTGAAACTCAGTGCTTCGGGTGGAGCGGTACCGGTAAGGTAGAAAACAGGCATCAGGTAGTTGTGTTTTTCCATAAAGGGCTTTACCACATCTGGTTTTTCATTGGTCACCAGCATGAAGGCCACCTTTTCGCCCCATCTTTCATAGAGTGACTGTATTTCATGCATTTCGGCAACACAGGGCGGGCACCAGGTGGCCCAGAAATTCAGGAATATCACCTGATTCCTTGCGATGCTGAAGTAAAAGGGCTCATCCTGGTCCCAGGCGAGTGTCCAGAAGTAATCCGGGTCAGTAAGCTGACCCTGATCCTCCTCCTTCAGCATCCTGGGAGCCTTTACATATAATACTGCACGGTTCAGTGTGGTCAGTATGGCTTTTCTCGGGCCGGGTATCAGGAAGAGGATGATCAGCAACCAGAACAGGATATCGCCTATTTTCTGCCAGGTGGACCTTTTTTCTTTCCATTTTGTAAATCGATCTTTAATATTGGCCATTTTTTTACATTTTCATGCAAAGATAGTTTTTCCCTGTACCTTCGTGCAAGTTTATTATATTTGTTTGCCAAAGTCAGTCTATGTTAGAAAAGTTAAGGATTTTCTTCAAGGAGGAAATCTGGTCGCACGACCTCACTTCCAAGTCCCGCCGTCGCTCATTCTTAATTATGCAGGCAAGAATTTATATTCTTGCATTCAAGGGTTTTTTTGAGGACAGGGCAGCAGTAAGGGCGGCTGCACTGACCTATTTTACCATGCTTTCCATCGTGCCCATTTTTGCCATCGCGTTTGCCATCGCACGCAATTTTGGATTTGAGGATATGCTGCATGAATTCATTAACAAACATATGCAGGACCAGGTGGAAGTGATGAAATGGGTGACGAGTATGGTAGACAGCCTGTTATCGGAAACAAAGGAGGGGGTTATCGCCGGTGTGGGTGGTGTCATACTTTTCTGGTCGGTCATACAGGTGCTGAATAATATAGAAGCTTCATTCAATGATATCTGGCAGATACGAAAGCCCCGCAGCCCCATGCGGAAATTCTCGGATTACCTGGCCATCATGATCCTGAGTCCTTTCGCCATAGGGCTTTCCGGAAGTTTCATGCTTAAAATTCAATCAGCAGCCAATGAATTAGAGTTCTTCAAACCCATTATCGTCACTCTCATCAAATCGGTGCCTTACGTCTCCATCTGGATCCTGTTCACCATCATCTACATTGTAATGCCCAATACCAAGGTGAAGTTTAAATACGCAGTGATTGCAGGGGTGATCGCCGGTACCATAGCTCTTATATTCCAGTCCCTCTACCAGTCACTGCAGATCGGTGTAATGAAGTGGGGGACCCTGTATGGAACCATCGCATTTATTCCTCTGTTCCTGATGTGGCTGCAGATTACCTGGCTTATCGTGTTAATGGGTGCCGAACTCAGCTTCGCCTACCAGAATATCGAGAACTATGAATTTGAGGAGAATGCCCTTAATCTGAGTCAGAACAATAAAAGGATCCTGACACTGCTGATCTCGCACCAGATTATCAAGAATTTCGAGGAGGGAGCTGTTCCCTGGAATACAGAGGCACTCAGTCATGAGCTGGGCATTCCCATTCGCCTTGTCAACAGCCTTGTTTTTGAACTTGTGGAGGCCGGCATTCTGGCGGAACTGGCAGCCGCCAATCCCAAGGACCGCACCTACCAGCCTGCCGTGGACATCAATAAGATCACCGTAGCATACATTTACAGCCAGATGGAAAAGATAGGAGGCGCCAGGATGATCGTCACAGAATCTGATGTATTGACCAAGGTTGCCCATATTCATGAGCATATACTGCACTCAATCAGGGAGTCGCCATCCAATATCCTGTTAAAGGATATTTGAAGGATTACTATTTGAGGTTTACAGATTATTACGTAATATTGCATAACATTTTATTGGAATGAGGTATTACAGGCAGCAAAGCATTCATTATCACCATCACCACGTGAACGGTTGAGGAAGCTGTGTAGCACATTGTAATCCGAAATAATAGGTTTTGAGGTTTGCAGATACTGCAGACCTTTTTTCGTTTAAACAGAAAATGATGGAAAACTTAAGAATCGCCATTCAGAAATCGGGTCGGCTCAGTGAGAAATCACTGGATCTTCTGAATGAAGCCGGGATCTCACTGAGTTATGGTTCCCGGAAGCTCAGGTCAGTGTCACAGACCTTCCCCATGGAGGTGATCTACCTCAGGGATGATGATATTCCACAATATGTGGAGGATGGCGTAGCCCATATTGGTATCGTGGGGGAGAATGAGTACCGGGAGAAGAAATGCAGGGTGGACCTGGTCGAAAGACTGGGATACTCCAGGTGCAGATTATCCATTGCAATACCTAAATCAAATTCCTATGAGAGCCTGGAAGAGCTGAATGGCAAAAGAATTGCCACATCCTACCCGGTAATCCTTGAGAATTACCTGCAGGAGCATGGAATAAAGGCTGAAATACATATATTGAGCGGTTCTGTAGAGCTGGCCCCCTCCATTGGAATGGCGGATGCCATTTTTGATATTGTAAGCTCAGGAAGCACACTGATCAGTAATGGATTAAGAGAGGTGGAGATAGTCATGGAATCGGAAGCGGTATTGATCGCCAATCAAAATCTGAGCGTTGATGTTCAGTCAATGCTCAATGATATAATCTTCAGGATCCGGAGTGTGCAGGCAGCATCAAATAATAAATATATCCTGTTGAATGCCCCCAATGAGAGCCTGCAGGAGATCATCAATATTCTGCCTGGAATGAAAAGTCCCACTGTTATGCCACTGGCAGAAGAGGGTTGGAGCTCGGTTCATACAGTACTCAGTGAAAAAGAGTTCTGGGTGAATATCGACCGCCTCAGGGAGGTTGGTGCCCAGGGCATACTGGTCATACCCATTGAAAAGATGATTGTATAACCCGAAATGATAGTATATGAATATTTTTCGTCATCCGGAAAAGAGTGAATGGGCTGCGCTGGTTCAGCGTCCCCGGTTTGAACTTCACGCCCTGGAACAGACAGTACAAAAAATTATTGATGATGTAGCCTCCCGGGGTGATGCAGCTGTGAGATCCTATTCCAAAAAGTTTGACGGGTATGATGCCGGTATCCTTGAGGTTTCAGAAGAGGAGATCGGTACTGCCCCGGATGATGTGAGCGCTGAGCTTAAAAGGGCCATAGAAGTGGCTCACCGGAATATCCGGACATTCCATGAAAAACAGGTGCAACGGCCCGAAGTCATTGAGACTGTCGCCGGCGTGCATTGCTGGCAGAAACCTGTCCCGATCAGTAAAGTCGGACTCTATGTTCCCGGCGGATCGGCCCCGCTGCTCTCCACGGTACTGATGCTGGGCATCCCTGCAAAAATTGCCGGGTGCGGCGAGGTGATCCTGTGTACACCTCCCGGCAGTAACGGGATTGTGGACGCTTCTATTCTGTACTCCGCCGGACGGCTGGGGATCGACAGGGTCTTCAGGGTAGGAGGCGCACAGGCCATCGCCGCCATGGCCTACGGCACTGAAAGCATACCAGCCGTGAACAAAATCTTCGGGCCTGGCAATCAATATGTGACCATGGCAAAGCAGATAGTGAGCAAGGAAAGAGTGGCCATCGATATACCTGCAGGCCCGTCCGAACTGGCAGTTGTGGCCGACCATGCATCCAATCCGGCTTTTATCGCCTCTGACCTGCTCTCCCAGGCTGAACATGGTCCTGACAGCCAGGTCTTGCTGATAACCGATTCCGAAAAGATGATTGACAGAGTCCACAGTGAGATCCAGAGGCAACTGGGGAGCCTGTCCCGGAAGGAGATCGCTTCGAAGGCCTTGAATAACAGCAAGATCATTCTTTTAAATGACCAGCGCGAGGTCATGGAACTGGTCAATATGTATGCCCCTGAACACCTGATTATCGCTACCCGGAACTATTCAGACCTGGCTGAGCAGGTGATCAATGCCGGTTCAGTTTTCCTGGGCGACTATACTCCGGAGAGTGCAGGTGATTATGCCTCGGGCACCAACCATACCCTTCCCACCAACGGCTGGGCACATGCCTTCAGCGGGATCAATATGGATAGTTTTTTCAAGAAGATAACGTTCCAGGAGATCAGCAGGAGCGGACTGATCAACATAGGGGACTCCATAATAACCATAGCCAATGCAGAGGAGCTTCAGGCTCACAGCAATGCGGTCTCTATCCGGTTAAGTCACAATGACGATGCGTAGCTCTTTTGACATATTGAACCTTGTCAGGCAAACCATCCTGAAACTGAGACCATACTCGTCAGCACGGGACGAATATTCCGGATCTGCATCTGTATTTATGGATGCCAACGAGAATCCGTTTAATGCTCCGCTGAACCGCTATCCCGATCCCGGACAAATGGAACTTAAGAAAAAGATCTCAGCCATCAGGGGTCAGCCGCCGGAGAATATATTTCTCGGGAATGGCAGTGATGAGGGTATCGATCTGTTATTCAGGGTACTCTGTGATCCGGGAAGGGACAATGTGATAACAGTCGAACCCACTTACGGTATGTACGGTGTCTGTGCTCAGATCAATGGAGTGGAGCGAAGAAATGTCCATTTAAACAGGGATTTCAGTCTGGATGCCAATGCAGTCATTGAGGCAGTCGATGAGCATACAAAAATCATTTTTCTCTGCTCACCCAACAACCCCACCTCCAACTCAATGGAGAGGGAGGCAATGATAAAGATTATCGATGGAGTAGATTGTATGGTTGTGATTGATGAGGCTTATATCGATTTTAGCACTGGAAAGGGCATGCTCTCCCTGCTGCAGGAGAAAGGCAACCTGATAGTGCTACAGACCCTTTCCAAAGCCTGGGGACTTGCCGGGATCAGGCTGGGCATCCTGTTTGCACATCCTGTCCTGGTGGGATACCTGACCAATGTGAAGTATCCTTACAATATCAACAGCCTTACCATTAAGGAGGCTTTGAAGGGACTGGATGATCAGGATCAAAGGCAGCGGTGGATCAGCGAGATTATTGAAGAGCGCAGCAGGATGGCCGAAACTATCGCCATATTACCGTATGTAAATGTCGTGTATCCTTCTGATGCCAATTTCCTGCTTGTTAAGGTGGATGATCCTTTAATGGTTTACCGGTTCTTAATGGGAAGAGGGATCATTATCCGTGACCGTTCGTCGGCTCCCCTATGTGAGGGTTGTATCCGTATCACCGTCGGGACAAAAAAGGAGAACAACCTGCTGATGGATGCCTTAAAAATGATTAAGCCATGAAAAAAGTACTATTCATTGACCGGGACGGTACGCTGATCAAGGAGCCTCCCGGGGATTTACAGGTTGATTCACTTGAGAAGCTGGAATTCATGCCCGGGGTGTTCAGGAACCTCTATAAGCTGAGGCACTTTACAGGCTATGACCTGGTTGTGGTCAGCAATCAGGATGGACTGGGTACCGACTCTTATCCAGAAGAGGAGTTCAGGGCCCCGCATGAGAAGTTCCTGGAGACTTTCAGAAATGAAGGGGTAGAGTTTGATGCCATACACATGGATCCATCACTTCCCGGGGAAAACTCTCCGAACAGAAAGCCAGGGACCGGCATGCTTACGGAGTATATGAAAGGAGACTATGACCTGGAGAATTCCTATGTCATAGGTGACCGTATCACCGATATCGAGCTGGCAAAGAACCTGGGTGCCATGGGAATACTTCTGGGTAACCAGTCCATGAAAAGTGAACTTGAAGTATCCGGACTGGCCCCGTATGTGGTTGTGATCTGTGAAGACTGGGACAGGATCTATCATTTTATCAGGACAAGGCAGAGAAGGGCGGTCGTCAACCGTACCACCGGCGAAACTAATATCTCGGTAATACTTTCGCTTGATGGTGAGGGAAACACATCCATCTCCACGGGTCTCGGATTTTTTGATCACATGCTCGATCAACTGGGCAGGCATGGAGGAGTGGACCTGGAGGTTAAAGTAAAGGGAGACCTGCATGTGGATGAACATCATACCATCGAGGATACGGCCATTGCCTTAGGTGAGGCGTTCCTCGAGGCCCTGGGTGACAAAAAAGGCATCGAACGCTATGCTTTCGTGCTGCCTATGGACGACTCACTTGCCAGGGTGGCCATCGATTTTGGTGGCAGGCCTTGGCTCCAGTGGAATGCAGAGTTCAAGCGGGAGAAGATCGGGGAGATGCCCACCGAGATGTTTTACCACTTTTTCAAAAGTTTTTCGGATGCAGCAAAGTGCAATCTGAATATGGAGGTGACCGGAAGCAATGAACACCATAAGATCGAAAGCCTGTTCAAAGCATTTGCCAGGGTCCTGGGAATGGCTGTTAAACTGGATACTGAAAGCAACCGGCTTCCATCTACAAAGGGAAAACTGTAACGTGCAATGCCAGATGAAAGTAGCTATCATAAAATATAATGCCGGGAACATCAGATCGGTCGACCATGCACTAAAGAGAATGGGCATTGAGGCGCTTATAACCGATGACCATCAGGCCATTCTTGATGCAGACAGGGTGATCTTCCCTGGAGTGGGAGAGGCCACAAGGACCATGAAATATCTGAAGGAACGGGAACTGGATCTACTGTTGAAGGGGCTTACCACACCTGTACTGGGGATCTGCCTTGGACAGCAACTGATGTGCAACTGGTCCGAGGAGGGCGATACGCCATGTATAGGCATTTTCGATCAACCGGTAAGACGATTCCCTGAAAAAGGCCTGAAAGTGCCCCATATGGGCTGGAACAGCCTTGACTGGGTGAATGGGAAACTGGTTCCGGCCTCACTGAAGGGGGCTTATGTATATTTTGTTCATTCCTACTATGTACCGGTATGTGATGATACTGCCGCCGAATCCAGTTATATAGTGCCCTTCAGCGCTGCGATGCAGAGCGGTAACTTTTATGCCACCCAGTTCCATCCGGAAAAGAGTGGCGATCCTGGTGAGATCATTCTGAAACGGTTCTTAGCGTTATGATTGAGATTGTCCCGGCCATAGATATCATTGAGGGTAAATGTGTACGCCTTGCACGGGGGGACTACAGCCAGAAAAAGGAGTATGGTGATCCCCTTGAAATGGCCATGCAGCTCGAAGATCACGGCATCAGGAGATTACACCTGGTCGACCTGGACGGGGCAAGGGACAATAGGGTAGTGAACCATAAAATACTGGAGGAGATTGCTTCACGCACCTCCCTGGTCATTGATGCAGGGGGCGGAATAAGAAGTGAGGAAGATCTGCGTATAGTCTTTGATTCGGGGGCGCGTATGGTGACCGGCGGAAGTATTGCGGTGAAGGACCGTGAACGCTTTATAAGCTGGTTGAAACAATACGGGCCGGACCGCATTATTCTGGGTGCCGATTTCAGGTCCGGCCATGTGGCAGTATCGGGATGGCATGAAGATACCCGGCTGGAGCTGAAGGAGTTTATTTCAGGTTACCGGGCTGAAGGAGTTGAAAAGGCGATCTGTACTGATATTGAGAGAGATGGCATGATGGAGGGTCCGTCCATGGAGACCTATATGGAACTTAAGGCTGAAATCGGGGAGCTGTACCTGGTGGCCAGTGGGGGGATCAGCAGCATGATTGATATAGAGCTGTTGGATGAAGCGGGGATCGACGGGGTGATCGTCGGGAAGGCTATTTATGAGGGTAAGATCAGCCTGAGAACTCTGGAATCGTACATTATAAAAAATAGCTGACATGCTGGCTAAAAGGATTATACCCTGCCTGGATATCAGGGACGGAAAGACGGTAAAAGGGATCAACTTTGAAAATGTGGTTGACGTTGGCGATCCGGTGGAGCTCGGGGCCAAATATGCCCGTGATGGGGCCGACGAACTGGTCTACCTCGATATTACTGCCACCCATGAAGGGAGGAAACTCTTTGCTGATCTTGTTCGACGTATATCAGAGCACCTGAATATACCCTTTACCGTAGGCGGAGGCATTGACGGGCTGGTGGATGCAGAATTGCTGCTCTCTGCAGGTGCCGATAAGGTATCCATCAACTCATCGGCCGTCAGGGATCCCGGCCTGGTGGATCGCATTGCCGGAGGCTTCGGGAACCAGTTTGTGGTAGTGGCCATCGACGCGCAGCTTAAGGACAATCGGTGGACCGTTTTTGTCAATGGAGGAAGGATCCCCACTGACAGGGAACTGTTCAGCTGGGCAAAAGAGGTGCAGGAGAGGGGTGCAGGGGAGATCCTGTTCACCTCTATGAACCACGATGGGACCAAGAACGGATTTGCCTGTGCAGCGTTAAGGGAACTCTCAGAGAAGCTGACGATTCCCGTGATCGCGTCGGGCGGAGCGGGGAAAAAGGAGCATTTCGTGGAGGTATTTGAACAGGGGAAGGCAGATGCAGCACTGGCAGCCTCTATCTTTCATTACAACGAGATCCCGGTACCGGAACTGAAGAATTACTTAAGGAAGCATCATATAATTGTCAGATAAAATGGACTTTCAAAAACTAAACGGGATTGTTCCTGCCATCATACAGGATGCCGGGACGGCCACTGTATTAATGCTTGGATTTATGACTCCCGAGGCACTGGAAATGACCAGGAAAGAGGGCAAAGTGACCTTTTTCAGCCGAACTAAGAACAGGCTGTGGACCAAGGGTGAGGAGAGCGGCAATTTCCTATATGTAAAGGATATCCTGGAGGATTGCGATCATGATACACTGCTGATCAAGGCCACTCCGGCCGGTCCGGTCTGTCACACGGGCAGCGACACCTGCTTTAATGAAACCAACAGGATATCCGATGAACCGGAGGAGATCGGCTTTATTATGCAGCTTCAGCAACTGATCCAAACCCGCAAAAAGGAGATGCCGGAAGGCTCATATACCACCTCACTCTTCCGCAGCGGGATCAACAAGATCGCCCAGAAGGTGGGTGAGGAGGCCGTGGAGCTTGTCATTGAATCGAAGGACACCAATGATGAACTTTTCCTCAATGAGGCAGCCGACCTGGTGTATCATCTACTGGTACTTTTGTCTGCAAAAAACTTTGATATCAAGGATGTGGAATCGGTACTGAAAAAGCGGCACAGATAAAGAGCCGGTTAATCTTCCACCACTATTTTTTCGATCCTGTCGCCCTGGCGGATGTCATCGATCACATCGAGACCCTCGTAAACCTTTCCAAAGCAGGTATGCACCCTGTCCAGGTGTGCTGTATTATTGCGGGAGTGACAGATAAAAAACTGCGATCCACCGGTG
>Ga0055451_10000955_pt1 | contig 11727 bp, 5 predicted proteins | sample China_Galinas_PW_3_FD_57745 | JGI IMG/M metagenome (GOLD analysis project Ga0055451, IMG submission 57745) | Wetland microbial communities from San Francisco Bay, California, USA, that impact long-term carbon sequestration - China_Galinas_PWB_D2 | ecosystem: Environmental > Aquatic > Marine >... | reverse complement strand
GCTCGAGCGCGGCGAGACCGATGGCGCGATCGCCGAGTTCCAGAAGTCGGTCAAGGACCCGCGCCTCAAGGTCGAGGCGCTCGAGAGCCTCGGGCGTGCGTTCCGCGCGAAAGGCATGGTCGACCTGGCTCGCGGCCAGTTCGAGAAGGCGCTCGAGGCTGCCGGCGGCGACCAGCAGCGCGGGCTCGCGATCCTCTACGAGCTCGCTCGGATCGCCGAGGACCAGTCCAAGCCCGACGAGGCGCGGGGCTTCCTCAGTCGGATCCTCGAGGTCGACATCGGATTCAAGGACGCCGCCAAGCGCATGGAAGCGCTCGGGGCGTAGTCGGAAACGGATTCACCAAACGAACACAGACAACTGTCAGGATAGCTAGATGCCCAACATCAAGAGTGCGAAGAAGCGCATGCGCCAGACGATCACGCGCACGCTCGAGAACAAGATGAAGAAGTCGATGATGCGGACCTACCTGCGCAAGCTGCGCGAGGCCGTCGAGGCCAACGACAAGGCGTCCGCCGAAGCCCTGCTTCCGACCGTCTACAAGAAGATCGACAAGGCCGCCAAGGGCGGTTGCATCCACCAGAACACGGCCGCCCGCCGCAAGGCGCTGGCCGCCCGGCTCGTCGCTACGCTCGGCTAGCCTCACCCGGACCGGATCGAGGCTGGCCGTCGGCGGGCGGGCGGGTGAGAATGCACGGAGACCAGTTTCCACCGCCGCAAAATGACGCTTTCCGCCGATACGACCGTTCAGGCCGACGAGTCCGCTGAGCAGAAGCGAACGCATCACAAGGTCCGCTTCGTCACCGGGACCTCGCTCTACGACGGACACGACGCGTCGATCAACATCATGCGTCGAATCCTCCAGGCGTCGGGCGCCGAGGTCATCCATCTCGGGCACGACCGCTCGGCGCTCGAGTTCGTCGAGACGGCGATTCAGGAGGACGTGCAGGCCGTCGCGATCACGTCCTACCAGGGCGGGCACATGGAGTTCTTCAAGTACGTCCATGACCTGCTCGCCGAGCGTGGCGCCGGCCACGTGCGGATCTACGGCGGCGGAGGCGGTGTAATCCTCCCCGACGAGATCAAGGAGCTGATGGACTACGGGATCACGCGGCTCTACTCGCCCGACGACGGGCGGCGGCTCGGCCTGCAGGGGATGATCGCCGAGATGCTCGCCGAGAGCGACTTCGCCAACGGCGACCTGTCCGGTATCGACCTCGCAGACTTCGGGCGCGGGGCGCTCGAGAGCGATCCCGACTCGGTGTGCCGGACGGTGGCCCGGTTGATCTCGGCGGCCGAGAACCAGGACGGCGCGGCGTCCGATCTGCTCGCCCGCGTGCGCGAGCTCGGTGCCGAGTCCAAGACGCCGGTGCTCGGGATCACCGGAACCGGTGGCTCGGGCAAGTCGTCCATCGTCGACGAGCTCGTGCGCCGGTTCCTGACGGACTCGGACAGTGTGCGGATCGCGATCATCTCGGTGGATCCGTCCAAGCGGAAGAGCGGCGGCGCGCTACTCGGCGACCGCATCCGGATGAACTCGATCTACGACCCGCGGGTCTACATGCGCTCGCTCGCGACGCGGCAGGCCAACCTCGCGCTGTCGTCGTACATCGGCGATGCGCTGGCTATCGCCAAGGCCGCCGGCTACGACCTCGTCATCTTGGAGACGTCGGGCATCGGGCAGTCCGACACCGAGATCGTCGACCACTGCGATGCGTCGCTCTACGTCATGACCTCGGAGTACGGCGCGGCGACGCAGCTCGAGAAGATCGACATGCTCGACTTCGCCGACGTCGTCGCGATCAACAAGTTCGACAAGCGCGGGGCCGAGGACGCGCTGCGGGACGTGCGCAAGCAGTACAAGCGCAACCACAAGCTGTTCGATGTCGAGGACGAGGAGCTCCCGATTCACGGGACGATCGCTTCGCAGTTCAACGACTCGGGCACGAATGCGCTCTATGCGCGGATCATCGCGGCGCTCCGCCAGCGAGCCGGGTTCGAGTTCGAGGGTTCGATGGAGCTCGACACGAGCCACGCAGCGCAGGTCGCGATCATTCCGCCGAAGCGGACCCGGTATCTGGCCGAGATCGCCGAGAACAACCGCGGTTACGATCGCTGGGTCGCCGAGCAGGTCGAGGTCGCGCGCAAGCTGTGGCAGCTCCGGTCGGCGCGCGAGCTCGTCGCAGAGTCCGGCGGTGACGCGTCGTCGCTCGACTCGGTGATCGCCGAAACCGAGCGCGGTCTCGACGGCAACAACGCCAAGCTCTTGGCCGATTGGCCGGCCAAAGTCACGGCGGCGCGGGACGAGTACTTCAGCTATACCGTGCGCGATCGCGAGATCCGCGTCGAGCAGTTCTACGAGTCGCTCGCGCACACCAGGGTGCCGAAGATCGCGCTGCCGAGGTTCGAGGACCAAGGCGAGATCCTGCGCTGGCTGCTGCAGGAGAACGTGCCCGGCGAGTTCCCGTTTGCGGCCGGGGTGTTTCCGTTCAAGCGCCAGGGCGAGGACCCGACGCGGATGTTCGCAGGCGAAGGCGGACCCGAGCGCACGAACCGTCGCTTCCACTACGTGTCGGCGGGAAGCCCGGCCAAGCGGCTGTCGACGGCGTTCGACTCGGTGACGCTCTACGGGCAGGACCCGGCGCTGCGGCCGGACATCTACGGCAAGATCGGCAACGCGGGTGTCGCGATCTGCACGCTCGACGATGCCAAGAAGCTGTACTCGGGCTTCGACCTGTGCGACCCGAAGACGTCGGTGTCGATGACGATCAACGGGCCGGCGCCGATGATGCTCGCGTTCTTCCTCAACGCGGCGATCGATCAGCAGTGCGAGCTGTGGATCGAGCGCGAAGGCAAGACCGCCGAGGTCGAGAAGCGGATCGCCGAGATCTTTGCTGCTACCGGCACGAAGCGACCGCACTACGACGGGGACCTGCCTGACGGCAACAACGGGCTCGGCCTGATGCTGCTCGGCGTCACCGGTGACCAGGTGCTGCCGGCCGAGACCTACGCCGAGATCGCGGCCGATGCCGTCAGCCGTGTGCGCGGCACCGTGCAGGCCGACATCCTCAAGGAGGACCAGGCCCAGAACACGTGCATCTTCTCGACCGAGTTTGCGCTGCGGATGATGGGCGACACGCAGCAGTGGTTCATCGACAACGACGTGCGCAACTTCTACTCGGTTTCGATCTCGGGCTATCACATCGCCGAGGCCGGGGCCAACCCGATCACGCAGCTCGCGTTCACGCTCTCGAACGGGTTCACCTACGTCGAGTACTACCTCGCGCGCGGGATGGACATCGACGAGTTCGCGCCGAACCTGTCGTTCTTCTTCTCCAACGGGATCGACCCCGAGTACTCGGTCATCGGTCGGGTCGCGCGGCGGATCTGGGCCAAGGCGATCAAGCACAAGTACGGCGGCAACGAGCGCTCGCAGAAGCTCAAGTACCACATCCAGACCTCGGGCCGGTCGCTGCACGCGCAGGAGATCGACTTCAACGACATCCGGACGACGCTGCAGGCGCTGTACGCGATCTACGACAACTGCAACTCGCTGCACACCAACGCCTACGACGAGGCGATCACGACGCCGACCGAGGAGTCGGTGCGGCGGGCGATCGCGATCCAGCTGATCATCAACCGCGAGCTCGGGCTCGCGAAGAACGAGAACCCGTTGCAGGGCTCGTTCATCATCGAGGAGCTGACCGACCTCGTCGAAGAGGCCGTGTTGTGCGAGTTCGAGCGGCTGACCGAGCGCGGAGGCGTGCTCGGGGCGATGGAGACGATGTACCAGCGCTCGAAGATCCAGGAAGAGTCGCTCTACTACGAGACGATGAAGGAGAGCGGCGCGTATCCGATCGTCGGCGTCAACACGTTCCTGTCGTCCAAGGGGTCACCGATCTCGATCCCCGACGAGGTGATTCGCTCGACCGAGCACGAGAAGCAGTTCCAGATCGCGGCGCTCACGGCCGTGCAGGAGCACAATGCCGAGCAGGCCAGCGAGGCGCTCGAAGAGCTGCGCAAGACCGCGCTCGCCAACGGCAATCTGTTCGGATGCCTGATGAGGGTCGCGAAGTACTGCTCGCTCGGACAGATCTCGGGCCTGCTGTACGAGGTCGGGGGCAGGTACCGGCGCAACATGTGACCGTGCCCCTAACGATTGTCTCTGACACATTCTTTAGGGGCACGCGGAGCTAGCGGATCAGGTGCGTGTAGCGGTAGTAGACCTCGAGGGTCAAGACGCCGAGTGCTGTCGTGTAGACGCGGCCGCCTTCGTCGCCCCAGGCGCTGATCGGGTCCCACGAGCCCTTTTCGTGCCCATCGCGACGCTGCGACTTGACCAGCGCGTTGTCGAGCGACTTGCGCCAGGTGGTCCAGTAGTGGCCACCCATCTGGAACATCGCGTACGACGCGTAGTACCAGTAGTACATGTCGATGCTGCCGTCGGTCGGGTTCCAGTTCGGCTTCTTCTTGAGCATCGTCGAGGCGGCCGCGGACAGGACCGGGTTGGTCTTCGGAGTCTGGCCGAGGAAGATCCGGCACAACAGGCCGACCGCGGTCATCGCCTCGGTCTTCTCGTGCGGGAACTTGTCTTCACGACCCTCCATGCGTGAGGACGGCTCACCCCGCTTGGTGTAGCCGCACTGGCCGGTGTTCTGGTCGGTGACCTCCTCGAACCACGCTTCCGCGCACTTGAGCGCATCGGTGTCGACCGCGAGCTTGAACTCCTTGGCCGAGTTGAGTGCGAACACCATCCAGCCCGTGACCGAGGTGTCGTTCTCGCCGTCGTGCGGGAAGTAGCGCCAGACCTTGTAGGCGTTGCGCGCCCGCTGGATGTAGTTGACGCACTTCTGGGCGTACGGCTCGAGCGTCAAGTACTCGGACAGGCCGTAGGCCTCGATCATCGCCAGCGAGGCGATCGCGTGGTTGTACATGAACGAGTGACCCGAGGCCATGCCGATCAGTCCCTCGTCGTCCATCTGGTCCTTGAGCCACAGCACGGCCCTCTGGACGACGTCCTTGTGAGGACCCGTGCGCATCGTCGAGCCGTCGCCGAGGAACGCGAGCAGGGCGAGGCCGGTGCAGCCGACATCGTTGATCGGGTTGCCGGGGCCGTCGCAGATGTCGCCCTGCGGGCAGTGCTTCATGAACCCTGCGCAGCTCCAGTGGCCGTCCGAGTCCTGGTGGTCTCTGAGCCACTTGAGTGCAATGCCGATGGAAATCGCCGTCTGAGGGTGATGGTGGCCGAGGGACTTGCGGCCGCCGCCACGGCGGCCGTAGTGGCCGGCGCCGCCGCCGACACCGAGCACATCGTTGAACGCGTCACCGTCGAGGGCCGAGTCGAGCTGCGTGTCGTCCTCCATCTCGGTGAACTCCTCGGTGTCTTTCTCGACGATGTCGTTGTCCTCGAGAACCGGCTGGGGCTCGACCTCGGGTATAGGCTCGACGAGCTCTTCCTTCTGTTCTTCGATCTCGTTGATCTGCTCGGGCTGCTGGATCGCGACGACTTCGTCCTTCTGCTTTTCCGCGCTGGCGGTCGTTACGGTGGCCAGGATCAACGCGATGAGCGCGTGCACGCCGAGCGAGATCAGATACCAGGGCGCCGAGCGAAGGTGGTCGGCCATGACGTCCTGGAACGTCTCGTGCCGGTCCCAGGAGTGTACGTGGATGGGGGGTGGAATCGGGCTCGGCATTGTCGGCTCCTTCGTTGGTAGTTGCCGTTGGGGGCAAGGGCGAGGACTAACGAAGGGCCCCTCGTTGGCTCGTATGGAACGGACCATGCCGGGGTGGGTTCAGGTCGCTCCTGCCGATCGCGCGCAGCGACGCGTACACGAAAAAAGGCGGACGATCGCTCGCCCGCCTCTCTCGTGCGCGGTCTGCCGTGTCAGCGGATCAGGCGCGAATAACGGTAGTAGACCTCGAGCGTCAGGACGCCGAGCGCCGTCGTGTAGACGCGGCCACCGTCATCGCTCCACGCGCTGATCGGATCCCACGAACCCTTCGCGTGGCCATCGCGACGCTGCGGTTTGAGCAGCGCGCCTTCGAGCGCGTGGCGCCAGTTCTTCCAGTAGCGGCCGCCCATCTGGAACATCGCGTACGACGCGTAGTACCAGTAATACATGTCGATGCTGCCGTCGGCCGGGTTCCAGTTCGGCTTCTTCTTGAGCATCGTCTCGGCGGCCGCGGACAGGACCGGGTTGTTCTTCGGATCCTGCCCGAGGAAGATCCGGCACAACAGGCCGACCGCGGTCATTGCCTCGGTCTTCTCGTGCGGGAACTTCTCTGCGAGACCTTCCTTACGCGAGGACGGCTCGCCCTTCTTGGTGTAGCCGGCCTGGCCGGTGTTCTGGTCGGTGACCTCCTCGAACCACGCTTCCGCGTACTTCAGCGCGTCGGCGTCGACCTTGAGGTGGAACTCCTTGGCCGAGTTGAGGGCGAACACCATCCAGCCAGTGACCGACGTGTCGTTCTCGCCGTCGTGCGGGAAGTAGCGCCAGACCTTGTACGGGTTGCGCGCCCTCGAGATGTAGTTGACGCACTTCTGGGCGTACGGCTTCAGCGTCAGATACTTGGACAGGCCGTAGGCCTCGACCATCCCGAGCGAGGCGATCGCGTGGTTGTACATGAACGAGTGACCCGAATCCATGCCGATCAGGCCCTCGTCATCCATCTGGTCCTTGAGCCACAGCACGGCCTTCTGGACGACGTCCTTGTACGGGCCGCCGCGCATTGTCGAGCCGTCGCCGAGGAACGCGAGCAATGCGAGGCCGGTGCAGCCGACGTCGTTGATCGGGTTGCCGGGGCCGTCGCAGATATCGCCCTGCGGGCAGTTCTTCATGAACTCCGCGCAACTCCAGCGGCCGTCCGAGTCCTGGTGGTTCTTGAGCCACTCGAGGCCGAGGCGGATGGCTTCCGCCGTTTGCCGGCCACCCTTGCGGCCGAGACGCCTGCGTCCGCCGCCACGGCCGCCGAACTTGCCGCCGGCGCCGCCACCGAGGCCGACGACGTCGTTGAACGCGTCGCTGTCGAAGGCCGAGTCGACCTGCTTCTCGTCCTCCATCTCGGTGAAGTCTTCGGTCTGCTCCTCGACGATCTCGGTGTCCTGGAGCACGGGCTCGGGCTCGACCTCGGGTTCGGGCTCGACGATCTCCTCTTCTTCTTCCTTGATCTCCTCGATCTTCTCGGGCTGCTGGATCGCGACGACCTCGTCCTTCTTCTTCTCCTTGCCGGCCGTATTCACGGTGGCGAGGATCAGGGCGATGATCCCGTGGATCGCGATCGAGATCATGTACCAGGGAGCCTGGCGGATCTGTTCGGCCATGACGTCGTTGAAGTTGTCATGGTGCTCCCAGGGGCGGATGCCGTCGGACTCCACATGTATGTTGCGGGGGTCGAAATGGGGTTCGTTCACTTGTGCATTCCTTCCGAGGCACAGGGCCTTCCGAGGCAGGGCCTGCTGTGGCAGGCCAGCGAAGCGTGTTTCGGGAGAGTTCTCGAGAGAAGCGTCTCTGGAATTCGGGGTTGTGGCATACGGTCGTCAGAGAGGGGTCGCGCCCACAAAAGGCCCGTGGCACGCCCCGCCGGGGACGAGCCGGTCAACGCGAGGGCGGTCCTGCGGTTCAGTCAGGGCCGCGATTCTTGGCCTTTCGGGCGCCTCTCCAAGGCTCCGACACCGGTGATGAACCGCCGGGGCAGACGGAAACCGGACAGAGCAGTCTAGCTCGCCCAGCCGGTTGTGAGTAGAGCGCGCACCCGAGATCTCGCTGCGCTCGGTGTGCTCAGCGGAGGAACAGATCGCGGGGCAGGATGTTGCGCGAAGGGCGCTTTCGCTGCAGCTGCCGGTGCCACCGCTGGTATCGCTCCGACGCGATCTGCCGGCGGATGAAGTCCTGGGTCTTGGCATCGTTGAACGGGGGCAGGCCGCCGTCCGTTCGGCTTTCCAGCTGGAGTAGAATTACGATGTCACCGAGTTTCTTCGGTTCCGAGACCGTCCCGATCGCGTTCTTGCTGTCGAACGCGAAGTTGCGCAGGAAGTCCGCGTCGTCGCTGTCCGGTGTCAGCAGCTTGGTCTCGACCTGGCCGTCGAACCGGGCCATGACCTCTTCGGGGGCGACCTTGGCCAGGAGCTGCTTTCGGGCCTGCTCGGCTCGTTCGAGCGGCGAGCTCCCCGTCCCGTGCCCGTTGCCGTCGGTTCCGCTGCCGTCGGTTCCGCTGCCGTCGGTTCCGCTGCCGTCGGTTCCGCTGCCGTTCCCGCCGTTGGTTCCGGCGTTCCCGTCCGGCTTTGCGGCGAACGTCCAGGTCTGGACCCGGGCGCTCGCCTTGCGGACGAGCTCTTTCGCGTGCTTGCGGTAGAACTGCAGCATCTCGCGCGGCGTGATCTTGTGCGGCAGATCCGCGAGGATTCGGAATCTTTCGTCCTGGACGACCAGCCTCGCCATGATCTTCAGGCGCTCGCTCTCGCGCCAGTCCTTCCGCGTCATGCCCTTGGCCCGCAGGTTCTCGAGGAACTTCGCGCTGCTGCCCGACGCGACGGTCTGGCGCTTCTCCTCTCCGTCGAGCTCACGATCGACGTAGGACTCGAGCCGATCGATCGGGACCGGCAGGGACTGGAACCGGCTGGCCTCGAGGTAGCTCCACGCCTTCTTCTGGACGAGCTCCCACATCAGCTTCTCGATCTGCCGGGGCGACAGCTTGGCGTTCGGATCGGCCCGCCGGAGCTCCCCGAGCTTGGTGCGACAGACGAGCTCGAGCTGCTCACGGATCGAGCTGAGCGTGATCGGCCACTCGCCGACGATCGCGAGCACGCGGTCGAACGGCAGAACCGGGACCTCGCTGCGGGCGCCGGGCGTCGCGGGCGAAGCGCCGCCGGTGGCGCTCGGGGCCCGGGCGGAGCCTGTCCCGGTCTGGGCGGCAAGCGCGCTGCAGAGCAGGACGATGCCCAGAGGCGTCAGCAGCTGGTGTCGGGTTGGTCTCACGACTTCGGTCCCTTCTTGCGTCGCCCGCGTCTGTTGCGCCCCCCGCGCGCCCTGATCTTCCCGCTCGTGTCGCGTCCGAGCAAGGAGTCTCGGAGAAGCTCCAGGATTCGTTCCGGCTCCCGGCACTCGGGCGGAAGCACGAGGTGGGTGCGTTCGGGCGTCACCGGGCGGACGTCCGCGAACGGCAAGAGCCACCGCCCCTGTGGTCCGCGGCCGGGTTGGTGGGACAACACGACCTGGTCGGGAGGCAAGAACCGCGCGGCCGTCATGCCCTGAGCGGCGAGCTGATGCTTGACCACGAAGATGGCCAGCAGGTTCTCGACTGGCCGCGGCAGGCGCCCGAAACGGTCCTCGAGCGAGCTCCGCATCCGCTCGTAGCTCGGTCCGTCGGCGGCTTGGTCCATCTCGCGGAGGATGCCGAGGCGGAGCTCGGCCGTGCCGACGAACGACTCGGGCAGGAACGCGTCGACGCCGAGATCGACGTCGACCTGCTGCGAGACGACGATCTCGGGCAGCTCGCTCGGGTGCTGCTCGGGGCTCTGCGCGCGCTCGACTGCGGCCGTAAGGAGCTTGCAGTAGAGGTCGTATCCGATGGCCGCGATGTGCCCCGACTGTTCGGGACCGAGCAGGTTGCCCGCTCCGCGGATCTCGAGGTCCTTCATCGCGATTGCGAACCCGGCACCGAGGCCCGAGAACCGCTTGAGCGCATCGAGTCGATTGCGCGCGTCGTGCGACATCGGCATCGTCGGGTCGTACATCAACACGCAGTGCGCGTGCTTGATGTCGCGGCCGACGCGGCCACGCAGCTGGTGGAGCTCCGCGAGCCCGAAGTGCGTCGCGTTGTCCACGAGGATCGTGTTGGCCCGCGGAATGTCGAGCCCGGACTGCACGATCGTCGTCGACAGCAGCACGTCGGCGTCGCCGGCCAGGAACTGTCTCATGTTGCGGATCAGCTCGCGTTCGCTCATCTGTCCGTGACCGACCACGATCCTGGCTTCGGGGACGACGCTCTCGAGCTCCTCGCGCACGCCGTCGAGGGAGTGGACGCGGTTGTGGAGGAAGAACACCTGCCCGCCGCGACGCAGCTCCGCGAGGATCGCCTCGCGCATGACCTTGTGCGAGCGCTCGACCACGTGCGTCGTGATCTCGAGTCGGCCCGGTGGCGGAGTGGCCAACGACGAGATGTCGCGGATCCCGAGCAGCGACATGTGCAGCGTGCGCGGAATCGGTGTCGCGGTCATCGTCAGCACGTCGACGTTGGCCCGCATGTGCCGGATCTTCTCCTTGTGCGCGACGCCGAATCGCTGCTCCTCGTCGATGACGAGCAGTCCGAGGTCCTTGAACACGACGTCCTTCGACAAGAGCCGGTGCGTTCCGATCAGGATGTCGAGCTTGCCGGCCTTCGCGTCGGCGAGGATCTGCTTCTTCTGCTTCGCGGTCTGCAGGCGCGAGATGACCGCGGTCGTGACCGGAAACGACGCCATGCGATCGGCGAACACACGCCCGTGCTGCTCGGCGAGCAGCGTCGTCGGCACGAGCACGGCCACCTGACGGCCGGCCGAGACGACGCGAAACGCCGCCCGCATCGCCAGCTCCGTCTTGCCGAAGCCTACGTCGCCGCACAACAACCGGTCCATCGGCTGCTGCGATTGCAGGTCTTTCAAGATCTCGGCCGTGGATTTGGCCTGATCGGGCGTGTCCTCGTACGGGAAGGTCCGCTCGAACTCCTCGGCGATCGGGTCTTCGGCCGGGACCGAGAACCCTTCGCTCTTCGCGCGCGCGATCTGGATCTCGAGCAGATCGCTGGCCATGTCGCGCAACGCCTGGGCGACGTGGCTCTTTCGCTTCGCGAACGATTTGCCGCCGAGCTTGTCGAGCTTCGGATGGCCCTGCCCCGCGCCGACGTACTTCTGGACGAGGTCGATCTTGCTCGCGGGCACGAGGACTTCGATGTCGTCCGCGAACAACAGCCGCAGGTGGTCCTCGATCCCGCCGCCGCGCTCGACACGGTCGAGGCCGACGAACTTCGCGATCCCGTGCACCGCGTGCACGACGAGGTCGCCGTCCTCGAGCTCGAAGAAGCTCGCGATCGCCTTGCCCTGATGCGGCTGCTTGATCTTGCGTTGTACGGATCGCCGGCGCGCGACGCCCGTGCCGAAGAACTCGCCGTGGTTGAGCACGATGCGACCGAGACCGGTCATCGTGAAGCCGCGTGTCAGGCTTCCGACGACGGCGTCGAGGGGATCGCCTCCGAGTGTCTGTTGGGCGAGCCGGACGAGTCGTTCGGCTTCGGGCTCGGACCGCATGACGACGAACGGTCGATCGGTCAGCTTGCCGGCCGCGAGGATTCGACCCTGGAGGTCGCCGCGCTCGATCGCCGGGAGCCTCGGCGCACCGAGTTCGAGGTTGTGGCCGTTCGTGACCGGGAGCGTCGACAAGGTGTACGAGGGGAACTCGGGCAGCTTCGCCCGGAACGACGCTACCGGTGGCGACACGGTGCCGGCGCGCAGAGTGAAGCGGGAGAACTGCTCCTCGAAGCGCACGGGCTCGACGACGATGATGCGCGTCGTTTGCGGGTCGAGGGCGTCGAGCGGGAACGGTAGCTCGCCGCTCTCGGCCGAGCCCGGAGTCGGCGCGGCCGGCAGCACGATCTCGATCGAGTCGAGGCTGTCCGTGGAGCTCTGGTCTTCGGGATGGAAGTGGCGGATCGATTCGACTTCGTCGTCGAAGAACTCGATGCGGATCGGCATCGCC
>Ga0055451_10000954_pt1 | contig 11727 bp, 10 predicted proteins | sample China_Galinas_PW_3_FD_57745 | JGI IMG/M metagenome (GOLD analysis project Ga0055451, IMG submission 57745) | Wetland microbial communities from San Francisco Bay, California, USA, that impact long-term carbon sequestration - China_Galinas_PWB_D2 | ecosystem: Environmental > Aquatic > Marine >... | reverse complement strand
CTCGATGCCTATGTCGTAGAATTCCAGCATCTTTATTATGCCGTGGGGGGTACAGGAAATGAACCTCGGATTGCCCTCGACCAAAAGGCCCACGTTATAGGGATGAAAACCGTCAACGTCCTTGAGGGGCAAAACCGACCTCAGTATTACCGTCTCGTTTATATGATCGGGCAGAGGCAGCTGAACGAGAATTCCGTGTATTTTCTCATCCTTGTTCAGCTTCTCGACGAGCACCAGCAGCTCCTCCTGCGTTGTCTCTGCAGGCAGTTTGTGCTCTTCGGAGTATATTCCCACCTCGGCGCACGCCTTTCTCTTGTTCCTTACATATATTTCGGAGGCCTGATTGTCTCCGACAAGCACCGCCGCCAGTCCGGGCGTAACGTCCTTTCCGACCTTGAGCTCCTCCACGTTTTTCGCAACCTCAGCCCTCACATGCTGTGATACCTTTTTCCCGTCTATTATCTGAGCCATCTGTCTCTCCCGTTTGTTTTATTCGAATTTCCAAAAGTGGTTCAAAGGGCCGTGCCCCTTTCCAAGACTAAACGACCTTTCTATGGCAAATGTCACATAGTCCTTGGCTTCCTTCACGGCGTCGAGAGGGGAAAATCCCCTCGCCAAGGCAGCGCATATCGCCGCGGACAAGGTGCAGCCGGTCCCGTGAGTATTGGCTGTGTCTATTCTCGGCGCTCTCAACTCGTGAAACTTCTCACCGTCGTAAAGTATGTCCAAAGCCTCTTTTGAGCCTGTCATATGCCCCCCTTTCATGAGCACGTACGAAGGCCCTAACGACCTTATGTTCCGGGCGGCTTCCTTCATTTGCTCCAGGGAGGTGATCCGCATTCCCGTCATCTCCTCCGCTTCGGGAATATTGGGGGTTACTACTGTAGCAATCGGCAAGAGCTCCCGTATGACAACATGTACCGCCTCTTCGTCGAGGAGCGCGTCGCCGCCTTTAGACCTCATGACCGGATCCACGACCAGGTTCTTTACGTTGTACTCCTTTAATTTTTTCACCACGGATGATACGATATCTCCGTTGGCGAGCATACCCGTTTTCACCGCGTCGGCACCTATGTCCCCGAGCACGGCATCGATCTGCTTCTCGACGAAACCCGCTGGCAGGTCATGCTTCGCCAGAACGGATACCGTATTCTGGGCTGTAACGGAGGTAATGACCGACATTCCGAACACCCTGAGAGCCGTAAATGTCTTTAAATCGGCCTGTATACCCGCGCCTCCGCCCGAGTCCGATCCCGCAATCGTAAGCGCCCTTGAAGCCAATCGATCCACGCCGATTTATTCTACAAAGATTTTAAAACGTTTACAAACAACAGGCATTCCGCGCCCTAGACTAAATGGAAAATAAATGTAATATATAGACTGCGAAAAAACCAAAGGAGAATTTGGAGCTATGGCAGAAATATCAGAAAACGACGATATTATGTTCCCGGAGTTGTTTACGGTTGACGATTCAGGCAGGGTAAGGCTGGTGGCCGGCTACTCGAAGGAGTCCGACAACTGGACTTTCCCTAAATACTTGGCGGACCCGATCAGCTTCTCCGATGAAGTCGAAGAAAAAATGCTGAGTCCCGAAGGGAAGCTGCATTCCTTTACGGTGGTAAGGAGAAGTATGCCGGAGTTTCCCGTTCCATATGCCCTTGCGCTGGTGGATTTCCCCGAGGGTGTGAGAGTGATGGCTCAGGTAGAAATTGATGACCCTGAAGACCTCAAAATCGGCCAGAAAATGGGAGTCACAGTCGGAAGGGTAAAGAAAACCAAGGACGGAAAGGACGTTAAATCCTACAAATTTTATCCGGTCAAAAACTAAGGGCACGGGCAAACACATAACAGCAAATCAATCCGCTTCTTCCTCAGGGAAGCAAATGTAGAGTTATATAACCTCTATTTATTCATAGTTTTTTCAGCGTGCCTGTTGCCTTGCGGGTAAAAATATAATATTTACTTTTATCCTCTAATCATTTATCCTGAAATCATTGCGATTCGGCTGGTTTACCTTATGAAGACCCATCTTCCTATAATCCTGTTTTTCTGTGGATTAGCCTACATGATTTCCGATTTATCTTCCGCCAAAGAGTTTGAAGACCTGTATTCGAACTACGAGTCGATCACGGAAGCTCCGGAAGGGCAAAGCGAGCTCCTCTCGATCGAGGTCTCAAAAACCGGACTCAATCTCATACTGCTCGGCACCGTGGTGAACGATAACGTATCCAGAGCGCTTGTGAAAAATCCCGTGACAGGGGAAATCGGATCATATACGGCCGGCGACAGGCTCGACCTCGTCGTCTCTGAGAACGTAAAGGTAGTCGAGGTCTCAAAGTGTGTAGTTCTCATACAGAGAGACGGAATATATGAGACAATGCAGTGTAACAACAAGATACCCACGGTCGTTTTTAACGGACCGGCCGCACTGTCTAAATACAAGATAGTCCGTCCCGGCACCGTTGGGAATAAGAACATCTCGACAAATTTCACATCCGACTATGACAAAGATATTTTAACGTTGAGCGAAAAGCACGATGTAGACCCCTACCTTGTAAAAGCGGTAATAAAAGCGGAATCCAACTTCGACCCAAACGCCGTTTCACCTAAAAACGCACAGGGTATCATGCAGCTCGTACCCGAAACCGCGAACGATTACGGCGTCATAAACACGTTTGACCCGATTGAGAACATGGACGGCGGAGTCAGGTATCTAAAAGACCTTCTCGAATATTTCGACGGCGACATTAACCTCTCGCTCGCGGCTTACAACGCGGGGAAAGGAGCCGTCATCAAGCACGGTTTCACAATCCCGCCTTATCCGGAAACCGCCGATTACATCGCAAAGGTGCTCGGATATTACAAACTGCTTAAAGCCAAGAATTACGCGATGAAGAAATAACCGGCAGCCGCTCACGTAATTACGATTTCAAGCACACACGGTTTTCCGATTATCAACTCCCGAATTTCCGATTTTAATGGATGTCAGAGTCTTGAGCCTCATTCGAAGCGCACGATGAAGAATTCCCGGCGTATTTAGGATTGACAAAGCAAGGTTGGTTAACTAGACTAATAAATTCACTAAAATACGTGAAAGGGCCCATAGCTCAGTTGGTTAGAGCGGCGGACTCATAATCCGTTGGTCCCTGGTTCGAGTCCGGGTGGGCCCACACACAAGAGGTTTTTGACTCTTTTGATGGATATAGAAGTCGAATCAAAACCGTTGTTTGTAACACCTTCCTCACAGGAAACCGGCTTCCACACAGTGCCGATTCAAGCGTTGTTTTCCGAACGCAAATTTCACAAAAAAAGGAGAAAGAAATGAGAGACCAGATTGAGGTTCTCGATTCGCTCCAGAGTGTCGATATGGAGCTAAGCAAGGTAGAAGCGGAACTGGACGAGTACCCCAAAAAAATCTCAGCTTTCGAAGAAGAGCTTAAGGAATCAAGAGAAGGGTTGGAAAACCTGAAAGGCGAGAGGCAAGAGCTAATAAAGAACAAATCAGCTATTGAGCTGGAAATCGCCCAGAACGAGGAGACAATCAAGAAATCCGAGGAAAAACTCTTTGAAATAAAGACACATAAAGAATACGAGGCTCTTCAAAAAGAAATCGCGGAAACAAAAAGAATGAACGCCGATCTTGAAGACAATCTTCTGGATGATATGGAAAAAATAGAAAAGATCGAATCGGAAATCAGCACGATAGAACAAGAGCTCGAAGGCAAGGAATCCGAATATAAGGAAAAAATTGCCGGCTATAAGGAGAAACTGGAGGAGCTGCAAACCGCTCACGGACCATTGATAGAAAAGAAGGAAGAAATAGTTTCCAAAGTCAGCCCCGACATCATGCCGATTTACGAGAAGCTAAAGAAGAGAAACGGCACCGTGCTGGCTCTCGCCAAAAATGAAATATGCACGGGATGCCATATGAATATCCCGCCCCAATTATTCAACGAGGTCCTTACACTTTCGAAAATTATACAGTGTCCTAACTGCCAGAAAATCCTTTACACAGAAGAAGAAGTGAAAAGTGAAGCCCAGGCAGGATAGCCTACCCTTCGGCAAGAACAGCGAGGAAAGTGTGGAGATATATATTGACGGCGCTGCCCGGGGCAACCCGGGAGAATCGGGTATCGGCGTATTGATCAGGGACGAAACCGGGAAGACGAGCGAGATCAAAAAATATCTCGGCACACGTACCAACAACCAGGCGGAATATACCGCCCTCATCACAGCGCTCGAAGAGTCAAATGAACACCGCGGCAAGAATATCAATATATATACCGACTCGCTACTGCTCGCGAATCAAATGAACGGGCTCTGGAAGGTAAAGCATCCGGAAATCTCCGTCCTGAACAAAAAAGCGAAAGAGCTGCTTAAGAATTTCAAAGAGGTCACTATCCGGCACATTCCCAGGGAGCTCAACAGGGAAGCAGACAGACTTGCTAACCTCGCCATTGATGAATATCTTTAATCTTAGAAGCAAGTGAGCCGGGCAATCGCCGGTTTTCTCCGTTCGCGTGAAAACCGGAGGAAAGTCCGAACTCCGGAGGGCAGAGCGCTGGGTAACGCCCAGGTGCCGCGAGGCAACGGAAAGTGCCGCAGAAAACAAACCGCCCAAGCTTTTCCTCACGGAAGAGCCGGCAAGGGTGAAAAGGCAGTGTAAGAGACTACCGCGCCGGCTGGCGACAGCCGGCGGCACGGTAAACCCCGCTCGGAGAAAAACAAAATAGGGAAGCGCTTTTCCACGAGAAAAAAAGGACGGCCCGTCCGATGCTTCCGGGTATGTTGCTAGAGGCGCTCAGTAATGAGCGTCCCAGATGAATGATTGTCCAAGACAGAATTCGGCTTACAGGCTCGCTTGCTTCTATCTTATTTTAACCGTCACAAATTCCTTTTTGCCTATTTTCAGGTTCAGCACAGGCCGTGCCGGTACAGGGGCGCTCATGTCGCTGAACCTCTCCCCGTCTATGCTTACCCCGCCCTGAGCTATGAGCCGTTTCGCCTCGTTTCTGCTCTTAAGCTTCTCCGACGCCTCTGAAACAAGATCGAGTATCGTCATATCACCGTCTTTCTTTATAACGACCTCTCTCGCGTCTTCGGGGAATTCGCGCTGAGAGAATTTCGTTGTGAAGTCTTCCGCTGCCGCCTCAGCCTCTTTTGCTCCGTGTAGCCAGCTAGTAAGCTCAAAAGCAAGAGCCTTTTTTGCCTCAAGCGGATGCCCCTTCTTAAGCTCGCCGAGCTCGTTTTCCGATCTCGACGTCAAAAGCCGGTAATATTTCCACATAAGCTCGTCCGATACCGACATGAGCTTGCCGTACATATCGACAGCGCTGTCCTCAACGGCAATATAGTTGTTGAGTGACTTTGACATCTTTCTCACGCCGTCCAGGCCTTCCAGGATCGGGAGGAGAATCGCCACCTGCGGAGCCTGATTGAAGTGTTTCTGCACTCCCCTGCCGAGTAGTATGTTGAACTTTTGATCCGTCCCTCCAAACTCGACATCGGCTTTCATGTTAACCGAATCATACGCTTGTATAAGGGGGTAAAGGAACTCGTTTACGGTTATTGACACCCCTGAATCGTAACGCTTGCTGAAGTCGTCCCTCTCGAGCATCCTGGCAACCGTCTCCAACGTCGACAGCTTGAGGAGGTCGGCTGCGCTCATATCCGAAAGCCACGAAGAATTGAACATTACCTCCGTCTTTTCCCTGTCGAGTATCCTGAAGACCTGCCTCTCGTAGGTGAGCGCGTTCTGCTTAACCTCCTCCTCGGTGAGCGGCGGTCTTGTCTCCGACCTTCCCGACGGATCACCGATCATCGCGGTGAAATCTCCGATGAGAAAAAGCACCGTGTGCCCCAGGTCCTGAAATTCTCTTAATTTTTTGAGCAGCACGCAGTGACCCAGATGAAGGTCGGGAGCGGTGGGATCGAATCCCGCCTTTATCCTGAGCGGCCTGTTTTTTGCCTTCGAGTCCTTTAATTTCGCTAAGAGCTCCTCTTCCGAGATGACCTCTTCCGTCCCTAGCTTTATGACCTGAAGCTGCTCTTCGGGTTCTTTGAAACTCAATTTATAATGCTCCTTTCCGTCGGATCGGTCTGTTCACCTAAGACCGTCAAACAATATAGAATATCACGTTTGTTAGTCAATGGTGATTTAACCGTAAGTTCGTATACATCCCGCCCCGGAGTGTTAATGGAGGAATTATTGGATACAATAATTTTCTCATGATAAATGAAATACGGGGCCGGAAGCTCAAACTTCTAAAATCATCGTCTGAAATATCCAAGCGCGTCTCCGAGCTCGGAAAACATATAACACGCGATTACAGAGACAAGGACCCTGTGCTAATCGGTATACTGAAGGGCGGATTCATATTTCTCGCCGATCTCGTGCGGCACATTGATTTCAACACCGAGATAGATTTTGTGAGGGCCTCAAGCTACAGGGAGGGAATGGTGCCGGGCGACGTCGAGCTTACGGCGGACGTAACCACGCCGCTTGAAGGCAGGCATGTTTTGTTAGTGGAAGATATGCTCGACACCGGCGTGACACTCGGCTTTTTAAAGGAGCATATTCTTTCCAAAAAGCCGGCGTCGTGCAGGATATGTGCTTTCTTGGACAAGAAGGAGAGGAGAGAGATAGAGATTGAGGCCGATTACGTAGGTTTTGACATCGGTAACGGATTTGTGGTCGGATACGGAACGGACTGGGGGGAGATGGGTAGAAATCTGCCCGGAGTCTATGTTCTCGAATGAGCAAACACGCGGCTTCGAGCGATCGGATCAAGATTCGCACAAGCGAATCGGAGAATTCCCGGTTACAATATCTTGCAGCACACAACACGGAGAATACTATGGGCCTTAGAGATCAGATACCCGCGGATTTAAAAGACGCGCTCAGGAGCAAGAGCACGCTTGAGCTTACGGTGCTCAGAATGCTTCAGTCCGCGATCAGAAACAAGGAAATAGAGAAAAACAAGCAGGAGCTTACCGACGAGGAAGTGATCAACGTTATATCGAGCGAGGTCAAGAAGCGCAGAGAAGCCGCTGCTGAATTCGAGAAGGTGGGCAGACAGGACGCCGCCGATGCCGAGATGGCCGAAGTTGAAGTACTGATGAAATATATGCCCGAGCAGATGAGCGAGGAAGAAATCAGGGCCGAGGTCAAAAACGCGGTGGCCGAATCCGGAGCCGGGGGAATGAAAGACCTGGGAAAAGTGATGAAAACCGTCATGCCTGCAGTCAAGGGCAAGGCCGACGGCGCTGTAGTAAATAAGATAGTCAGAGAAGAGCTTGAAACCCTCGAAAAGGGATAAACAGAAGAAGTTTCTACAGATGTAAACTCATAGCAAGTCTTCATTAATTCCGAAAACAAACTCAATGCCGCATCTCGGGCATTCATATTAAAGGGAGATACACATGGCTGTAACGGCAAAAAAATTAAAATCAGGCGCAGAAGGGATCACTTGGGACCTCTCCGACCTCTATTCGGGGTTGAAGGACAAGCGAATCGAGAGGGATTTGAGCAATTTGATAAAGAGATCGGAGGCGTTCGAGAAAAAATACAGAGGAAAAATAAATACCTCCTCCGTCAAACCGGGCACGCTTTTAAACGCGGTAAAAGAGCTCGAATCCATTAGCGAGCTTATCGGGAAGCTTCTTTCGTTCGCCTATCTGATGTTTGCGGCTGACACGTCCAAACCCGAGCACGGCGCGTTCCTGCAGAGGACTCAGGAAAAAGCTACTGAAGCCAGAAAGCACCTGATGTTCTTCGAGCTCGAGTGGATAGGCCTGAACGATAAAACGGCCCGCAAGCTGCTGGAGGACAAGAAGCTCGCCGATTACAGGCACTTCCTCGAGCAGGAGAGACTCTATAAGCCGCACCGGCTGAGCGAGCCCGAGGAGATGATACTGGACGAAAAAGCAAACACCGGCTCCAGAGCGTTCAAGCGCCTTTTCGACGAAGTGTTAAACAATATCCGCTTCAATGTAAAACTCGACGGAAAGGTTAAATCTCTAAGTGAAACAGAAACGCTTGCGCTTCTATATGACCCGGACAGAAAAAAGAGAAAAGCAGCCGCCAGTGGGCTTACCGAAGGGCTGCTTGAGAACTCGCATGTCCTCACCTTCATATTCAATACGCTGGTTCAGGACCATTCGGTAAACGACCGCATAAGGAATTTCGCACAGCCCATGGCTTCGCGCCACCTGGATAACGAGATAGACGCAGAGACCGTTCAAGCACTGATAACCTCCTGTGAGAAGAACTACGATATGGTCGCTGATTATTACACCCTCAAGAAGAAGCTCCTCGGAGTCAAGAAATTCTACGACTACGACCGATACGCTCCCATAACCGCCGATTCTAAAACCATAAAATACGATAGGGGGAGGGATATAATCCTGTCTTCCTTCCGCGATTTTTCTCCCCGCATGGCTTCCGTAGCCGGGAGATTCTTTGAAAAAAGCTGGATAGACGCCGCGGTCAGGGACGGTAAGCGCGGAGGGGCATTCAGCCACGGCACTGTTCCGAGTGTTCATCCCTACGTGTTTATCAACTATTCGGGAAAGATGAGGGATGTAATGACTCTGGCCCACGAGCTGGGGCACGGAGTGCATCAGTATTTGTCGAGGAGGCAGGGTTACTTTCAATCCAACACACCGCTCACGACCGCCGAGACCGCGAGCGTTTTTGCGGAAATGCTCGTGTTTCATAAACTGACGGAAACGGAGAAAGATCCTGGGATAAAACTCTCGCTCATATGCAGCAAGCTGGAAGACATATTCGCCACCGTATTCAGACAGGTGGTGCTTACACGCTTCGAGGAAAGTCTCCATATGAAGAGGCGGGAGAAAGGAGAGCTGACGGCGGATGAAATCGGCGCTCTCTGGATAGGAGCGAACAAGCCCATGTTCGGGGACTCCGTTGAGCTCACGGAAGACTACAGCCACTGGTGGATGTACATACCGCACTTTATACATTCGCCCTTTTACTGCTATGCGTACTCGTTCGGCGAGCTTCTGGTTCTGGCGCTATACCACAAATACCTGAACGAGGGGAATGAATTCGTTCCTCGTTATATAGAGCTCTTATCTTCGGGCGGAAGCGACGCACCGGAAGCACTGCTCGAGCGCGTGGGCGTGGATATTAAAAATCCCGGATTCTGGCAGGGGGGTCTCGATCTACTCAGGGAAATGGTCGGGGATGCAGTAGAGCTGGCCGGGAAGAAGTAAAAAGAACGGTGCGTATTGCGAATTCCGCATCCGGTTAATTTTCCGTGCGGGCTTCTGAATCTTCCCTCATAAGTACGCCGTAGATGACATCGCTCAGTTTTTCCATTTCGTAGGGTTTGGGCAAAACGCCCTTGAACCCGTATTTCTCATATTTTGACAATATCGGATCGCTTGAATATCCGCTCGATACTATTGCCTTGACTTCGGGATCGATGTCCATCAGTTTTTCAAGGGCCTCTTTTCCACCCATACCGCCCGGTACTGTCAGATCCATGATGACCGTATCAAACGGCCTGCCCTCTCTTTTTGCCGACTTATACATCTTTAACGCTTCGTTTCCGTCTCTCGCGAATCCGACCTCATAACCTATGTGATTCAGCATCTCGCCGGCTGCTTCTCTGACTTCCATCTTGTCGTCCATGATAAGCACCCTTCCGCTTCCCTTTTTTATCGCCCTCTTGACCTTCGCCGCGGCAGCAGCGGCTTCCTCCGCCGCAGGCAGGTACATATGTACCTTTGTTCCCGCGTAAAGCTCGGACTCAACCGTAAGCAAACCGCCGTGGTTTTTAACTATAGCGTAAGAGGTTGCGAGACCGAGACCGCTGCCGCTTTGTTTGGTGGTGAAGTAAGGGTCGAATATCTTTGACAGGTATTCCTTGGGAATCCCGATGCCTTCGTCCTCGAAAGTAGCTTTCACGTATTTTCCTTCATCAAGAGGGATGCCATTCTCATTGTCCGTATCAAAGTTTTCGATCCTGATGGTAATTATCCCGTCATTTGACATAGCCTGCACGGCGTTGATTATTACATTGCTGATAACCTGGCTTATTTGTCCCTCGTCGATCTCAACGGGCCATATGTCTTCTTCCACAATAAATTTACAATCCACGGTCGCGCCGCTCATAGAGAAATTGACCGTTTCCCGAATAAGCCTTTCCAGTGATATGGACATTTTGCTGGCCGGCGCGCCGGCTTTTGAGAAGGCGAGCAGCTGTGATGATAGATCCTTTGCCTTGTAGCACGCACGCAGGGCTTCGGACATTCTCTCCCTGATCTTGGCTTCCGGCACGTCGGGCGCCGAGCTGAGTGAAATATTGCCCATGATCGAAGTGAGCAGATTGTTAAAATCGTGCGCTATGCCTCCAGCCAGTAGTCCTATTGACTCCAGCTTCTGGATTTTAAGCAGCTCTTCCTCACGCCTCTTGAGTTCAGTGATATCCCTGAATACCAGAACGACGCCTATGATAATCCCATCCGCGTCGCGAATAGGAGAGCTGCTCGCTGAGACGTATTTGCAGCCTTCCCTTTCCCTTGAGATAAGTACAGTACCGCTCTCGAGGCCCACGGCCTTATCGGCTTCGATAGCCTTGTTGACGGGGTTTTCAGTCGGCTCCCCTGTATCCACGTTTACTATGAAAAATACATCCTTGATAAACCTCCCCACCGCATCCTCGCGAGGCCATCCCGTAAGGCGCTCCGCCACACCGTTTATCATGACCACTCTTCCTTCCGTATCGGTGGCAATCACGCCGTCTCCGATGGAATCCAGAGTTACCGCGAGCCTTTCCTTTTCGCTCGCGAGATCCTTCTCTATGACCTTGCGCTTATTAATCTCTGTTTGTCTTTCGATTGCGTATCTCATCGCGCGGGCTATCTGATTGCTATCCACCTCGCCCTTTATCAGGTAGTCCTGAGCGCCCCGGCCGAGAGCCTTAAATGCAATGGATTCGTCGCTCAGCACCGTGAGCACTATAATCGGTATTTCGGGAAATTGTTTATGTATCCGGGAGAGCGTTTTCGTCCCCTCGCTATCCGGAAGGTTGAGGTCCAGCAATACCAAATCGATTCCGTTTTGATCCAGGGCTTCTATACCGTCTGTGAGTGTGTGAACGGATCTCGTGATGAACCTGGTATCACCTGCGGAAACGAGCTTCCTTTCCAAGAGCTTTGAGTAGCTCGTGTCATCCTCGATGAGCAGTATGTTTAGTTCCTCTGATGCCAAAACATTCTCCGGTATTGTCTATTTCAAACCTCGATAACTTATTACGCATATGATACGTGCAAAAAACGTACCAGAGACTGTTTGACTCATAACATACGTGTATTATTCATTAATCCGAAGATTGTGAATAATTTGCGCACCTTACGGTTAACAAAATATGTTATTTCGCTGCTGTGAAGTGACAAAGCTCCGCAGTTAAGTTTTAATGGGACCCTTCGAGATTTGGAAGCCTGATTATGCTGTTTATATTATTGTCCCGCTTTGCGTCCTATTGATTATAGTTCTTGATCTGTATTACCTTCCCTCTTTCCCCGGGGTCTTTCTTACTTTTCTCTTCATACATCAGCTGATCCGCCTTAACCATCAGCCGGTCTATCGAAGCCGGAGATTGCGGGTCGTATTTGACTATTCCGAAACTCAGGGAAAGCACAAATGGTCTATCGTGTTTGGAATTATGCAGCTTGACATTCTCATTCAACCGTTTCCGT
>Ga0055451_10000953_pt1 | contig 11728 bp, 11 predicted proteins | sample China_Galinas_PW_3_FD_57745 | JGI IMG/M metagenome (GOLD analysis project Ga0055451, IMG submission 57745) | Wetland microbial communities from San Francisco Bay, California, USA, that impact long-term carbon sequestration - China_Galinas_PWB_D2 | ecosystem: Environmental > Aquatic > Marine >... | reverse complement strand
GAATGCTGAAACAGCTGCGCGAGGCGTGGTGCGCCACCCGGTTTTCCTCCGCGGAGGTGGCCATGTTCGCCCATGGCATTACCCTGGAAGAGGCACGCCGCGGCGTGACCCTGCTGAGCATGGTATTGATGTGGATCTTCGGTGTCAGTGCGCTGCTGTTTCACTTCCTGCATTACGGCAACCACACCATCTACACCTGCATCCTGCTGTCCGTCCTGTCCGGCCACATCATGCTCTCGGCACGCGTCACGCGCGAGCCGGCCACGCTGTACATGCTCGGTACCACCCTGCTGATGATCAGCGGGACCGCCTTCGTACTGCTGGCGCACAGGAGCGGCGAGTTCAACCAGGTGCTGTTTTCCAGCACCGCGCTGTTGTTCATGGTGGCACCGCTGGTTCCCTGGGGCCTGCGCGAAGCCCTGCTGGTCACCGGCCTGATCTACCTGACCTTCACGGTCTCCACGCTGGCCTCCTACCAGCGCTTCGATGCCGAGACGCTCTGGTCACTGCAATTCATCATGCTCAGCGCCGGACTGATCAGCCTGTTGCTGGTCACGCGCAACACCTGCGTGCGCAAGGCCGATCTGCAGACCCGCTTCGAGCTGGTGCAGGCCAACCGCAGGATGTCGCACCTGTCCAACAAGGACCCGCTGACCGGTGCCTGGAACCGGCGTTTTCTCAAGAATGTCTTCGACCTGCGCGCGCAGGAATGGCATACGGACGGCAAGACCTTCCATTTCGCCTATTTCGACCTGGACAACTTCAAGCCGATCAACGACAGCTGCGGCCATGAGTACGGCGACGAGGTCCTGCGCAGCGTCAGCCTGCATTTCGCCCTGGCGCTGGGCGAAAGCGGTTACCTGGTGCGCATGGGCGGGGACGAATTCGCGCTGCTGTTCACCGCGGACGCGCCCGAACAGCTGATCGAGGATTGCCTGCAGGCCATCCGTGCCGATCTGCGCCCCAGCGGCCAGTGCCGCCGGCTGCCGGTCGGGCTGAGCGTCGGCCTGGTGAGCGTACCGGTGGGCGTACACCTGCCACAGGACAGCATCTACCGCGAGGCCGACGAGGTCCTGTACCAGGCCAAGGCACGCAAGCACCTGATGCGGGAAACGGCCAACATCGTCCGTCGCACCCTGGACTCGATCGGCCACGCACAGCCCGCCGGCTAGCCGCTGCCGCCGGCGCCGCACGGCACCGCACTCCCCCCCGCCACCGCGTTAAAGACCGGACCGTCTGCTGCCGATGATCGGTAATAGTTTATGTTTGTCAGACAAACACCTACATGGCCCCCGGGTCACGGACCAAACGGCAGATGGGCGCATTCGCAACAGTCGTGCAACGCTTCCCGCCAGCGCGCAATGCACGTCGCGTGGGACTGATCGGGCTGGAGTGCGCACAGAACGCCGTACACCTCGTCCAGCTGGCCGCCGGTCATGACGGCAGGATCCACCCGCACGCCAGTACCTCGCTGCCCTTTCCGCGGCCACGGAATGAACTGCTGGCCGATACCGCCGGCTTTCGCGACCTGATCCGCGCGGCACTGTCCCGGGACCGGTTTCGCGGACGCGGTATCGTGACCACATTGCCGTCCAGCCAGACCCGCATCATCCCGCTGACCTACTCGGCATCCGCCGACCGGCCGGATGCGGCAGCAATCCTCGAGGCCATGGACGAGCGGCTGGAAGGTCCGCTGTCGGAATACGTCATCGACTACCTGCCGGTACGCCCGGAACAAGGTGCCGGGGATCGCATGGCAATCGTGGCGAGCGCGCGACGCGACGACGTCATCCGTCATCTCGAACTGCTGCGCAAGTGCGGGCTGGAAACGCGCCACCTCGAGATCGGACCGTCCGCCATCCGCCGCCTGGTGAGCGCAGTCAACGCGCCGGGCCAGTACCGTAATGTCCTGGCGATCAACTGCGGGCGTTCCTCGAGCTACCTGACGGTGATTTCCGGGGCACGCCTGCTGTTCGACCAGGAAGTCCGCTTCGGTGAAGCGCGACTGCTGGAATTGCTGGCGAACCGGCTGGACATGCAGGAAGCACAGGTGCGCGAGGTAGTGCGCAGCAACGGGCTGGACCGGCTGGCGCTGGCAACTCCCGGCATGACGGAACTTCCCGATGCGGAGACGGCCGCCACGCTGCAGGAGATCGTCAAGCCGGAGTTCCTGCGGCTGGCCGAGGAAATCAGCCGCATGCTGGTCTACGCCGCCTCCCAGACTCGCGGCGAGGCCGTCAGCCGCATCTACCTGTTCGGCAGCCTGGCACGCTGGCGCGGCGCCGATACGCTGCTCGGTCAGCTGGTGAAACTCGAGGTGCAGACCATTCCCAACCCGCTGCAGGTGTTCCATCAGACGGGAACGGGCGTAGCCGGTGGAGCGCCGGCACAGCCGGAAATTGCCGTCGCCACCGGCCTGGCACTGCACGGATTGCTGGAACATGGCTGAGATCGACCTGATCCCCACCGACTACCGCAAGCGGATCTGGCTGCGCGGGCGCGCCCGCGCGGTCGTCGCCGTGACGCTGGTGCTGGGCCTGTTGCAACTGGCAACAGCCGGCCTGATCCATTACCGCTCCGGCACGCTGGATACCCGCGTCGCCGCTCTCGAATCGCGCCAGGCGATCACCCGGCAGCAGCACGCGAAGCTGGCACTGCTCGACACCACCCGCAAGGAACTGGAGAGCCGGCTGGCGCTGCTGGCGGGGCTGCGCGGCGGCGCCGCCGCCCGGACCATGTTCGAGGCCGTCGATCGCGCCCTGGTCAAGAACGAGATCTGGTTCCTCGACTGGGAGTTCAATCGCGACGGCAGCGTGGTGGAGCCGCCAGGGCAGACCGCCAGCAACGGGTATTTCATCATCATCCCGGCCGGCAAGGATGCAAAGAAAAGCGCAGCGTGGAAGATCGATACCAATATGCGCATCCGCGGCCAGGCCAGCGATCATTCCGCACTGTCCCGGTTCGTCCGGCGCATGTACCAGCAACCCGAGATCCAGGACGTCAGGATCATCAACACCGTCCTGGCCACAAACAGCAGGAACGTGAATTTCAATCTTGCCGTGACCGTCAACACCCGGGCAGGCAGCAGCTGATGGAAGCGATCCTGCGCAACACGCCTCCCCGCACCCTGCTGCTGCTGATGGGTTCACTGGCAGTGCTGCTGCTGGCCGCCATCGCCAGCCGCGTGGTCTGGCCACAGTACCGCCACTACAGCCAGGCACAAAGCACACTGCGCATGCTGAACAGCGCACTGGAGCACGGTGACGGGCTGATACGGGAAATGCAGGGGCTGCAGCAACAGGTGGCATCCCTCAACCACCAGCTGCACGGCGACATGGTCGATCTGCCCCAGAACCAGATGGAGTCCTTCATCATCGGGCGCCTGCAGAAAATTTCCTGGCGCAACCATATCGAGCTGGACAGCGTGACACCGGGGACCGGCAGCAAGGTGCAGGCATTCGAGGAAATCCTGTTCAGCGTGCGCATTTCCGGCGACTACTTCGATATCTACCAGTGGCTGCATGACATGCGCGAGGAACTGGGCTACGTGGTCGTCAAACAGTTCGACATCAAGCGCAGTGCATCCGGCAGCGCCTCCCAGCGGCTGCATGCCTCGTTCACCATCGCCGCCTACCGGGATACCAGCCATGGGTAAGCGCATCACACGACTGGTGGTGTTACTGGCGGCGCTGGCCTGCGGCCGGGCACAGGCGGACGCAGGCGCTACACCCCTGCACGTCAACCCGTTTCAGCCGCCACCGCAGGCCACGGCGGATAGCGTCGCCGGTGGCCGGGAATCCGGCAGCGCGCTGGAGGTGCGCGGCGTGATGGTGGCGGGAGAACACTCGCTGGCGAACATCGGCGGCCGGATCATCGGCCTCGGCCAGGAAATCGGCGGCTACCGGCTGATACTCGTAACCGAGGACAAGGTGGTGCTGGCTCATGGCAACCTGCGGCGCACCCTCGCACTGCGCAGCGATGGCCACGGCAAGGAAAGACACGATGCAACCCGCTAGCCCGTTCCGCTCCGTTACCGCCCTGCTGCTGAGCGCGCTGCTCGTGCTGGTACCGGCCGGCCGGCTGTTCGCGCAGGGCCAGGACCGTGCGCAGGACAATGGCATCGTGAAGGACAACGGTACCGGGGAAGACAACGGTACCGGGAAGGACAACGGCATCGTGAAGGACGGCAGGGTCACGCTGTCGCTGCGCGACGTGGAACTTTCGGCCGTAATGGAAATGCTGTCCCGCGCCGCGCACACCAACATCCTGCTGTCGGACGACATCAGCGCAAAGGTATCGGTCAATCTCTACGCTGTGCGCGTGGACCAGGCGATCCGCTCGATCGCCAGCTCCGCCGGCTTCGGCGTGGAATACCGCAGCGGCAGCTACTTCATCGTGCCGCGCGACAAGGCCGGCAAGTCCGATCCCGGCGGCCCGACCCGGGTGCGCACCTTCAAGGTGCAGTACTCGGACCCGGAGGTCGTCGCCGGCATCATCCGTACCCACCTCTCGACCTACGGCCAGGTCACCGCGCTGCCGGCGCGCCGCTTGTTGATCGTGCAGGACACGCCGCAATTCCTGGACGAGATTCAGAAACTGCTGCGGCAGCTCGACCGCCAGCCGCGCCAGATCCTGATCGAGGCGAAGATACTCGAGGTGACGCTCACCGATTCCGAGTCCTACGGGCTGGACTGGGGCCGGGTCTTCAATTCCGGCAAGGCCACTATCGGCACCCAGGGACTGGGCAACCCGGCGTCACCCGGCCTGTTCTTCAACTACATCACACCCAACGTGCAGGTGTTTCTCGACTCGCTGCGCAGCAGTGGCCGCACCCGCACGCTGTCGACGCCCAAGCTGCTGGCCATGGAGGACCAGCAGGCCGAGACCATCATCGGCAACCGGCTGGGCTACAACGTCACCACCACCGTCGACAACGTGACCAGGACCTCCGTGGAGTTCCTCGAATCCGGTGTCATCATGAAGGTAAAACCATCCGTGGACGGCCAGGGCCGCATCCTGCTGGAAATCCACCCCGAGGTCAGCAAGGGCAACATCCAGAACGGGTTGCCCACCCTGAGCACCACCGAGGTGACCACCACGATGCTGGTCGAGAGCGGGCAGACCGTGTTCATCGGCGGCCTGATCACCCGCAGCCAGAACAAGAACCGGGATGGCGTGCCGGTGCTGAGCGACATCCCCGGCCTGGGCAAGCTGTTTGCCAACAAGGGCATCCACAGCGAAAATTCCGAAATCGTGGTGCTGGTGACGCCCTACCTGATCGACAACGAAACGACCCTCCTCGATGACGGCAAGAGCGCCGGCGTGAATGCGGTTGCACAACAACTGGAACAGCAGCCACGCCGGATCAACCACGCCATGGACAAGGTGCAGTACCTTGAGGATACTTTCGAGAAGCTGCCTTCCCCGTTCCGGTAATCCCCTCTGAACGACCGGCCATTTCGGCGGCTCGCGTGATCTGCATCAACTCCCCTGCCCGCCGGAGGAGTCAATATGGACTTGACGGGAAAGCCAAACGGGAGCGATAATGAGAAAGATTCTCAATTCTATTGCCCCTGAAGCGCCAAGGTAACACTTTGAGTAACTTAGTTAATTTATCTGAGCTGGCGGTTGGCGAGCGTGCCTTTATTACCGGCATTCACGCCACGGACAGCACGCGCCAGCGACTGCAGTCAATGGGGCTGCGCACCGGGCGCGAAGCTGTGGTTATTCGCCGTCCCCGTCTGGGTCCCATGCAGATCCGCATCGGCAGCCTTCATCTCATCATGCGTCGCTGCGACGCGGCGCGCGTGTCCATCTCCACCATCCAGTGAAGCGCATTGTCATTGTCGGCATGCCGAATACCGGCAAGTCGACCTTCTTCAACCGGCTCACCGGGTCCAGCTCCCGGGTCGGTAACTGGCCCGGCGTCACCGTCGACCTGCTCAGCGCACGCATCGTACTGGGCGGCGAAGCCGTCGAGGTGATCGACCTGCCCGGTATCTATGACCTGCACGGTTTCTCGGAAGACGAGCAGATCGTGCGTACCTTCCTGGAAAACAACCCGGTGGACCTGGTCGCGGTCATCCTCAATTCAACCCAGCTTGACCATCAGCTCCCGCTGGCACTGCAATTCAGCAAGATCGGCATCCAGCCACTGGTGCTGATGAACATGTCGGACGAGGCCGCCCAGCTGGGCATCCGCATCGATACGGATGCCCTGGCCGAGGGACTGCAATGCCCCGTGCACCTGCTCAGCGCACGCCTGGGTACCGGATATGCCGAGGCCCTGGCGACCCTGAGCCGGCTGATCGGCGACGCCAGCCCGGTTCCGCTGAGGGAGTTACGCAACGTCCTGCATGCGGACGACGAAATCGTGTCCCGCTCCGATGCGCTGGTCAGCCGCTGTGTTTCCGCACCGGGCGTACTGGTACGCCGGCTGACCGAGCGGATCGATCACGTCATGCTGCACCCGGTGTTCGGTCTGCCCCTGTTCCTGCTGGTCATGTTCCTGGTATTCCAGGCAGTCTACACCCTGGGCACCCCCCTCCAGGATGCCGTCACATACGTGCTGGACAGCTTCCGCGACCTGGCCCTGCAGCCCCTGGCCGGGAGCATGCCGGCGTTTCTGTACGGCTTCCTGGTCGAGGGAATCTACAACGGCATCGGCACCGTAGCCTCGTTCGTCCCGGTGATCATCCTGTTCTTCTTTTTCATGGCCATCGTCGAGGACAGTGGCTACCTGGCCCGTGCGGCATTCCTGACCGACTCGCTGATGGCCCGCATGGGCCTGGACGGACGCGGATTCGTGATGCTGCTGATGGGTTTCGGGTGCAACGTTCCGGCACTGATGGGCACGCGCGTCATGCGCAGTCGCAACCTGCGCTGGCTGAGCATGCTGGTCATCCCCTTTTCCCTGTGCTCGGCGCGCCTGCAGGTCTACCTGTTCCTGATCAGTGCCCTGTTCCCGCCATCCCACGCACCGTTAATCCTGTTCACCCTGTACCTGGCGAGCTTTGTCGCGGCGTTCCTGACCGCCGCGGTATTTGGCCGCCGGCTCAGGAGCGACGAGCCTTTCGTGCTGGAACTCCCTCCCTATCGTGCCCCGGTGCTGAAGCAGGTCCTGATGCGGGGCTGGCATGAAATTTCGCATTTCCTGCGCCGCGCGAGCAGTTTCATCATCACCGGTGTGGTGCTGGTATGGCTGCTCACCCACTTCCCCGCGGGCCACGCACCCGGCGGGGCCGGGACCTGGGCCGGGATGTTGGGCGCGTGGATGAAACCCCTGCTGGATCCGATCGGCATCAGCGCGACCATGTCGGTGGTCCTGCTGTTCGGATTCGTCGCCAAGGAGATCGTCATCGGCGCCATGGTCGCCATGACGGGACTCCAGGGCGGGGCCCTGGACAGCTACCTGGCCACCCAGATGGATACCGTGCAGGCCCTGAGTTTCATGCTCTTCGTCCTGCTCTATACCCCCTGCCTCTCCACCCTGGCCACCCAGCTGACCGAGTCCCGCAGCTGGAAATTTACCGGCATGAGCCTGACCTGGTCGCTGTCGCTGGCCTGGCTCAGCAGTTTCTTTTTCTACCAGGGCGCCCGCCTGCTGGGCTACTGAACGGCGCGGGCCCCCGGCCCTTGAAATCCGCGCCCGTGCCCCTATCTAGGTAGCACGTCAATCGTGACTACCCCATTCAGGAGGGCAAGAGCATGGCAATCGTACGTTATGAACCGCTGAACCTGTTTGACCAGTTCAACCGTGAGATCAACCGCATGTTCAGCGGGGGCCCGGTCCAGGCAAACACGGCACAGGAACGCAACTGGGTCCCGGCTGTGGACATCCGCGAGGAAGAAAACCGCTTCGTGCTGGCGGCTGACCTGCCGGGGGTGGAACGCAAGGATGTGGATGTCTCCCTGGAAGACGGCGTGCTGACCATCCGCGGTGAACGCCATGCCGAAAGCGAGGAAAAACGCGAAGGCATTCACCGGCGCGAACGCGTACACGGCACCTTCCTGCGCCAGTTCACACTGCCGGACACCGTGAATGCCGAGCAGATTTCCGCGACGGTGAAGGACGGCGTCCTGGAAGTGATCATTCCCAAGCAGGACAAGCCCGAACCGCGCCGCATCACGGTCAACTGACCGCTCCTCCCAACCACCTGGCCCGGCCCCCCTCTTGCGGGGTCCGGGCCGGTGTTGTCCCGCGCCCGGAATCCTGCACAATGCAGACATGAAACAGTACTCCGAATCCTGCAACCAGAACCGCGCGCCGATCCTCACCGTACTGCGCGCGGAATTCGCCACCACGCGCGAGGTGCTGGAGATCGGCAGCGGCACCGGGCAACACGCCGTGTACCTGGCCGGGGCGCTGGCACACCTGCGCTGGCACACCAGCGACCTGCCGGAAAACCACCCGAGTATCCATGCGTGGATCGAGGAATCCGGCCTGGAAAACATCGCACGCCCCTTCCCGCTCGATGTCACGGCCGGGCAGTGGCCGCAACGGACCTTCGACGGGGTGTTCAGCGCCAATACGACCCACATCATGCACTGGGCCGCGGTCACCGACCTGTTTGCCGGCGTCGCGCACCTGCTGGAACCCGGAGGCCGCTTCTGCCTGTATGGTCCGTTCAACGATCACGGGCGCTACACCAGCGACAGCAATGCGCGCTTCGATGCCTGGCTGAAGAACCGGGACCCGGGCAGCGGGATCCGCGATTGCGCCGACCTCGATGCGCTGGCACACGGCCACGGCCTGCACCGGCGGGCGGATCACGAGATGCCGGTCAACAATCGCCTGCTGGTGTGGATGAAACCCTGACCGGCAGCCGTGCCGGGCGGCGCTGCGCTACGCCGGGATAATAACGATATAAAACCGCCCGGGAGAATTACGGCCCGGTGCGGGCTACGCGCGGGGCTGCCTGTCGGAGGCGTCCCGCGCAGGTCAGAGGGGCGGTGTGGTCGCCGGGCCAGCCCCGACGCGGGGGGATCGGAGACGGGTTCTAGAGAGCGTCCAGCCCGGACGGGGTACCGGCGAGCGGTGTTTCCGTGTCCTGGGCGCCCGGTGTCTTTTCATCCTGGCGTATCGCCACCGAGCGGATGGCTTCTTCCTCCAGCAGGTCCTGGAGCGTGATCTCGTCGAGAAAGTCGGTGATCTGCCGGCCCAAATCATCCCACAGGTCGTGGGTCAGGCATTGCTGTCCGTCGTGGCAATTCCCCGCGCCGCTGCAGCGCGTGGTATCCACCGCTTCATCCACGGCAGCGATCACTTCCGCCACGGAGATCCGGTCCGCGGGACGACCCAGTGAATACCCGCCGCCGGGGCCGCGGGTACTTCTGACCAGCTTCTGCTTGCGCAGGCGCGTGAACAATTGTTCGAGGTAGGAAAGCGAGATGTCCTGGCGCCTGGAAATCTGCGCCAGGCTGACCGGACCCTCGTGGACGTGGAAGGCCAGGTCCAGGATCGCCGTGACCGCGTAACGGCCCTTGCTGGTCAGTTTCATGCACCGGTCATCCGCTGCGGGGGGTCTACCGGCAAAGTCTCATATCGCCCTGCATGCGTCAAGAATCGCGGTCCTGCGGATCCCCCGAGGACAGCGACTCCACTGCCGGATCGATATCCTCATTTTCCACGTGCTTCAGGGCACAGGAGTCGAGGTCCGGCAGTTTCAGGTCGCCCATTTCCGCACCGAGCTGTTTGAGTCCCCGGCACATCTCCTCAAGCCGCTGGTCCATGACATGAATGTGATCGAGAATGCCATTCACCGCGGTCGCCACCGGGTCCGGCATGTCGCTGGTCGTACCATAGGCATCGAACCCCATCTTGGCGGCAATGGCCTGCCTGCGTTCATCGGGAACGGCGCCGGCACGGCCCCGGACCAGGCGTCCGGGCACACCCACCACCGTCATGCCGGCCGACACGTTCTTGAGCACCACGGCATTGGAACCGATGCGGACCCCGTCCTCGATGGTAATCGGTCCCAGCACCTTGGCGCCCGCGCCGATGACCACGTTGTTGCGCAGCGTCGGATGACGCTTGCCCTTGTTCCAGCTCGTGCCACCCAGCGTGACACCGTGATAGAGCGTGCAGTCATCGCCGATCTCGGTCGTTTCCCCGATCACCACACCCATCCCGTGGTCGATAAAGAAGCGCCGGCCGATGCTCGCGCCCGGGTGGATCTCGATGCCCGTATACCAGCGGGCGATGTTGGAAAACATCCGGGCCAGCCATTTCAGACCGTGCGTCCAGAGCCAGTGGCTCCAGCGGTGCACCAGCACGGCATGGATACCCGGATACGTCGTCAGGATGTCGAAGGTGTTGCGCGCGGCGGGATCGCGTTCAAACACGACGCGGACATCTTCGCGGATTCTCTCAAACATGGGCGATGGCCTTGCTCCGGTTACCGACACGCACAGTGTATGCCAGCGTAAAACAGCCGCACAATGTCACTGTCCGCGCGCATTGCGTTGCAGATATTCCTGCGTCGCGGTGAGTATCCCGCGCAGGATATTCACCTCGTTTTCGTCCGGTCTTGCGCGGTTGTAGAGGCGGCGCAGGCGCCGCATCAGCTGACGCGGGTGCGCGGGATCCAGAAACCCCAGTTGCACGAGGGTCTGTTCCAGGTGGACATAAAACCGCTCCAGTTCGTCGACACTCACCGGTACCTGCACAGCGGGCGGTGCGGCGGCAGCCCCGGCGAGGCTGGCAACCCGGACCTCGTAACCGAGGATCTGTACCGCGGCAGCGAGGTTGAGCGAACCGTATTCCGGGTTGGTCGGGATGCGCACCAGGGAATGGCAGCGATCGATCTCCCGGTTGCTCAGCCCGGACTGCTCGCAGCCGAACAGCAGCGCCACCTCACCCTGCGCGGCCGCCTCCACCGTCCAGCGGGCACCGTCTGCCGGCCCGATCACCGGGCAGGGAATGCGGCGCGCGCGCGCACTTGCACCCAGCACCAGCCGGCAGCCCGAGAGTGACTCGTCCAGCCTGGTGCACACCCTGGCGTTTGCCAGCAGGTCATCAGCCCCGGAGGCCCGGGCTGTTGCCTCGGCATCCGGGAAACGTTGCGGATTGAGCAGGTACAGCTGCGTCAGGCCCATGGTTTTCATGGCCCGCGCCACCGCACCGATGTTCCCGGGATGGCTGGTGTGGCTCAGGACGACGCGGACCCGCGACAACATGCCGGACATGCGCTAGCCGGCGTGCGCGGTACAGAAGTCCACAACCTGCTGCAGCAATGCAGCGACCCCGCGGTTCGCGGCCTGCACGCCACCGTAGGTGTCATCCGTGGCGGCCGGCTCCTGGATATCGAACACCCGGGAGGCGACCACCCGCTGCGCCCGCAGGTCGACCAGTTGTACGCGCAGGGTGATGCGCATCCGGCTGGGATGGACGGTAAAGTCCTGGTAAAAGCGCAGCAACGTGCTGTCCAGACGCAGGGTGGCGGCAATCCCGCCGCTATCCGCCCCCACCGCCCGGAGCCGGCCGCCGGCGTTGAGCGCCTCGACCAGCAGGGGTGCCAGCATGCTGGCCGGGGAATCGGCCCAGCGGCTGCGTGCATAGTAGCGCAGTCCATACTGCTGCTGCAGGTACGCGATCCGGGAAGAATCGTAGGCGCCGTTCGCCGCAGGCGTGCCCACGATCAGCACGGGCCGGTCTCCGCTGGCGGGGGCCGGCGTGGCCGGCGAATATTCGAGTACATAGCGTTCGCTGGCGGTTTGTTGCGGCGCG
>Ga0055451_10000947_pt1 | contig 11740 bp, 11 predicted proteins | sample China_Galinas_PW_3_FD_57745 | JGI IMG/M metagenome (GOLD analysis project Ga0055451, IMG submission 57745) | Wetland microbial communities from San Francisco Bay, California, USA, that impact long-term carbon sequestration - China_Galinas_PWB_D2 | ecosystem: Environmental > Aquatic > Marine >... | reverse complement strand
ACGTGCTCATATCGCAAACAGCACTTCAGCCGGCCACAACGACCCGAAACCTGCGACGGATCCAACGTCGCCTTCTGCAGTTTCGCCATTCGCATACTGACAGGCTTCAACGTTTTCAGGAAAGCCTTACAACAGACTTCGCGGCCACACGTCTCGTAATCCGCAAGCAGCCGCGCTTCATCTCGAGCGCCGACTTGCCGCATTTCGATGCGGGTGCGGTATTCGGTCGCGAGTTCTTTGACGAGAACCCGAAAATCAACTCGCTCACCTGCGGTAAAGTAGAAAATGATGCGCTCGCCACCGAACGGGCATTCGCACTCCACAATGCGAAGCTGGAGTTTGAGACGATCGGCTACCGTTTGGCAGAACCCCCGCTTCTCTTTGGATTGAGCCTGGATTCGGGCGTATTCAGCAAGGTCCGCCGCCGTCGCCTCGCGCAGGATGCGGCCCCCGTCAAATATGAATGAATCGCGCCCGCACGCCTGAACCCAAGACTTAATCTGGTCCCGCGTGACGGACTTTGAGCACCCGCTGCAAGTCAGCGAGACCTGCTCGCCGATTTCGATACCACGCCGGGTTTGGACTACCACGCGGGACCCGCAGGTGAACTTCATCGCAGGGGGATGGGTGAACTCGCCGATGTACCGCATGTACCCAAACCGCACGGCCGTTGTGGGATAGATCTTCTCCAGCCCATTGCCACAGGACTCACCTGAATCGCCCGCCTTTCCTGACCCGCAATTCGAGCAGCCGGCGTTGAGCCGATCCGTATCGGTATCGAAAATCTTATCTTCAAGATTGATCGTGTGTTGGACCATGGGTTACGTACCGGGGCGACAGTTCAAAACACGCCCTGTGCCATATGACAGCGACGGCGCACAAGCACTGCACCCACGTCGAGAAAATGGCATACAGTCGGCCCTTCTGTCCGTCCGAAGCGCACCCACAACGGGCGTCACCGAGAACGTGGGCCCGGGGCGCGTCCTATGCGGTCGTCAGCTTGTCCAACGACGCCTGGAAGTCCTTCTTCGAACGAAGGCCGACAAATTTCTCGACGATCTCACCCTTGTGAAAGAGAATGACCGTAGGAATCGCGCTCACTGAAAAGCGAACGGAAGTCTCGCGATTCGCGTCGGTATCCACCTTGCCGACCTTCGCTTTGCCGGCGTTCTCGGTGGCCAACTCGTCAATCACCGGTGTCAGCGCCTTGCAGGGCCCGCACCACTCGGCCCAAAAATCGACAAGGACCGGCTCCTCGGCGTTCAGGACCGTGTCATCAAAATTGCCGTCCGTAAACTCTAGTGTGTCAGGCCCAGCCATGACATCTCCTCTGATATCACATAGAAACAGTAATTCAAGTCGATCGGATTCTAGAATCGGCGTTCGGAGCGGTCAACCGCGTCCGTCAGGCGTCGCCGCAACGCCGTGCGCCGATGTCGCCTCAGGCAAGTGGTTCGCCGTAGAGGCGGACCGTTGCCCACGGATGCGTGGTTGAGATTTCCACCGCCTGTGAATCCACAGGTACTGCTCCGGGGCGGCCCTGACGACCTCTTCGATGGCCGCCGTATACGCCTGCGTGATCCACAGTAGGGGGTCGTCCCGGGAGGCCCATTCTTGTGGATGAATGATGCGTTGCACACCGACCTCGTACTTCGCCGTATCACCACGACGGCGTGCATATCCGACGACGATCGGCCGGTTGGTGTGCATGGCCAGTAGCCCGATCGACTTGTAGGTAGATGCCGGTTGCCCGAAGAACTCCACGAAGGCTCCCTTTCGCCCCGCGTCCTGGTCCCCGATGAAGCAGAGGAGTCCTCCATCCTTCAGGAACGTCTCTGCCTTGGCGGTGGCCCCCTTCTTGTCCATGAGTTCCATACCGTGCGTGCGACGCGCCGTCACCAGGTAACGGTTGAGATAGAAGTTATCGAGCGGCCGCATCACCGCTCCCATGCGAAAACCGAAGCATGCGAGCAGGTGGCCGATCAGTTCAAAGGAGCCGTAGTGCCCTGTGACCATGATGAGCCCTCGTCCCTCGACCATCAGGCCGAGCAGCTCCTTGAAGTTGACCACCTCAATATACTGTGACCAGGTAGACCGATTGATCAATCGCGGCATGCACATGACCTCTACGGCGAACATGACCGTGCTTTCCAGCGACCGCACGGCAAGTCTTCGAATCTCGTCGGGCGTCATGGTCCGTGCATAAGAGGCACTGAGGTGTCGCATGGCGCGGTCTAAGTGGCGCGGCATGAGTACGATCCAGCAACGTGCCAGTAGCCTCGCCGTCTGCAAGTTCCAGTTCATCGGGAATGCTTGCATCGTAGCGATCACGCCCCGTACCGCGACATACACCAGCCATGCCATGGGCCCGCGTCCTTTCATCACCGCATGGTAGCATGGCGCGGCGCCACGGGCCAAACCGGTGCTTCCGCTTGACGCCGCACCGCCGTCACTTATGGTCAGTTTGACAGGAGCAATCACGGCGAAACGGCATGAATCCGGCTTTCTCACTCAAAGATCTCAACTACGACCTTCCAGAAAGGCTGATCGCGCAGGAACCTTCTCCGCGGCGCGAGGATGCGCGATTGCTCGTGGTGGATAGGAGGACGAGTCAGATTCACGACTTCGGCGTAGCGCAATTGCCGGAGCTGCTTGCACCCGGCGACCTTCTGGTGGTGAACAACACGAAGGTCCTGCCGGCTCGGTTCCTGGCACATCGCCAAAGCGGAGGCCAGGTGCCCGGGTTGTTTGTACGCGAGGAATGTGAGAGCGAGTGGATCGTGATGCTGCGCGGGTCCAGGCGGCTGAGCATCGGCGATGTGGTAACGGCAGAGGGGCCTGACGCGGAGAATGTCGGGCTTGAACTAACCGAATCCCTCGGGGACGGTCAATGGCGCGTATCGGTTCACGCCGCGGGGACGGCCGAGCAGGTTCTCGATCGGATTGGCAGGGCACCGCTGCCACCGTACATCAAGCGTAATCAGGAAGTGGACGCACGCGATTCGGAGGATCGGCAACGGTATCAGACGGTCTATGCCGACAAGGCGGGTGCCGTGGCCGCGCCGACCGCCGGCCTGCACATGACCCAAGATCTCATGACTCGTATTCGTGCCGGGGGAATTGAGGTCGCGGAGGTCACCCTGCACGTCGGGCTCGGCACCTTCAAGCCGATTCAGGCGGAATCTATACAAGATCACGTGATGCACACAGAGACCTTCGACTTGCCGGAAGCCACCGCGGCCTCCGTCAACGCGTGCAAGCAACGGGACGGTCGCGTCGTGGCCGTGGGCACGACGAGCGTGCGGGTGTTGGAGTCCGTCGCCCGCCATGCAGCGGACTTACCCGAGGTCGCATCAAGCACCGGCGCCACGGACCTGTTCATCTATCCGCCTTATCGCTTCCGAATCGTCGACGCCTTGATCACGAATTTTCACCTGCCCAAGAGCACGCTGCTGGCACTCGTGATGGCCTTCGGTGGTGTGGATTTGATCAAACGGGCCTACCGGGCCGCAGTCGATAGACGATACAGGTTCTATAGTTACGGCGATGCGATGCTGATCATATGATCGATTGGGAATGGCGGAGCGTGAATCGCGCGGCGTTGTGCTCGCGGCTAAGCGACCATCGGCGGTCTTTGAAGGAATCGTGCAGATCGTGGAACCCTCTACAATCATCGCATTGGTGATCATCGGCCTGCTCGCCGGTGGCGTCGGCGGCTTGCTGGGTGTCGGTGGCAGCATCGTCATGATCCCGGCGATGACCGAGGTGCTGGGCCCCGATCAACATCTGTATCAGGCGGCCGCGATGATTGTGAATTTCTTCGTCGTCGTGCCGGCAGTCCTCCAACATCGCAGGGCGCGCGCCATCGACTTGTCCGCTGTCAAGCGACTTGTGCCGCTCGCGCTGGTCGCCGTACTTATCGGCGTGGGCTTGAGCGATTTACCAATATTCGCACGAGGAGGCGAGAAATACCTGCGCATGCTCTTTGGGCTGTTTCTCCTGATTTTCGCGGGATCTGACCTTGCCAAGGCCATTCGCAGGCCTGCACCCCGCACAAATTCAAATGGTCGAAACGCCGACAACGCAATAAACGAGTTGCCTCCCCTGGGGCTGAAGCGTGCGGGCGCAATCGCCCTTCCTACCGGCATCATCGCAGGCCTGTTCGGTGTGGGCGGCGGCATTCTCGCCGTCCCGCTTCAGCGAAAGTTCCTTGGCCTGCCTATTCGCAACGCCATCGCCAATTCCGCCACCATCATCATCGCCACCAGTCTCGTCGGCGCAACGGCCAAGAACTGGTCGCTCATCGCGGGAGGGACTGATTTCCGTACGCCGCTCACGCTGGCCCTGTCCCTCGTGCCGACCGCCATTATCGGCAGCTTCATCGGCAGCCGCCTCACCCATGTCCTGCCAGTGCGGTTGATCAAACAGTGCTTTCTGATTCTTCTTCTGGTGGCCGCCGTGCGCATGATGTTCCACCACACGTAGTGCTCTTTTACGCATATGGCGATGGGTGCCATAGTCAAGCGACAACATGGCCATGTCGGTTTCGCGCGCCCCACGGCCTGGCTTCACCAGACCGTGCCACCCACCACATGATTCTCCACCGAACATAGGCATGTCGGCGCACTATCTGCGCCGCTCGCGACTTGGACCGGCCGCGGTGACTCGCGTCGTGTATCCACCGCTCAACCAAGACGGCATCATCTACCGATGACCCGGGAAGTGATGTCTACGGGATGCCACCAGCACGCGGTCGAAACGCTAGCGAAAGGACTCGATGGTGAACGCGAAGAAACGGAGATGTTCGGGTTGGAAGCGAATCGTGGCAGCGGCCTTAATGGTATACCTGCCGGCCGTGGGCTGTGCAGCGGGTCGGCAGTTCCGTTCCGCCGCGCTGCCCTCGCTCGAAAGCGGTGTGAACCTCATACTTGACGGTGTCGTTAGCGGTCTGTTCGCGGCCATTGAGGTCGAACCGGGCAACAGCACGAGCGGAGCGATCTAACGCCGTACCACCCCTCAAACCCGGATTCGTTCCCGCCTCTGCGCCATCGTATATGACCGCGAGGTCACGATAAACGGAATAGCGCCAACATTGCGCCAAGGTGCGCAGAATTAGCGAATCAGGTACGAGCCGGAACCTGGCGCCGTGCGGCTATTACCGTGTTTCATGAGTTCCACGACGTTCGCATCCGTCCCCCATCCTTCGCTTTGCGAAGAATAGGGCACCCGCCCTCGTCAAGCGACTTTCGAGACACCGTAGTATGGCAGTTTCAGGCAAAGCATAGCGTTCTGGATCGGCATACCAGTTTGCGAAACATCCTGAGCCGCGGGCTTGAGCCCGCGCGGCCCCTCGGATTCGTGGGACACGCAGAAACGCGTCACCGCGCAAGCTGAAGCTTGCGGCTCAGCTAGCCGCTACGTCTAATCTGAAGGTGCTCTAGCCCGTTGACTCGACCGGCTTGGCGCGCTCCACGTGGATCTTCAAGACGGTTTGGGTCTTCACGTCGCCCTTCCTCTCGACGCGAACCTCGCCGCGCACGCGCTCGCCTTCGCGAATGTCCGAGAGCTTGGCCACCGCACCGTTAATGAGGATTTCCGTCTCGGGGGTGATCTCCCCCGTCCCGGCGATTTCCTGATTCTGCTTCTCGCTGAAGAACAACACCGTGATTCGACCGGTGCCGTCGGGATTGACGACGAGCTTCTCCACCTTGCCTTGCAGGCTTTGCACCTTGGTGGAATCCTCGTTCTTGCTGCACCCGGCAACGCTGCAAAGAATCGCCAGACTAGCGCCAACGCCCGCACAACGTCCAAGACCAATTGCGCTCATGTCATGACACTCCCGTTAGCCGGCTTGCGCCGATCCACTGAATGACCCTACAAATGTAATCTCGCCCGCCAGTTTGAGCAAACGCCCGCGACCGGTTATACCACAATCGGTTCTTTTGTTCCCGCGACCCTATCGGTGCGAGGCGACTCCGGTCCAGCCCGTATCTCGCGTGTGGCAGTACAAACAAGACGTGAACAACCCGGCAACAAGAACTCGGCGTTTTCCCCGGCAATAGCGCGGCCACATGGCGCCCGCGAACGATACCCGTCCCGTACACGCCGGCATCCGAACCGGTGCCAAACGCACCCCCGACCAAGGCCTACGTTTTTTGATTCGCGGCTCCGCGCCATTATACTGACCCTCATGAAAAATGAGCGAACCAAGCCTCGACCGTCGTCTGCGGTTGCCGAACGGAACGAACATGAGTGACACCTGCCGCATACGCGTGCTCCCTGACTTCCTGGTCAACAAAATCGCCGCCGGTGAGGTGGTGGAGCGGCCGTCCAGCGTGGTCAAGGAACTGATTGACAATGCGGTGGACGCCGGCGCGACGCGAATCTCGGTGACCGTCGAGGACGGCGGCAAGCAGCTCATTCGCGTCGGCGACGACGGTCGGGGTATGAATGCCGAGGAACTGCGGCTAGCGGCCGTCCCACATGCCACGAGCAAACTAACAAAGGAAGAGGATCTTTACGCGATCCAGACCATGGGATTTCGCGGCGAGGCCTTGGCCAGCATCTCCTCCGTGTCCAAGCTCCGCATTGTATCGAGACCCCATGATTCAAACGAAGGATTCGAGGTTCGCACCGCGGGACGAGAGCTTCAATCGGCGCTTACCGCCGGCTGTACGCCGGGCACCACCGTCGAGGTCCGCGATCTCTTCTACAACGTGCCCGCGCGGCGCCGCTTTCTAAAATCCAAGTCGACAGAGGTCGGACACATCAACGAACTCTTCACACGGATGGCGATCTCGTTCCCAGAGATTGCGTTCGAGTTGGCCAACAACAAACGAGTCACGCACAATCTGCCGCCCGCCGCCTCGCGCATCGACCGCATCACGCGTCTGTTCAGTGACGAACTCGCGTCGGCCTTGCTGCCGGTGACGCGCAGCGAGCGCGGCATCGATCTGGAAATCTACGTGGCCCCCCCCGCTCAATCGCGCGCATCCGCGCAATGGCAATACACATTCGTGAACGGCCGTCACATACGAGATCGCTACTTGTTGCACGCCATGAAGGAGGCCTATCGCGGCCTGATGGAGCCGAATCGCCACGGTATCGTGTTTCTGTTTCTCACCATTGATCCGGCCGATGTCGACGTCAATGTCCACCCGACGAAGATCGAGGTGCGTTGGGCGGATTCGGGTCTCGTCCATTCCCAGGTGTTAAGTGCCATACGCGAGACTTTTCAACGGTCCAATCTGACAACACCGCTGCGCATGGAGCGGGCGACTTCCACGGTCGATCCGGCGGCGCAGGAGAGAATCCGCCGCGAAATGGCCGATCTGCTCAAGGCGGCCACGCCTATTCGTTCCCAACCAAGCATCGGTGCCTCTGCGTCGGCATCCGCGCGGTTTGCGTCTACATCGCCCACTCAGGGCGCACCCTCGGCCCCAAGCGTATGGAAAGACCTCTACGGCCCGTCAGAAACTCCTTCGGAATCCGGATCGCTGCGACTGCCGGCGTCGAGTCAAAGCCATACTGCGGATGCGTCGGGGGCCACGCCGCACCGACCGGCCGTACAACTTCACAATCTCTACCTCGTCGGCGAAACCGAGGACGGTATCGTCATCATCGACCAGCACGCGCTACATGAACGCGTCATGTACGAACGTCTCAAGTCTCGCCTGATGGCCGGGACGCTCGACGGCCAGCGTCTGCTCCTGCCCGAGACCCTGTCCATCAAGCCGGACGAATGGGAGATTCTGGAATCTCATCAAGATCTGCTTGCCAAGCTGGGGGTCGAGGTGAGCCGTTTCGGCGCGGATACCATTGCGATCCAATCGATTCCCATGCTGCTCAAGGACGTGCAGGCATCCGTGTTTGTGCGCGATCTTCTGGATTTTCTATCTCACAAGGCCGCCGAGACGGAGCCGGAAGCGGTGCTGCACGGCATTCTCGACATGATGGCCTGCAAGGCCGCCGTGAAGGCAGGCGATCCGCTGACGCAAGAGGAAATTGACACGCTCATGGCCCAACGCCATCTGGTGGACAAGGGCAGCAGTTGCCCGCACGGGCGACCGACATCGCTCCATTTGACGACCGCCGATCTGAACAGGCAGTTCAAACGTACATAAACGAAATCGCAATGCGGCCGGATCACTTGACAGTTTACCATGATCACCGGCACCGCGAGTATTCCGTTCCCGCCCATGGCGCCGTAGTATGCGACCGTTATCGGGCGAGCAGCCTGAAGCAGGAATGGAGAATCGCCACATCGGCGATAGGGTCTCTCGTTGTCTGAAGTGCTTGGTGTGGCGTGCAACGTAGCGGCCTGATGCAGACAGAGTGCGCGGTGCCGCGGGATGGCACGCGCGATCGTGGTCGGCCGGCTCACATCTCAGGCGGATATGCAAGCCGGCGCGGTGTGAGCGACATCGATAATATGAGCACAAGCGCAGATCCCCCGCCGAACCGGGAGCCATCGAGGCATCCGGTTGCTCCTCCGGAGGCTTGTTACGGCCCGGACGAATTTGCGCAGGAGTTTCGCGCGTCTTTTCGGACGCTTTGGCTTGTGGCCATCGGCGTACTACGAGATGCCGCGCTCGCAGAAGACGCGGTGCAAGAGGCCGCCATCGTGGCCCTGGGCAAGCTCGATCAGTTCTCGCCCGGAACAAACTTCCGAGCGTGGATGGGACGGATCGTACGATTCGTCGCCATGAACAGCGTTCGCAAGGAGCGCAAACGTCGCCCCACCCCTGGCGACGGTGATGCGTTGGATCAAATAGCGATTGCCGATAATCACCCGGTAGGTACGAACGACCCCGCTGATGGGGTCGTTTCTGACCGACAATTGATGGCCGCGCTTGCGCAGGTTGGTGAAGTCGCACGTAGCTGTCTTCTATTGCGGACGCTTGAAGAAATGCCGTATGCCGACATCGCCAATCTGCTTGAAATCCCGGAAGGAACGGCGATGAGCCACGTTCACCGCACGCGACGCCTTCTTCGCGATCGGCTGAGCGGTGGGGTGTTGGGCACGTCGGGGGAGAGGAGTGCCGAGTCATGACCAAGGACGCGGGGCACCCCTCCGACGACCAACTCGACGCGTATGTGGATGGTACCCTCGGCGCCGAAGAAACCGGGCGGTTCGAGGCACGGCGCGCCGATGACGACACGCTTCGCGCGGCTCTGGAGACCCAAAAACGCATTGATGAATCACTCGCGCGCGTCCACGAGCCGCCGCCCGCCGCGCTGGAGCGCGTGCTGAAGGAAATCGACCGACAGGCGGTTGCCACGGTGACGCCTGCAGGGCACCAGGTTCCCATCTACCGCCGGCCGTGGGCTATTGCCGCCCTGATCATACTCAGCGTCGGCGCCGCCTGGCAACTTATCAGCACCTTGCCGCGCGGCGAGGCCCCGGATGATTACGGACCCAAGCCGTTGACCACCGCAGACGCGTTCTACCGACAGGCCGTTGAAAACGGGTTCAAGCCCGACTGGGTGTGCAAAGACGATGAAGAATTCTCGTCCACTTTTCGCAAGCGCTTTCGGCAACCGTTGCTCCTAGCCCACGATACCGGTCCGGTGTCCACGGTGGGACTGTCCTACCTGAACTGGCTTTCCACGCATACGACGGCTCTGCTGTCGCGGGTGGACGGCCAACCGGTGGTCGTACTCATCGATCGGCTCCGCAATGACAGGACGAAGTCACTTCCACCCGAGTCGGGACTCCATCTCTTCCGGCGCGTGCTCGGCGAACTCGTCCTCTACGAGGTCACCCCCCTTCCCGAGCCACACGTCATGGGTCTCTTCTACAATCCGGACGACGGCTCGAAGCCGACCGACAAATGACAACCCGGACTTGCGGCCCCCGGGGCACGAACTCCATCCCCACTTTAATTTAGTTCGGCAAGCGGCGCCTTCGGTTTTCGAGCGGGTTTTTTGATAAGATGCAGGCAGAATGTCGTCCTGAAGGTCAAAACTCTGCCCTGGGGAATCTGTCGAAGACACGATAGGAATGGTTGATGAAAAGTCACGTATTCTTGGTGGCACTAGGACTGATGGTTCTTACCGGGTGTCAATCCGCTGGTCACAAGGGCACCGAGCACAAGATGTCCTTCGGCCCGCCTCCCCCGGGCTATGTTCGAATTCGCGGTGAGGCGCTTCCCAATGCGAAGCTGGCGCGCCAAAGCCTGTAGCGTATAGTACATTGTCGAAATTGTTCCTGTCATGAGCGCAATCGTGTGGTATGATTATGGGATAGGGGGATCAATAAACAGTCTAAGACTCTGCTCATACTGGCGCGGCGATTTATCAGAAGAAGTGGCTTGTTTGCGGCGGCGGCGCATATGTGAATGGAGATGTTCGCGCCTTCGGTTCCGGCGACACCGCAGTCCGTTTGCCGCAGTTCTGCCTAACGGGGCATTGCTCGACATGAACGCATTAGTCCAGAAACTTAAATTCCAGCGAGTAAATGCGCTTGTGCGGCGAGAAAATCGAGATTCTACTTGCCACGGATCGGCTATCGTGGTATGCTCACAGGTCCGAGTGGCAGTTTGGGGAGACTGCCGCTGGTCGTGAGGGTCGTCTTTGGGCGCGGCAAGTTGACGCGCGGCTTGTGCCAGGCGTTTTCGTACCGCAGGACGATGCATAGAACTCAAACGAAACGACGGATCATGGCTTCCCAAGGTTTCGCATTCGCAGCCCGTAATGAGCACCTGCCCTGGGCGATAGTTTCGTCGAGAATTCTCTTTATATATTGCTTTTTCCTTCCGTCGAACCGGTCGCAGCGGTGTTCTATAGGGGGTGGATGACGCCGTATTTGCAGGCGGCGGCTCTCACGGACACGGCATGGGCGTCCTGCGGCGACTAGCGCAGGTGCTGATCATCGCATGCCATTCTCGCGGGCGTCATTTCGAATGGGAGGTATGATCTAATGCAGCGCAAGCACCAGTTCTACACGGCAGTCTCGTTCGCAATTCTCTTCGTTTGGGCTTCTCCGGTATTACGTGCGGATCTCGTCATTGACGAGTTTGACGAGATCACGACGGGTGACTGGCCAATCGTTTCGTATTCATGGTCCCCCGTTTGGGAAGGCCCCGGGACCACGGATCTGGAGTTAGAAAGGGTTCTAGGGGGAAGCCGCGAGGCGTGGGTCGCCCTGAGCAGCGATCCGCAAGACCCGGGTGTGGACGCCGTTGTCGCTAATCTTGAAACGGACCGTGGTTTCTTGGGCCTTGCAGGTCCTGACGGCGCTCGGAGCAGCTTCGGAATCAAATACCTTACTTTGGCGGGCGTTGCTCCGGATGGCACCCCGGACGGTTATCTGGCCGGATACGAAGGCCTGCGCGTGGACTTTGCGTCGATGTCGATGCCCGCAGACGGCGAATGGCGGGCAGAGCTGTTCCTTGGCGTTCGTCGTATTATTCTTGATGCCGTTTGGGTCGACGAGGGACCGCTGCAGTCGCTCTACATGCCTTTTAATGCCATTCCAGAGTTCCGCTTTGGATTTGTTGGGGCGGAGGAGATCAGCTTCGTTAATTTCGTGTTCGATGCGCCGGAGGGAGCCATTTACGAGCTCGACAGAATGGTCGCTGCTGTGCCCGAGCCGGCGACGGGCATTTTGCTGGGCCTGGGCACCATCCTTCTTATTGGGCGATGGTATCGGCACGCGAAGCTGAGCACCGGGTTTCTCTGATTCCGTAATACCTGCGAAATAGAGACACGGCTTTTTTGAGGAGTTCTTTGATGATTG
>Ga0055451_10000946_pt1 | contig 11744 bp, 10 predicted proteins | sample China_Galinas_PW_3_FD_57745 | JGI IMG/M metagenome (GOLD analysis project Ga0055451, IMG submission 57745) | Wetland microbial communities from San Francisco Bay, California, USA, that impact long-term carbon sequestration - China_Galinas_PWB_D2 | ecosystem: Environmental > Aquatic > Marine >... | reverse complement strand
AATAATATGGAAAAATACGTTCAACCGCCACACTATTTGCTGCAATTTTACGTACAGTGAATGTTGATGATGCACCATTGTTATGCATAGCAATAACGTCACCTTCAAACACCTGCAAACGTTCTTTGTCACCTTCTTTGATGCGCAATGAAACGGCAACACAGTCACCTACATTAAATTGTGGGTAGTTTGTTGCGGTAGTACCAATAGAACCTATTGTTTCTTTGGTTAGCCCCTTAGCCTTCATAGTAAATCCTCTAATCTGATAATCATTATTCAAGACGTATTTATACCCTTTAATATAGCTTAAATCACGCCTTCTGCCAATTTTAGCGATATATTTTTTTATTTAACCCAAGCCATCTATCTAGCACTATAGCCACCGCTGATCGCACTGATAGGTGTTTAAAGTCAGCAAAACCCTCTACCGGTAGCAACAGATAGTCACAGCGCTGTATTAATTCAGGCGCAAGTCCCTTGCCAGTCCCAAAAATCAAAAGTATCGGCCGATCTTGTTCCCATGCTATTTCTTGATCCCAAAATGAAATTAACCCAGCCTGATCGTTTTCATGCGCGGACGTTGCAATTAAAAGCGGCCTTTTACCCTCTTTTTGCTCTATAGCCGCAATTACCTCATCAAGACTATCCTTGAGTCCAACAGAAGCAACTGCCTCATGCCTGCTACGATTGTACGTAACACCCACTCCAGTTTGCCAAAAATCAAGCAATGTACTCACAATTTTTTTTTGGTCTTGCAATGGCGTTACCACAAAAAAGTTTTGAATATCATAGGTACGAGATGAACGCGCAATATCATGAATATCAATTGAAGTTACCGACGTTGTACCCGGTTGACGTTCTTCACCAATCAATACATCTGTATGCATTAATGCTACATAATGGTGTGGAATATAACGATGTGCCGTATCTTTTTGCTCTTTACTCATTTCTTGTGTGCGCATCCAGGCAAAATGCTTCTTGACTGTTTTTTGCGCGGCCTGCTCCATCCGCCATTTTTCTATGGCGCCATGGTTGCCAGAACGCACAATGTCAGGCACTTTATGGCCTTGCCATTCTACTGGCTCTGTATATGCAGGATAATCTACAAATGGACCGGAAAATGATTCTTCTTTAATCGATTGCTCCTTGCCCACTACTCCCGGCATCAAGCGCAATAACCCTTCGAGCAAGACCATTGCTGGCAAATCACCACCCATTAATACAAAATCACCTATAGATATTATAGCATCCGCATATACATCTTCTACACGCGCATCCATACCTTCGTATCTTGCCGATAATAACATAAGATGTCCACGCTCTTGTATACGTTCATTAAGTTTCATCAAGCTGTGTTGATTTAACTTTTCACCCTGTGGTGAGAAAAAAATTTTAAATGCTTTACCATGCTTGTTTTCATGCATAGCGATAGCGTCTTCTACCACCCGAGGCTTAATCAACATACCGCTACCAGGACCAAAGGTAGGCGCATCAATCCGCTCTTTGGGAGCAACAAATGAAAAAAAGGTATCAACGCTAACGTCTATGATACCTTTCTCTTGCGCATGACGCACAAGACTTGTCCGCAAAAACGGATCGTATAATTCTTTAAATACCGTTAAAATAGTGATATTCATTGAGCAACTTCCACCGTCACTCGTTTGCTTTCAGAAGAAACAACATTAACTAAGGTGCGAATAGCTTTGATGGTTTTTCCTTCTTTGCCTATCACACGTCCACGATCAACATCATCTATATAAATTTTGATAATAATTGAAGATGAATCAGACGTATCATCAACCTTGATAGAGACCGCTTGTGGCTGCGTAACTAATTCTTTAATTATGTATTCTACCAGTTCTTTCAGCATGTATATACCTTATAGTCTCAAACAAAGTGCTTGAGGCAAGCCTTATTTGCTTGTTTCTGCTACAGGTTCTGCAGCTTCTTCTTTTTTAGGCTTTGTAACTTTAGCTGCAGTCTTTTTTGCCGGTTTTGCTGGAGCTGGCGTAGCTGCTGCGCGCTTGAATTGTTTAAAAACTTTTTTTGCAGAATCGCTTGGTTGAGCACCTTTTGATAGCCAATCTAAGTAGAGACCTTCATTAAATTGTACAATCGCGCCTTTGATAGCATCGTATGTGCCAATAGTTGCCAGCACTTCACCGTCACGTTTTTTACGACCATCTATTACCACTACACGGTGAAACGGCACATGCTTTTTACCTGCACGAGAAAGTCTAATTTTAACTGCCATATAACATATTCCTTTATCGATACATCTATTTATGTAAAATTGGATCCAAATTAACTAGAATAGTTTACCCAAAAAACCATGTTTTTTAAATAGTTTAGCATATTGTTGAACTTGTTCAAAGCGTTGAAGTAACAAATTTACCTCCTGCACCGTTACTCCTGCACCTTTTGCCACCCTATTCTTGCGTGAACCATCCAATATACGAGGGTAAACCCGCTCTTTGAGCGTCATAGAGCTGATTATAGCTTTAAACCTACGCACCTCTTTTTCTCCTTTATCAAGCATATCTTGGGAAACATTCGCACTTCCCATACCGGGTATATACTTAATAACCTGAGACAGTGGCCCAAGCCTACCTACCATTTCCATCTGATTAGCAAAATCTTGCAAGGTCATAGTACCAGACATCATAGATTTATAGGCTGATTCTTGCTCTGATTGTTTAATTTTTGCATTGGCTTTTTCTACCAAGCTCTGCATATCACCCATGCCAAGCACACGCCCCGCTATCCGTTCAGGGTAAAATTGGTCAAGATTATCAAATTTTTCACCTGTACCCACAAAGCGGATTGGTTTCTTGAGGGCATATCTAAATGATAATGCTGCACCGCCATGGGTATCACTATCCATTTTAGTCAAAATGGCTGCATCAAACCCAACATGCTCATTGAATGACTTGGCAACTTTTAAAGACTCCTGCCCCGTCATCGCATCAAGAACCAAGAATTTATAGCGAGGTTTAAGATCAGTATCAATGGCAGACAATTCTTGCATCATAATATCATCAATATGCATCCGCCCTGCCGTATCTAAAAAGAGCAATTCATAACTGCCCTGCTTATATTGTTGCACAATTTCTTGGGCTGCTTGTACCGGGTTACTGCTTTGCGCACGGTAAAAATCAATGTTTACCTGTTTTGCTAATGTCTCGAGTTGATTAATAGCAGCGGGCCGATAAAAATCAACTGACCCAACCAATATGCGTCGTGTTTTATTTCTTTTTTTCGCTTCTTGCTGTACCCACCATGCAAGTTTTGAGATGGTAGTCGTTTTACCAGAACCTTGCAGCCCCATAACCATCACAATAGCAGGCAATTGGAAAGAGAATGGTGCATCATGTTTGCCACCTAAAAAAGCTACTAATTTATCATTCACCACCTTCATGAGCATCTCTGCCGGCTTGAGCGAGCCAAGAATTTTTTGCCCTACTACTTCTCGTTTGACCTCTGCAATAAATGCTTCGGTCACATCATAGGGAACATCCGCTTCTAGAAAGGCATCCTTAACTGATGCAAGCGTCTCTTCTATTTGTTGTTCTGTTAAGGTATTTGAACCGGTTAGACGAGAAAAAAGTGATGAAAATTTTTTAGAAAGTGAATCAAACATGGTGCATATATCCTTACAAAATCGTATACTACATTATAGCTCATGATGCTTTAGTATAGCATGAAAACAACCCCTCATCCAGCCAAATGACATCTTGACAAATGGTCAATTTTCTATTAGGATTATTGGAATTATATAAGGTTGAATATTTAACTATAAATACGGTAGCGAAGCATGACTAAACCAGCATTTTACCCTACAGAAACTCATCCCAAAACATTAATTGTCGGTATCGAGGCGCCTTACAACCGCAACATTGATATCGATGCTTATTTTGATGAATTTGTTAATTTAATCGAAACCAATGGCACACCATATGACATGGAAACATTCATTAAATTACGTACCATCGATCCTGCCTATTTTATCGGCAAAGGTAAACTAGCTGAACTAAAAAAACTTATAGAAGAAAATGAAATCAAATATGTTATTTTTTCTGAATCATTTACGCCACACCAAGAACGTAACATATCCAATTATCTACGAAGTACAGTATGCGATCGCACACGTTTAATTTTAGAAATATTCGAACGCTCTGCTCATTCAGCAGAAGGTAAACTCCAAGTTGCCATTGCAAAATTACGTTATGAAAAAACACGCTTAGCCGGTAAAGGTATCCATCTTGCTCAGCAAAAAGGTACCATCGGGTTGCGCGCCGGTTCTGGTGAAACATTAAAAGAACGTGAATCACGTTATATTGAAGATGCAATGCATAAACTCAACAAAGATCTCAAGCAGCTTCAAAAAAATCGTGACACTCAACGTAAACGCCGCATTAATAATAAAGTACCACACATCTGCTTGATTGGTTATACCAATGCAGGCAAATCCACTATTTTAAATAGATTAACCAAAAGTGACGTACTTGCAGAAGATAAATTGTTTGCAACCTTAGACACCACTACACGTAAACTTTTTATTAACAGTAAAGAAAAAGGCGTCTTGTCTGACACGGTTGGATTTATTCAACAACTTCCTCATCACTTAATTGATGCATTTAAGTCTACCTTATCTGAATTACAATATGCAGATCTCTTATTACATGTAATTGATATTTCAGATTCTAATTGGCAAGCACATATTAAAATAGTTAATGCGATTTTAGAAGAGCTTGAAGTGAACAAACCGATTGTGCATGTATTTAATAAATCTGACAAATTGGATGATCTTGATGCTGTGCAAAAAGCACTTGAACAATATCAACCATATGTCATGGTTGATGCACTTTCTAAAGAAGGCCTCAACTTACTCAATGAGTTACTCAGCGAGTGGGAAATTTCATCAGACGCTCATTCTAGCCTAACACCTTCCTGTTGCGCATAAGTTTTAACCTTTCCTGTTAAAATGCCCGCACCCGCATTGGATAATTATTAGATTTAATGATACAACTTCTATATTCAACCTATTTTGCAAAAAAAAGGAATGCCATGAAGTTGATCTCTTACCTATTACCGCTATCCATTGTTATTACTATCTTCTATGTATTTTATCAAAAAGCCACAACGCCACTTTCTGTACAAGCTTATTGCGAACTAGCTGATACATACAAAAATAATAATGATTTTGAACATGCTATCAATGCATACAAGCAAGCGCTTAAACAAGAACCACATAATCTACTTGTACAAACAAAACTTGGTGATACCTTGTGCCTTACAGAACGTTTTGATGAAGCATTAGAGCTTTGCAGAAATGCTCTATTGCAACATCCCGCACACCAACTATCTATATCGTACAACATGGCAATGACATACGAAAAAATAGAAAACTATACACAAGCAATCCACCTACTCAAACAAATTGTGCAGCACAAACCTAATTGGGCACTGCCACATCTTAATCTTGCATTCGATTTGCTTATCACAAGAGATTTAACCAATGGCTTGCGCGAATATGAATGGCGTTGGCAAGCAACCGGTCAAAAAAAAGCGGCGCCCACTATGCCCGCATGGGATGGTTCTGATCCAAACGGTAAAACTATTTTAATCTATGCAGAACAAGGGCTTGGCGACACGCTCCAATTTATTCGGTATGCCAAGTTACTCAAAGAACATGATGCGCGCGTGCTAGTATTGCCACAAAAACCATTGATCCCTTTGTTAAAATTATGCCCCTACATTGATCATGTTATAGAAACTGATAAAGTACCGCCATTTGATTATCACATTGCAACCATGAGTTTGCCCTATGCATGTAAAACTACGGTTGCAACCATACCGGCATCAATTCCTTATCTCTATGCACATCAAGAACTTATTGCATATTGGCATACCAAGTTGCAACATGACACCAACTTTAAGATAGGTATTTGTTGGCACGGCAATCCACGCTATGCAGACCAAGCGCATCAACAGGTAGTCAAAGCAAAATCAATACCGCTCCATTATTTTGAATCACTCAGCATACTACCCAATATAAGTTTATATTCACTCCAAAAGATGGGGGGTGAAGCAGAACTAAATACTATCAATTTTAAGGTGCACACTTTTGATGGCGATTTTGACAACACGCACGGCAGATTTATGGATACTGCTGCCGTTATACAAAATTTAGATCTCATCATTACCATAGATAGTTCGGTGGCACATCTTGCCGGCGCACTTGGCAAACCGGTGTGGTTATTAGTGCCTACGCCAAATGATTGGCGTTGGTTTTTATATAGCACTGACACACCATGGTACCCCAACATGCGTTTATTCAGACAACCGACACGTGGCAATTGGCAACAAGTAATGCAAGATGTAGCAAAAGCATTAACACCACAAATTGCATACTTAAAAAAACGCACAACATAATACGATTGCTATTTACTGATTACCTTGCTATAACAAACAAAAAAAGGTTTTATTAACTTTTACAAAAAGGGAGCATCTATGCAATTTCGTTACATCGCACTTTTGGTAGTATGCACAACGTGTGCGCTGCATAGCATGGAGAGAGAAGAAGATTTATCAAAAACCGTCCTATTTACCGCAAAATTAAAATCACTTGATGCACTTGAGAAACTGGTTCAACAAAAACGAGAAGACGCACAACAACAATTTGATGCACATAAAGAAGAAAAAAACAAAAAACAAGGTGCCCGTGCTGTTGCTCAACTTATAGCCTGTCACTTTAATGCACAAGAACAAGAAAAAATTTGCGATGCAATGCGCACATTTTATGAACAAATTAGCACCACCGATGAAGCCATTGACTCATTAAATAACCGCTCATCTATAGTCCAAGAATATTGGAATCTACAACATCGCAAAAATAACGCTCATAAAGTTGCTGCACTTATTACCGCATACAACCAAGAAGAAAATTCAGATGAAGAAAGCTCTTCAGAAGAAGCTACCCCACGTAACTATGGTTGGGGAGAAACATTCTGGAAATTACTCGGATATTAAAAGATTCCGAATATTTTTAGCATACAAGCAAAAAATGCCGTGTGTTTTTACACGACATTTTTTATGCAGTCATTTGACATATATGCTGTTGCGTAGTACAAAAAAACCTACACTCATTTTTTTTAAAAAAAGGATAGCTCATGATGCATATATATATTACGCTGCTGTTATCTTTTTGCAGCCTACTGCATGCACACACCAATAAACTTCCCATACAAGCACACATACAAATTGGTGAAATTTACCGTGAACATAATCATTTTGATCAAGCAATTACACATTACCAGCAAGCATATGATCAAAATACAAGGGACATGGCGGTTCTCATTAAACTTGCCAACATGTACAATATGGTCAACGAGCATGAAAAAGCACTGGAACTCTATCAAGAAGCTTTACGCTTAAATCCCCGCTCAGTTGGTATGACCTACAATGCGGGCTACAGTTTGCGCCATTTAGACCGCCATGATGAAGCAATCACCATGTATGAAAAAGCAATCGCATTAAATCCAAACTATGGCAAAGCGCATTTTAGTTTGGGTCTTTCTCTGCTGCAAGCAGGCGAATTTGAACGCGGCTGGCAAGAACATGAGTGGCGCTGGGCAGCATACGATGAAAAACCACCACATCAAGATAAGCCAACATGGGACGGTTCTGATCCCAAAGGCAAAACTATTTTGATAATTTGTGAACAAGGATTAGGTGATACATTCCAATTTATTCGCTATGCAAAATTACTCAAAGAACAAGGCGCTACCGTTTTTGTGCATGCGCAACAACCACTCAAAACTATTTTGCAACAATGCCCCTACATTGACCGTGTGCTCGTAAATGGTGACGTATTACCACCATTTGATTACCATATTGCAACTATGAGTATGCCATTAGTGTATAAAACACGTGTGGATAATGTACCAACACCAATTCCATATTTATATGCTGACCCAACACTATGCACTCATTGGCAGCAAGAACTAGCACAAGACAAAAACTTTAAAATTGGGTTATGTTGGCACGGTAACCCGAACTATTCTACACAAGCGCTCAGAGAAGCAGTTAAATCAAAATCGTTCCATGTACAAACGTATGCACCTCTTGCAGAAATTCCCGGCATTAGTTTGTATTCATTGCAAAAAGTTGGTGGCGAAGACCAATTACAAGAACTTAATAAAAAAATAAACATCAAAAATTTTACCGGTGATTTTGATGCATCGCACGGGCGTTTTATGGATACGGCTGCTGTTATTAAACAGCTTGATTTAGTTATTAGCATAGATACATCTATCGCACACTTTGCTGCAGCGCTCGGCACACCAACCTGGATCTTACTGCCACATCCGGCAGATTGGCGCTGGTTATATAATCGTACCGATACACCATGGTATCCCAATGCACGTCTTTTTAAACAAACTAAGCAAGGCAGTTGGAACGATGTGCTCACATTAGTAAAACAAGAGTTACAAAAATTAGTGCACAAAAAAAGCAAAAGGGTTCAAGTATGAAAAAATATACGGCACTTTGTATCGCATTATGTACCACAAGTATATATGCACACAACAACTATGCAGAACTATTTGATGAAGCAAATAAATTATACACAACGGGAGATTACGATGCTGCCATCAAAAAATACCAAGAGGTTGTTGAACTCAGTCATGATACTGCAGAAGCTTACCTTAATATGGGCCTCTCTTTTGCCCATCAAGAAAAATATATTAACGCAATTAATGCATATAAAGCTGCAATAGAGATTAAACCATCATACATCAAAGCACGTCTTAATCTTGCGCATGCATATGAAAAAACAAATCAAATAGATAAAGCGCTGCAACAATATGAAGAAACCTGCATACTTGAACCAAAAAATATAAATGCACATCAAGATGCTGCCCGGTTATTAAATGAACAGATGCGATTTGAAGAATCAGTCTACCATTTACAAGCCGCATTAGACGAACGACCGCGTGATGTAAACATACGCTTTGAGTATGCCAATACACTCAATATGCTTAACCGTACACAAGAAGCTTTTACCATATATGAAGAGCTCAAACGTGAATATCCTAATAACATCACTATTGCATACAACATAGCATACACACTCAAAAAAATGGGACGCTTGGCTGATGCGTTTCCTTACTACCAACAAGTACTCCAAGCTGACCCTATGCATGAAGCGGCAAATTTTAGTTGTGGCCTTGCCTATTTAGTAACTGGCGATTTTGAAAATGGGTGGGAAAAATATGAATGGCGAGAAACAAATCCCTATCGTAACTATCAACAACCAGTTTGGGATGGTTCATACTTAAATGACAAAACAATTTTTTTATATTCAGAGCAAGGGCTTGGTGATACGTTCCAATTTATTCGTTATGCACAAATTGCAAAAGAAAAAGGTGGTCGAGTAATTGTTGCCGTACAAAATCCGATAGTTGATATTATCAAAAAATGCCCATATGTTGACATGGTTATACCGCTTAACCAAGTACCAAAACAGTTTGATGTGCACGCACCACTTGTATCGCTCCCTTATATTTTGCACACACGAGAAGAAACCATTCCTCATGACATTCCTTATCTCTATACAGACCCGGCATATGAGCTCTACTGGCGCACACAACTTGAACAAGACAAAAATTTTAAAATAGGGATCTGCTGGCAAGGTAACAAAAATTATCGCACCGCATTTTTGCGTGCAGCAGTTGCCGGCAAATCGGTTCCTATTCATACTTTTGCACCACTCGCACAATTACCCGGTGTAAGTGTCTACAATCTCCAAAAAACAACTGGAGAAGAGCAATTACAAGAGCTTGACAACTCATTCCCACTCCATATCTTTACCGGCGATTTTGATGAATCACACGGCCGCTTTATGGACACTGCAGCGGTAATTAAAAATTTAGACTTAGTGATTACTATAGATACTTCTATAGCGCATCTTGCCGCCGGTTTGGGTACGCCAACGTGGGTACTTATTCCCGAGCCGCCAGACTGGCGTTGGATGCTCACCAGATCCGATTCTCCATGGTATCCGAATATGCGTTTATTCAGACAACCTACACCGGGAGATTGGAAGTCCGTCATGCATGATATTGTACATGCAGTTACCCAAGAAAAATTGTATGCTAGCAATAATTAATAATATATAACATATCACATCATATCCCGCTCATCTTGCATATAAGATTGGGCGGGATTATTTCATAAAAAGGAATCCTATGAAAAAATATTTGCTACTTGTTCTATGCATAACGCTTCACGCCACTGACCATCCTGAAGATCTTTTAGACCACATATACCAACTACAAGAGCAAGAGCAATTTGATGAAGGTATAGAAGTTGCACAGCAGTATCTTGCGCACAATGGAAGTAAAAAAATACAAGCATATTTTGCACTCGGATGTATGGCATTAAAAGTTGGCCAATTTGATCTTGCTCTACAATCATTTGATGCCATCCTCGCCCGATATCCTGACACCGTTCCAGTATTATATAATAAAGCATACACCCTCAAAACAGCCGGGTATATTGATGAAGCTCTTGCTATATATCAACAGCTTATTGATAAAGATCCTAACTATGAACCAGCGCGTCTAGGCCTCAGTTTTGGGCTCATTAGCAAGGGAGACTTTGTACGTGGCTGGCCCGCACATGAATGGCACTTAAAACAAGCCGGTAAATATGCACCACAATTACGTAATCTTTTGCAAACTGGAACTATTGCAGGCAAAACTATATTACTTACACCCGAAGGTGGTTTGGGTGACACACTCCATTTTGTGCGCTATGCAGAAAGGCTCAAAGATATGGGTGCAACTGTATTTGTTTCTGCACAACCAGCATTACTTCCGTTGTTGAACAATTGCCCATATATAGATCAACTTTTTGCAACCAAAGAACATACCCCACCGTTTGATGCATATGCGACCCTTATGAGTTTGCCCGCTACTTTTTATGATACAGCAACTACCTTCCCTAAAAAATTCCCCTACCTATTTGCAGATCCTGAACGTAGTGCTTATTGGCATGCACAATTAGCGCACGATACCAACTTTAAAATTGGCATCTGTTGGCAAACAAGTGTACACAATGACATATCACGCATGCCTATTGCACGCCGTGGCATTCCATTAGAACAATTTTTTAAATTGCATGATATTCCGGGTATCAGCTGGTATAGTTTGCAGCAAGTTGAGGGGCTTGAGCAATTAACCTGTGTGCCAAGCACATTTAATTTATATACTTTTGGTGATGATTTTGACAAAACACACGGCAGCTTTATGGATACTGCTGCCGTTATGCAAGAACTTGATCTTATTATTTCAGTCGATACTGCCGTTGCGCATCTTGCCGGTGGCCTTGGTAAACCGGTGTGGCTTTTATTACCCTTCGCAACTGATTGGCGTTGGATCCATAACCGCACCGATTCACCTTGGTATCCTTTAATGCGTATCTTTAAGCAACCATATCCATTTGATTGGGATAGTGTAATGCACAATATACATGAGCAATTAAATCTGCTGCTTGCTTATTAAATTTACTCAAATTATGGTAGTAATATATCAATTTTAGATTCAAGAACCATTAGTTTAGAACAGATATCACTACCCATTACATTGACCAGATCAGTACCATTGCCATGCACCAAGTTGTTGCATACTACCAAGCCTGTTGCGCTGGTACCATTAATACCTTGGCTATTACCTACTGAC
>Ga0055451_10000942_pt1 | contig 11776 bp, 7 predicted proteins | sample China_Galinas_PW_3_FD_57745 | JGI IMG/M metagenome (GOLD analysis project Ga0055451, IMG submission 57745) | Wetland microbial communities from San Francisco Bay, California, USA, that impact long-term carbon sequestration - China_Galinas_PWB_D2 | ecosystem: Environmental > Aquatic > Marine >... | reverse complement strand
GGTTATCATCGCCAAGTCTCTCGGTATCCCCGCCGTGGTAGGAATCGACAAGGTCGCAAGTCAGCTTTCGTCCGGCGAGAAAGTCATAGTGGACGGCAAGACGGGTTTTGTCTTTTCCAATCCCGATGAGAACCTGATTGCCGAATATAAAAACACCTACAGCAAGCTGCTCAAGTTAAAAGAGGAGATTGAAGAGGCGGGCAGGGAAGACGATGACGACTTTTTACTCGATGTGACTATTACAGCGAATATAGGTTTTCCGATAGACGTTCAGCTGGCAAAGCAGTACGGAGTAAGAGACGTGGGACTGTTCAGGACGGAATTTGCGTTCGGACAGTATGCCAAATGGCCCGGGGTGAGGCAGCAGGTAAGGATATACAACGACCTGGCCAAGGAGTTCGAGGGATACGTTACGGTGAGGACTCTTGATGTCGGAGCGGACAAGCTGCTTCCGTACTTTGAATTTCCCCGGGAGGACAACCCGCTTCTCGGCCTGAGAGCCATAAGATTTTCCATGGAATATTTAGACCTGTTCAGGGATCAGATACGGGCGATACTGATTTCGGTTAAAAAGGGAAACAGCTTCAGGATACTCCTGCCGATGATAACAAACCTGTGGGAGGTCGAGACGGCCCGCGATATTATTCACCAAGTCGCCGAAGAGGTCGGAATACTGTCGTCCGACATACCGCCTCTGGGAATAATGATGGAAGTACCGGCTATCCTGTACCAGCTCGACGACTTCAGGGACCTGATAGATTTCATATCCGTCGGAACCAACGACCTTATACAGTACCTCCTCGCCGTCGACAGGAACTCGAACGTCGTCGGACACTTGTACTCGGGATTTCACCCCGCGGTCGTCCGGGTGCTGGACGATATCAACTATAAGACCCGCTATTCGGGAATGGACATTTCAGTCTGCGGGGAGCTTGCGGGTACAACCGCCGGCGCGCTCTGCCTGATCGCGCTCGGATACAAACAGCTGAGCGTATCCCCATCCCACGTGCCCTATATCAGGTTTTTATGTAAGACGGTGGACAAGTACATACTCGGCACCGTCAGGCGCAATATACTCGGGATGAAGAAGAGAAACGAGATTGAGAGATATCTCATTGAAACTCTCGAGAGCGTGCACCCCGCCCTTATAGAGATCGAGTGATATTGATTGGGTTGAGATTTAGACAGCGATCCACCAATAACTTTTATTTTCCACTTACTAGGGTATTTTTAACACCCTGCCGATGAGAGTATCAAAGATACACGTAATACTGTTTTTACTTACGGTTTTAACCACCTTCATTACGGGACTTTCCTCCGGCGGAGGCGTATGGAGCGCGGTTTCGTTCTCGGCGGCGCTGCTGTTTATACTCGGCTCGCACGAGATGGGGCATTATTTTTACGGAAGAAAGTACGGAGTTTCCATTACGCCCCCGTACTTCATTCCGGCACCGCCTTTCATCTCACCGATAGGCACTTTCGGAGCCTTCATAAAGATCAAGTCGCCGATTTCCACGAAAAAAGCCCTGTTCGACATCGGAATAGCAGGGCCTCTGGCGGGTATAATCGCCAGCATACCGATATTGATTATAGGTATAAAACTCTCGACAGTGATAGATACGACCACAAACGAGGTTGGGGGTTTCGAGCTCGGCTCCCCTCTCATATTCACATTCATCTCCGATATATTTTTCGGCAAGCTCCCCGAAGGAAAGGACCTCTATCTGCATCCGGTCGCATTTGCGGGATGGGTGGGGCTTTTCGTTACGGCGTTAAACCTGATACCTTCGGGACAGCTGGACGGAGGCCACATAGTATACGCTCTTTTTTCCAAGAAATATCACCTAATTACTTCCTATGTCATGATAGCCGTGCTGCTGATATTCGGGTTCGGAACAGAGCCTATTATAACACTGACCGATAGGTATATCGGCGGAAGCTTTTCCGGCCTCGTACATCACTTGCCGTCATTCGAGGGATGGCCCGGCTGGATATTATGGGCTGTGCTGCTGACTCTCCTGGGAACAAAGCATCCTCCGACTATTCACGAAGAAGAGGAGCTCAACCGCGGAAGAGTTGCGCTCGGGGTGCTGGCGCTTCTGATCTTCATAGGCTGTATGACTCCCTCGCCGATCAGGATCGCTTTTGCAGGATAAAAATACCCTGACTCGAGACAATAAAGCCGCCGTATGAAATTTTTTCGCGATATTGAAAATTTTTGGCTTTAAGGTAAGGTTACTTGTTCGCAAACGCTTTGCTTTTCGAGCAAAACTCCGAAAATAAAATTGTTTTAAGGCTTTAAAACAACAAAAGCATTCAAGAAATACAAAGTGTACAAGGAGGAATTACCGTGGCGAAGGATACCTTAACCATAACGGACAACAGGACCGGAAAGACGTATGAGGTTCCGGTCGAAAACGATACCATCAGAGCGATGGACTTGAGACAGATAAAAGTCAATGACGATGACTTCGGAATGATGAGCTATGACCCCGCGTTCGGAAACACGGCTTCATGTATAAGTAAGGTTACTTACATAGACGGCGATAACGGAGTCCTGATGTACAGGGGATACCCGATAGAGGACCTTGCGGAGAAGAGCAATTACCTCGAAGTCGCTTATCTGTTGCTGAACGGCGAGCTGCCGACGAAGAAAGAATACGACAACTGGGTTTACAACATCATTCATCACACAATAATTCACGAGAATATCAAGAAGTTCATGGACGGCTTCAGATATGACGCCCATCCGATGGGGATGCTGCTCGGAACCGTAGGGGCCCTTTCGACCTTCTACCCGGAAGCCAAGGACATCTTCAACAAGGAAGTGCGCGACATTCAGGTTCACCGACTGATCGCCAAGATGCCGACGATGGCCGCGTTCGCATACCGTCACACGCAGGGAATGCCTTATGCATATCCGGACAACGATCTGAGTTACGCCGGTAACTTTCTCAACATGATGTTCAAGATGACCGAGCTTAAATATGAGCCGGACCCCGTAATTGAAAAAGCTGTTGATATACTTTTCATTCTCCACGCCGACCACGAGCAGAACTGCAGCGCGAGCGCTATGCGTAACGTGGGCAGCTCGCTTCCCGACCCTTATTCATCTACCGCCGCTGCTATAGCGGCCCTTTACGGCCCTCTCCACGGAGGAGCCAACGAGGGAGTCCTTCAGATGCTCAAGGAAATCGGTTCGGTTAAAAATATCCCCGAATACATAAAGAGGGCTAAAGCAGGCGAATTCAGGCTCATGGGCTTCGGACACCGCGTTTATAAGTCTTACGACCCCAGGGCCAAGATAATCAAAAAAGCCGCTTACGACGTATTCGAAGTCAAAGGCAAGAACCCGCTACTCGACATTGCGCTTGAGCTTGAGAGGATAGCGCTCGAGGACGATTACTTCGTCGAGCGTAAACTATATCCCAACGTGGACTTCTACTCCGGCCTCATTTATCAGAGCATGGGTATTCCGGTAGATATGTTCACGGTGCTGTTCGCGATAGCGCGTACATCCGGGTGGCTCGCTCAGTGGAAAGAGCTTCTCGAAGATCCGGAGAGAAGGATCGCGCGCCCGAGGCAGGTATATCTGGGAGAGAAGGGCCGCAAGTACGTTCCGATTGTGGAAAGATAAAACGAATTGAATGAAGCGGTGAAGACGCTTCGGAAGCGCGTCATGTGCTTGAGAAGTGTTTACCGACCAGGCTGTTGTAATAAAAGTTGATCATGTGTTCGAGGGAAGTAATGTACAAACGTACTGCTTCCCTCATTCCTTCTTCCGAGTTTAAATAATCATCCGGCTCGATATTTTCCAGCTCCCTATCGAGGGCATCTATGAAGGATTCGAGCAGCTCGTCGCGGTCCTGCTTGATTATCGTCTCGATCATGGCCTCGTCCTGCAGGTCGTATTTCCTCGATATCAAGCCCTGTTTCAGCTCGTCATTGAGCGGGCCGGGAACTAAAACCCCGTACTTGGATAAAGCATCCTCGAAAATCGTCACCAGGTCGTCTGCGTACATAACGGTTAAAATATAACAATAAATGTATTTTCTGTCACGGAATGCGGTATCTCAGGTAAACCGATGATACGCTAATTTACATCCCCGTTGTTAGCCTTCTTCGCGGTTTCCTTCTTCTTGATCCTGTGTATTTTGCCCAGCATACGGGCGGCGTACCGTCTGTTAATATACCAGTCGGGATAGAAGCTCGGGTTCTTGTCGTTGATCAGCTCCCTTAGCTCGACCATTGCTTCATCGTACTTCTTCTGCTTCCTGAGATTCATAGCCATATACAGTTTCACGGAAGAGATGTGCGGGTCTATACGGAGAGCCCTTCTCAAATAGACCTCCGAAATGTGAAGGTCACCTCCCAGGATACCGGGAAGGTAGTAGTAAAGCGCTCCTGTCATGGCGAGTCCCTTTACGTGATTGGGGTCGAGCTCCAGAATAGTCTCAAGCTCTCTTCTCACCTCGGGGAGCATGAAGAGCGAGTTGAACAGACCTTTTGCGTCTCCGAGAGAGGCGAGATTGGCCACATAAAAGAAGTGCGCGTCCGGGTTGTCCGGTGCCAGCTCTACGGCCTTCTCGGCGGCGTTCTTTCCGTTTTCGAATACTCGAATGTACTCGTCTCGTGTACGCGCTTTCACGTAGCCGTATGTGAGCCACAGCCTGGATAAAAACAGCAGGGCGTCTATGTTGTCGGGCTCTTTGCTCAAGATCCGCTCCGTAATTTCTATTGAGCGGTCAATATTGTCCGTATTTTTATGGTAGGAAGACAGCACGTCCCATGCTTCTTCGAGCGTGGGAGTTTTGTCAGACAGCCTGGGCTTCACAGTTCGCCCGGGTTCCGGAAACGATTCCGCGGGAATAAATAATGTAATTACGAGAACGAGAGGGAGTGAAAGTAATATGAGAGGCTTATTCGCCATTATAACGAATAAGTTTATCCGACGCCCTGACTCTTCCCAAAATCTTTTAACCTCTCGACGACGGAGTGAATGAGGTTGATAGTATGCTCGATATCGGACTTATAAGCGACCGAGGACGGGCTATGGAGATAGCGAACCGGAACCGATACGGAGGCCGCGCGGCTGCCCTTGCCGGTTACCTGCATGGCGGTCGCGTTTGTGCTGCCGGCTTTCTTGACTGTTATCTGATAGGGGATTTTTTTCTTTTCGGCGGTGTCCATGATGAACTTACTGAAAGGCCTGTGAGCGACGAGGAATCTGTCGGATAGTCTGACTTCCGGGCCCTTCCCGATATTGGCAAGGGTTTTATAGTCCGCGATTCCCGGGACGTCCATCGCCACGGTTCCCTCGAGCGCTATTACGAAATCAGGCTCGTAAACGGGCACAATCACGCGCGCGCCCCTGAGCCCTACTTCCTCCTGAACCGTAGCCGTAAGATATAGGTCGCATCCGAGCTTCGGTTTTTTCCTGAGCGCTTCGATCATCACGAACAGAGCTACCCTATCGTCGATAGCCTTGGACATTATAGCGTCTTCCGTTTCGACAAAAGGGTAGGCGAAGGACGCGAGATCGCCTACTTTGACGAGATCGCGTACCTTTTCTCCCGAAAGACCGACGTCGACGACACAGTCTTCGACCTCGGGCACTTCCTTATTGTTAGTATTCCTGCTTATGTGCGGAGGAATGGCGGCCACCATGCCCGTAAGCGGCTTTTTGCCCCAGACCATTATCCTCTGCCCGTAAAAGACCCTCGGGTCCATGCCGCCGAGAGGCGTGAGCCGTATGAATCCCCTGTCGTCTACGTGATTGACCATGAAGGCGACTTCGTCCGTATGCGCGTCGAGCACGAGCTTCGGGCCCTTGCCCGGCACGTGGGCGATGATATTTCCGAGAACGTCTTCCGTGATCTCGTCCGTAAATTCGGAGAACACGCGCCTTACTATTTCCTTGACAGGCTCTTCGCTGCCCGGCAGTCCCGGCGCTTCACAAAGCTCCTTTAAAAGTTCCATATCCATGGGGCATTGATTATAACCAAAGTCAGTACCAAGTCCAGCTATAATATGGTCGGAACGGAAATCGTTCGTGGATATTAGGAAAAAGCGGTCACAATCCCCAACCGCCGCTCAGATGAATGTTTGTACCGTTTACGTATTGCGCATCATCCGAGAGGAGAAAGAGAGCGGCGTTCGCCGCATACCTGGTTTGGCCTATATGACCCGCGGGGATCATTTTTCTCATACGCTCGAGCTCTTCGGTAGGGGCGCTTCCGGAGTCGATAAAGCCGGGGGATATGGCGTTTACGGTGATACCGTCCGGGGCAAGCTGGCGGGCGAGAGAGCGCGTGAGTATGAGTACGCCGGCCTTGGCTATGTAGTGAGCCGTCACCTCCGTCTGCGCGGCCATTTTATCGGCGTTCGCCATACTGAAGTTTATTATTCTCCCCCATCCGCGCTCCTTCATGCCCGGAGCTACGGCGCGGCTCAGATAGAAAACAGGATGGAGGTTGTTGTCGAACATTTCGTTCCAGCCCTCGACAGATTCCTTGAGAATGTTTACGCGGTGATAGGGGCCCGCACAGTTAATAAGAGCGTCTATCCGTCCCCACTGTGTCTCTACAACCCTGACGAGCACTTCCGCGGCCTCTGGGTCGGACACGTCGCATTTGAAGCCCAGACCCTTGCCGCCCCTGCTTTCTATCCCCTTTACCGTATCCTCGGCTTCTTTTTCGCTCGTCCTGTAACAAACGGCCGCGTGCCAGCCTTTGTCGGCGAGAGCGTACGCTATCTCCCTTCCTATACCTTTAGCTCCTCCGGTTATCAGTGCGACTTTTTCAGACATTTATATTCACCCCCAAAGAATTTCGTTTGTTCTGTGTGAAATAAATAGGTATTTCACAAGTTTGGAAAATACCTTTACAAACTTTACACTATGCTTATCTTATAGAAAATTAAGGTCCAATCCAAATGCCAACATTCTCAAGCATGCAAATTCCACCACCTAAAAATTGGCAAGACTTTGAAAGTCTCTGTTGTGATTTGTGGAAAGAAATATGGGAAGACCCATATACACAAAAAAATGGTAGACAAGGTCAACCACAACATGGAGTAGATATAAACGGAAGACCCAAACAAGGTACATCATGGGCGGGTATACAGTGTAAGGGAAAAGATAATTTTGCAGATAAAACACTAACAGCAGAAGAAATACGTGGTGAGGTTGAAAAAGCTAAGTCATTCAAACCAAGTCTTTCAGAATATATAATCGCCACAACAGGTCCCAAAGATGCAAAAGTCGAAGAATTAGCTCGTCTAATTACCGAAGAACATATTAAAAAAGGATTGTTTTCAGTCACTGTGCTTGGATGGGATGACATTGTCAATTTTCTTGAAGTTCATTTAGAAGTAATTGAAAAGCATTACCCCCAATTTGGATTTACCAGAGGGGTATTAAAGAAAGAGGATTTGGGTGAGCTTACTTCTCTTACTCAACAACTCATTAGAAATAAGGAAGAGGGGGTTATATCAGAAACGAAAAACTCGATTACTGTAGACCAAATAAACATATACACAAGCGAATCAGAGTTTGACAACGCTATTAAACTTGAACACCAAGCTGAAATCGATCACTCCAGAGACTTGTTGAAGCATAACAAACCAAAAGAAGCCTTAGAATATCTAGAAAAGTTAAAAGAAAGGATATGGTTCAACTCAGATCCAATCATCAAGTTTCGACTCCTAACAAATATAGGTTCAGCAAAATTAGCAATGAATTCCCCAGAAGAAGCTGCAAAACTTTTTTTAGACGCTCTTCAACACAATCCAGATGATGAAAAAGCGATTTGCAATGCCTCACTCGGACATTTTATACTCGGAAATCCTGAACACGCAAACGAACTAGCACGAAACGCAATTGAAAATAACCCAAGTAGCGTTGCTGCATATACTACATTAATCCAAGCTATGAGTTCAGAGTATGACTTTGAAGATATATTAAGAGAGATACCGGAATATTTAAGAAAAGAAGAAAAGATAACACTTGCACTCGGTCATGTAGCAGAAAACAAAGGCAATTTCATCGATGCTTCAAAATGGTTTAAATTAGCAGTTGAGAACGGTAAGGATCTACTCAGTGAATCAAAAGCAGCTCTCGGTATTGTAATGTTAAGACTAATTTCGGAACAGGAAAAAGTGAGAGGCAGTATTTCAACGGAAGAATCGCAAAAGTTAAAAGAATCAATTGCATATCTTACAGAAGCATGGGATACAATTTCAAGTACTGAACTAAGAGTATATAGAGTCGCATGGATCATGAATCGTAGTATTGCGAAATCCTTATTACTAGATATCAAAGAAGCTATCAAGGATATCGACGTTGCCTTAGAAATAGATCCAGCAAATCCTATATTTATCAAACACAGAGGCATTCTAGCGTTTCAGGATAATGATTATGCTAATGCAGTAACACATTTCGAGAAATTGCTAAATTCAGATAAAGTGCCTGAATCACCTTTGTTACTTTCAGAAGCTTTAATCAAAAATGATAAACCTGAAGATGCAATGCAAATCCTTCAAAAATATTTAGAAGGTGATATTGATGAGCAGAGAGAAAGCGAAGCAAGAAGAATATTGGCTAATTTGTATGCCGATTTACAAAATACAGTAGATGCAAAGAAAGAAGCTGATTTATTGCTGAGTTCAAATCGTACAGACATATTGAATATTACTACAGCTGCAAGAGTGTCACGACTTGCTAATAATAGAGATGATGCCTTGATTCTCATTAAAGAAGCGGAAAGATATCTAACAAATAATAGTACCTATAGGGAATATCTTGCTATTGCAGACGAATTTTATTGTTTAGAACAATACGAAGATGCGACGAAATACTTCGAAAAGATTATAGACCCATCTACCTATATTCCATTGACAGATAAGCTGCTTGATTCGTATTACCAAAGTGGAGAGCATGGTAAAGCTCTCAATCTCTGCCAGTCAATACGACATAAATATGGTCCATTAGAACACGTAACTGAGATGGAATCGGTGATATACGAGGAAATCGGAAATTTACCTCAAGCAAAAGAACTGTGTGAAAATTATTTAAAAGAATATCCAACTGATTTTAATATGAAATTGCGTTTAGCAATAATCAATCTAAAATCTGACAACTTCGATGAATTAGATCAATTTTTGAAAGGCCCCATAGATATAGATTCTCTAGAATTAGAACAAGGACTATACCTATCAGAGCTTTATGAAGTTAGAAATCTTTACCAATACGCTTTCGAATTCATGTACGAACTTCGCAGAAAATTCTACAATAGACCAGAGGCTCACTTATATTATGTGCGATTCTTTTTACGGAGAGATAAAGAATTAGATCATCTTTTGAATATTAAAGAGGTTTGTTATGATTCCGTAGTATTTATAGAAGATCAAAGTGGCAACAAAGAGTACTTCATCATCGAAGAAAGAGATGAGCCAGACTCATCAAGAAGGGAAATTAATGATAAGTCTCTAATATCTAACGAACTTATTGGCAAATCAGTTAACGATGAATTTGTTCTTAGACAAAACAAATTTACACGTGAGACAGGAAGAATAATTGAAATTAAAAGTAAATATGTACATGCTTTTCATGAGAGTCCAAAAATAATTGAAAGATTCTTCCCAGATACTGAAGGTATAACAAGCATCAGTTTTAAGCCACCTAATGACGAGGAAGAGAAAGAAAAAGAATTACAACCTATCTTAAATTTAGTTAGTGAACGCAGTAACCTTGTGTCAACAATTGAGAAACTTTATAAAAATAGGAAGATTTCAATAGGTGGATTTTCAGAAATTATAGGTATTAATGTATTAGATGTTTGGGGAGGGTTAATACGTAAGCCTGATCTAGGGATTCGATGTAGTACAGGATTGCCCAAGGAGATACTATTCGCTCATAGATCTCTTGAGAATCAACCAAACTTGATAATCGATGTAATTTCTTTGATGACAATTCATGAATTAGACATAGCTGACACCATTGTAGAGCATTTTGGCAAATTAGGAATTGCTCAATCAACTATAGACTTATTAAAAAGCTCGATAAGTGAAAAAAGTTGGATACGCTCCCGAGGCTCCCTTTCTCTTATAAAAGAGAGAGATCAAATTTATAAAGATGAAATTCCACCTGATGTAATTGAAAAAAATATTGAGTACTTAGAAACTCTCCTCGAATGGGTTGATAATAACTGCGAAGTTATACCTTGTAATGCAGCATTAAATATAAAAACAAATCAAAAGGATCAACTAGATACTACTTTTGGGAGATCCTTTATAGATAGCGTATTAATAGCAAAAGAACCCAATACAATTCTTTTCTCTGATGATTTAATACTTCGGCTATTCGCTAAGAATGAGTTTGGTGTTGAGGGAGTATGGACTCAATCAGTGCTTATGCAATTATTAGAGAAAGGACTAATTGAAAGAATTGATTACAACAAGTTGATTATAAGATTGGTAAGTTCTCATTACCATCATACAAGTATCGATTCAGATATATTGCTAGAAGCAGCTAAAATGTCAAAATGGTCGAACTCGGATCCATTTAACGTAGTCGCCAAAGCCCTCAGCGCCTATAATACAGACGAAATTTCAGCAATAAATGTAGCTGCGGAATTTCTTTATAAACTATGGAGAGAACCGATAATGCCACACCAGCGTGATTATATTATTTTTGGATTGTTGGATGGCATATCTATAGGTAGAAATAACAACCAACTAGTTACTACACTATCCACCCACATAAGTACAACTTTTCGTCTATTACCAATAGCTGAACAAGAGTTACTATCTAAAATTAGTGTTTGGCATAGCATGCAGTTGGATTGAATTTATTCCATTAAACAACTGAAAATCCTACGCGTGCTTTTGATCGGAAGCTTTCACGAAGAACGTATGAAACTGAGACGCCTGAGCGTTAACAATTTCTTAATAATACCTCAGCCGGTAGCAGTATCGGAGGAAATTCTTGGCGTTTCTTCAATTACAAGAATGACAGGAAAGTTTAAATCCCCCCTGGCCCCCCTTTACAAAAGGGGGGAATATAAATGAAATGACGAGTTTTCCGTCTCTTCTTCCGGGAATATCAGGGTATATAAATTCAAATACCTTTTTCATCTTATCCTAAAGATTCCATACCACCGGAGTTGTTGAGATCAGTTCTTAAGCTTTACTAAATATTAATCGGCGGGCGGCCGTTGTTGGCGGATACCCTGCTTCCCCACTCGAGAAGCTCCTTACTGCAGTCGTCGCGGTCTATCATTACCTCTATTAGGCTCAAACCGTCGTTTGAAAGGGCCTTATTGATGCTTTCCTGAAGCTCGCCTTCCGTTCTTACCCGTGCGGACCACCCGTTTCCCTCGCCGGCGTTGAATACGTCGACCAGACCGGCGTAATCCCAGTTCTTGATGTTGTTGTAGGGGCCGTCGTGTATCTCGACCTCTATAGTGTAGCCGCCGTTGTTTATCAGGAATATGATCGGGTTAAGGTCGTTCCGTATCATCGTGGACAGCTCCTGGGCCGTGAGCTGAAAAGAGCCGTCGCCGACGAAAGTAATCACCCGCCTTTTGTCTTCACTGCCGAGAGAGTAGCCGAGCGTAGCGCCAACGGACCATCCTATTGACCCGTACTGCATCTGTATCTCGAATCCGCACCCTACGGGGAGCTTGAGCTTCATGGCGTTAAACCATGAATCCCCGGTCTCGGCGAGAACGGTCATCTCAGGGCCGAGAACGTCCTGCACCTGAGCGAACAGACGCCG
>Ga0055451_10000941_pt1 | contig 11782 bp, 10 predicted proteins | sample China_Galinas_PW_3_FD_57745 | JGI IMG/M metagenome (GOLD analysis project Ga0055451, IMG submission 57745) | Wetland microbial communities from San Francisco Bay, California, USA, that impact long-term carbon sequestration - China_Galinas_PWB_D2 | ecosystem: Environmental > Aquatic > Marine >... | reverse complement strand
ATTGACGCCCCAGTCCTTGCCGCCGGGCTCTCCAACCATCGCTTGGTACTTGTCCGACAGTACGGTGGTGATGTGCATGCGCGCCGGGTTGTACCAGACGAAGAAGGGCTTGCCGGTCTTCTCGGGGTCGTTTCGATCGAGGAAGTCGACGACCTGGGTCGAGATCTCCTCATCCACGGTCTTCGAGCGCTCGAGCGTCAACGGGCCCTGGTCCTTGCACGTCTGCTTCTTCTCCGAACCGTCGGCGGACGTGCACCAGACCACCGGGCGCGGGGGGGTCAGACACACCTTCGCGGTCTTCGGGTCGACGGCGCCCGGAACCTCGGGCATGCCGGGGATCGGCGTATTCTTGCAGGGCGGCGCGACGGCCTGATCCGTCGGCGTCTTGTTGATGTCGGGGAAGCTCACCCCCTGCATCGCGTCGAGGTGGTAGAGATAGCCCCAGAACTCCTGGAAGCCGTGCGCCGTCGGCAGGGAATCGGTGTGGTCCCCGAGGTGGTTCTTTCCGAACTCGCCCGTGGTGTAGCCCTGGTCCAGCAGGAACTTGGCGAGCGCCGGAGTGCCCGGCTGCAGGTAGGACGGGCTTCCGGGAATCTCCGGCAGCAGCATGCCCGCGCGCAGCGGCTGCATGCCGGTGAAGAAGGCGGTGCGTCCGGCCGTGCAGCTCTGCTCGGCGTAGTAATCCGTGAACATCCCGCCTTCGCGCCCGATGCGGTCGATGTTGGGCGTCTCCCCGACCATCAGACCGCGGTGGTAGATGGAGGGCTGCATCCAGCCGATGTCGTCGCCCATGATGAACAGGATGTTGGGCTTGTCGGTGGCGGCCCCGGCGCTGGCGGCGATTCCGAGGACGGCGGTCAGGATCAAGGTCCAACCTGCGGACAGCGTTCCAATTCTCATCGAGGGTCTCTCCCATTCGGCGGTTGCGGCGGTTGTGGAATCTCGGACGGCGATCGAGCCCGTGGACCTGTCCGTCTCGCGCTCACGCGCGTCTCGGTGGGCCCCCCGAGAGATGCGCCGAGGTGCGAACCCCTCGCTCCCGAAGGGGCGGGCGCCGGCGCGTCGCGAACTCACGGATTCCTTCGATGCAACGGGCGGGCCAACCCCCGACTGGAAGGATTCCGAGAAGGAACGGTGGCTTGGGTCGCTGTGCCGATTTCGGCGCTTCGCCTGGGTGTCGAGCGATCGCGAGGGGTCGCGCTATTTCGAGAGCTGCGGTCCGTTCGCGAGGGCTGCGGCGGGACGCCGGATGGCGAGCTTTCTCAATCGCGAGCGCAGGGTGCTGGGATTCAGGCCGAGGGCGTCGGCGGCGTTGCCGGATCCGTTGATTCGCCAGTCGCAGCGGGTGAGGACCCGGAGCAGGTGCGCGCGTTCCACGTCGGCGATTCGCTCCGAGTCCAGGGCATCGGGCCGCGGCACCCCGAGAAAGGAGTCGAGATCGAGCTCGGGACCGCTCGACAGGATCAGCGCCCGCTCGATCACGTTGCCGAGCTCTCGCACGTTGCCCGGCCAGGGGTAGCGGAGGAGCCGCTGCATCGCGTGGTCCGGGATGCGCTCGATCCGACGCCCGAGAGCGTCCTGCCGGCGCTGGACGAAATCCCAGACGAGCAGCGGGATGTCCTCCCGGCGCTCTCGAAGCGACGGAACTTCGATGGGGAAGACCGCGAGCCGGTAGTAGAGATCCCTTCGGAAGCGTCCCTCGGTCATCGCCTGCTCGAGGTTGCGGTTGGTGGCCGCCACGACCCGCACATCGACGCGTCGCGAGCGGGTCGCGCCCAGGCGCTGGAGCTCGCCATTCTGAAGGACCCGGAGCAGCTTGGCCTGGGCCTCGAGGGGAATCTCCGCAACCTCGTCGAGGAAGATCGTCCCGCCGTCGGCCAGCTCGAATCGGCCGGGATTCGCATGGATCGCGCCCGTGAAGGCGCCCTTCTCGTGACCGAAGAGCTCGCTCTCCACCAGCGAGTGCGGCAGCGCGGCGCAGTTCACCGAGATCAGCGGCTGGTCGCGGCGATCGCTGCGGGCATGGATGGCACGCGCCAGCAGCTCCTTGCCGGTCCCGGTCTCGCCGAGCAGGAGCACCGAGGCCCGCGTCGGTGCCACCTGGGAGGTCTGGGTGAGGACCTTGCGCAATGCCGGGCTCTGGCCCGCGATCTCTTCGAAGCAGGGATCGCGATCGTCCGCATCGCGCCGCGCCTCGCCGGCGATCTCGAGCTGTCGCTCCAGCCGATCGATCCGATCCTCTCGCGCCTGCAGCTCGTGCTCGAGGGTCCTGCGGCGGACCGCGCCGGCCACGATCTGTCCCACGATTCGGACGCAGTCGACCTCCTCGTCCGTCCACGCGTGGGTGCGCCGAGCCGTGGCCGTGAGCAGGGCGCACGCCCAGCGTCCGTCCACCAGGACCGGCACCGCGATGTGGGAGCGCATGGGCAACGTCGCGACATAGGTGCGCTCCGCCCGGGCCTCGATGGGCAGGTCGTCGGGCAGGCGATCGAAGCGCAGGGTCTCGCCTTTGCGCAGGTGCTCGTCGTACCAGCGGAGGCCGTGGGCGAGATGGGTCGGTGTCGCCGCCGGGCGGAAGCCCGGCTTCGCGAAGGAGTGGGTGGCGACGATTCCCTGGCCGTGGGGGAGCATCTCGAGAAGGGTGCAGCGGTCGGTTCCCAGGAACGCGACCACCTGTTCGAGCGCCCGGTCGATCTCGCGGTCGAGGTGTCCGACGGCGAGCCCCGAGAGGCGAATGGAAAGGTCGGCGAGCAGGGCTTCGAAGCGAAGCGGGGTGTACACGGGGCGAAGCTAATGCAGCGTTGCCGTCCGCGCTCGCGACATTTCGTCATCCCTTCCGACAGGTCGCGTGGCGAGCCCCCAGGGGCACGGGGCGCGGCTCGCAAGCGCCCGGTTCGATTGGTGTTCCGATCGCCTCACGAGTTCGCCACGATCGGCACGAACCTCGCACAGAAGGGGATCGTGACGCTCCGGATCACGATCGTCGCGAATCCCGGCTCTCGCATTCGTCTCGACGGACGGCTCACCCGCGACGAGGTCTCCGTGCTCGAGCAGGCGATTCGAAGCAACTCCAACCTGGAGTGTCTCGAGGTCGAGGAGCTGCGCTCCGCCGACGCGGAGGGCCTGGCGGCGCTGCGCCGGCTGCGCGAGGCGGGCATCGCGATGCGTGGCCTGCGACCGCACCTCGCCTGGCGGATCGGCGCGCGCGGCGGATGAGGGAGCGCGGGCGCGAGCGGGATGGGTCTCGAACCTCCGAGCCGTGCCGGGCGTTCACGCGAGGATCTCGATCCGCCGCCGGTCGGCGTCGAGGACGGTGGAAGACGGAGGTGGACCCTAGCCGTCGACGACCGAAGGATCCCCGATGTGCCGCTTCACCAGCGACGCGAACGCCACCCGTCCGGCGCCGAAGCGCACCAGGTCCCGCTGGGCGTAGCGCGCCGCAGCAGGGCTGATGGGCTTCGCGTCCCGGGCCTTCATGTGGGCCTCGGCGACGCGCTCCATGTGCACGAAGCTCCCCACCGCCTCGTCGACGCGGTCCGCCACGGTGAGCAGGCCGTGGTTGCGCAGGATGATGGCGCGCTTGTCGCCCAGGGCTTCGGCGATGCGCTTGCCGCCCTCGACGCTCTGCACCTGCACCTCCTCGTCGTCGAAGATCGCGTGGTCCTCGAAGAAGAGGCAGGACTCCTGGGTGATGGGCTCGATGGGCCGCACCTCGGCGGAGAAGGGCGTGCCCCAGCCGGTGTGGACGTGGGTCGCCGAGACGGCGTCGGGCCGGGCCGTCAGGATCGGGTGGTGGATGTAGTAGGCGGCGTGGTTGATCACGCCCTCGCCCTCGACCAGGCTGCCGTCGGGGCCCACCAGCACCAGGTCGCGCACCCGCGCCTCGTGGTAGGAGACGCCGTAGCGGAGCAGCCAGAAGCAGTCGTCGCGCTCGGGGTCCCGGGCGCTGATGTGGCCGTCGCCGAGGTCGCCCCAGCGCTGGGCGGCGAGGATCCGGTAGCCCAGGGCGACCTGGCGCTTGCGGTCCTGGCGGAGGGCGTCCGGGGTGGGGGGCGTTCGCTCGGCCATGGGGCTCCTCCTCGGAGCCGAGGGTAGACGAAGATCCCCGGGCCGGGTCGCGTCGCCGCGGCGCCCGAGCCCCGCACCCCTCGAACGCGCGTCCCCGGCCCGGTCCCGACTCGCGTATGCTGGGGGCCTGGCAAGCCGCGAGCCGACGCCACCGCCCCCGGGAGGAGACCCCCCATGTCGTCCAGCGCCGCGTCACCCGAGAGCGGGCCGCTCTCGCTCCTCGTCGGGACCAAGAAGGGCGCCTTCTTCCTGCGCTCGGACGGCGACCGCCGGCAGTGGGCGATCGACGGTCCCCACTTCTTCGGCCACATCGTCAATCACGTGGTCCTCGATCCCCGGGACCGGCGCACGCTGCTGCTCGCCGCGCGCACCGGGCACCTGGGACCGACGGTCTTCCGCTCGGGGGATGCGGGCAAGAGCTGGAAGGAGGCCTCCCTCCCCCCCGCGTTTCCCAAGCTGACCCGGGCGCTGGAGCGTCCCGACGCCACGTCGGGCATGAGCGGCTGGCAGAGCGCGGGCTCGCGCCGGGCCTTCGAGCCGCTCCCGGGCGGCGGCCCCGACGTCCAGATCGCCGAGCCCCCGGGCGGGCGGGTGGTGGACTACGTCCACTGGCTCACCCCGGGGCACGCGAGCGAGCCCGGGGTGTGGTACGCGGGCGCCTCACCCCAATCGATCTTCCGCAGCGAGGACGGCGGCGACACCTGGCAGCCCGTGGCCGGCTTCAACGACCACCCGATGTGGGCGACCTGGACCCAGGCGGGCGAGGACGGCACCCCCGACGGCTCGCTCCTGCACTCGATCAACGTCGATCCGCGGAATCCGTCCCATCTCTACGTCGGCCTCTCGGGCGGCGGCGTCTTCGAGAGCCGCGACGCCGGCGCCGGCTGGAGGCCGCTCAACGCCGGGAGCGTCGCCGACTTCCTGCCCGATCCGAACCCCGAGTTCGGCCAGGATCCCCACTGCGTCCGGGTCCACCCCGCGGCGCCCGACGTGCTCTACCAGCAGAACCACTGCGGCATCTACCGCCTCGAACGGCCGTCGGAGACCTGGGAGCGGATCGGCGACAACATGCCCCGGGAGGTCGGCGACATCGGCTTCGGGATCGCGCTGCATCCCCGGGATCCCGCGACCGTCTGGGTGTTCCCGATGGACGGCACCGAGGTCTGGCCCCGCACCAGCCCCGGCGGGCGCCCGGCGGTGTACGTCACCCGGGACGCGGGCCGCTCCTGGCAGCGGCAGGACGGCGGCCTGCCCCGGGAGCAGGCCTGGCTCACCGTCTACCGCCAGGCGCTCTGCGCCGACGCCCACGCGCCGGTGGGTGTCTACTTCGGAACCACCAGCGGAGAGCTCTGGGCGAGCGCGGACGAGGGCGAGCGCTTCGCGTGCATCGCCCAGCACCTGCCGCTGATCCAGTCGGTGGAGGTGGCCGAGTGGGGCGGGTGAGGGTGCACCTGCCCCCGCTCCTCGCCTCCTACACCGGGGCGCTGCGCGAGGTGGACGCCGAGGGAGAGACCCTGGCCGAGGTGCTCGAGGACCTCGACCGCCGCTTCCCCGGCCTGCGCTTCCGGATCGTCGACGAGCAGGACGGGCTGCGACCCCACATCCGCTTCTTCGTCGACCGCGCCCAGGTGAAGGGGCTCGACGCGAGCCTCGAGGCGGGGGATGAGATACACATTCTCCAGTCGCTGAGCGGCGGGCTGTGACGGCCGCATCGCCGAGATCCGCTGGGGAGCGACCGGGGCCGCATCGACGGGGAGCGAGAACACGGTGAGAATCCTCGTCGTCGACGACGAGGCCCGCTACCGGGCCTACCTGCACCGCATCCTCGGCTCCCAGGGCCACGACGTCGAGGTCGCCCGGACCGGACGCGAGGCCATCGACGCCGGCATCCGCTTCCAGCCCGAACTGCTCGTCACCGACTGGATGCTGAAGAACCACCTCCACGGTCTCCATGTCTCGCGGGTGCTGCGCGCGATCGACTCCGAGATGCCGACCATCCTGATGACGGGGTTTCCGTCCGAGGAGCTGCGCACCGAGGCGCGCATCGGCCGTGTCCTCCACTTCATCGAGAAGCCCTTCGAGGTGGAGTCCCTCGTGGCCGCCGTGCGCCGCTCGCTGCACCGCTCGGAGGTGCGCCGGGAGTCGGTTCCCTTCGGCGTGGTGATCGCCGATCGCAGCGGCTTCCTGGTATCCACGAGCGAGCGCGCCCGGGAGATGTTCCGCCGCACGACGGCGGGCGCCCGTCCGGGCAACCTCCGCGACCTCTTCGACGCGGAGAATCTCGCCGCCCTCGAGGGATCGCTCGACGAATGGGTCCACATCGCCGCGGTCGCACCGGGGAGGATCCGCTGGTGGGTTCGATCCCGCCGCGCGGGAGACGTTCGCATCTTCGTGCTGCTCCCCGAGCGCCGGCGCTTCCTCCACACCGACGCGCGAATCGCCCTCCTGCTCGATCTCGACGCGCCCCTCGCCAATGGACTGCAAGCGGGCCGGCGCCTGCTCGTCATCGACGAGTACTCCGATCCGAATCCGAGCTACCTCGACGCCCTGGAGCAGATCGGCTGCGTGGCCTACCGGGCGGAGCGACTCGAGCTGGGGCTGCGACTGTTTCGCGAGGATCCCGCGATCGACGTGGTGGTGATGGACTGCAAGCCCCGCGAAGCGATCGAGGCGGCGCTCGTCGAGATGCGCGAGCTGCGTCCGGAGGTCGAGATCGTGGGAACCAGCGAGACCCCGAACGAGGCGGACACCTTCGGGCGCGCCGGGGTGTCGCGCCAACTGCATCGGCCCTGGCGGGTGGGCGATCTGGTCGCACTGCTTCAGGAGTGAGGGGTCGGGGGCTCCGGGTCGCCAACCGGGAGCGAGAGCGTCATGCGGGTGCCGACGCCGACCTCGCTCGTCACCTCGAGGGTCCCGGCGTGGGCGGTGACGATTCCGTGGCAGATGCTGAGGCCGAGTCCGCTGCCGCCCTCGCTGGCTCGGGTGGTGAAGAAGGGATCGAAGATCCGATCGAGATCCGATTCGGAGATGCCGCGGCCGCGATCGGTCACCGAGGCGCGGACCCGGTCGTCGAGGCGCTCGCTCTCGATGGCGACTCGGGATCCTCGGCTCGAGCCCTCGATGGCGTTGCGGATCAGGTTCGAGAAGACCTGCTCGATCTCGGTGGCGTTGGCCCGGATCGGGAGCGGCTCGTCGGCGAGGGCGAGGTCGAGGGAGACCGCGCGCTGGGACCCGTAGGGGCGCGCCAGGGCGGCGGCCCGGCGGATGCAATCGTTCAGGTCCTGCTGGCTGCGCGCCGAGCTCCCGGATCGCGCGAAGTGCAGCAGGTTCTTCACGATCCGGGCCGTGCGCTGGGTGTCCTCGACGATGTCGTCGAGGGCGGTGCGCACGGTCTCGGGATCGTCGAGGGCCTGCTGGGCAGTCCGGGCGGCGAGCAGGATCGTGCCGAGGGGATTGTTGATCTCGTGGGCGGTTCCGGCGGCCAGGGTGCCCAGGGAGGAGAGCCGCTCGGTGCGGCGCAGGGCCTCGTCGACCTGCTTCCGGTCGGTGATGTCGAGCGTCAACCCCACCATCCGGACGGGCGCGTCGGGTTGCCCCGGGTCGTGGGGAAGACAGTTCCCCTGGACGAGGTACCAGCGGGTGGATCCGTCGGGTCGCACGCCCCGGAACTCCACGTCGAGAGTTCCCTGGCTCCCGATCGCCTCCGCCGCGGCCTGCTGGACGCGCTTCAGGTCCTCGGGCTCGATGTAGGGCAGGAGGCTCTCGGTCGTGATCGGGCCGTCGTCGAGGGAGATCCCATAGAGCCGGGTCCGCTGTGCGGATCCCTGGATGACCCCCCGCTCCCGGTCCCAGATCCAGGTTCCCAGCAGCGCGGTGTCCTCGATCAGATCCAGCCAGCTCTGCTTCTCGCGCAGGGCGCGCTCGGTCCGGTCGTGGGTGGCGATCAGCGCGGCGATGAGTTGACCGCCCACCGCCACGGTGCCGATGTTGGCGAGCATCAGCCAGAGCGACTCCTCGTGGCCATGGCCGACGAAGGGGCCGCTGCCCAGGAGGGTTCCCGAGACGGCGAGCACGGCGAGCGTGAGTCCCGCGAGCGCGGCGCCGGGGGGGCCGAAGCGAAAGACGGCCCACAGGTTGGGAGGGATGACGACGAAGACGATCGGCGAGAAGCGAACCTGGAGCGGATCGGAATGGAACACCATCAGGCCCGTGACGCAGAGGAGCAGGGCGACGATCGCGGCCTCGGCGATCCGGCGGCCCGGGACGTGCCTCCACCAGCGCCGCCGCCGGGGCCAGGCGATTCCCAGGGGCGCCACGATCAGGATCCCCATGGCGTCGCCGGCCCACCAGCGCAGGGCCGCGGGTCCCCACACGTCCCACCCGATCATGCCGAAGAGGGCCAGACCCGTGGCGCCGAAGGCGCCGGCCGCCGCCGTGCTGACGAAGCCTCCCATCGTGACGAGGGCGAGGACATCCCGGATCGACGCCAGGTCGCGATCGAATCGCCCGCTCCGTTGGATCAGGAACGCGCCCAGCAGGGCCTCGGCGGCCGCGCCGAACGCCGCCCACAGGGCGAACGCGACGGGATGGCCGGTGAGGAGTCCGGCGATCAGGTTCCCCGCCCCGACCGCCCCCGCCATTCCCGGTCCCCAGCGCAGCACCGCCGCGAGGCCGATGCCCGCCGGCGCCCAGACCAGGGTGACGGCGTCGCTGATCGACGCGAAGGCGAGGCCCATCCGCGCTGCGATCGCGTAGACGATCATCACGAGCGCGAATCGGATCAGTGTCGCGCGAGCGATCGGAGCGCCCATCTCGTCACTCTACCCGAGCGGGTCGGGCGCCGCGCGTCGGCCGGGCGGGGCCGGGGGAGGGGTTGCTTTCGTGCAACCACGGTTGTAAAAACGATCCGGAATGCCGAAGGTCGTGGATCCCGACGAGCGCCGTGACCGGGTGGCCGCGGTGGCCGAGCGCGTCTTCGCCGAGCGGGGACTCGAGGCGGGGCTGCGCGACGTGGCCCTCGCCGGTGGCTGGTCGACGTCGGTGGTCCCCCACTACTTCGACGACAAGCGCGAGCTGCTCGAGTACACCCTGCGCCGAACCATCGAGGCCGCCAGCGCCCGCATCGAGGCCCGGGTGGCGGCGGGCCACTCCCGGCTGGCGGCCCTGCTCGAGGAGAACCTCCCCCTCGACGCCCGCCGCCGCCGCCAGTGGCGGCTCTTCATCACCTTCTGGGGTCGGGCGGTGCACGACCGCACCCTCGAGGAGCACCAGCGCCGGCGCCACGCCGGATTTCGCGCGGCGCTCGCGGACGCCCTGGACGAGGCCCTCGGTCGCAGCCGGCGCTTCGATTCCGCCTTCGAGGCCCGGCGGCTCTTCGCGCTGCTCGACGGCCTCGCGGTGCAGGCCGCCTTCGAGCCGCGCGAGTGGCCCGCCTCGCTCCAGATCGAAGTCGTCGAGCGCCACCTGGCCGGGCTGGGCCTGGGGGTGGTGCTCGGCTCCGCGAACGCTTCCCCGGGGAGGCTGCGCGCCGCCGAGAGGAGTCCGGCATGAGCCGATCCCAGCTGATCGCGATGGCGAAGCGCAACCTCGCCCACGTGAAGGCGGGGAGCGTCGACCAGGCGGCCGACGTCTTTCGGGTTCCGGCGGCGAACTACCACGACCCCGGGCGCTTCGCCCTCGAGAGAAAGCGCATCTTCGAGCGGCTACCGCTGGTGCTGGGATTCTCCGCCGAGCTGCGCGAGCCCGGCTCCTACCGGGCGATGCTGGTGGCCGACGTCCCGGTGCTCCTCACCCGGGCGGCGGACGGCGAGGTCCGGGCCTTCCTGAACGTGTGCTCCCACCGGGGTGCGATCGTGGTGCCCGAGGGAGCGGGCAGGGCGCGGCGCTTCTCCTGTCCCTATCACGGCTGGTCCTACGACGACCGGGGCGCCCTGGTCGGCATCACGAAACGCGAGGATTTCGGAAGCGTCGACCCCTGCGGCCTGGGACTCACCCCGCTCCCGGTCGCCGAGCGCGCCGGCATCGTCTTCGGGACCCTTTCCCCGACCGCCGCCATCGACTTCGACGCGTTCCTGTGCGGCTACGACGCGCTGCTCGCCCACCTCGCGCTCGACGCGTGCTTCTTCGTCGGGCGCCAGGAGGTGTGCGGGCCCAACTGGAAGGTCGCCTACGACGGCTACCTCGACTTCTACCACCTGCCGATCCTGCACAAGGCCTCCTTCGGCGCGAAGATTCCCAACGACGCGCTCTACGACGCCTGGGGGCCGCACCAGCGGGTCTCGATGCCGAACCCCCGCTACCTCGCCCTCGACGGGAAGCCCGAGGAGGAATGGGACCCGGCCCAGCTCCTGTCGGGGGTCTGGACGATCTTTCCCCACGTCTCGATCGCCGATTTCGACGCCGGTGGCAAGCTCTACATGGTCTCCCAGCTCTTTCCCGGAGCGACGGCGGACGAGTCGATCACCGTCCAGAACTTTCTCGCGACCGCCGAGCCCGACGCCGAGCGTCGCGAGCAGATCGACGCCATGATGCACTTCCTGCTCGGCGTGGTTCGCGACGAGGACTACCACACCGGTCATCGGATCCAGAAGGCGGTCAAGACGGGAGCGAAGCCGGAGTGCCTCTTCGGCCGCAACGAGGCCGGCGGTCAGCGCTTCCACCGCTGGGTGGAGGCGCTCGTCCACACCGCGGATGCCGAGCTCCCGGGCCTCTTCGAGCGGGGCATCGACGGTCCGGACCCGCGCTAGAGTTCCCGCCGGCGGGTCCGGCGCCACCCCGCCGCCTGGAGGTCCCCCGGATGCGCGAGCCCGAGACGTTGATCGATGGCCTCTGCTTTCCCGAGGGACCGCGCTGGCACGAAGGGCGGCTCTGGTTCTCCGACATGCACGGCCACGAGGTGCTCGCGGTCGACCTCGAGGGGCGGCGCGAGACGATCGTCCGGGTCGAGAACGATCCCTCGGGCCTCGGCTGGCTCCCCGATGGACGGCTGCTCGTCGTCTCCATGCGCGACCGCCGGCTGCTGCGCCTCGACCCCGAGGGACTCGCCGTGGTGGCGGACCTCGCGGACCTCGCGAAGTTCCACTGCAACGACATGGTGGTGGACCGGCGGGGCCGCGCCTACGTGGGCAACTTCGGGTTCGACCTCCACCTCGGCGAGACGCCGGTGCCGACGAATCTCGTGCTGGTCGAGCCCGACGGAAGCGCGCGCAGCGTCGCCGAGGATCTTCGCTTTCCCAACGGAACCGTCATCACGCCCGACGGCCGCACCTTGATCGTCGGCGAGTCCTTCGGCGCCTGCCTCACGGCCTTCGACATCGCCGAGGACGGCTCCCTCGGCAACCGCCGGGAGTGGGCGCGCATGGAGAAGGCGGTTCCCGACGGGATCTGCCTCGACGCCGAGGGCGGGATCTGGGTGGCGTCCCCGGTGAGCGGCGGGGTGCTCCGCCTGCGCGAGGGCGGCGAGGTGACCGATCGCATCGCCGTCGAGCACCAGGCCTTCGCCTGCATGCTCGGCGGCCCCGAACGGCGCACGCTCTTCCTCTGCACCGCCGCCACCCCGGATCCGGCCCAGGCCGAGCTGCGCACGGGTCGCATCGAGTTCGTCGAGGTGGACGTCCCCGGCGCCGGGCTGCCCTGAGCGCCTTCGGGGGGAGTAGACGACGCAGGGGGCCCGGATCCCGTCAGCGCGCCTTCAGATCGGCGAAGGAGAACTTCG
>Ga0055451_10000939_pt1 | contig 11796 bp, 6 predicted proteins | sample China_Galinas_PW_3_FD_57745 | JGI IMG/M metagenome (GOLD analysis project Ga0055451, IMG submission 57745) | Wetland microbial communities from San Francisco Bay, California, USA, that impact long-term carbon sequestration - China_Galinas_PWB_D2 | ecosystem: Environmental > Aquatic > Marine >... | reverse complement strand
GGACGAGCCCGGTGCGAATCGTGCATGTAGAGGACCTGCCAGGCTATCGCTACGCCTTCCAAATGCTGATCAAGGATGCCGGGCCCGAGTACGAGCTGGTTGGTGATGCTGATCGCCCCGAGACGGCACTCGATCTCGTGCGGTCTACGGAACCGGACGTCGTCGTGATCGATCTCCGGTTTCCAAACTCGACCGCCTGTTGGCAGGACCTGGTCACAAAGCTCATCGAGCAGTTTCCGGACATCGGGATCCTCGTGCACAGCGAGTGGGACGAGTCCGAAATGAAGAGGAGGGTCTACGAGGCTCACGTGCATGCCTTCGTCTCGAAGGGCTCGGAACCAGCTCAGCTTCTTGACGCGATACGTGACGTGGCGAGGGGCCGGCGTGCGGGCGAACGGCCTCCGCCCCCGGTCCCCAGACAGCAGCAGTTGACGCAGCGCGAAACCGAAGTCGCTCGGCTGGCGGCGCATGGCAAGGACAACGCAGAGATAGCCAAGGAGCTCGGCATCGAGGTTCGCACGGTCGAGTCGCACCTGTACAACGCGCGCGAGAAGCTAGACATGAAGTCCCGGGAGATGGACGCCTGGTACCGCCAGACGCACCCGGACGAGTTCTAGTGGTGTGATGCAGCCATCTTTGGCATTATCCGAGGCGCTGTGACGCCGGCCGACTGACGGGGCTTTGGGATCGTAAGCGTCGAGCGCAGCAGCCCGGAATGAAGGCGAATGGCCCGGCTCGACAACACTCGGGCAGAACGCCTGCTGCGTCCGGTTGCGGTCACTACGAGGATGCGACCAGCAAGGCGCAAGGGGCTGGCAAAACCTCCATGCACTGCAAACCGACCGGCGGCACATCTCGCGCTCGATCGGGCTAGGCTCAGGACTCTGCGGCATCCGCCCCACGTCCTCCGATGTTGCGCCATCGTCTACCCGACAGAGAAAGGAGCTCCTCATGCGCCTACGCTCGATCCTGGCATCGCTCGCCCTCTCAGGAATCGCCCCGATGCTCGCCGCGCAGCAGCCGATCTCCGGCGAGTCCCCCGACACCCGGCACGAGCCGGGTGAAGCCAAGGTGGTTGCCCGGCTCGCGCCACTCGGCGGAAGCGGTATCACCGTCCCCGCCGAGATGCGGACCCGGATGGGCAACAGCAACAACCGTCACGGCGTCGGAAGCGCCAACTTGCGCTACCAGCAGATCTTCGTCGGCACCGACTTCGGATCGCAGCCGATCACGATTCAAGGGCACGCATACCGCGCGCCGCGCACGACGTCCGGACGCAACGGCGGCTCGCAAACGCTCACGATCAAGATGAGCCCCACGACCAAGTCGCCGGCCTCGATGTCGACGACGTACGCCACGAACATCACGGGCACGGAGACGACCGTCTTCAGCGGCACGGTCAACTATCCGTCGCTTTCCGGCTACAACTCCGATCCGACGTTGTTCGACGTCGAGATCAAGTGGACGAAGCCGTGGGTCTTCACGCCGAAGCCGGGTCAGAACGTCTTGATGGAGATCGACAACACGAGCACGACGACGCTCGGCTATTACATGGACGCGTCTGGTGACGTCAGCACGGCTCGTCTGTATGCGGGTGGGGCGACCGCCACGACTGGCACCAAGAGCGACAACTACGGTCTCGTGGTCTGCTTCCTGACCAAGGTCGGCGCGACGAAGGGCAGCTGGCGGTCGCTCGGCAGCGCCTGCGACGGGACCGGCGGCGCCCCCGGCGTCGTGGTTCCGGCGGAAATGCGCACCGAGATGGGCACTACCAGCAACCGGCACGGCATCGGCACGGGGGACATGCGCTACCAGCAAGTCTTTGACGGCACCGAGATCGGCGGGGCGCGCGTGTTCACCAGCCATTCCTACCGGGCACCGGTGGCGACATACGGCCGGCCGGGCGGTGTCCGCGACTTCGACGTTCTGCTCGGGGAGACGACCTCGACGCCGACATCCATGTCCTCGACGTTCGCGACGAACGCCACGGGGCCGCAGACGACGGTGTTCAGCGGTACGGTCAACCTGCCGAACCTGACCGGCTACAACATGGACCCGTTCGCGTTCGCCGTGGAGATCAAGTACACGCGGCCGTTCGCGTGGGCGGGCAAGAACAACCTCCTGCTCGAGGTCGTCGCCAAGAGCCCGACGCACCTCTTCTATTACATGGACGCTCAGACCGCGATCAACACGAGTCGCCTCTATGCCAACGGGGCGACAGCCACGAGCGGCACCGTGAGCACGAACTATGGCTTGATCATGCGGTTCAACTACGCCGGCTCGGCCCAGAACGCGCCCGTCATGTACCCGATCGGCCGGCCGATCCTCGGCACTTCGTTCGTGGTCAACCTCGGCAACGCGCCGGCAAACACGGGCGCCGCGCTGATCTTCGGGGCCTCGACGACGAGTTGGAACACGATCCCGCTGCCGCTCGATCTGTCGCCGCTCGGTGCCAAGGGCTGCCGGCTCTACGTCTCGTTCGACGCCGCCTTCCCGACGCTCGTCGACGCCAAGGGCCAGTCCACGATGGCGCTGCCGATTCCCGGCGACAACGCGTTGCTGAACTCCGGGCTCAACTTGCAGTTCCTGGTCTTGGACAATGGAGCCAACAGCCTCGGGCTGACGCTCACGAACGCCGGCACCGGCAAGATCGGCGAACGGTAGTAGCGCAAGTACCGTTCGATCCCTCGCCGCCGCTGACGACGCGCCGCCTCGCGAGTCGGAGAACTTCATGCTTGTGAAGGCGACCGCGTCGTCAGGACCGGCACCAGAATCAACGTAGCTGCCGTCGCTGTCAGCAGCCCACCGATCACCGTGATGGCGAAGGGTTGAAAGATCCGTGACCCTACCGCCGGATTCACCGCCACGGGGATCAGCGCGAAGACGGTAACGAGGGCAGTGATCAGAATCGGGCGCAGCCGCACCGAGGCGGACGATTGCAGGGCGTCCCGCATCGTCATTCCGCCGGCGGCTTGGCGGTTCGCGTAGTCCAGGAGCACGATTGCGTTGTTGACAGCGATGCCGATCAGCGTCAGTGCCCCCATGCCGACCGAAACGTCCAGCCCGACACGGGTGATCGCGAGCAGCACCGTCGCACCGACCAAGGCTACCGGGACCGTCACCAGAATGGCCAGCGGCTGGAACCATGAGTGGAACTGCATGGCCATGATCAGGTAGATGAGGAGAACCGCCGCCAAGCCGATCAACACGAAGTCTCGGATCGTGCGCCGCACCACCTGGTACTGACCCGTGAAGGCCATGCTATAGCCGCTGGGCAGGCGGATGCTCGCGAACGCCTCGCGCAGGCGACTCACGGCTTTTGGGATACTGCCATGGACCTCGGCCAGGATCGTGGCTTCGCGCTGTCCGTTCAGACGGGTGACGGCCGCGGGAAGCTGCGCCGTGCGGACATCGGCGACATGGTTCAAAGGAACGACCTGGCCCGATGGCGTGGGGATCGGCAATTCTCGGAGCCAATCCAACGTCGCATCGGAAGGCGCATCGGCCCTCACCAGAACCTGGATCTGCTCGCGCTGGCGGATGATGGTCGTGGCCTGCACGCCGAATCGGGCCGCCTTCACCGTGTGGAACACGTCGCTGGGCATGAGACCGCAGCGAGCCATCTCCACGGGGTCGGGGCGGACGATTACCTGTGGGCTGGTCATCGCGGAGTTGTTGATGATGTTCGCAAGCGCTGGGTCCTTGGCCATGATCTGCTGGGCCTGGCCGGCCAGGGTGGCCAACTCGGCAATGTCCGGCCCGAAGACGGTCACGCCAAAATTCGCCGGCAGACCCGAGAGGCTCTCGTCCATCTTCTCCTGCGTCGGCTGGTGGTAGAGGTAAGCGACGCCGGGGAGCTTCTGGTACTCCCGACGCAGGCTGTCCATGACCTGGTCCAGCGTCCGCGTGCGCACGGACCGTGGAGCGAGCTTGATGGTGATCTCGCCGCGGTTGACTCCCTCGACCTGGAAGCCCTTCTCTGGCGAGCCAGTGCGACGATACACGGTCACCACGTCGGGCTGAGCCAGAGCCTGGCACTCGAGGATGTTGCCGACACGGTCGCTTTCGGCCAGCGACGTACCGGGTGGCATGACGTACTCGATCAGAATCGCCCCCTCGTCGATGGCCGGCAGAACGTGGACCGGGCCCAGCCATGCCGCGAGGCTGCCCAGGCCCAACATTCCAGCGCCGGTCAGAACGACCAGCCACCGATGGGCCAGCGCGAACCGCAACGAACGCTGAAGCGCACGGTCGAGCCAACTCACGAGCCCCGAACCCGGCGCCCGGCATTGTCCGGCCTGGCTCAGATGGCCGAACAGCACAGGCACCAGCGTCAACGACACGACCAGCGAGGCCAGCAGCGCCACGCTGACCACCAGGCCGAATGGACGGACGAAGATCCCGGCGATGCCCCCGAGGAACAGAAGCGGGGCGAACGCTGCCACAGTCGTGAACGTACCGGTGGCGTCGGGACCGGCGATCTCGGTCGCGCCGTCCAACGCCGCAGATCGCTTCTCCCGGTCCTCTTGCAGGTGCCGTACGATGCTCTCGGCGACCACGATCGCGTCATCGACCACCATGCCCACCGCCAGCGTCAGGGCCGAGAGCGTGATCACGTTCAGCGTCTGACCGAAGGCCTGCATCAACCCGAGCGTCGCCAGCAGCGCGATGGGGATGGTCGCCGCCACGATCAGCGTTGTCCTGACCGTCCCCATGAAGAAGAACAGCACCGCTGCTGCCAGGACCGCGCCCAGGATCAGGTCGTGGAAGAGCGAGTCGCGCGCCTCCGAGACGATGTCCGCCTGGTCGTAGAACTTGCGAACCTGCGCCCCGCTCGGCAGCAGACGTTGCAGTTGCGGAAGCTGTGCGTCCACACCGCGAACCACGGCGATCGTGCTGGCGGTCGGCTGCTTGTAGACGATCATCGCCACGGCCGGAACGCCGTCCCCGTGGACCCGGTAGCGCTTGGGAACCCTGCCGCGCTTGACGGTTGCAATGTCTTTCACGAGCACGGAGCGTGGGCCCTTGGCGATCACGGGAACCGATTCGACATCGGCAAGCGTCTGGAGCCTGCTGTCGCCGCGGATGACATACTCCCGCGAGCCGCGCGCGATGAAGTCCGAAGCCACGGCCAGGTTGTGTCTGGCCAGGGCGTCGCTCACGTCGTTGATGGTCAGGTGCGTGCGAGCCAGCGCGTCGGTGCGAACGTGCACGACGAATGCCGCTCGATCTCCGCCGAGCACCTGCACTCGCGCGACACCTTCTACGGCCATGAGTCGGCTGGCCACGTCGGTCCGAACCGTCGTGCGAAGGTCGACCGGGTCTCCGGCCCCGTGGATGACATACCCGGCCACTTCCTGAAGCGTCGTGCCGATGCTCTCGAGGCGCGGGGCGACGCCGGTGGGCAAGTCCGTGCCGACCGCTGATAGCTGCGCCTGGACGAGTTGGCGGGCGTCCGTGAGGCGCGTTCCCCATTCGAACTCGGCTGTGACCTGCGAGAGCCCTTCTGCGGAAGTCGAAGCGACCCGGCGGATCCCGGGAATCGTCCGCAGGCGATCCTCGATCGGCCTGGTGATCAAGAGCTCCATGTCCTCCGAGGCCGTCCCCGGGGCGTGCGAGATCACATTGACAACCGGAACGTCCAGACCTGGGAACAACCCGACCGGCAGATGGAGTAGAGCGAAGGCACCGCCGAGCGCGGCCATCACCACCAGGAGCACTGCGGCTACCGGGTTGGCGACGAACCATGCCAGGAGCCTTCGCACGCGTCAGTCCTCCACCTTGAACTGACTGCTGAACCGACGGTAGTACAGCTCGTAGGCTCCGTGTGTGGCGATCGTTTCGCTCTGCTTCACTCCGGACAGCACCTGGACCCACCCGTCCTGCCACAGGCCGAGCGCAACGCGGCGACGCACGTAGGTATCGTCGGTCTTCACGAACACGTACGGCTGTTCCTTGGAGTCGAACACGATGGCCGATGCCGGTACGGCCACGGCCGACGGCGCGGTCCGGATCGTGATCGTTCCGCTGACGGTTTGACCCGCCGCTAGCTGACCATCTATCTGCGGCCCCTCGATCCATACCTGCACCGCGCCCGTCTTGGACATCTCGGGAAGCACCTGAGTGATGGTCCCGATCACCGATCGGTCCTGTGCGAGGCGAATGCTGGCTTCCTTCCCGTTCACGACCGAACCCTCTGGCGGAAACAGCGATGCCAGAACGCGCAACCGTCCGGGATCGACGACATCACCCAGCGTCTGCCCGGCACGAACGGTTTGCCCGAGACTCACTTGGCGGTTCGTGAACACGCCGGCCGCCGGGGCGGTGACTACGAGCTGATGTTCGAGCGACTCCAGCGTGATTCGCGCATCCTGCAACTGCCCGCTGAGCGCGAGTCGAGCTTGCTGGGCGGCGGCAAGCTGGTCCTTGGTTGCCAGTTGGTCAGCTACGTCCTTGGACAGGCGCTGGGCCGTTTGTTCCGCGAGTGCGAGCCGAGACTTCAGCGTGTCGATCGTCGCCCGCATGCGTGCCCGCCTCGACTCGACGTGCGGGCCGCCCAGTCGCAGGATCGACTGGCCCGATCGGACGGCAGCCTGATCGTCGGCCTGGATGGCTTCGACCCGACCATCGACCAAGGCTCTCAAGTGCACCGCGCTCCGGCTCTGCACGGTCCCGATCCACGGCACTCTCTGCTCGAATGTTCGCGAGGCAGGATGCGATGCAACGATCAGCGGACCCGCTGTCGGCCGGCGTCGGAGATCTCGCTGTTCCATCGTGGCACGCTGTCGCGACGACATCATCGCGTAGGTGACCCACGCTGCTGCTCCGGCGACGAGCAAGGCGAGCGCAATGCTACTCGAGGCCTTCATGGGCGTTCTCCTTCGTGGACTGCGCATCGGGGATCTCGTACATCCCGGTCGCGAATTCCAACGCGACAACCGCGTGGGCCAACTGCCCCTCGAGGCGTGACACCTCCATGCGATTCGCCGTCGAGTCGTTCCAGGCCTGGTAATAGGTCAAGGCATCCACGCGCCCCTCGGTGAGTGCGCGCCGATACTCGTCCGTGCGCTTCTCTAGCACCGGCTCGGCCGCTGCCGCCGCGGCGATCTGCTTGTTCAGGTACGGGATCCTCGCCAGGATCATCTCGACGTCCGAGCGGGCCTGGAAAACACGGCTGACGTATTCGTCGAAGAGCTGGCGACGGGTGGCCCGCTGGACAGCGATCGCGCCCTGGTTGCGGTTGAAGATCGGCAGCTCGATGCTCAGCCCCAACCCGGTTGTGTCGACGTTCTCGACTTCTCGCCCGACCGTCGGGCCAATGCTGATCCGAGGGAACTGCCGCGCGATGGCTGCGCGGACCGCGGCCTCCTGGCTCTCGTATCCACGGCGCAGGGCGACCAGATCGAGGCGTCGCTGCTCCAGGCCCGCCAGCAACACGGCGGCGCCAGCCGGTTCGAACCGCGAGGGCAGTCGAATGCCGGGCTCCAAGCCGATCTTCCGGGTCGCCGGCAGGCCCAGCAGGCGGTTGAGCTGAAGTCGTTGCTGCTCGACCTGCTTGTCGAGTTGGATCGCGGCCAGTTGGGCCTTCTTGCTGTTCGCCTGAGCGGCCGCGAGGTCCTTGGAGGTCTTGGCTCCGCGCTCGACGGCTTTGCGAACCAGCACTACGTCGCGACTCGCCTGCTGCTCGACCTGTCTGGCCAGCGCCGCCTGGCGCTCGAGGCTCACCAGTTGATAGACGGCACTCTTCGCCGCCTGAGCCGTCTGCCACTCCTGCCAGGCGACGTCCATCTCGACCGACCCGCGATGAGCCTGCGCCTTGTCACTTGTCGCAGCCTTGGTAATCAGCGATGTGGCGTCCCAACTCAGGGCCATTCCAAACGCGTTGACCGTGCCGGTGGTGTCGCCGCCGGTCGGCACGTCGAGGCGATAGCCCAATTCGGGATTGGGCAAGAGCCCCGCCTGGAGCACCTGGGCATCAGCCAACGCTCGCTGGTCCCGGGACGCCCGGAGCGACGGGTTCAGGAGCACCGCCAGCACCGCGGCTTCGTTTGGCGACAAGCCTCGGCTGGGATCGAGCCGCACGGGTCGAAGGATGGGATGTTGGATCTCCGCAGCCCGTACCCGCAGCGAGCCTGCTTCAGGGGGTCGAAGAGCCCGCTCGATGGCCGCGCCATCCAATGGGACTGGATGGTACGCCTGGCACCCGCTGAGCATTCCGGCGACGAGCGAGGCGAGCGCCCGGATCTGTGCCTTTGTGCCAACCATGCCGTTTCCAACGCCTCACACGATCGCGCTGAGAGCCGACGCCTCGTCGAACCGCCGGATCAGCTTCCAGAAGATGTAGCCCATGTCGACGCTCGAGACCCGCTCGCAATTCCGGTCAATCACGCAGAAGTTCCCGACGAGCAGGAACAGGCGGTCGACCTCGTCGGGATTCTCGATGTGCGGGTAGGGCGTGCGGCGCACTTTGCCCGCGTCGTGGTCGGTTCCGGCTTATCTTGACCGAGGGCCGCGCCGTTCTACGTCTTCTTCTCTGCCGAAGACGTTGGCGGCAACGAAGGCACCCTCGGTCCTACCCTCGTCGGCATCTGGCCCCTCGGGAATGTCTCGGACGTTCCATCCAGAAGAAGGCGCCGAGCATCAGCCCCGGCTCGCCGCGAAGTCCCCGTCTTCCTTGGGGCTCCTCGGAGATCGACTCTCATGACCCACATCCCTTTCCTCCCTGGTTCGACTCTCACGCAGCTGGCACAGAGCCTGCTGCTGCCGATCCTTCTCCTCCCGTCGGCCCTGTCGGCGCAATCGCGCACGGTGGAGGGCGACACTCTGGCGGCGCTGTCGCTCCGGGCCGGCAGGTTCCAAGACTTGCCTGCTCCGCAGGACACCGGACAGCGGATCGAGCTCGTGCTCGTGCTCGACGGCGCGTCGCGGACTCTCGAGCTATCGCCGTACGAACTGCGGGCGCCGGGCTATCGCCTGCTGCGGTACGACGGTAGCAGGCTCGAACCCGTCGTCGCTACCCCGCCCGCCACGTATCGCGGCGTGGTCCGCGGTCGTGCTCGCAGCATGGTCGCTGCCTCGCTCTACGAGGGGCGGTGGACAGCGGTGATCCAGGACGGGAACGGCGTCTGGCACGTGCAGCCGGCTCCGGGGACGGAACGGAGTCGACACGTCGTCTATCGGGAGTCGGACGTGGCACAGCAGTTCGTTCGCTGTGGTGTCGCGGACACTCCGACCGCCCTCTCGCACAGCTCCAGGGCCGGCGGCGGGGTCGGGATCACAGCCACGGCCACGCACGAGGTCGAACTCGCGCTGGACGCGGACCTCGAGTTCTACAACAGGCACGGCAGCAACGTCGCCCTGACGCAAGCCGCGATCCTGCAGAACGTCAACGCGGTCGATGCGATCTACCAGCGAGACGTCAAAGTCCGCCACCGGGTGACGACGATCATCGTTCGACAGTCGCGCACCTACAGTCAGACGAACATGTCGAACCTCCTGACCGAGTTCCAGAACCACTGGACCTGGAATCACAAGAACATCGTGCGTGACATCGCCCACCTCTACACCGGCAAGGGCACGTTCAGCGGCGTGGTCGGGATCTCCAATCTCGGCTCCTTGTGCGCGAGTTGGGGTTCCTACTGCGCGTCGAAGGCGTTCAGCACGAACTCTGCGCTGAACACGGCCGTCGTCGCCCACGAGATCGCCCACACCTGGGCCGTGCCTCACTGCGATTCGTCGCCGCCGTGCAACATCATGTGCTCGATCATCGGCGGCTGCAGCGGCACCTACACGAGCTTCGGCACGAACTCGGGGGCCATAATCCGGTTGCAGGCCATCACCAAGAAGCGGCCCTGCGTGAGGAAGCTCATCACGGCGTCGTACACGTACTCGGGGACGGGCTGCAGCGGATCGCGTGGCGTCCCGCAGCTGCAGGCCTCGGGACGGCCCGTAATCGGAACCTGGCTCGTGATCGGAATCACCGGCGCCGGTCCGGGGCTCCCGGCCGCCATGAACCTCGGAGTGTCGAACACGACCTGGAACGGAAACTCCCTGCCCTACGACCTCGGTCCATTGGGCGCGCCGGGCTGCTTCATCCGGGCCTCCGGTGAGTACATCCAACCCTTGGTCACAGACGCGTCGGGGAATTGCAGTGTCGGCTACCCGGTCCCCAATACGATCAGCGTGGTCGGCACCAGGTTCTACAACCAGGGCTTCGTCTACGAGCCCGTCAACTCGCTCGGCGTGGCCGTGACCGTGCTCGGAACCGCGTTGCTCGGCGATCTCTGACGGCGAGATTGCTTTCGCCCGCGTTCTGATGAAGCAGGAGCACGATCAGCTGTCGACGCTCCCCTATGGATCGATCGTGACCACGCCCGCGTTGGTGACGGCGAGGAACGCGAACGGGCTCGACTGCCAGACCGAGGACGCGAACCAGAGCTTGAAGTTGCCGGCGCCGAAGTAGCCGCCTGACGGAGAGAGCAGCGGCGCGGCGAGACCGTCGCTGTCGAGCTGACCGAGGAACATCCCGTACGGCCAGACGTTGACATTGCTGTACACGAAGGCGAACACCGGGTCCGGGTTCAGCGGTAGCGTCAGTCCGCCGCCGAGCGGTATGCCGGGCGTCGTGCCGGAGACCGACGCGCCGACCATGTACCATTGTCCCGCATGGCACGGCGAGCTCACGATCATCTGCAGGCTGCCACCCGCGGCCGCCGAGAGGCGGGCGGTGTCGAGCGAGACGCGGTAGGGCACGCGGAACTCGAGCTTGGTCGGGCAGCCGGCGGGCTTGTCCAGCGCGAACGGAGAGAGGGTGCCTTGGTTGTTGAGCTCGTTGGCCTCGGTCACTCGTTCCCGGCGATCGACAATTGCGTAGAGCACGTAGTTGCCGGGCTTCAGACCAAACGGCAGCGACACGCTCGGGTCCCACCGCTCGATCGCATTCGCGCCGAGCTTCTGGAAGTCCTTCTCCGCCAGCATCGGGTTGCGCTTGGAGTGGATCTCTGACAGGCCGAGGAACAGCTCGACCTTGAATGGGCTTTCGACGTCGCCGATGCTTGCGTTCTTGATCATCACGGTCACGGGCACGTTGGAGTCTCCGGCGTGCACCTTGGTGGCCCCGAGCGTGATGCTCGTCACGGTGAGGTCGGGAAGCGCCTTCTGAAGGTCGATGGTCCACGGCACCGGCGTCGTGCTCACCATCGCGTTGTTCGGGTCGTTGAGCACCCAGGGCGTGCGGTCGCGCGCGGTCGCGGTCACAGTGTGCTGGCCGATGCCGTACTGGAGCGTGTCCATCACGAACGTGTTGGACCCGCTTCCGCGCGTCCAGCCGTCCACCTTCCAGGTGAACGCGGCACCCCACTTCGAGTGGTGGGCGACCGACAGCTTGATCTGTTCGCCCTGCCGGGCCGAGATGATCGTGGCTGGCGACGGACTGTAGCTGTGGAACGGGTCGGCGAACCGGTCGAGCTGCTTGACGAGCTTCTCTCGGCAGACTTCGCAGAACGTGTTCGCAATCCAGTTCATCGCGCACAGCTGCTTCGGATGCCAGATCCCGTAGTCATATCCGGCGCCGCCCTGGTGGGGCCCGCCCAGCGTTTTCAGCCAGACGTTCCACTTCGGGCTCGTCGGCCTGGTCAGTGACCACTCGAGGTTGGGCTCGTTGAGAACCATCACGGGTGCGGTCTTCTGGTTGCCGGGCGGCTTTTCGTCGCCGAGCCCGCCCAGGATGTGCCCGAGCTCGTGGGCCATGACGTCGAGTTTCAGTGTGCCGTTGTAGCCGGCCGCGTAGACGATTCG
>Ga0055451_10000937_pt1 | contig 11804 bp, 12 predicted proteins | sample China_Galinas_PW_3_FD_57745 | JGI IMG/M metagenome (GOLD analysis project Ga0055451, IMG submission 57745) | Wetland microbial communities from San Francisco Bay, California, USA, that impact long-term carbon sequestration - China_Galinas_PWB_D2 | ecosystem: Environmental > Aquatic > Marine >... | reverse complement strand
GCCCCGAAAGTGGCAATAATTTCCGGAAAGGAGGTGGCAATATTTTCCGGAACCCGCACCGTGAGTCACAACCGGTGTTTCGGGCGTGGCTGGCCGGGGAGCCGTTGCTTGAGGGTTACCCATCTGCCGGGGCGCTTTTTGAGGCCGTTAGGCTGCCGCGCGGCGTGTCGTCGTATGAGCTAAACGAAAACCTTGTGGCCGAATATGACACGCAGGTCGTACCGGGGTGCTTTTTTGGATTGGATGACCACATTCGGATTACCATCGCCATTCCGCCTGAGGATCTTCGGGAAGCGCTTGGCCGAATCAGCCGGGCCATCCGGACCATGGTAAATTGAACCATCTCGTTTCGTAGGTGGGAATCGGATGGCGCATGCCTCTCGCGAGGTGTGACCGCATCACACGACCCGAATGGTGTCTGCGGGCCAGCACAGTGACCACGTATCTACTTCTACCTGAACCAGGCGAATCGGTGTGTGCAGCAGCAGCGGCGACATCGGCCACGTATGCCCAATCGTCTCACTTTTGAGAATGGGGATGTTTCGGTATTCCGGCAAATGAAAATCGAGCAGGGCTTGTACCGCGCCGGCCAAGTCCTCCTGGTCGCGGTGAAAGTCACCCAGCAGAAGACCCGTGCACTCGTCCCAGAAGCCGGCCAGGGTCAGGTTGGCGAGCCACCTGTCAATGCGTTCCGGCTTCTCGTTGATTTCCTCGAGCAGAAGCCACCGACCGCTCGGTTGAACGGTGGTCTGGTAGCGCGTTCCAAGCAACGAGCAGAGCACGACTAGGTTGCCGCCAACAACAGTCACGTCGGCTTCCCGTGGGATTTCACCGCTGACTCGTCTGGCGAGCGTCTCTCGGGCCGTACCTCGCCCTTCCAGCATGGAGACCACATCGCCCCAGAAGGCGGCGAACTCCTGTGCCACGCGGTCTCGTATCGCGCTGTCGGTTGCGGTGTCCGCCCGGCTATCGGATTGACCGGCGGAGAGACGCCGTGAAATCCCGTAGGACAAGAAGGCGGGCCCCATATCGTACACAGCCCGGGCCATGCGGTAGCGGCCGGCGATGTTGATTACGGTTGTCATTTCGCTGAAACCGAACACCGCCACCGGGCTTGTTCGTGCTGACAGCACGTTGAAGTTAATTCGATGCAGAATGCGAGTCAGCCAGGCGCCACCGCGAATAGTGACGACGGCGGCGACATCCGGATCGCCGAGTGCCGCTTGTATGTCGTCAGCTCGGCGGCGATCGTCGCGCCGACCTCCCGCATAGTCGTTTTCCTCGCCGTTGATGACTTCTTCATCGCCGGTGACGGCAAATGCCGGACCTACGTGGGATTGAACGAGCTGCATGAACCGCGTCGCATCGGGTGCACCCAGTTGCGCCATGAACTTGCGGCAGGAGCCGGCGGGGCCGATAAGGTGGATTCTCGGGCGAGTCACGGTGCGGGCGCTCCCCGCGCTGCGACAACAAAACGCTCCGCGAGGCTGAGGTCGATCGGCTCGGCCGGGTCATGGTTGACCTTGATGCCGGAGCCGACAATCACGCCGCTCGCAAGCCGCAATAGGGAATGAACCGTGTCGGGCGTGACGCCGCTCCCGACGAACACGCGACGATCCGGAACGGCATCGCACACGCGCTGCAAATCGTTCGGATCCACGACCTCTCCCGTGGCCGGCCCGGTGACGATCAGGCCATCCGCCAAGCCCCGGTAGGCTGTATCTCTGGCGGCGCGAGCGATATCCGGCTCGCTGACAGGTGTGGCGTGTTTGACGTGGACGTCGGCAAGAATGGCGATCCGGCGACCGAGCTCTTTGCGGAATCGTAGGCTTTCCGCCGCGTCGCCTTCTAACAGGCCCTGATCGGTGGCGGCGACTCCGATATGTACATTGCTGCGAACAAAGGTGGCCTCGGTGGCCGCTGCGATCCCAAGGGCCGAGCGCGTGTCGTTACGTAGGACGTTGATGCCCACCCGCAAGGCTGTCTCGCTATGCACGCGGTCGGCGACAATCGCCATCATGGCGACCGCCGCCGGCGAAACGCAATTCCGCAAGAAAGGTGCGTCTCCGAAGTTCTCGACAATGCACGCGTCGAAGCCGGCACGCTCGAGTGCTTTGGCGTCCGCAACGGCTCGCCCAAGGATCTCGCCCGGGGGCAGGGTGTGTCTGGGGCTTCCCGGCAAAGGGGCGAGGTGGATGACGCCGATCAGAGCGGGACTGGGGAGGTCAAGCATTTGGCGGCCGAATCCGATGCGCGATGCATCAAACGATCACACGACGCGAGGTTTACTCCGACTTGCGGAAGACCGCCACCACATCCTCGATGGGAACCACGTAGAGGCAGTTATCCGCATCAAACTCGACTGGAATCGCATGGCGCGGGTTGAAGAGGACCCGATCGTATTGGCGAAGTGGGTAATCGTCGTCGCTATCCAACTGGGCGGACACGGCGACGATACGCCCGGTAATGGTCGGGATCTCGATCGAATCGGGCAGTTCAATCCCGCCCTTGGTGATCTTTTTGTCCTCGTCTTTGCGAATCAGGATGCGTTTCCCGATCGGTTCGACGGTTTCGAATTTGGACGACTGCTTTTTGGCGCTACCCGCCATCGTGTATTCCCGTTTCTTATGCGCCGGGCTTTACGGGGGCCTGCCCGGTCGGCCGATTCTAGCTCCAATATGCCGCAAAAGCCACCGTCTGCCGTTTATCATCGGTATTTTGCCGGGCGTTGGACCACCAGAGGACGTTGGAGCACCCGACGCGACAAGGCTGAGGATCTCCCCGCACCGCTGCACTCGTTGTCCGGAGCGCCCCCCGGTATATTCTATTGTGGTGTACTGCTTGCTTGCGGAATCATTAGGCGTCAGCATGGCGCCGTGGGACCCGTATTTGATGGAAGGGAATTTCGGATGATCGATTCAAGAATGACAAAGCTGGCTGAGACCCTGATCAACTACAGTACGGCCATGAAGCCGGGCGAGAAGATCCTGTTCGAGGCTATCGACATACCGGAGGAGATGACGTGCGAACTGGTGCGCGTCGCGCGGCAGGCCGGCGCCGATCCGCTCGTGCTGCTAAAAAACAACCGTGTGGACCGAGCGTTGCGCATGCACAGCTCGGAAGCGCAGATGAACCTGATCGCCGACATTGAAGCGAAGCAAATGAGCAGCGTCGATGCCTATGTCGGTATGCGCGGTAACTGGAACATCGCAGAGATGTCCGACTTGCCGCCGGAGAACCACAAACTCTATCAAAGCACGGTATGGAAGCGGGTCCACCTGGATATACGAGTGCCCAAGACGCGATGGGTCGTGCTTCGTTGGCCCAATACGGCGATGGCCCAACAGGCGAATCGCAGCACCGAGTCATTCGAGAAATTCTACTTTGATGTGTGCACGATGGACTACGCACGCATGGGCAAGGCCATGAAACCGCTAAAAGCGCGCATGGAAGCCACGGACCGCGTGAGGATTGTCGGACCCGGGACGGACCTCAAGTTCTCGATCAAGGGCATCAGCGCCATTCCTTGCGACGGCAAGTTGAATATCCCGGACGGCGAGGTCTTTACGGCACCGGTCAGGGACAGCATTCATGGCACGCTGCAGTACAACGCGCGCACAATCTATCAGGGCGTCGTGCATGACAACGTGCGTTTCGAATTCGTGGAGGGCAAGATCGTCAAGGCGACCAGCACGGCTACGGAGCAACTGAACAAGGTGCTGGACTCCGACGAGGGCGCGCGGTACATCGGTGAGTTTGCCCTCGGCATCAATCCGTACATCACGGAGCCGATGCTGGACATCCTCTTTGATGAGAAGATCGCCGGGTCGTTCCACTTTACGCCGGGTGAGGCGTATGATGAGGCCGACAACGGCAACAAGAGTAATGTCCATTGGGATATTGTGTGCATGCAAGACGCAGCGCACGGTGGCGGTGAGATCTGGTTCGACGATACGCTGGTGCGAAAGGACGGGCTGTTTGTGGTCGACGACCTCAAGGCGCTGAATCCGGAGAATCTCAAAACGTCGTAGGTGCCACCGTTGTTTGTTGCGTGAGTGGGGTTTGGCCCGCGGCGGACGGACCGATAGATCAGGAACCGCCTTAGCGGGTTTGCTGGGGTCCCCGCGCGGGGCGGAATTGAACCGGAAAAAACGGCTCGCGGCGCCGCGAAGAATTCTTGACGACAGGCCGGGCCCTACTAGACTTTTCCCGGTTGCTTGGAGGCTCGAATTCCGCCCGGGCCGGTGGTCGTCGGGTCGAAAGAAACGGGTTGACGCACGACTGTCGCCACGGTATCGGTCGTTGGTTTCTTTCGCTGAGTATTGACAATGTCGGATCAGCACGTCGTTCATGATCAGGTTACCAAGATGGAAACTGCGGAGATGAAGTGGGTGCCGATTACCTCGGCAGAAGAGTTGGATGAGGCCCGACGATTCGGCGTGCTTTTGGAGAATGCCGACATTCCTCACGCGATCGGTGAGCGAGCCGTGGTGCCCGAGGGTACCGCCAAACCCGTCAACACCGTCACCGTGTGCGTTCAGGAGGCACACTACGAGCGGGCCTGCGAGATCATCGCCATCGATCATGCCGAGCTGTCCGACGTACTCGGCGATGACGATGATGACGACTACTATGACGATGACCATGACGATCCGGACGAGGATCTGGATGACGATGACGATGATGTATTCCTCGATGACGATGACGATGATCTCGACGACGATCTTGATGATGACGATGATGACTATGAAGATGACGACTAATGCGCCGTGACTCGTCTTTTGAAGGCTCGCAGGGGTAAGCGCTGGCTCACCCGAGCTATATAGAAACCGTACACGGGCAACCGAGTTTGCCCATGCCACCCCTTACTTCGCCGGTGGCGGAGCACTCAAGCCGTCCCATAACTCCGGTCTTGCCCATCGATGGCCGGTATCATCTGCGAGGCAACCCCTCCACGAGCCCCGTGGTAGCGCCTGGATTTCCCGATAATAGACTGGCGTGCCGACTCGTCACTGCCATTCCCGGCGACGCGTCAAGCCGCGCTCTCTACCAGCCGATGGCTTCGTCATGGCAGAGCAACCCTATACAGGACCGGATCGGCGCGCGCAGCAGCGTGAACGCAGGGGCTCCGTTGATCGTCGCTCCGGCATGGATCGCCGCCGCGGGCCGGGGCGCCGCCGCGGCGAGGTTCGCCGAGCCGCCGAAGAGGGCGAAATCTCGGGCGAGTTGCTCGAATTCATCATGGCCGTGGACGAGTACAAGCGCATTAACGAACGGCCGTTTCCGAGTTGGTCCGAAGTTTTCGAGATCATGCAGTATCTCGGCTACCGCAAGGTGGCGGAGCAGGCCACGCATATCAATACGGCGAGCGGTTCCGAGGTGCTGGATTCCGACGCCGATGCTGGCCAACGCGACGTCGAGTTGGCCGCCGCCACAGGCGACATTCCCCGGGGCGCCGACGCCTAAGGCTCCTGGAGCAGACTCTTTTCATCTGTAGACTACGACTGCCGTTTCGTCAGGACGGCGTCCACCATGTGACGCTGCCCTCGACCGGAACATGCTCAAGTCGGCTGTGGCGAGCCGAAGTGGCATCCACGCGGAGGAGGGCATGCCCTTACCTGCAAAAACTCTTCCTGCGCAGTGGCGCCGGCGTTTATACATGTGATACGCTCAAGTCGTGGCTGTTGCGATCGGTGCCGGTCGAGCGGGTAGGGGTGAGGTGTACACTTCGAATTGCTTGTTCTCATGCACCGCGAGGGGCGGGGGCATACGACCGGTCACTGCGTCGTAAAGCGATTGCAAGTCGTTGTGGAATCGAACCAGGCTGAAGCGTGAGACCGCCATCGCGCGCGCGTTGGCACCCAGGTTTGCCCGTAGCTCGTGATTCTCGATAAGTCGGCAAAGAGCCTCCGCTAGCTCCACCGGCTGGTGTGGCCGGGTGAGCAGTCCGTGAGTGCCATCGTGTACCACTTCCGGCACGGCGCCGACACGAGTTGCCACGATCGGCAGGCCGTAGGCCATCGCCTCCAGGACGGCCAGGGGCATGCCTTCATGGTGGCTCGGTTGGACGTAAGCGTGCGCCTGCCGAAGTAACTCGTCCTTCGCCTTCCCCCGAACCAGTCCTCGATAGCGGACGACGTCCTCGAGCCCGCGCTCCCGAATGATGCGTGCGAGGGAACTCGCGTCGCCCGCTGATCCGGGCGGACCCGCGAGGTCCAAGTTGAATGGAGGGGTCTCTTTCTTGCGGAGGATCGAGCAGGCGACAAGAAGATCCTCGATGCCCTTCCAAGTGTCCATCTTCGCGAGCAGCACGATGCGGCAGGTGCCGCGCTGCCCCGGGGACGCAGTCGACTGGGGGATGTCGATCGCGTTTTCGATGACGGCCACCCGCGCATGCGGGGCGACGCGCCGGATCTTCTCCTTCCAACTCTCTGCGAGAGCCACCACGCGATTCGCTCGGTGAAGTGTCCTTCTTATGGCGCTGCGCGCAACAATGTGGCTCTTGGCGACAAACGTGTCGAAGGATGCACCGTGAATGTGGAGAACCGTGCGGCATCCGGCACGACGGGCAACCCGCATGTCCGCTGCCGATCGGTAAAAGGAGAACCCGCTGCAGGTGTGAATGTGTACGATCGAGGCGCGACACCGGCGAATTTCGTTGTGCAGGTGTGCGAGATGCTTCCGGTGGCGCGCGATCCGCCGAATCATTGATTCGCCGCCGTCCGGTGCAATAGTCGTATCGAACCTGACCACGCGCGCGGCACGGGTGCCATCCAATCGCAGAACTTGGTCCGCTACGTTGGCCATGCCGCCCACCAGGTGGGCAGGCGGACCGACCGCCAGAACGACTTGAGGCTCTTGCGCCATGCGAGCGTAAACCGGCACCCAGGTTCCGAAGCACTAGAAAGCGGCATGGCCCGCGTGATGTCGCGCCGGCCGCGCACTTCCTAGTTCATCGGATTACCGGACGCTGAGGTTTAGTACCTCATATCTGCACACCAGGCGCGTCACGAGTCGATTTGAGAACAGGCACGCGCCCCGATTGCCTTCTCAGCTTTACCCAACTTGGTTCTGACTATACAGCGACCCTCTGCGATCCGTCAGCGCTTGGATGATCGTCGCGGCGTGGGCCGGCCGTTTCCCAGCGGCTCGATTCGGATTATGTGGACGGGATCGCAGAGAACGAATCCCTCGGGTCGTTGCGCCCGTGGTTTGTAGGTCGCCAGGACAAGGACCGTTCGCGAGACCATCAGCATCTCCGGGTGCCGGACCTCGAAGCCTGTACCGTCGGACATACACAGCCGAAACGGGAAAAACGGGCGGTGGTGGAGCTGTTTTTCGATCTCTGACGTTCGCATAGCAAGTTGATCCTACCCGCCGGGGTGGCGCGCAGCAACCCGGATTGCCTCGTCGCAAGTACACGGGCCGGCACGCTCCTTGTGTGGCGTCGACTGGCGATCCACGAGTCACCGAGCAACCGCAGAGCGGGTAGTCGGTTACTTCCAGCAGCACGCAGTAGGCGCGAGATCGCGATGCTGTCGGCCAACGACTCGGTGTAGTGCCGGGGCCACTTGATTATGCCGACATTCGCGTTCTTGCCATATGGTCACACCTCGCCGTGGTCTTCGACAGAAACGGCCGCCACGGGGTCGGCCGATACGCTCTTCAACTGGCTGTGCTATGCACGTTTCTTTTTTTTGTCCGGCTTTGCAATCTTCTTGGCGGCTGCCTTGTCGACCTTTTCGGGCGCGGCATCATCCTTGGCCTCTTCCTCGGTTGCCGCGGGCAATCGCTTGGCGAGTACGGAAGTTCTCAACTCGGCGGCCAGGTCCGGATTGTCAATGAGAAACTGCTTGACGTTCTCCCGCCCCTGCCCGAGGCGAACCTGTCCATAACTGAACCAGGCGCCGCTCTTGTTGACGAATCCGTCCTCGATCGCGAGATCGAGCAAATCACCTTCCGCACTGATGCCGCTGTCGAACATGATATCGAATTCCGACTGCCTGAACGGTGCGGCCACCTTGTTCTTGACGACTTTTGCACGAACGCGATTGCCGGTGACCGTCTCGCCCTCTTTGATGGAGGCGATGCGTCGAATGTCGAGCCTGATGGATGAATAGAACTTAAGCGCGCGACCACCGGGTGTCGTCTCCGGGTTGCCGAACATCACGCCGATCTTCATGCGGATCTGGTTGATGAAGATGACGATCGTGTTCGACTTACTGATGGCGGATGTCAGTTTGCGTAGTGCCTGGCTCATCAGGCGCGCCTGGATGGCCACGTGGGTGTCGCCCATTTCGCCCTCGATTTCGGCTCGGGGAATGAGGGCGGCCACGGAGTCGACGATGATGACATCCACCGATCCGCTGCGCACCAGCATCTCGGTGATCTCCAGGGCCTCTTCACCCGACTCGGGCTGGCTGACGAGCAGGCGGTCCAAACTGATGCCGCACTTCTTCGCCCATACGGGGTTCATGGCGTGTTCGGCGTCGACCACAGCGGCCACGCCGCCCTCGCGCTGGGCCGCCGCGGCGACGTGCAGGGCGAGTGTGGTTTTGCCGGACGACTCGGGTCCGAACATCTCGATGATACGCCCGCGCGGCAGGCCGCTTCCGCCGAGGGCCAGATCCAGCGATAGCGCGCCGGTGGATATGCCCTCGACGTCGGCGTCCATCTTGTCCAGTTGCATGATGGCGCCCTGACCGAAGGCCTTCTCGATCTGCTGCAGGGCGCGACCGAGTGCTTCCTCTCTCTTGCTTTCCGTGTTGTCGTTCATGATAACTTTCATTGTATCACATCTCTCCAGGGTCCACAGGATCTACCTCAAGCTTACCCGACTGACCGCGGCATAGGTCGGTCCCTTGGGCGACAAAACTGAGGACATCAATGTCAATTCGTGTACGTCTTGCGTCATGTCTTGGTAAGAGACGGACGACACCGCATCGCGGATGCGCCCGTTGGAATCGTCCTGCCGCACGCGCCCGATGGTGATGTGCGGAGAGAACGGCCGGCGTTCGCGCTCAAAACCCAGTGTGTAAAGCTCGTCCTCGACGGCACCGACGCACTTCTTCAATGCACCGGTCGGTTCAGAGCCGCCCGCCCAGACAATGCGCACGGATCCCCGCGGCGGAAAGCAGCCCGCGTCGTGCAGTTCCAGTGTGCAACGCGCGGAAGAGGCGGCGGCACGCGCCAACGCGCCGGACACGTCGCTCACTTTGCCATCCGGCACTTCACCGAGGAACTTCACCGTCAGGTGTAGTTGATGGCTCGGGATCCATTTGACGCCACGGCACTGCGGCTTGAGTGAATCCTGAACCCGCGCAAGCCGGGTCCGGTTTACCTCATCAAACTCGATGGCCACGAAAAGTCGCAAGAGTTCGCAGGCTCCACGAAAGTCGAATGATATCCGTGTAAACGTCAGCGCTAATCGAAACGGAGCACGCCGAGAAACTGATCCACTCGTTCGGTGACCTCCGCGCGGGAAAGATCCCTGACGCGGTTCAACGAGAAATCTTCGATGGTAAAGGATGCCGCCACCGTGCCGCGGACTAGGGCGCGGCGCAGCGTCTGTGCGTTGTGTTTGCCCTCTGCGGCAAGAAAGCCGAGCACGCCGCCGGCGAAGCTGTCGCCCGCGCCGGTCGGATCACACACTTTCTTAGTCGGATACGCCGGTATGGCGACCGCGCCCTCCGCGGTGACCAGTAATGCGCCGTGTTCGCCCTTTTTGATGATGACAAACGTAGGACCCCACCCCAACATTTTCTCGCCGGCCTCGATGAGATTCACCGCGCCGGTCAACTGTCGTGATTCGGCATCGTTGATGATTACCCCGTGTACCGCCCGCAACGTTTCAATAAGCGAGTCCCGCTCGGTTTCGATCCACAGGTTCATGGTGTCGCACACCACGAGGGACGGTGATGATACCTGGGCGAGCAATTCGCGCTGCAGGGTGGGGTGCGTGTTGGCCAGGAAGACCGTCTTCGAATCGGCAAAGGACGCAGGTACCTTGGGGGCCTGTTCCGCCAGCACATTCAGGTTGACTTCGACGGTCTCGGCCTCGTTCATGTCGCCTTCGTAGCGGCCCGTCCAGCGAAATGTACGGCTCGCGGACCGAACTTCCAGACCGGTCAGGTCGATGTCGCGCGATTCCAGCACGTCGCGAAATGCGGGCGGGAAGTCCTCGCCCACGACGCCGACGAGGCGCACGGGTACGTATTGAACGGCAGCGAACGCAAAATAAACGGCCGAGCCGCCCAGCACGCCGTCGACCGTGCCGCTGGGTGTGGATACCGAATCGATTCCGATGCTGCCTGTGACCAGCAAAGACATACCGCGCCTCCATCTTCCGTGACGGCCAGGACTGTACCGCATTATCGGCCCGACGGCAAGTAGAATGTTAGAAAAATGTTAGGGTCGCCAAAACAGCCTTTCCGCGGGGGTCATGACGCCGCAAATGGACGGTTTTTCCCGCTCCAGGTTGCCGGACGCGGCTACTCGTACGCCGTCAAACCGAGGCAGATGCCGGGTCCTCGGGGGAATCCGGGCTCGCACCTGCGGCGAGAGCCTCCACGCGTTCGCGGACATGCCGCACGAATCGCTCCACGTCCTCGCGGACGCCGAACACCTGCTGCACGCCGCCGATCCAGATTCTCTTCCGATCGTCTTTCAGGTTGACCTCCACGATGTGGGCATTGGGCTTGTTGTTGGGATTCGCTTTCGCTTTGGCACCCTTGATGTTAGTCCATGGGATCAATCCATCGTCCCTGCCCATCAGATTGAGGTAGAGACCGTCACCGGTCACGGCGATTTCAAGCCCGCGGCGCAGCTTGCGATAGGCGAATCCAACGAACACGAAGAGAATGATCATGAAAACAATCGCCGACCCGGTATAGATCTTGTCGAACAGTCCCATGGACGACCACCGCGGTAGGTCCGCAAGGCGCCGAAGGCTGATGGCTCCACCGAAGAAAATCAGGCCCCAGGTCAGCAGCACCTGTTTGGGATTGCGCACGCGAAACAGCTCGCAGCGTTCGTCAAACGCCAGGCCGCACTCCGGGCACGCGTGATTGGCCGGCAGCCCGCGCAGCAGATAGCGACAGCGCACGCATCGCTTGAAAACCGGGGCGCCCCGCGCATCGTTTGCATGGACGTGCGTTTGATCCTCGCCGGAGTCCCGATCTCGTACTTTGTTTGCCATCATGATCTTACCGTATTTCTTTCGGCCACTCTCGTGTCAAACGAGCGATGGCGGGTCCAAATATGGCATTGAAATGGGTTCGTTTCAAGGGAGAGCTGATCGCCGATGGCGGCGATCGGCGCCGCGCGCCTTGGTTGGAGACCGAAATGCAGGTTTTCACGGCCGACGGCGCGTGGCGATTGAAGTGAGACTTCCAAATGGGTTTGTTTCGCAAAGTACATTTCTTTTGGTGCCGTCACCTTGTCAGTTTGCCGCGACGATCGCGCGCGGCGGTTCCGGGGGTAAGAACTTCGCGTGTGATCGCGGCGGGGGCGCGTTGTGAGTAATCGGCGGCGGGTGTGTGTCCCGCCCCTGCCGAACAGTACCGTGAACTGACGGTGAAACCAACTTCACATCGGGCGTCTGCTAAAGCGTCGCCCCGCAGGGGCAACGACAGTGAGCCCAGGGCAACGCCCTGGGTAATCGAACGGCCATGGTTCAAAGCCCTGAAAGGGCGCTACAAACATTCACTTGTGGCGCCCTTTCAGGGCTTGCACGTGTTTGCCTGCGATGCCCAGGGCGTTGCCCTGGGCTGCCATTTGACTGCCCCTTTGGGGCGTTGGACGCC
>Ga0055451_10000936_pt1 | contig 11814 bp, 18 predicted proteins | sample China_Galinas_PW_3_FD_57745 | JGI IMG/M metagenome (GOLD analysis project Ga0055451, IMG submission 57745) | Wetland microbial communities from San Francisco Bay, California, USA, that impact long-term carbon sequestration - China_Galinas_PWB_D2 | ecosystem: Environmental > Aquatic > Marine >... | reverse complement strand
CGCTGGCTTCAGGTGCCAGTGTCCTTCGGGACGTGGGGGTTCAAGTCCCCCTTCGCCCACATTGAGCGGTTCTACGAACTGCGACGCATGAGGTCACGAACCAGAAATGGTTCGTGACCTTTGTGTTTGGGTGGGGAGTTGCCTTGTTGAGTGCCGCGCGTGTCTCAGATCCTCACTGTCGGAGGCTGGTGAGGACGGTAGTGGGTGTAATAGCGATTCTCGGGTACGCGCGGGTCAGCACCTCCGGCCAGGACCTCGGGGTCCAGGTTTCTGCGCTCAGCGCGGCCGGCGTCGCTCCCGGGCGGATGTTCAGTGACGAGCTGTCTGGCGCGGTTGGTACCGCGCGTCCCGGCCTGGCCAGGTTGCCTGACTACGCCCGTTCCGGCGACATCGTGATCGTGAGTGCGATCGACCGCTTGGGCTGCTCAGCCGCTGAAGTGACACGCACGATCGCAGACCTTGATGGGCGCCGAATTCTGCTACGCGCCTTACGCGAGGGGGTGGATACCGCCACTCCAACTGGGCGCGCGGTCGCTGGCATCATGGCTACCCTGTCCGAACTGGAACTTGAGTTGGGCCGTGAACGCCGTGCCGCATCGCGAGCAGCTCGTCGGGCGCGCCAGTAGCGGCTCGCCGCTACTGGTGAGCCGGTGAGCGAGCTGGCCGCGGCGTTCGGCATCGGTCGAGCGACCGCGTACCGGTACTTGAAAGAGGCCTCTGCTACTTCGTGAGGTACTCGATCAGCGCTCGGCGGATGGTCTCGCCTCGGCTTACTTCATCGATGGCCGAACGTTCGTCGGTGAGTGTCACCAAATCAATGGGCAGCCGCACCGAATAGGTACTGGAGGCGTCCTCGGCAATCGAGGGGCGCCCTCGTCGACGCAGCTTCTCGGGTGGCACGCCATGCTCAGCCTCGGCTGCCAGCCGCTCGATGGTCTCTTCATCGGGATCACTCGGAGGGCGCCGATCCAACAAAGACACCCCTTTGTCCAGCGGGTCATCACGGGTGCCCAGCGGCGGCCGTGTCACCTTGTCGTTGTCAGCGTTGCGCTCGGTGACCGTGGTCTTCGGATTGCGCGCTGCGGTGGACGCCTTGACGAACCTGCCAGTGACGGCACTGCGGCGACGGGTTCCGCTGCTGCGGTTGGCGTCCCGCTCGGTGACCGGGGACTTGCTGGTCGCTGCTTTCTTGGTCATATCAGTATCCGCCTCGGGCTTGGAGGGCTTTGTCGAGTTGGTGCTTCCGGGCCTTCATGCAGTGGATTACGAGATCGGCTTGCGCTGTATGGAGCACGATCAGCTCCAGCAGCGTGGCGTCAGGGGCGAATCCGAAGATCCATGTCCGCGGTGGGTCATCATCGATCACGTCTAGCTCGATGTGCACGTGCTTCAAAGCGTGAAGGATGTCTCCCTCGCTGCGGTCATGCTTGAGCGCCGAGGAGTAAATCTGCACCGGCTGCACCTCGAATATCGTAACACGAAATTAGGTGTCCCGGGTGAGTGGGCGGTCTCTATTGCCGTCGGTTGTGGCGCACGACTGATTTCAGGTGTTGCCTGCGGTTGTGAAGCTCTCGGACGCGAGTCGGATGGCTGCAGCTTGTTTCGATACTTGAAGAAGGTCGGCGAGGACAGCAACAAGCAGCTCGGCGTCGGCTGCCGCTACCGGTGGTGTGCCTAAATGGAGTTGCTGCATCTCTCGTAGAGCTATCCGGCGAAAGACACGGCGAGGCATGAGCAGGGCCGCCATGGACCGATTGGCTTGTACCTCACGCCAGTCAGCACGCCGGCGCGTTGAAGTCCACTCCGGCACGTTCGGCGAGATATCGCGGTGCAGACACCGCATCAACCCGCCTCTGCTGGGGCTACTGGGGGTGCTTGGACCATCGACAACGCCCGTGCGCCCAGCCAGTTGTGCCATGTCCGGATCAAACAGGTAGCGGTGCAAGAAGATGTGTGACGCCTCGTGGGCAAGGGTTGCCCGCCAGCGTCCCACCGCTCCTGCTGTTGCGCCCTCAGCATCTCGACCCTCGGTCAAGGTTTTGTCGATGAGCACCTTGGGTGATCCCCGGTCCGGGAACTCGGTGAGTCCAAGCACTCCGTCTGGAAGGGTGGCGTATAGATCGAGCGCGGCGCGAAGGTGGACCTCGATCAAGCGCTCAACGTCGGTAACCGGATCGGTCAATGTAGGCATGAGCCCGGCGCGACGGAGTTGCTCAGTGGCGATCTGCTCGATGTCCTCCGGCTCGTACCAGATCCGCTGGTCGCCCTCGGGTCCTTGATACCACTGCACGCTGTTACTCCGAGTCGCCTTCTTGCGCCATTCGGTCTACCTGATCCAGTAGGCGCTTGAGCTGACCTTCGGTCAACCGATCGTTGGTAACCCGACGAAAGAGCACACCTGCGCTGGGATTCTCGCGGATGTACTGCTCATCGTCCTTAGTGATGCCAACCCGCCCCGCAGCAGCCAACAAAGCGTCGAGCTCCAGACCGAGCCGGCCTGCAATCTGTCGCAACACCTCATGCGAGGGAACTCTGCGGTCAAACTCAATGTCGTTCAAATACGACGGCGATAACTCCAGCTCACGCGCAAGACCGCGCAACGTCTGTTGCGCTTCGATACGAGCGTCTCGTATCCGCTTACCGAGCGAATCAGCGGGATCTTTACCTGGCATGTACGCAAATTAGCGTACGCCGCCAGGCTTACCGAGCGCCGATGTCAGTACCACGTGTTAGACTGGATGCGTGTCCGCGGACATGCGTACACGCAACTTGCGAAAGGAGAGTTGGAGATGGCTAAGGGACATCACCGCAGCGCCACCACCGGCCGCTATGTGACGGCGTCTACCGCGGCCCGCAACCCCAAGACCACGGTCACTGAGCGGGGCGCTAATCGCAGCAGCGGAACCCATCACCGCAGCTCCATTACGGGCAAGTTCGTGAAAGTGTCAACCGCCGCCCGTCACCCCAACACCACGGTTACCGAACGCGGATGAGGTAGTCCTTCAACCGTTTCCGACACAGCAAACAAATTTTCCCAACACGAAGTGGAGGCCATCATGGCTAGGTCCGTACCAACCATCACCTGCCCGTATTGCCGCTTCACGTTCGTAAACGTGAAAGTCACCAAACACGGGTTGATCAACTGCGGGAACTGCGGCAAGACGATGAGGATCTAACGGGTCGGCTATTGGCTCGCCCGACCTGCTCGTCAGTGGTGGCATGTAACATTTTCCTGCTGGATTGAGCCCGGTAACGGGTTCGGCTCTGCTCATGGTTGTGGTGGCTGTACTGCTCAACGTCGTTCCCTGGCTGGTTTCTCGGTTTCGAGATCGCAAGCGAAAGGAGGCGGTGTGTATGCATGGTGACCGCGTTCAGGATCAGATGCTTACCGCATCTACAACTGTTGCTTCGGGTCTGTTGACCAACATCGCTGCCACAGCTGTAGTGCCGAGCTGAGTCCAGCGCGCTCGGAATCGACGGACTTTTCATCCGCAGGTCCGAGGTCATTTTCAGACCAGATCTTCGTCATGACGTCTCTTGTCGAACTTCGAAGCCGGGTGCTCATCAGCTCATCCCGCAGCGGAGTGGACCGCTCGATGACTATGAGCACGTGCACGCGGCCCCACGGGCGTCAGCTCGTTCTGCCCTCCTGGGTCAGTATTTGTTATTGCGGGCCAGGGCAACTCGTTCTGGCTCCCGTTCTCTCGTGCGTCGCATCCGTCCACTCCAATGCACGGATGTGTTCGCTACTGTGGAACTGCTCGGCCTCGGGATGGTCAACGAACCTCAGCATGCTGCCGGCGATCTTCGCGAGTTCGGTCTTTACCTCAGCCGGTGTGGTGTAGAAGTACTCGCGACGGAGGTTCACCCGGTTGACCCGGCTGTGGGCGAAGCGGCGGTGCAACTCGGCCTCGACGCCCACAGCATCGTTGGAGAAGAAAAGAGCGTGTACGTCGAATCCGAAAGGCACGGAAGCATCGCCGAGTTCGCGCACGCGGTCCATCGGATCCAATCGCCTAGTCATTCCGATCTTGAGGATTCCCTGACCGAACGAGCCGATGTTGCGAATGAGCACTCGTTCCGCCGGGAGAACTCCGCTGATGCCGCCGTAACCGGACCTCGCTGCACGTTGGACGGTCTGCGGCCCGCCTCAACGTGCACAACCACGCTGGCTCCCCCGCCTCGCGGTCGTCGAATCGAGATTCGACGCGTGGGGCTTTTTCATGCCCATTCTCAGGCGGCCCACCCAGCTGGATCACCGAGATCTGTCATGTGGCTGCGGGCGAGTGAGCAAGATCGGGGCTGGCCACAGCTCTTAATCCGGCGGAGGATCACCAGGATTGGGTGCCTGCTGTAGGACGAAGCTGCCGTATCGGCTCGACACTGCTGTGACTTGCTGGTTGATCCGGATGTAGTCCGCGAGTTCTGGGTCGATGAATCCAGCGAGGGCAATGATGTTGTCCAGGTTGTGGTTCGGGTTGAGGGTGAAGATGTGTTCGTGGTGGGCTATCCGGTTGCGAAGTAATTCGAAGGTGCGCAGTCGGTTACGCAGTGGGCCAGCCGACGTCAAACCTGGCCCGTAGTGCGGGAAGGCCTTGTAAAGAAATGGCCGCCAGAACCCGAGGCTGAGATCGGCGACGATGTCACCGCCGGTGGCCACGCTGTGCACTGGATTCGCTGATCCCGTAGCGTTCCACGTTTCCCGGTCGAGGCCGTCTCTTTTCTAAGGAGCGAGGTCAATCAGATCGTGTCGCACAACCGCTTCGAATGACGGCCCCGGAAGTTCATCATGAGCTCGGTTCGAAGTGCGAGCGGAAGCCTTCGAGCCAATCGGCCCGCGCTGGGCCGCTGAGATTAGCCGGTACCCACAGCCCGACGATGGTGAACTGTGGATACCGGCCGACCTCGACGACGAAGGCGCGCCAGCTGGCTCGAAGGATGCCGTTCGCACTTCGAGCTATGAAAATCCCCTTCTCTCGCCTCGGGGAATCTCAGATCTAGAAACAAGCGCGATGAGAACCCGTCTCACGAATGATTCGCGAGAGGTCGGGGTTTCCGCCTCCTCAGCGGCGCGGCGGTAGGCATCACTGGGATGGAGATTGCACGCCTGGTGGTAGTGGTCCGTTCGGGTCCGCGTAGCGGCGCGGTTCCATGACAGGCGGCGAGGTGTGGTCGATCCACGCCGGGTCTGGCGGTGGCGGGGTGTAGCGGTAGTCCTCGGGAAGCTCGGAGAGATGGGCCGCGAGGTCTGTAAGTGGGTATCCGCGCCACCAGATCAGATCATCGTTTTCGCCGGGCTCTCGGGATTCCGCGCCTGGCCAATCTTCTTCCAGGTCAAGTAGGTAGTAGTACAGGGCTGGGTTGTCGGCGTCATTCCATGGACCGGGGTCTATGAGTGATCTGCGGGTGTCGCGGGCCAAACCCCAGGTGCGATCCGAGGGGGGTGTGGTGTAAACCATGCGAATTGACGGGCCATCGGTCCAGGCGTGGGATACCAGGAACGTGCACCGTCCGGGCCGTGGAGAGACGGCAGCGTTGGCGTTGCGGACCTCGATGCGATGCAGCAGCTCCTGGAGAACCTTGGCTGCGAACTGGCACTCCGCGTCGGTCGGGGTCTGGTCAGGTGAGGGTTCAGTTGATGGGTGCATAGTTGTTCACCCATGGTGGTGTCAGCGTCCAATTCTTTTGCACCTCAACGACTCCGCTGCCCCCAGGGAGGGGATACATCGTAATCACTCCTTTCTGCCCGCCACCGGGTACGTCGTAGCTGGGGTTGGTGTTCGCCACTATCCTCATCGTCAGGCTTTCGCCAGTGTCGGTGCAACTGGGTATACCGAGAAAACCCGATGTGCAATGAGCTTTATTGATCGGCACCTCATAGACCAGAGTTCCGCCCTGGTTCTCTATCGGGCGAGTATGTGAGATCAGATCCTTGAACACGTTCGAGTTGATCAAACCGTGCTTCCAGTAGATCTTGTCCCAACCAAACCCTTCTTTCGTGGCGGCGTTGTAGTACCCGCGCCTCAGTACAACGCGGTTGCCGTCGAGGTCGGTGGCTTCGGCGATGACGTCGTTGACCGGGTATGAGGGATCAGGCGGCGGCGCGAGCGGGACATCCAGCGCTTGGACAGTTTGGGGTGACTCAGCGAATCCACGGCTGTTCAGTTCCGTTGTCGCGACGGTGATTTTGGCGGCGATGTCCTTGTCAGCGGTGCTGAGTGCGGCCGCGCGGGTGGCTATAGTGGCCGCAAATTGCCGCACCGCCGCGACACGAAAACCGCTGTACTTGCTGGTGTCGGTGACCGAAAGATCTTCACCCACAGTGAATCCCGCTGCGCGGGCCTCCTGGATGGCCTCAATAGCCTGACGCTTGAGGTAGTCCAGCTGATCGGCACCGCGTCGAGCGATTGTCGCGGCCTCGCTCAAGATGTCGGCCAGGCCACGCACCTTCACCAAATCACCGAAGGCGCGTTCTTGCGCCGCGTCGGAGGCCGCACCCTCCCATGTGGTGCCGCCTGGCGCCAGCATGCCTCGGTGCACGGTGTCGAAGGCGTCTTCCCAGTGCTCGGCGGTATCGGTCCAGTCCGTGGCGGCGCGGGAGAGGTGCTCGGTGTCCCACCCGAAAATCTGCGACAAACTCGGCAGCGCCGTACCGGTGACGGCGGGCATCTATCCCGGCCCCGGCCCCGGTCCGCCGCTCAGCTCGGATAGCTGCTGTGCGGAGGTCTCGTCGGTGCTCACGTACTGGTTCGCCGAAGTCATGACCTTGCGGCCTGTGGTGTGGACTCGGTCCGCTAACACAGCCGCGGTCGCGTCGAGGGCAGCGTAGGCATTACCGACTGCTGCCACTGTCGCTTGCGTTGGAGGGCCAACGGCCGGGGAGGGAACGTGGCTGGCTAACCGAGATGCGATAGCAGTGCACTGTCCAGACAGTACGTTCAGGCCTTCGTCGCAAACCTCCAGAGTCCCCACCCGCCCAGTCTAGGGCTCATACCCGGCGCGTCCAGCCACCCCAAAATCCAAATCAACGAAGCCGGTTGCCACGCTCGCTTCGCCCTGAGCGTGCTTCCGAGCGGCCGCATAGGATCAGGTCGCGGCGTCTCATTTCTTGTCTCACCCCGCGTGCCTCAGATCCTCAATGTCGGAGGGCAATGAGACGGTGGCGGTGTGACAGCGATCCTTGGGTACGCGCGGGTGAGCACTCTGGGTCAGGACCTCAATGAGTGCGGCCCGCAATCGACGTTCGTCGGCGCCGGGGTCATCGTGGTGGTCGCCGTGACTGCGGCGGTATGGCTGGGTGTGGCGCGCAGAGACTCCGGCGACGACTGCGCAGCTGTACGCGAGATGATCGCGGTCAATCACGAACACGTGGCGCAGGTCGACGCGGAGGCCAACGCCGGGGTGCAGCCGACGCAGGACGAGTACGAGCAGTGGGCCCACCGGCTGCGCGACCTGGCCGCCGGAATCGACGACCCGAAGCTGGCGGCGCATGCCCGCCGCATGGCCGATTTGGCCGGCCAATCGGTGACGCTGAACTCCGCCATGCCCGCGGAGCTGGCGGCCCCGCAGCCCGGCCCCGGCCCCGCGGCGACGAAATATGCCGCACTCAATCAGCAGTTCGTCGCCGAGCAGCGCGAACTCGATCGGGCCTGCCCCGCCTGATCTCCCCCGGGCGGGGCATCCCCACCGGCGTCAGCGGGATCATCGATGCCGTCGGGGTCGATGACGTTGCCGTACTCATCGACCCACGGCGGCAACGGAGTTCGGGCGTAGCCGTAGTACACCGGGCCGGCCGGCGGCCACGGCGGCAGCGGCTTGCGGCGGCGTAGGCGGCGCCGGTAGATCACCACGAAAGTGGCAGTACCGACCACCAGGAACACGATCAGCGCCACCTTGGCGAGGTTGACCAGCAGCGCCATCAGCGGTGGTCAGGCGAGTAGGTGCTCACTAGCCCACAGTAGGTCACCTGAGGGACACTGAATCCGGTCGGCGAGCATCGCGTCAGCCATTCAAAGGCTCACGCACAGGCCCGCTTCTGACAGCGCCAGAAGCGGTTCACTATGCGGTACTGTCCCGGCACGATGACAGTTCGCCCAGTTGAAGACATGGCCGTGCGGGAGTGCCCGGCCTGTCGGTTGACGGTGCCAACCGCGGCGTTCTGCAGCAATTGCGGCGCCGACCTCGGGGCGTCGGCAGTTCATCGGCGCGTTCTGCTGCGGCCGAAGGTGTTCGCCGTAGCGCCCCGTGAGCCGATCTTCCTGCCGGTGGTTACCAGTTCGCTCTTCCCGCGCTTACGGGAAAGAACCCGCACGCCGTTCCGGCACGGGTTGTTCCTGCTGCTGGCCGCGCTGGTGACGTTTTCGATGCTGAGGTTTCTCGGTCCGCTGGTCATTGCCACGGCTCTGGGCGCGCAGCTGTTGTTCGTGTTGTATCTCTGGCAGTCCGATGTGTTCCGGGACATGCCTCGTCGCGCGCTGGTGATCGCCGCCGTCATGGGTGCTGGGCTTGGCGTGGCGTGGTGGCTGTGGACCGGCGGCATGATCGCTGACTCGTACGGCATCCCGCTGGCCGCCGGCTCGCAGCTGCAGCACGTGATCGACACCGGTCTGGTTATCACGCTGGCCGGGGTTGTGCCGATGTTGTTGCCCGCCGTGGTGGTCCGGCTGCTGCGCGTACCCGCACGTGAGGCACTGGACGGTTTTGTCATCGGCGTGCTTGGCGCGCTGTTCTATTCGGCCGCGGGCACCCTTACCTGGCTGGCGCCCCAGTTCGCGACGGGCCTGCTCAACGACTACGGCCCGTGGCGGCTGCTGGAGGAAGCGATCTTGTACGGCTTCGTCGACCCGCTGACCGCGGCCTCGGTCGGTGGCCTGCTCGGGCTGACCCTGTGGTTCCATCCGGTCCGGGGGGCCGGTGACCAGACTCGGTGGCCGCGAGCGGCGCTGGCGATCCTCACCGCAGTCGGCATGGTTCTGTATCTGGCGGTGTACGTGGTCGATGCCGCCCAGCTGCCGCGGACCGCGGAACTGGTGATCAACCTGGCACTGGCGGCCGCTGCCCTGGTGAGCTTGAGGTTCGGCGTGCAGATCGCGCTGCTCCACGAGGCGCCCGACCCACAGACCGGTCAACCGGTCCGGTGTCCGTATTGCGAGCAGGTGGTGCCGGACATGCCCTTCTGCCCACTGTGCGGAGTAGCGGCGCGGGCGTCGTCGCGTTCGTCGCGAAACCTGCGCAGGGCGTCTGCACCAACAACCGATCCGCTGAACTGACCCCCTTTAGGCCTCCTTTAGGCCGGCGGGTCGCCGCGCCAGCTGAAGCTGTCGACGAACTTGCCCATGTCTTGGGCGATTTGCAGGTTGGCGGCGGACGGGGGGCCAGGCCCGAATTCGGGTGTGAACTCCCGAAACGGCCCGTCGGCGGCGGCCACCAAGGCGAGGTCGTTCTTGACCGCTGCGATGACGATGACCCGCAGGGGTTCTGATCGCATCTCGGGCTGGAAGTTGGCGACCACACCGTAGCCGAGGTGAAAACCTACGGTGGCGTTGGGTAATTCGTAGGCGACCGCCGAGTCGGGGAAGGCTTCCGCCATGAACTGTTCGACAATCTGGCGGGCGTTGCGGCCCTGGGCGGGCTCGCCGAACAACCGCAGCGTCCCGCCGTCGCCGGAGGTCCATTCCGCAGTCACCCCGTCGGGTTGGGTGGTCACGTCGTAGGCCGCACCGGGTGCGGGATAGGACACCGAGAACTCCCCGCCCGGCGCGACGAACCGCGGGTTGGTCGCCACGGGCAACTCGGTCGGCGGTCGTCCGCAGTCTGGCGGGCACACGTAGAGCGGCGCATCGACAACCCGGTGGTCGATGACGGTCAACACCAATAGCGCCGCCACCAGGCCGACCACCCATAGCCCCAAGACGACGAAATACTGCGGGCCGCGGATCCGCCGCCAACGCGGGCTCTTGGCGGCGCCCCTCCCCTCGGTCACCGGGACGCCGATCGGGCCAGCAGGATAGCTTTCAGCAGATTCTCGACATTGGGTGTCCCTAGTCCGGTCACCATATCGAACCCGGTCCGGCTGCCCGTGCTGATCGCATTGCCACCGCGTCGGATGTCGTGAAAGCCCGGCAGCGGTGAGCCTCGGGCCACCTGGTAGAGCACGGGATTCAAGTCCCCCAAAGGTTTTTCGCCGATGGCGGCGAACTTCTCGTTGATGACGGCCGCCAGCCCGGCCCAGATCGGTGCGGACTGGGATGTCCCGCCACCGACGAGGACTTGCTGATTGAAGACGATCTTCACCCCGGTGAACGGATCGGCGACCGCGGAGACGTCGGGCACCAGCCGTTTGTCAGGGGGGCCGGCGCCTGGATCGACCACTTGCCATGGCGGACGGCCGTAGAGCCCCGTGGCCCCGCCTGCGGTTCCCTGGGTGAGGGGAACGTTGTACCAGGACTGCTCGGCCAACCACGTGCCCTCGGCGTCAGTGGACAGCCGGGTGCCTCCGATGGCGGTCATCTCCGGAATCGAGCCCACGGCGTCAACGCCCACATCGTCGGGGCTGGGGGGATCCGACCAGTTGTGGCCGCCCTTGCACTCCAGGCCGGCAAGGTCGCCGGTAGCGATGAATGCGCTCGTACCGTTGCGCAGCGCCGCCACCAGTGCGGCGCGCACCGGCGCCAAATCAGCGGCGGTGAACAGGCGGTCGCATCCCCAGCCGATCGAGAAACTCCAGATGGCCCCCGGATACCGGCGGTCGACCGACTCCATCAGCCTGGCCAGATTCGTGAAGCCGCCGGTTCCCTCCACCGACGGTCGGGCATTGACCATGACCAACTTCGCGTCCGGTGCGACCGCATGAATGACCTGCAGGTCCATGGTGGATTCTCCGCTGCGCCGATCCGGCATACCCCCGACGACTTCCGGAGTGAACGGCGGCAGGCCGAACCAGTCGGCGAAGCTATCCATGTCCTGCTGCAGGAAACCGTCGAAACTGAACACCACCACGGTTGCGCCCTTGCCGGTGTAGCCCTGCTCTGTCAATGGCGTGACGTTGTAGGCGCTCAGCAACTGGTGGGGCAGCAGGCCGCCATCCGGAACGTCAAGCAGTGGGGTCGGCGGCACCGTGTCCCGATATGGCAGGTAATCGAGAATCCGGCCGACGCCGGAAACCTCGGCACGGGCGGCGGGCGGGACATCGGGCTGCTGCGGCGAGGCGTAGAAGACGCGTCCGGCGTCGGGACCGCGGCGGATGCGATAGTCGTGCACCGCGACCCCAAACGCTTCGCCGACCGTCGCCGGGGTGCCCTCGATGACGGCCCAGCTGTCTCCGTCGCGCCAATGCACCGCCAATCCTTGCGCCCCAGCCCATCTGGCGAGGCGGATGGGCGGGGACGACCGGTGCAACGCTGCGGTGAGTTCGACGCGGTCTGCTTGGGCGGGCCCGAGGTCGGTCGAACCGGAGAGCAGTCGGGCGTAGGGGCCGCCGATGACATCGCTGCGAATCGAGGCTCCCTGCCCGTCCGCGGCGAAGAACGCCAACCCGGCCACCAGCAGCGCCGCGCCTACCCCAGCCGGCCCCGCGACCGGTAGCCGATGTCCTTTCATGAGCATGCAGTGGATTCAACCCGAATGCCGGACTTCGAACGGGATATTGGGTACCGGGAGTATCGGCGCACGATGTCAGCCGCCGACAAGACCACAACGTGGAACCCTAAGGCCCGGCCCCGGAGCAACCGCGCAGAAGACGTCTGGGCCCATGTGCTGACTTCGGCCGCCCAGCCGTCAAGTTCTCGTCGTGCCGTGTGGACGGACGGGACGGGC
>Ga0055451_10000930_pt1 | contig 11869 bp, 10 predicted proteins | sample China_Galinas_PW_3_FD_57745 | JGI IMG/M metagenome (GOLD analysis project Ga0055451, IMG submission 57745) | Wetland microbial communities from San Francisco Bay, California, USA, that impact long-term carbon sequestration - China_Galinas_PWB_D2 | ecosystem: Environmental > Aquatic > Marine >... | reverse complement strand
TCTCCCTCCGGGTCGTCGTCCGCGCCTCCGCCGGCCAGGATAAGCTGTAAGGCGGGCACGAGCTTTTTGGTAACGCGGTACGCCTCTATGACACCGACCGGGTCCTTGAACCTGTCGTACCTAGATACCTGGAGAATCACCGGCCTGTCGGGGTCTATTCCGTATTCAGAATATTTCGATACGATTTCACCTTCGTCGAGGTCCATGTTTTTCTCACTCAGGGGATCGATGCTGGGCGGGATGATGTACTGATTATGCGGCAGGGGCTGCGCGAAGTCGGGCAGTGAAAATATGCTCGCGTCGTATTCGGCGATGTAATCCTTGAGATAATTCCATACGGGGGGATAGGGATTGCTCGCGTCGATGTGGCATCTCCATATCCACTTCCCTTTCCGGTTGGGACAGAGCTTCAAGAGAGCAGCGGGCTGCGGGTCGTGAATTATCACGATGTCCGCCTGCTCGAGTTTGTCCCGAAGGTTCTCCGCGTTCTCGGCGCTCGTCTTCTCGTAGGCGCTTAAAAGGTTCTCGGATATGTCTACCGGGTTTCCCTGAAGCCCGTTGTGCATGCTCTTTGTGCATTTGTAGAATTCGCTTTCGCCGGTAATGACCTCCCAAGACGTATCCAGTCCAAGGTTCTGCATGAGCGGGACGAACTTCATCAGAATCTCCGCCACTCCGCCCCCGACGCGGGTTGAGTTCACGTGGACGACGCTGCTGCCTCTAAGCGTTTCGGAGAGCTGGCGGAGATGTTCGATTTCGGTTTTCCCGGCTACCTCGGTATATGAGTCAACCAGTTCGCTCATTCGTCCGCCCCGTAAAGTATTCGTCTAGTATTGAAGTCAGCCGATCCCTTATGGCCCTCATATTCAGGAAGTAAGGTTCTATAGTCGACACGCGTTCCGACAGCTCCTTGTAATCGTCCCCGAAGCCCGAAAGCCAGACGCTGAAATCGTTTGATTTACTTTTAGTCCTGCGGGCTGCGTCGATAAAGTGATAAAATACGCTTCCGTCGGGAATCTCTGGAATCAGTCCCGGAAGCTCCTCTGGCTTTGAAACAGCGAACCCGGTGTCGAATACGACTATCTGGGCGCGGACGAAATGAAACTGCTCGTCGTGACTCGATGAGGGAATGGTTTCGCATTCGTATATTCGTTTTTCGACCACTTCGGTCAAACCCGACCTCAGGTCTTCGAGCTCGGCCGAGTCCGAAGGATCGATCACGCTGAGGCGCTCGGCCAGTGTAATGTCATGGAGGCTTTGAAAAGCCCAGGAGGCGAAGTCGTTATGGTACTCCGGCTCCACGAACACGTGGCGGAGCTTTCTTCCCCAATAGTGGAAATAAATGGATTCCGGGTGAATTTTTAGTAATTTGTCTCTCAGCTCGCTCAGATTCTGTGCGTGGATTCCGGTGGCAATTCTGAGAAGACTACAATCCTTAACGTAGAACGGTTCCGTATTTGCTGTGCTCATCGTTGGGGGGATAGTATAGAGTCTTTTCAGAAATTCTCAATTCCATGGGTAAGCTTAATGATATATTTTAGGATAGGCAGGTTTCACAATCCAAATATTTTATACAGAGGTGTAGAAAATGAATGTATTCGAATGCGTCAAAACGCTCAGCTCAATAAGGAGCTATATCAAAAAGGAAGTGCCTGAAGAGGTGGTAAAAGAGGTGCTGGAAGCGGGGAGGTTGGCCCCGAGCGCGCATAACGATCAGCCCTGGCAGTTTATATTGGTGAGAAACAAGGTAATGCTGAAAGAGATGGTGAAATATTGCATCAGCGGGAGTTTCATAGCGGAGGTCGACTTCGCCGTAGTCGTGGCAACGGACCCCTCGTCCAAATGGCACGAGATAGACAGTACGCGGGCGGTTCAGAATATGGTTCTCACGGCCTGGGGTCACAAGCTCGGCTCCTGCTGGATAGGCAGGCTGGACAAGGAGGGGCTGATAGAGTATCTGAACATCCCGAAGGAGCTAAACGTGCTGACGGTGCTGCCGTTCGGATATTTCGATGAGTTGCAATTATCAAAGGTAAAGTACCGCAAGGCCCCGGAAGAAGTATTTCATCTCAATAAATTCGGAAACAGAATGTGACATCGGCGGATGTGAAACCTTCCACACAGGATTAACGGGACGGTTTTTAAGATTTGGACAAATCGAGCAGCCTGAACCGGGGTATGTATGAGGGCTTATCTCCGCAGCTCTTAATTATCTTCACGGAGTTTTTGTATTGTCTTATCCTGACTGTATGAATTTCTTTTTCGGGCAGCGATACGAACTTTATTACGGACTTTTTGTCTTTCTTTTTCAGGTTCTTGAATTTGAATCTGGAGATTTCTGTTTCTCCGGTTTCTTTTCTGAGATAGTATTCGGCCGCCTGAGCCTCGCTCACGTGACATGAGCGTCCTCTGTAGCTCGATATATTCACTTTGCCATGTTCATAGTCATCGATGAGGCTTTCAGCGACACTGCCTTCCCTGACGCGCCCGTACACGATGCCGTGGGGCAGACACACGAACGTCGCGGCGAACCTGTGTCCGCCTATGTGATTCGTCTCCCATGTTTTTTGGCCGTGCGCGCCCTTCGCAAGGTCCCGATATACGGGCATACCGAATTTCCCGCAGCACATGTCGTACTCGCCGTTCGTGCACATGATGTATATGTTTTCTCCCGATAGGCGCTTTTTCGATTTCATGCATTTTTTAATATCGAGCGAAAGCAAATCTTCGTAATCGCTGAGCTCGAATTCATACAATCTGGGGTTTTTCTCTTTGGATACGGCTATGTAAAACTTGAGCGCCTCGTCTTTGTTTTCATGCTTTTTGATAAGCTGAAGGCGTGAATTGGGAACGGATTTGACCGCTTTGTTGAGATGTGATTTGACCGCTTTGGGGATTTTACTGTCTTTATACGCGCTGCCGGACCAGCGCCCCCTGTATTCGAGCAGGAACCAAACGTCCGCTCTGGTAGCGGTCCCGAACATCTCCTCGTCGGCATCCAGAGACTCTAAAGAGCATAAATTACCGCGCTCGATTTTGGCAGCCAATATGAAATTACCTCCGCTGGTGAATAATTAAAGCCTTTCCAGGATTGTCGCTGTAGCCATGCCGTGGCCGATACACATTACCTGAAGACCGAACTGCCCGTCCATACGCTCAAGCTCGTGTACGAGCTTCGTCATAAGTAGCACGCCTGTTGCTCCGAGCGGGTGGCCGTGAGCAATTGCCCCGCCGTTCGGGTTGACCCTGTTCATCTCCGGTTCGAGCGTCTTTGCCCATGCCAGAACCACGGAGGCGAAGGCCTCGTTGATTTCTATTATGTCAATGTCCTTCAGCGTGAGTCCGGCTGCGTCCAGGACTTTTTTCGTCGCGGGAATGACCTCCATAAGCTGGAGAGTCGGATCTCCTCCAACGGCTATCCGTGCGCGGAACCGCGCTCTCGGCTTATACCCGTCGGCGACGGCCCTCTCGCGGTCTGAAATAAGCAGCAGTGCCGCGCCGTCCGAAATCTGGCTTGAGTTAGCGGCGGTGATGACGCCGTCTTCCCTGAATATGGGAGTGAGCGATGCCATCTTTGCCGGGTCCCCGTTAAACCTTATGCCTTCGTCGTAGTCGAGGACAATAGTATTGCCTTCCTTATCGATTCCCGATACAGGGATAATCTGTTCTTTAAAACGGCTCGATTTAACGGCTTTCGCCGCCTTTTCGTGACTTTGTAGCGCAAATTCATCCAGCTCTTCCCTTGTGAGGCCGTATTTCTCCGCAATTCTCTCTGCGGACTCTCCCTGGTGTATTATCTCGTATTTATTGGTAATTTCGGGATTAAGGGTTCCCAGATCGCCCCCGATGTCCGAGAACATAGGTACTCGCGTCATTGATTCGACCCCTCCGGCTAGAATATATCCGGCGTCCCCTGCCGCGATAGCCTGAGCAGCGAAGTGTACGGCCTGCTGGCTTGAGCCGCACATGCGGTTAAGCGTGAGCGCCGGCACCGATGACGGCAAATCGGACAGAAGCACGGAGAGCCTTCCTATATTCGCACCCTGCTCGCCGCACTGAGTCACGCATCCGGTAACGATGTCATCGATGTTGTCGCCGTCTATCCCGGTGCGTTTCAGCATCTCGTTTATAAGCAGCGAGTAGAGGGAATCGGGCCTGATTTCTCTGAGCGCCCCCCTGTTCCGCCCGGAAGGGGTGCGGATAGCCTCAATAATTACGGGTTCTTTCATTGGTTCAATCCCTGGTGAGTTCCTTTACCATTACGACGCGCTGAATCTCGTTCGTGCCCTCGTATATCTGTAGTACCTTGGCGTCGCGCATAAGCTTTTCGAGAGGGTATTCCTCGGAGTATCCGTAGCCGCCGTGAATCTGCACGGCTTCGGTCGCCGCCCACATAGCCGTATCTGATGCGAAGGTCTTTGCATAGGATGCCTCAATCGTATTTCTTTCCCCCCGGGCCGCTTTCGATGCAGCGTTATAAGTCAACAGCCTCGCCGCCTGTGTTCGCATTCCCATATCAGCTATTTTGAACCCCACTCCCTGAAAATTAACGATTTGCTGTCCGAATGCTTCTCGCTCTTTTGAGTAGCTTATGCATTCATCCAGCGCACGCTGAGAGATACCTACCCCCATAGCCGCTACCGAAGGTCTTGAGTGATCGAAGGTTTTCATTGCAATTTTAAATCCGTCTCCTTCGCCTCCCAAGAGCGAATCCGACGTCAGCTCTACATTCTCAAAAATAACTTCACTGGCATCGGTCGCTTTCTGGCCCATCTTGGCCAGCTTTTTCGAGACCTCCACACCCGGAAGGTCGCGGTCAACGAGGAACGCGCTTATGCCCCTGTGCCCTGCGCCGGGATCGGTCTTCGCGAAAACCACAAAAAAAGATGCCTGCTGAGCATTGGTTATCCATATTTTCTGTCCATTTAAAACGTAGCGTCCCTTCACCTTCTTTGCCATCGACCGCATGGAAGCCACATCCGAGCCTGTACCCGGTTCCGTAACACAATAAGAACCGAAGCCCTCCGCCAACCTGCCGAGATATTTTTTCTTTTGCTCTTCGTTACCCGCTATTAATATCGGCTGAGAAGTGAGGGTACTCATTACAACCCCGCCGACGGCAATGCCGGTACAAGCCCAGGCTAGCTCCTCCGTCACCATTATCATTTCTACCGCAGAGAGTCCCGAACCCCCGTACTTTTCGGGTATAAGAACGTTTATTAATCCGAGCTCACGTGCCTTTGCCTGTATTTCGTGAGGAAATTCGGCTTTCTTATCGTATTCGGCGGCGGCGGGCGCGATTTCCTTTCGCGCAAACTCCCGAGCGACCTCTCTTATCATGTTTTGCTCTTCTGTAAAGCCGAAATCCATTTCCTTTTACGCTCCGATTCTATACAATATTCACGCTGCGAATTATATTCTACAACAATAACCGGAATTTTTCAGAGCGAAAGGCGAATCAAATGGACAAGAGAGTAATAGGTATAGACGTAGGCGGCACTAATCTGAGAGGCGCGCTCGTCACGCCGGAGGGCCGGATACTAAAGCGTATGAAAGTACACTCTGAGGCGCACAGGGGCGCTGACGCTGTAGTCGATAACCTCGTAAGCCTGATAACTACGATAGACGAAGGCAACATGCCGTCGGGAGTGGGTTTCGGTATCCCTGGGATAATCGATTCCAAAAACGGGATTATTACGCAGGCCCCTAATATTTCGAACGTCCACGACTACCCGATAAGGGAGATACTGGATAAGAAACTGAGCGGCAGAACGCGTATAGTCATCGAGAACGACGCTAACTGCGCCGCGGTGGGCGAGTGGTGGATGGGCGCGGGCAGGGACGTCAATTCCCTCATAATGCTGACTCTGGGGACCGGCGTCGGGGGCGGAATTATACTCGACGGAAAGCTCTGGAGGGGGGCTGATGGAATGGGCGGGGAGATCGGACACATGACGATATATCCCGACGGGCCGAGGTGTAATTGCGGCAATTTCGGCTGTCTTGAAACTTACTCCTCGGCGACGGCGGTAAGACGGATGGTGGACGAGGCGCTGGCTGACGATACTATCGAGACTGCACTTGAGAAAGAAGTGTTGGACGTAGAGCCGGGACAGATACCCGAAGTCGTGATGAAGGCTGCTGTCGCGGGAGACGAGGTGTCGAGGCGCATATGGGAGAAATTCGGAACGGCGCTCGGTATAGGCATGGCGAGCTGCGTTAATATTCTTAACGTCGAGATGATCGTCATCGGAGGAGGAGTTTCTCAGGCCTGGGAGATGTTCATAGATGTGGCGAGGAAGGAGCTTAAGGCGAGGGGTCTCAGAGCGCCGAGCGAGCGGGTTACAGTAATGCAGAGCGTTTTAGGCGATGACGAAGGAATTATAGGGGCGGCTTATCTGGCGCTGCACGAAGGATATTGAGCGGCGCGCCTCTAGGAGATTTTAAGCGTGAACTTCAGTGCGTCCCCGCCTTTTTTCTTCATCCTGAACCGCTCATCCATTCTCATCCCTCCGAGCCACATTATCCTGTTCCCGCTTATAAAGATAGGGACCCTCTTTCTCAGAAACCTGGGCACCTTGGAGTCGATGAAGTATTTCTTGACCTTTTTCTGTCCTTTCATTCCGAGCGGGACGAATCTGTCGCCTTCCTTGAAGCTCCTCACTTCAATCGGAAATTGAACGGAATCAGGATCGAGGAACGCTATTTCTTCATTATTTTCGATGACAGTGTCTGTTTTGACCTTTTTGATTTCAACTTCGAATTCTTCGAAAGTCCATTTTCCCGAAGACGGTATTGAGTAAGAGAACTCGCGGTCGAGCCCTGCCTTGGTTGTGACCAGAAAGCTGTCGTAGCCCTTGGCTATCACGACACCGCCGGGGAATTCCGCTTCTCCCGACGTCGTATCGGACAACAGGAATTCATCTGCCGACACGAGATGTACGGACGATACGTTTTTCAGGCCCTCGTTTATGTTATCGAGCGCTAATCTCAGAACGGTTAGTCTCATTGCCGCATGGAGCCTCTTGTACTTCTTTAAATCTCCCTTTAACTCGGAGCCTTTAGTCTCGAAAATTCGTTTAAACCGTTTTTGCCCCTCTCTCTTTATGAAATCGTCCTGAACCCTGAGTATGTCGGACGTCCTCGCGAGGGTTTCGATTATTTGCGGGTTATATTTCGTAAGCTCCGGTATAAGGTCGAGCCTTATCCTGTTCCTGAAGAACGTTCTAAGCTCATTTGTCGTGTCCTCTATCCATTCAATCCCCTTTGATTCGAGATACTCTTCGATTTCGCCGCGGCTCGTCTCTATGAGCGGTCTGATGACCGAATCTTCCGTTACGGGCGGGATGCCTGACAGTCCCGTAAGTCCGCTCCCCCTGATGAGCCTCATGAGCACCGTTTCCGCCTGGTCGTTCAGCGTATGCGCCGTTGCGATCTTGTCCGCCTTGTATTTTTCTCTCACTTCATCGAAGAATTTGTATCTGAGAGCCCTCGCGGATTCTTCGAGGGTAAGCCCCCTTTTTTTTCTATAACCCGGCGCGTCCGCCAAGCCCGACTCGAATTTCAAGCCCATGCGCCCGGCCATTTTTTCCGTAAAGTCACGGTCCCTTTCCGCTTCATCCCCGCGGATTCCGTGGTTCAGGTGTGCAACTATAATATCGAGCTCGTATTCGCCCATCTCCGATAGCGCATGAAGGAGCCCCACGGAATCCGCCCCGCCCGAGACCCCCAGCACTACCCGCGCACCGGGCGTGAGCATTTCGTATTTTTTAATCGTTTTTCTTACCGCGGACAGCATTGTCGAGATTATTGGCGGCGAGGCCCGCGGACATGATGATCCTGAACGCGTCCTCGATAGTTATCTGAAGCTCTGTAACATCCTCTTCAGGAACCATTATATAATATCCGCTCGTGGGGTTGGGCGTTGTGGGGACAAAGATGCTTACCAGCTTTTTGCCTGACAAGTTGTGATGCTGCCTATCTTCAAGCGTGCCGGTTATGAAACCGATCGAGTATATGCCCTCTCTAGGGTACTCGAAGAGGGCGACCCTCTTTAGCTTTTTCATGCCGGTTCCCATGAACAGTGTTTCGATTACCTGCTTTGTTGCAATGTAGATTGTTCTCGCGAGGGGTATTCTGGAAATTATGCTCTCCCCGAAGTTAACGAGCTTGCCGCCCAGGATATTTCTCGCGACGGCTCCGACTATCAGCACTATTAGAACGGTTCCTACGAGGCCGATCAAAAAATTTATAACAATATGAAAATCGGGAAAGTGTCCAAACGGGTTGGAGATTATCTTCTCCGGGATTGAGCTTACGAGAGATACAATCCACGCCCCGAGCTTATACAGAATTAATATTGTAAGACCGAAGGGTACGGTGACGAGAACACCTGTTAAAATGTTCTGCCTGAAATGGCCGTATAGGTTATTCATTCATTAAGCGGTCTGTTTGTCGATCGCGTCGCGGAGGAATCTGCTGGGTTTGAATACGACAGCCTTCCTCTCGGCGATTTCGATCGTCTCACCGGTAGCGGGATTTCTTCCTTTTCTTGCTTTTCGTTTCTGAACCCGGAAGCTGCCGAATCTGGGGAGCTTTATTCCTTCTCCGCTGCTGAGCTTGTCTTTGGCAAGCTCAAAGAAAAACTCTACTATCTCGGCAGACTCTCTCTTGGAGAGACCGATCCTTGTGTGAATAACGTCCGCAAGTTCTTTCTTGGTCATAATACGCCCCCTCGTTGTTTCCTATATTGTACGCAATTCAGCTCCGAGAGCCAATTGAAGTTTTTTAAGCGTTTTTTCCTGAACCTTGTTTATCTCTTCTTCCGTAAGCGTCTTGTCAGCGGCCCTCAGCTGGAGGGAAACCGCGACGCTCTTTTTGCCGCTTTCGACCGAGCCTCCGGAGAAGACGTCGAACACCTCCGCGTCCTCTATCAACGAAGAGCCGACTTTTCCGATCTCTTCCAGAATGCTCATTGCCGGCGTGTCTTCGTCCACGATAAGAGCGATATCCCTCCTTACAGAAGGGAATTTCGGAAGCGGCGTGAATTTCTTCACGCTGTTCTCAGACGCTTTGGCGGTCTTGTCGAGGTCGATCTCACAGACGTAGAGTCTCTTGGATATATCGAGTCTTTCCCTGAGGTCGGGATGTATCTCCCCGACGTAGCCCACATTCTCTCCGTCCACGGATACAAGGGCGGATTTTCCAGGATGGAGAAATCCGATTTCTCCCGCTTGCCGGAATGTCACACCTTCCGAAAGGGATAGTCCCTCAAATCCCTTTTCCAGCAGGCCTTTGAAATCAAAGAAATCAAATTCCTCCTTGTCCCAGAATTCCGGCTGTCTCCTTCCGGTTGCAGCCGCAGCTATTTTCGTAATCTCTACCGGGGGCTCATTCTGACCTCTGGACAGAAAAGCCCTTCCCGTTTCGAATAATTTTATATCGTGCTCCTGGCGGTTGAGGTTAAGTACCGTATTTCTTATGAGTCCCGGAATAAGGCTCGTCCGCATGACCCCGCCTTCTTTTGAAAGCGGGTTTAATAAAGAGAGCGCCTCATCCTTGCTAAAGAGGCTAAGAGTCTCGTGGTCTTCAAAGCTGTAGTTGATAACCTCGTAGAAACCGCCCGCCGTGAATATCTCCTTGAATTTGTCACGGGCGATTTTCCCGTGATCCGTAACCTCGGTGCTCATTGTGACCGTCGGCAGAGTAGTCGGGATATTATTGTAGCCGTGAAGCCTCGCGACCTCTTCGATTAAATCTATCTCTCTTGTAAGATCAACCCTGTAAGTCGGGATACGGAATTTGAAAGTGCCGTTATTCGAATCTAGGGTTTCGAGACCGAGGCCCTCTGCTATTCTCATTATTTCTTCGCTGCTGATATCAATTCCGAGTACGGCATTTGCGCGTTTAAGCGACAGACTCACCTCTCCGGGCTCTATTGCTGCCGGGTATGCATCAATCATTGCTTTAGCTACGGTGCCGCCGGACAGCTCTCTTATCAGCTCCGCGGCTCTGTCCAGTGCTTTTGTAATCCCGTTCGGATCCACGCCTCTTTCGAACCTGTAGGAAGATTCCGAGCGGAGGCCGGTTTTTTTAGACGTCTTTCTCACCGTCACGGGATCGAAATAAGCGCTCTCCAGCAGTATGTTTTTAGTGCCTTCCGATACCTCTGTATTGGCTCCTCCCATTACGCCCGCAAGCGCCACGGGTCTCTTGCCGTCGCAGATTAGAAGGTCATCCGTTGTGAGCTTCCTCTCAACTCCGTCCAGTGTCTCGATCGTTTCACCGTCTTTCGCGCTTCTCACGACGATTTTACTTCCTTCAAGCAGGTCGTAGTCAAACGCATGGAGGGGCTGTCCCATCTCGAGTAAGACGAAGTTTGTAACGTCAACAACGTTATTAATTGAGCGTATCCCCGAGGACTCGAGTCTTGTTTTGAGCCACATAGGGGAAGGTCCGATCTCAATATTTTGAATGACACGGCACGAATACCTGGGGCATTTCTCCGGATCGAGAAGCTCGACGGACGCCAGCTTTCCGATGTCTTCGCCGGCTTCGGTTACTGTCGTGTCGGGATATTTAACACTTCCGCCCAGCACGGCCGATGTCTCCCTGGCTACTCCGAGCAGGCTCAGGCAGTCGGGGCGGTTAGGGGTGATGCCTATTTCCAGTATCACGTCGTTAAGTCCAATTATGTCTATCAGTCTGCTGCCGGTCTCCGCTGACGGGGGAAGTATCATAATCCCGTCGCTTTCTTCTCCCAGTCCGAGCTCATTCTCCGCGCAGAGCATGCCTTCCGACACCTCTCCACGGATTTTTGCTTTCTTTATCGTAAGTCCCTCCGGGAACTTCGGGCCGGAGGGGAGCTTCGTCCCTATCCTGGCAAGCGCCACCTTGTCGCCCTGTTTCATATTGCGCGCGCCGCAGACAATGTTGTAAGTGTTCTCACCGTCCGTTACATCGCACAGGGAGAGCTTCGTCGCGTCGGGATGCGGGCGCATATCTGTGATTTGGGCTATGACGACGTTTTCAAGTCCCCGACCGGGATGGCGTACGGATTCCACCTCGAGCCCGGCCATCGTAAGCCTATCAGCGAGCTCTTCGGGAGTTATATCGAAATCAGCGTATTCTCTGAGCCAGTTTGTCGTTATTAACATTTTCGGAACAGACCAAAATTTAATAATTACATATTCTTACGGGTCGGTCAATACTTGACTGACCATATCCCAAGGGTAACTGTTTAAGAGGTGATATCTATTCCTGATCATGTCCGATGCGTCTATTGCTATATCACTGCGACTTCGCATATGATGTGTTTTTCTCAGGGAGATTTCGCCTGAATAAAGAAAAGCGGCGGGGATTTCTAGTCGAAACACCCGCCGCCTTTTGAATCGGATAATGCTAAGAAGTTAAGGTTCGATACTTTTTATTCTTAGTTCCGTCTCAAAGCCTACTCTAGAAAAGCACTCACATCAAGCAAGGTCGAAGCGGTCAAGATTCATTACCTTGGTCCAAGCCGCCACAAAATCCTTCATGAACCGCTCCTGAGAGTCCTCAGATCCGTAGACTTCAGCGATAGCCCGAAGCTCCGAGTTCGAGCCGAAGATTAGATCTACCCGGGTCCCGGTCCACTTGAGCTCGCCTGTCGCGCGGTCACGGCCCTCAAACAGTTCTTCTTTCTCAGAAGTCGCCTTCCATGTGGTGCCTAAATCAAGAAGGTTAACGAAGAAGTCGTTGGTCAGCGTCTCCGGGCGTTTGGTGAAGACGCCGTTCTGGGACTGATCGAAGTTAGTGTTAAGCACACGCATGCCGCCGAGGAGAACCGTCATTTCAGGGGCGCTGAGAGTCAGGAGCTGAGCCCTGTCGACCA
>Ga0055451_10000929_pt1 | contig 11879 bp, 3 predicted proteins | sample China_Galinas_PW_3_FD_57745 | JGI IMG/M metagenome (GOLD analysis project Ga0055451, IMG submission 57745) | Wetland microbial communities from San Francisco Bay, California, USA, that impact long-term carbon sequestration - China_Galinas_PWB_D2 | ecosystem: Environmental > Aquatic > Marine >... | reverse complement strand
CGGGACCTCGGTGGCGATCACCAAGACGACCCCGAAGGTGAACGTCGCCCGCGGCGACCTGGTCCCCTACCGGATCACGGTCCACAACACCCTCGCGACGCCGCTCGCCGGAATGGGGATCGTGGACACCTTCCCCGCCGGCTTCCACTACGTGAAGGGATCCGCCCGGGTCGACGGGGTGGCGAGCGAGCCGCTCATCGAGGACCGCGTGCTGTCCTGGAACGACCTCGGCATCGAGGGCGCGAGCACGCGCAAGGTCGACCTGCTGCTCGCCGTGGGCGCGGGCGTCTCCGAAGGCGAGTTCACGAACCAGGCCCAGGCGGTCGACACCCCGACCGGCATCCCGGTCTCGGGGCTCGCGTTGGCCACGGTCCGCGTGATCCCCGACCCGACGTTCTCGTGCACCGACGTGACCGGCAAGGTCTTCGACGACCGGAACCGCAACGGCATCCAGGATCCGGGGGAGAAGGGTCTGGCCGGGGCCCAGGTGGTGACACCCAGGGGGCTCAAGGCGCGCACGGACGCCCACGGTCGCTACCACATCACCTGCGCCGCGGTTCCGCGCGAGGACCGCGGAAGCAACCTCGTGCTCAAGCTCGACGACCGCACGCTTCCCAGCGGCTTCCGAACCACCACCCCGGCGGTCCAGGTGAAGCGCGCGACCCAGGGCAAGGCCCTGCGCTTCAACTTCGGCGCCTCCCTCCACCGCGTGGTGGGGCTCGATCTGGTGGACGCGGTGTTCGAGCCGGGAACGGCCGAGATGCGCCCCCAGTGGACGCCTCGGGTGGAGCTGCTGCTCGAGGAGCTCCAGAAGGCACCCTCCATCCTGCGCCTCTCCTACGTGGCCGACCTCGAGGCCCCGGCCCTCGTCGAGGAGCGGGTCGACGCGATGAAGGAGCGCATCACCCGGGCGTGGAAGGAGCGCGCCGGGGAGACGCTCACGATCGAGACCGAGATCTTCTGGCGCCGCGAGCCGGCCGCGCGCGGTCCGCTGGGCGGCCTCTTCGACAGCAGCGCGGTGGACGCCCTGCCCCCGGTGGGCGCGGGGCCGCCGGTGGTCGAGTCCGAGGCCGGCGCGGCCGCGGAGCGCCACCTGCCCATCGACGAGCCGTTCACCCGCTGGTCGAGCGACCCCGAGCGCCTCGACACGAAGCTCGGAGACCGGCTCGAGGATCGCGACGTCCTCGCCGAGCGCCCGGAGACGGTGAAGCTCCGCAACGTGATCCCGCCGATCCACTTCGCGTCGGGCCACGCCGACATCCCGGTGAGCTACGTGGAACGCTTGCGCGGAATCCTCGAGAGCATGCAGCACCTGAACAACGTGCGGATCCACCTGGTGGGTCACGCCGACGATCAGCCGCTCTCCCCCGAGCTCGCCGCGATCTTCGTGAGCAACGAGGGGCTCTCGCGGGAGCGCGCCGGCGAGGTCGCCGTGCACCTGATGGACGCCCTGGGCCTCCCGCCCGAATCGATCGCCTTCACCTGGGCCGGAGCCTCGAACCCGATCGCGTCGAATGCCACCGAGGCGGGGAGGGCGCAGAACCGGCGCGTCGAGGTCGAGGTCTGGTACGACGAGATCCGCGAGGAGAGCACCGTCGAGGAGGTCGTGGTCCCCCAGGAGATCAAGCGCGTCAAGATCTGCCGAACCGAGACCGTGTGCAAGCTCCGCTACCGCGAGGGCCACGCCCATCGCGCGCGGCTGCGGAACCTGATCCCGCCGCTCCGCTTCGACGAGGCCACGCTCGCGGTGCCGTCCGGGTTCATCGGGGGGATCCGCGAGGCCCTCCAGAACCTTTCCGACAAGCAGAACGTCACGGTCAAGGTGATCGCCTTCACCGACGATCTTCCGCTCACCGGCCGCTCGAAGCAGATCTACGGGACCCACCTGGCGCTCTCGAAGGCCTGGGCGCGTCGGGTGGCCCAGGACGTCCAGGACGCCCTCGGGCTCCCCAATGCGGCGATCTCGAGCGACGGACGCGGCGCTTCGCGACCCATCGCTTCCAACGACACCGCCCAGGGCCGGGCGTTGAACCGCCGGATCGAGGTGGAGTTCTGGCACGACGATCCGCTCCAGGCGCTCCCCGACGATCCCCAGCCCTGTCCCGACGCGGCCGACGCCGAGCTCGTGACCCAGGTCTACGACCCGCCCTGGGGCCGCATCGAGCCCCTGGCGGTCGAGAACGGCAGGATCCGCATCCCCGATGGCTACACCGAACAGCTGAGCCGCGCCCTCTCCGAGGTCGAGAACCAGCGCAACCCGCGGCTGCGTTTCATCGGCTACACGAGCAACGAGCGCCTGGACCGTCGCACGGCCATGGTCTACGGCGACGACATCGGGCTCTCCACGGACCGCGCGCGACGCGCCATGGAAGAGGTCCGCGACGAGCTCGGGCTCTCCGAGGAGCAGGCCGAGCACGAGGGTCGCGGCTTCGTCCACTCGAACGACGTGGTGAACGCCGGATTCATCCAGGGAGAGACGGACCACGTCCAGGTCCAGGTGGTCTACGACGAGCTCGCGCTCCTCGACGACTACGAGGGCGTCGCCGTCACTCCGATCACCCGGGAGCTCGAGCCGAAGGATCCGCTCGCGCTCAACCTGATGCGGATCACCGTGGACGGCGAGCCCATCGACGACCCGGGGCGCAGCCTGGCGGACGTTCAGCGCTGCACCGACGTCGCGCTCGAGCGGACCGACGTGCGCTTCCGCTTCGACGACCTCGAGTCCACCCGGCGCCTCTCCGTCAGCGCGGAGCGCGGCGCGGTGCCCGTGGCCCCGGCCTCGGCGGCGGACGCGGCGCCCTCCCAGGTCCTCTTCCGGATGTACACCAACTACCCGCACTTCATCGAGCGCGCCGAGGTGCGGATCTTCGATCGCAAGGCGTCACCGCGCTCCGAGCCGCTCGCGATCGCCCCGGTCGACGTCGACGGGATCGCCCGCTGGGAGGCGGAGCCCGGCCGCTTCACGGCCCCGCTGCGGGAGCTCGCGTTCGTGCTGCGCGCCTACGATTCCGAGGGGCGCTTCGACGAGACCGCGCCCCAGACGCTCTGGGAGATCTACGGCGAGCCGATCCGCGGTGCGGCGCCGCGCACCGCGGTGCCGGAGGGCGCGTCGGCCCTGGTCTCCTCGACGGCGGGATCGCCCGATGGGGACGCCGAGTCGGGCGCCGCCGAGCCGGCGGAGCGGGCCGATCCGCCGCCCGCGTCCTCCGAGTCCGGCCGCGAGGAGCTCGAGTCGGCCGACGAGGGCCTCCCCCCGGTCGATCCGGCGGCGCAGCGCGCGCTGCTGGCGGGGGACGGCGAGAGCGACCCCCCGACCCGGAACATCCCCCTCGACAACGCGGGCACGGTGCGGGTCGACGGCTCCGACATCCCGCCCGGACACACGGTCTGGGTGGCCGGCGCGCCCGTCCCGGTGGACGAGAACGGCCACTTCGTGGCCGAGACCATGCTCCCGAACGGGATGCACACGGTCGAGGTGGCGGTGCTCGACGAGCAGGGCAACGGCGAGCTCTTCCTGCGCGACCTCGAGTTCGAGAAGAGCGACTGGTTCTACATGGGCGTCGCGGACGTCACCGTCTCGGACGGGATCACGAGCGGTCCCGCCGGAGAGCTCGAAGGCAAGAACTCCCGCTACGACCGCAACTCCCACGTCGACGGCCGGCTCGCCTTCTACGTGAACGGCAAGTTCGGCGAGGACTGGAGGCTCACCGCGAGCGCCGACACCCGCGAGGAGCCGGTGGAGGACCTCTTCAGCAATTTCACGGACAAGACCCCCGACTCCCTGCTCCGGCGCATCGACCCCGACTACTTCTACCCGACCTTCGGCGACGACAGCACGGTCGAGCAGACCGCGCCCACCCTGGGCAAGTTCTACGTCAAGCTCTCCAAGGACGAGAGCTACGCGATGTGGGGCAACTTCAAGGCCTCCTATCTGGACAACGAGCTGGCCCAGATCGACCGCGGGCTCTACGGCGGAAACGTCCACTACCAGACGAACGACACCACGAGCTTCGGCGACCAGCGCGTCGAGGTCGATGGCTTCGTCGCGGACCCCGGGACCGTGTCCGGACGCGACGAGTTCGAGGGGACCGGCGGCTCGCTCTACTTCCTCCAGCACCAGGACATCCTGGTCGGGTCCGAGCGGGCGCGGATCGAGATCCGGGACAAGGACTCGGGCCTCGTGACCGGCGTGGTCCCCCTGCGCTACGGGCTCGACTACGACATCGACTACTTCCAGGGCCGGGTCGTGCTCACCGAGCCGCTCTCGACCGTGGCGGACGACGACCTGCTCGTGCGCAGCGGCGGCTTGAGTGGGAACCTGACCTACCTGGTGGTGCGCTACGAGTACGCGCCGGGCGTCGACGAGATCGACACCCTCGTCGCCGGCGGGCAGGCCCAGGCCTGGCTCACCGACTATCTCGCGGTGGGCGCGACCGCCATTCGTTCCGACGAGGACCACGTCGAGACCAGCCTCTACGGCGCCCAGGTCACCCTGCGCGCGACGGACCAGTCCTGGATCAAGCTCCAGGGCGGTCGCAGCGAGGGCCCGGTCTCCGCATCGGTCGTGTCCGAGGACGGCGGCTTCACCTTCCGGCCCGACGGCGGCCAGGGCGTTCCCGAGTCCAATGACGCCTTCGCCTACCGCGCCGACGCGAGCCTCGGCGTGGGCGACCTGGTCGACGGCGTCGACGGCCGGCTCCACCTCTACTACCAGCGACTCGATGAGGACTACTCGGCCCCGGGCCAGACCGCCTACACCGATACCGACCAGGCCGGCGGCTTCTTCGAGATGCCGGTGACCGAGTGGCTGCGCCTCACCGCCAAGGTCGACTGGATGAAGCAGAACGACGCGCTCGAGACCCAGACCCAGGAGCTCGACGTCGCCTACGACGTCACCGACCACTGGAGCCTGGGCGTGGGCGTGCGCAACGACATGCGCGACGACGGCGCGGCCATCCAGGCCGCCACCCAGCAGACCGGGGACCTCACGGACGGGGTGGTGCAGCTCGGCTACGACTCTCTCGAGCGCTGGCGGGCCTACGCCTTCGGACAGGGCACGATGCGCGCCACCGGTGACCGGGACGACAACCATCGCGGCGGCGTGGGCGGCGCGTTCCGCATCAGCGACCGGCTCTCGCTCAACGGCGAGGTCTCCCACGGGAGCCAGGGCCTCGGGGCCCAGGTGGGGACGACCTTCCAGCAGTCCGAGCGCACCACCCTCTACCTGACCTACGCGCTCGAGAACGAGCGCGCGCTCGGCGGCGGCAGCGCCCGCACCGGGAACCTGGTCTCGGGAGCCCGCATGCGCTTCTCGGACAGCGGGAGCGTCTTCGTCGAGAACCGCTACCAGCACGCGTCCACCGCAGGGCTCACCCAGGCCGTGGGCATGGACTTCGCAGTCAACCGGTGGCTGAGCCTGGGCGCGAGCTGGGAGAACGGCGAGCTGCGCGACCACCAGACCCAGGCCGATACCAAGCGGCGGGCGGGCTCCGCCACGGTCGGGTACCGCCTGGGCGACATCTACGCCACGAGCGGCGTCGAGTACCGCTACGACGACATCGAGAATCCCGACGGCACGTCGAGCAACCGGACCACCTGGCTCTTCCGCAACGATCTCAAGCTCCAGCTCTCGCCCGACTGGCGCCTGCTCGGCAAGTACCACACCGCCATCAGCGACTCGTCGCTCGGGTCCTTCTTCGACGGCGGCTACACCGAGGGAGTCGTGGGCTTCGCGTACCGTCCGGTCGCCCACGATCGTCTCAACGTGCTCTCGAAGTACACCTACTTCTACGACGTCCCGACCACGGACCAGCTCTCGGTGAACGGGACCCCGGCCGAGTACGTCCAGCGCAGCCACATCGCCTCGCTGGACGCCACCTACGACCTCTTCCCGGGATGGCTCACGATCGGCGCGAAGTACGCCTTCCGCCGCGGCGAAGTGAGCCTCGAGCGCGAGGACAAGGACTTCTTCGACAACAACGCCCACCTCGGGATCTTCCGGGCGGACCTGCGCTTCCTCCGCAACTGGGAGGTCTCGGGCGAGGGGCGCATCCTCTACCTCCCCGACCTGAACGAGCGGCGCAGCGGCGCGCTGCTGACGGTCTACCGCTACCTCGGGGACCACTTCAAGGTGGGCGTCGGATACAACTTCACCGACTTCTCCGACGACCTGACCGACCTCTCCTACGACCATCAGGGGTGGTTCTTCAACATCGTCGGGACCCTGTGAGCGTCCCGGCCCGGGAGGCGTGAGAGGCTTCGCGCGCGCACCCACGGCCTTCGCCCCGTGGGCGCCGCCGACGGGTGCTGCTAGCGCGCCCTCGAGCGCAAGGCGAAGACACCGGCGAAGAGGAAGAACGTCCCGAGCGCGAGCTTCCCCGGCCAACCCAGCGCCGGAACCGTCGGCGGCTCCTGGCCGCCCGGTCCGCTCACCTGCACGCCCATCACCGCGCCGTCGAGGCCGGAGATCGTGAAGCCGTACACGCCTCCGCCGAGGTCGGCGGGCATCACGTCCTCGTAGAGGCAGTAGTCGGCGTCCTGGGTGCCGGGGAGCGCATAGGTCGGCGATCCGGAGCAGAGCCCGCCGCTCGGGCCGCTCGAGTCGGTGAACGCGATGAAGGAGAACGGGAACGCGTAGATGGCGACGTCGTAGGCGGTCCCCGGGTCGAGCCCCTGCACCTCGAAGGTCCCGAAGGCGCCCGAGTCCTGCAGGTCGTTGGTCGACGAGGCGTCCTCGCCGCCGCCTCCCGACGTCCAAACCACGTCCGTCGAGGTCGGCGCGCCGGTCTCGTCGAGCAGGCCCGAGGCGTCGACGCCGGCGTCGATTCCGTTCCAGAACGTCCCCCCGCCGCTCAGGACCCCGTCCGCGCCGCTGTGGGTCGTGTCCGAGGCCCCGCCCTCGATGTCGAGGTTCACCACCGCCGGGCTGGCCGTCCCGGCGATCCCGAGCCCGATCGCGCAGACGCCGACGAGCCGCGCCGCCACCGATCCAAACCATCGATTCTTCATCACTTTTCCCTTCATTGGGCGTCGTTCGGCCGGCCCGGCGCGGTATCGCGTCGAGTACAATGGCCGGGATCCCGCCCTGCTGATCGAGAGGGGCCACTTTCCACGTGGCACTGCCACGCGGAGCGCGAGGGCGCGACGCGCGATGTCGAACCCGGTCGAAACCCGCACGCTGGAGTCGCCCCAGGAACCCTTCGTGGGGCGCCGGCAAGAGCTCGAACGCCTCGGACGCGCTCTCGACGAGGCGATGCGCGGCCGGGGGACGGCGTTCGCCCTGGTGGGCGAGGCGGGGATCGGGAAGACGCGGCTCGCGGGGGAGATCGTCGAGCTGGCCCTCGATGCCGGCCTGCGGGTGGGGATCGCGCGGTGCACGGAGGTCGCCGGGGCGCCCGCCTTCTGGCCCTGGATCGAGGCGCTGCGGGGGATCGCTCCGCGGCGCGGCGACGCGCTCCCGCCCGGCTCGGCGTTCGGGCTCGAAGAGCTCTACGCGCTGCTCGCACGGCTCGGGATCGAGCTTCCCCAGGTCCGGGCGATCGGGGACGAGGCGCGCTTCGCCCTGCTCGACGCCGTGGTCCGCGGGATCACGAACGTCGCGGCCGACAAGCCGCTGCTGCTGCTCTTCGACGACGCCCACTGGGCGGACGCGGACTCGATCGTCCTGCTCAAGGAGCTGGCGCGGCGCTCGGAGCACTCTCCGCTCCTCCTGATCGCCACCTACCGGGACGACGGCAGCGAGGCGGCCCGGAGGGACGCGCTCATCGCCTACGAGCGCGCCGCGGAGCGGATCCCCCTCTCCGGGCTCGAGGCGAGCGGCGCTGCCCGCCTGGTCGAGTGGGCGACCGGACGCGAGCCGACCGAGCGTCGCGTCCTGCACCTGCTCGAGCGCAGCGGTGGCAACCCGCTGCTGCTGGGCGAGCTCGCGCGGGTCCCCGCCGACGCGCCGCTCCCCGGGTCGGTACGTCAGGCCCTCGCGCCGCGCTTCGACGGGCTCGGCGAGTCCGCGACCCGGGTGCTCGAACGCGCTGCGGTGCTGGGAAGGAGCTTCGAGACCGGGATGCTCCAGCATCTCGACGACGTACCGCGCCCGGAGCTGCGAGAGGCCCTCGACGAGCTGTGCCGCCGGGGCCTGCTGCGCCGCCGCTCCGACGACGGCTACGACTTCGCCCACTCGCTGATTCACGAGGTCGCGTACGAAGGGGTTCCCTCGGCCGAGCGCGCCTCGATCCATGCGCGGGTGGCCGCGCAGCTGAACGCGTCGGGCGCCACCGGAACGGAGGCGGAGAAGGCGCGCCTGGCCCATCACCTGATCGAGGCGAACGACGCCGAGTCGCTCTCGCCGGCGATCGCGCACGCCCAGGGCGCCGCGGCGCTCGCGCGGCAGGGCCTCTCGCTCCACCGGGCGGCGGACCATCTGCGTCTTGCGCTTCGCGCCCAGCGCGGGCTTTCGCCGTCGGGCGAGGCGCAGCGCCGCCAGCGGCTCGAGCTGCTGCTCGCCCTCGGCGAGGTGCAGGGACAGGTGGGCGCCCGAGCCGAGGCGCGATCCACCTTCGACGAGGCCGCGAACCTGGCTCGCGCCCTGGGTGACGCCCGGGCGCTCGGCAAGGCCGCGGCGGGCTGGATCGGGTTCGAGGAGGCACCACTCGCGTTCTCCCCCGAGGCGCTGGCGCGGATCGAAGAGGCCCTGGCCGCGCTCGAGGGCGAGGACTCCTCGGAGCGCGCCCGGTTGCTGGCGCTCTTCGTCCACTACCTCTGGTTCTGGCGGCGCTTCGAGCGCTGCGAGCAGGTCGCGAGGGAGGCGGTCGCCTGCGCGGAGCGCCAGGACGACCCCGTCGACCGCGTGCACGCGATGATCTCGCTCCACCGCGCGGTGACGGGACCCGAGCGCCTGGACGAGCGGCTCGCCATCTCGCGGAGCGCCGTGGAGCTGGCTTCCACCCACGCGCCCCGCCACGTCGAGGCCATGGCGCGCCGGCGGCTCGCGATGGATCTCCTCCAGCGCGGCGACGTCGCCGCCGGACGGCGCGAGCTGCTGCACGTGACGCGAATCTGGGAGGAGCTCCGAAAGCCCGTCGACGGCTGGTCGATCGCGGCCCTCCAGGCTGCGGTGGCGCTGCTCCACGGAGAGCTGGCAGACGCGGACCGGCTGGTCCCCGAAGTCTGGCGCCTCGGACGCGAGGTCGAGAGCCGGGTCTCGCCCGTGATCTTCATCGCGCAGCTCTCCCGGCTGAGGGAGCACCAGGGCCGCCTCGAGGAGATCGTCGACCTGCTGGAGAAGCAGGTCGACGCGCATCCCGAGGTTCCCGCGCTCGGGTGGACGTTGCGGATGGCCCTCATGCACCTGGACCGCCGCGACGCGCTGCGCGCGAGCTTCGACGCCGCCGCGGCTCGGAGCTTCGACGACATCGAGCGGGACGAGAACTGGTCGCCGGTCCTGTGCGCGGCGGCCCAGATCGCCCACACCCTCGGCGACCGGGCGCGCGCCGAACGGATCCACGAGCTGCTGCTTCCCTACGACGGACTCCACGTCGTGGTGGGCTACGGACACTACTGGGTGGGGGCGGCGGCGCGCTTCCTGGCGCTGCTCGAGCACACGCTCGGCCGGCCCGAAGCGGGCGCGCACTTCGACGAGGCGATCGCATCCCACCGCCGGGCGGGGGCGCGGCCCCTGCTCGCCGACACGCTGGTCGAGTCGGGGCGCTGGCACGCGGACCAGGGAGATTCCGTCGAGGCGCGACGGCGCCTCGAGGAGGCGCGAGAGATCTACACCGTGCTCGGGATCGCGCCCCGGGTGGATCGCGTCTCGTCGGAGCTTCGGGCGCTCGGCGCCGCACCGGGAGGAGGCCCGGGAGAGGCCCGCTCTTCGGAGCCCGCCCTGGCCCGCCTGATCCGCGAGGGCGAGCGCTGGCGCGTCGAGTTCGCGGGCGAGGTCGCCTGGGTCGACGACCGCAAGGGCCTGGGCGACGTCGTCCAGCTCGTCGAGTGGCCGGGGCGGGAGCTCCACGTGCTCGACCTGATGGACCGCGCTCCGCTCGAGCCTTCGGCCCGCGAGCCCGGGCTCCGCGCGGGGGCGGGGCCCGCGGGCGGCGCGGGTCTCGACGCCGAGGCCCGCGGTGCGTACCGCGCGCGCCACGCGGACCTGCGCGCCTCCCTCGAAGAGGCGCGGTCGAGGAACGACCTCGCGGCCGAGCGGTCCCTCCGAGAGGAGATCGACTGGCTCGAGTCCGAGCTGCGCGGAGCACTCCGCGGCGGCGACGGGCCCGACTTCGTGCAGCGCGCGCGCAAGGCCGTCTACAACCGCATCCGCACCGCGATCTCCAGCATCGAGCGCGTCCATCCCGGGCTCGGCCGCCATCTCCGCCACGGCATCCAGACCGGGGAGGTGTGCCGCTACGCGCCGGAGCGGGTGCTCCGCTGGGAGCTGGGGCCGGAATCGATGGACTGAGCGGCGGGCCCGGCGCGACCCGGCGAACCGGCGAGCTCAGCCTCGTCGGGCTCGACCTGCCGAACGGGTGACGCGGACGCAGGCATGGATCATCCCCAGGAACGCCGCGAAGGCGGCGATCCCGGCCAGCCCCAGCCTCAGCTCCGTACCCCTCGTCCCCGTCACCAGGAACCCGTCCTTCGGATCGTCCCTGGGGTAGGCGAAGGTGATCTGGTTGTCGTCGGGAACCGGGATCAGCTCCCCGTGGCGGACGGCCTGGACCGTCTACGGAACCAGCACATGGTCGCCTGTCCACAGCAGCCCGAAGGTGGCGCCGCGGATTTCCCGCCAGACCGTGTACCCGCTCCCCGCCAGGGCGACCGCCGCCACCAGCACGAGGAACGACGTGAACGAGACGACGAGCAGCTTCTCCCACGGCGCCCTCGGGCCGATCGGGGGGGCGCGACTCCCGGTCGTCGTGACTCGCGGCTCCGGATCGCTCGGGAACCACCCAGATCACCACCGGGAGCACGAGCCCCGCGACCAGGGTCCCGATGAAGTCGAGGTAGGCCCCCCGTCGATCTTCGGACACGCGCAGGAGCAGCGACCGCGTCGGGTCGGTGGACCTTGACGGGGGATAGGACGGTTGCTTAGCGTTTCGGGCGCTGATGGAGACTCCGCTGACCGCGATGTCCAGAACAGTCCATTTGCGCACCGCAACACCGGGGCGTCACGAACGCAACGCGAGGGGAGAAGCTCGATGAACCGTCACTTCCGCAACGTCCTGGTCGCGCTCGCATCGGTGTCGGCTCTCGCCGTCGCCGGCGCGGTCGTCGCCGAGGTCCCCGACGAGTACTACGACGTCGTCGACAACGACGAGCCCGTCGCCCGGGCGGACGTCAACGCGAGCGGGAACAACTACAGGGTCTACGTCATCGTGCAGTGCGCCGACGTGCCTGGTGGCGACTCTCCCGAGGGCAGCCGCATCACGTTCGCGTCCTCGCACGTGGATCGCGCCAAGCTGAAGAAGAACAAGCTCTCGCTCGAGCAGTCCCAGAAAGAGAACCAGGGGGAGCTGTTCTTCGACACCGGCAGCGGTGCGGGGCTCCTCAGCAACCGGCTGTCCTGCGACAAGATCGACGTCTCGGGAGACGTCAAGACCGGGAAGAGCCCGTTCCGGGGCTCCTTCGAGGGCTCGGCCAGGAGCTGCGTGTGCGACGACACCTATAGCGAGCTTTATTGCGAAAGCTTCGCGGCCCAGCTCTCACAGATCGCGACGGATTGCGCGGACCTGAAGACCGTCAAGATCGACCTCAAGGACGGAACGCTGAAGAAGCTGTCGGTCAAGGGCAAGGGCGACGCCGAGATCGACCCCTGACCCGAGCTCCCCTGCCTCGACCCGCCGAAGGTGAGCGCGGCCCGTGCGCCGATCGCGAGAACCGCGGAGGCCCAC
>Ga0055451_10000928_pt1 | contig 11882 bp, 6 predicted proteins | sample China_Galinas_PW_3_FD_57745 | JGI IMG/M metagenome (GOLD analysis project Ga0055451, IMG submission 57745) | Wetland microbial communities from San Francisco Bay, California, USA, that impact long-term carbon sequestration - China_Galinas_PWB_D2 | ecosystem: Environmental > Aquatic > Marine >... | reverse complement strand
GGAACATATTCACCAATCGGTCGCAGCCTGGAGCCGGTCGACCCGAGCCTCGGCTTCGCGGAATCTCGCCTCGCCCGCCGGCGGAACGTGCTTCTTGACGTGCTCGAGCAGGTGCGCGACTCGCAAGAGCGTCCGGCGGGCAGCCCGGGTCCGGCCGATCGCGTGAAGGTGCTCGGCCCGTGCCGAGAGAATCGCGACGACCACGCAGCCCGCGTACGCGTGGTCGGAAGGCGGTGAGGACTCGGCCAGCGACAGGGCCCGCTTCCAGCTGTCGTAGGCGGCGGCCTCGTCGTCGTGGATGAGCGCCCTGCCGGTGAGGTAGCCGATCTCGATCCGCAGCCGGCGGTGCTCGGCCGGCTGTTGCTGCTCGGGTGCGAGACGGCTCTTGGCAGCGCGCAACAGCTCGAGCGCGCGGCGAGGTTCTGATTCGACGAGGAAGTCCGCGAGGATCACCTCCGCTTCCGCCGCGCAGTCACGGTCGTAGGCGTTGGCGCCCTTGCGCGCAGCGAGACGCTCGCCGCTCGCGACCGCCGCTTCGAGCAGAGCCCGAGCTTCGTCGTCTTGTCCGCGCACGTGCAGATTCGACCCGAAGGTGCAGCGCGCCGACGCCAGCCGCCGCTCGGCCGCCGGAGCACCGCCGCTCTGCCGGCTCGTTTCCTCGAGGATCTCGAGCACGCGCCGGAACTCACGATCGGACTCCTCGAGATGTCCGGTGACTGCGTTCAAGCGGGCCAATGGAACGTAGACGGCCGCGAGGCGATCGCGGACGTCGAAGTCATGGGTGCACCGGCGCGCTTCGGGCTCGATGACCCGCTTGGCCTCTTCGAGGTGCGAGAGCGCGGAAGACAGGTCGCCCCACTGCTCCTCACGGAGCGCGAGATTGACGAGCGCGCCCGCGAGCGCTGACTTCGGCAGGTACTTCGAGCGCGCAATCGCGACCGCGCGCTCGAGCTGGCGGAAGCCTTCCGCGGGCCGCTCCATGCTGTGGAGCAGCAGGCCGTAGTGGCTGCGGACCGGAAACATCGTCCGCCCCCACGCGCCAGGCAAGACGGCGTCGGGCGCAACCGTGGCCCCCAGGCGCAAGGCTTGCTCGAAGACCGCCTGCGCCCCGGCCAGATCGCCGGACAACACACTGATGTCGCCGAGCCGCTGCAGGATCCGCACCGCGAGCAGCCGGAGGCCGGGATCGTCGGGCCGCTGCGACCGCATCGAGTCGACGATCTGCTTGGCCCGCGTGTAGCTCTTTCGCGCGGCTTCGTGGTCCCCGACGTTCTCCGTTCCCGGGTGCCCCTGTGCGTCGCCGAGGTTGACGTAGGCGATCGCGAGCTCGCCTTCGAGTGTCGGATCGGCTTGCGAGCGGGCCTCGAGGATCCGCAGGTACTCGACCGCCCGCGACAGCAGGATGCGCCGGGCCTCGGCCGAACCCGGGAGCCGGCCGATCGCGTGACGCACGTCGAAGACGAGCGACCGGGTCAGCGCGTGGAGGTTCTGGAAGCCGCGCTCGGCCTCGGTTCGCAACCCGCGTTCGCGGTCCCAGAACCAGAGGGTCAGCACCAGCGCGGTCACGAGCGAAGCGACCACGGTCAGAACGACGGTCGCGAGCGCCCGGTTGCGCGCGAGCAGCCGGCGAGCCACGCGAATCACTCCCGGCGGTCGCGAGACGACGGGTTCGCCGCGACGATAGCGACCGAGGTCTTCGGCGAACGCAGCCGCTGTTGCGAAGCGATCGGCCTGGCGCTTCTGCAGCGCCGTCGTCAGGATCGCCCGAAGATCGCGTGAGACACCCGGCAACGAGCAATCGGGCTCCTGCGTCAGGATCGCGTGATAGAGCGCCTCGCGATCGGTCCCGGCGAACGGCGGTCGCAGCAGCAGGCACTCGTAGAGCACGACGCCCAACGCCCACACGTCGGTCCGCGCGTCGATGGCCGGGTCGCGATCGCCCTTGATCTGCTCGGGCGCCATGTAGGCCGGGGTTCCGCACGAGATCACGCTCGTCCGCTCGCGTCCGGCGTCCTGGGCGAGACCGAAGTCGATCAGGACCGGATAGCCGCGCGGCGTGACGAGGATGTTCCCCGGCTTGATGTCGCGATGCACGATCCCGGCCTCGTGGGCGACATCGATCGCGAGGGCGATCGTCTCGATCAGTCCCACGACTCGCTGCTCGGGCGTGTCTCCGCAGCAGTCGACGTCACCGAGTAGGTCGCCGAGCGTGCGCCCTTCGTCCGCGGCGCGCCGGATCCACTCGGCGAGCGTGTCTCCGGGCACGTAGCGCATCGCGACGTAGACCCGACCGCGAAAGCTCCCGACGTCGTGGATCGTGCAGATGCCCGGAGTGTCGATTCGCGACGTGAGCGCGGCTTCGCGCAAGAGCCGCATCTCCGATCGATCGGCGTTGGCCAGCACGCCGGGCGCCAGGAGCTTGAGCGCGACTTTGCGGTGCAGGCGCAGGTCTTCGGCCAGGAACACCGACGCCTGTCCCCCGTGCCCCAGCGCGCGCTCGATCCGGTAACGCCCGTCGACGAGCAGATCGTCGGGGCTCGGAATGTCGCTCGCCTCGGTCGCGCGGAATTCGCGGGAGACAACGTCTCGGTGGCCTGGAAACTGTTCGAGATAGTGCTCGAGAGGATGCTCCCGTTCGGCGGCGCGGTCGGCCGCGAGGGCGGAGAGAAACGCCAGCTTGATCCACGTATCGTCCATGCGAAGCACAGGGCAGAGAGGAGGAGGCCCGAGAACTAGTGGCACGCCGGCGAGGCGGCTACGTGGAATATGCCCGTGTCTGGAATCTCTGACCGGTCGCGATGCCGCCTCACCGAGCTACTTGGGACGCCCGCGCGTCTGCTATCGTGTCGCAGATGATCCGCGATTCGGAGCTCGATGCCGGCACGCTGCGGGCGATCGTCGAAGGCACGTCGGCCGAGGTCGGTGAAGAGTTCTTCGACCAGCTCGTCAAGCACCTCGCGCAGGCGATGGGCACGAAGGCCGCGTGGGTCACCGAGTGGCTGCCCGATGTGCGGCGGCTGCGCGCGTTCTCGTTCTGGGTCGGCGATGGCTACTTCGGCGACTACGAGTACGAGGTCCCCGGCACCCCGTGTGAAGCGGTCGTCGACAACCTCGAGCTGATCCACGTGCCCGCGCGGCTGCTCGAGCTCTATCCCGGCGATCCCGACCTCGCCCCGCTCGGCGCCGTCAGCTACATGGGCGCGCCGCTGCTCGACCTCGATGGAAGCCTGCTCGGGCACGTCGCGGTCCTGCACGATCAGCCGCTGCCCGAGAGCGAGCGGGCGCGGGCGATCTTCCGCATCTTCGCCGGCCGGGCCGCCGCGGAGCTGCGCCGCCTGCGCCGGGACCGCGTGCTGCGCGAGCGCGAGCAGGAGCTGTCGACGCTGATCGACAGCGCGATGGACGCGATCCTCGTGCTCGACGAGAAGTTCCGGATCGCCGGCATGAACCGCGCGGCCGAGGAGACCTTCGGCGTGTCGGAAGAAGACGTCGCCGAGACCGCGTTCGAGCCGTTCGTCACGAGCGAGTGCCACGGGCGTCTGATCTACCTGTCCAAGGAGCTCGCGCGCCAGCCCGAGGGCAGGCAGTCGGTGTGGCTCCCCGACGGGCTGACCGGGATCGGGGCCGGCGGCGCGCCGTTCCCGGCCGAGGCGACGCTGTCGCGCTTCGAGGTCAGCGGCCGGCCCGGGTTCACGCTGATCCTGCGCAACGTCAACGACCGGATCGAGGCCGAGCGGCGCATCCGGGCGCTGATCGAGGAGACCGCGTATCTGCGCGAGGAGATCGCCGCGTTGCAGGGCTTCGACGAGATCGTCGGCACGAGCGACGCGCTGCGCAGCGTGCTCGCCGACATCGAGCGCGTGGCCGCGACCGACACGACGGTCCTGATCACGGGCGAGACCGGCACTGGCAAGGAGCTGATCGCCCGTGCGCTGCACGAGCGGAGCCTTCGGGCCGAGAAGCCGCTGATCAAGGTCAACTGCGCGGCGATCCCGCAGAGCCTGCAGGAGAGCGAGTTCTTCGGGCACGTCAAAGGCGCGTTCACCGGAGCGACCCAGAACCGCGACGGGCGGTTCAAGCTCGCCGACGGCGGCACGATCTTCCTCGACGAGGTCGGCGAGCTGCCGCTCGATCTCCAGGTCAAGCTGTTGCGCGTGCTGCAGGAAGGCGAGTTCGAAGCGGTCGGTGGCACGAAGACCGAACGCGTCGACGTCCGCGTGATCGCCGCGACCAACCGCGACCTCGATCGAATGGTCGGCGAAGGCAAGTTCCGCAGTGACCTGCTGTATCGCCTCAACGTGTTCCCGATTCACTCACCGCCGTTGCGCGAGCGCGGAGACGACGTCGTGCTGCTCGCCGAGTCGTTCGCACGCTCGCTCGCCGCGCGCAGCGGGCGAACTGCGCCGGAGTTGACCGCCGATTGCAGGGCGCGGCTGCTTCGCTACGACTGGCCCGGCAACGTGCGCGAGCTGCACAACGTCATCGAGCGCGCGTGGATCACCTCGCCCGACGGCAAGCGGCTCGATCTCGAGCGCGCAATCCCCGACGCGCCCGCGAGCACTCGGCCCGCGCCCCCGGCACGCGCCGACGACGCGCGAATCCGGACGGCGAGCGAGATGCAGGACTTCGAGCGCGAGAACCTCGTGCGCGCGCTCGAGGCCGCAGGCTGGAAGGTGTCGGGCGCCGGCGGCGCGGCCGAGCTGCTCGGCCTCAACCCCAACACCCTGTCCTCGCGGATGAAGGCGCTCGGCATCGAGCGTCCGCGGTGATGTCGCGGCACCATTTGTCCCCGAGACGAATTGTGCCACGAGATCTCGGGAGGCTCGTCCCGAGATCTCGGGATTCGTGAGATGTCGGGACCAGCGCAACACCCAGCGTCACGTCGCAAGTCACGTGTGAACAACGGCTAACGCGATCTCGCCGGCGCTGGCACGCGGCTTGACTAAGGGCCCGCGGCAGAGGACGCACGTCGCGGACTCGCCAGACGAACAAGGAGAGAGAACCATGACATCGCAAGCCACCACCAAGCTCAACGGCCTCGACCGGACCCAGATGTTCGAGACGATCAACGCACTGCAGAACGACGCCTCGCTCGCGAAGTTCGAGTTCCGGAACAGCAACAAGTGGGTCGACGGCGGCACCAACGAGTCGACGATCCAGGGCTTCTACGGCGCGGGCCAGGAGGACGAGTCGCGCACGGTCCCGTTCGTGTTCAAGAACGGTGAACCGCCGGTCCTGCTCGGCAACAACGAGGGCGCCAACCCGGTCGAGTTCCTGCTCCACGCGCTCGCCGGGTGCGTGACGACGACGACGGTCCTTCACGCCACCGCGCGCGGAATCGAGATCGAAGAGATCTCGACCGAGATCGACGGCAAGATCGACCTCCAGGGCCTGCTCGGCCTCGACGACGCGGTCCCGGCCGGCTACGAGTCGATCAACATCAAGATGAAGATCAAGGCCAACTGCAGCGACGAGGAGCTCGACGAGCTGCTCGAGTACACCGGCCCGCGCTCACCGGTGTGCAACACGATCCAGCGCGCGGTGGCCGTCAACCTGGAGCGGGTCTGAGATCATCTCGCGTGCCCCTAACGATTGTCTCTGACACATTCGTTAGGGGCACAACGCCTGCTAGTGTCCGCCGATGAACCCTTCGCCGCCGTTCGAGAGCACGAGCGGCGGGCTCAGTGTCGTGTCGAGCACGAGCCACTGGTTGGCGAACTGAATGTTCTTGAACACGACGTTGTTGGGGATCCCGATGTTGGCCAGGGCCGAGCCGCTCGCGTTGGTCGCCGTGACCGCCAGCGGGTAGAGCAGTGGTGTAGCGTAGAGCGTGCAACCGGGGAACGTCGGCGCGAGCGAGATGTTGACGCGGTTCCCGAGCCACAGAACGGCAGGCTTGTTCGGGAACGGCGCCTTCGACAACGTGACATTGAAGCTGCTGCCGTACGTCGGCACGCCGGAGTTGCCGATCACCATGCCTGTGGATCCTGGTTGCCGCAGGCACATGATGAGGCCCTCGTTGCGCCTGGTGGTCGTCGCGACCGTGGCAGTCGCGCTGAACGCATACACGCGCGACGTCGTGCAGCTCGCAATCGGAGTGTTGCAGGCGTCCTCGTAGTGTGGTTTCGAGCTCGCGCTCTTGTTGATCATCTCGACGAGGAGATTGATCGTCGATGTCGCTCCCCAGCTGATCGGCCGGTTGAACTTGAAGGCGATGTCGAAGCTATTCGGCGTGCCGCCGCCGGTGTAGGCGGGGAGGTTCAGCGTGCCGTCGAACACGGGCGACAACTTGTTGCGGAAGTTCTTGTCGAAGTTCGTGCCGAGGTTCGCGTAGTTGAGAGTCGTGTCGCCGATGATGACCGTCATGCGCTGCGACTCGGCGGGACCACCGAACGCCTCGTCGCGGCGCAGGTCGAGCTCGCTCCAGGTCTGCGAGGGCCCGATCTCCGAGCCGAGGAAGACCTGCTGGTAGCGCATGTTGGCGTTGGCCTGCGGGTACGTGTTGGACGAGTTGCCCATGGTGTTGGTGAACGCCTTGGGCAGGACCGTGCAAGGACCCGGTGCGGTGTAGCAACTCGTGCCGAACGTAGTGTAGGTACCGGCCGTAGGATTGCCGAGCCACATGATGAGGCCTTGGTTGCGGTCGACGAACGCCGCGGTCGAAGCGGTTGCGCTGAAGGCATACGCGCGTGACGTCGTGCAGCTCGCGGCCGGCTTGCTGCAGAAGTCCTCGAAGTGGCTCTGCGAGCTCGTGCTCTTGTTGATCATCTCGACGATGAGGTTGATCGTCGACGACGCTCCCCAGTTGATCGGTCGGTTGAACTTCATGCAGATGTTGAAGCTGTTCGGCGTGCCGCCACCGGCGTAGGCAGGCAGGTTCAGCGTGCCGTCGAACACGGGCGACAACTTGTTGCGATAGTTCTTGTCGAAGTTCGTGCCGAGGTTCGACTGGTTGAGAGTCGTGTCACCGATGATGAGCGTGATGTGCTGCGACTCGGCCGGACCGCCGGCACTCTCGTCGCGGCGCAGGCAAAGCTCCGTCCAGGTCTGCGACGGACCGATCTCGGAGCCGAGGAAGACCTGCTGGTAGCGCATGTTCGCGCGACCCTGCGGGTACGTGTTCGAGCCGTCGCCCATCGTGTTCGTGAACGCCTTCGGCAGGACCGTCCCCGTCGACGCCATGGGCGCTGCATTCGAGAACGTGCCGCCCAGGCTGGACGCGGTGTTCGCGTGGATCGAAGCCGTGCGCTTGGGGGAGCGGGTCACGAGCCCCGCGAAGCCACCGCCGGTATTCGCGGCGGGCTGGTGTACTTCTATGGGTGCAGGCCCCTGATTTGCAGGCGAGCCCAGAGGCCCGGCCTGCGCGCACAGAGGTGTAGCGAGAGCCAAGGTAAAAACTACGCATGCGTGTCGCATTAGAGCGACCTCCTGCTAGGACGTGATGGAAGAAAGAATTTGGACCCAGCGCCATAGGACGTTCGTGGCCAACACAAGCGCAGAATTCCGATTGGGGCAAAGGCGTTACTAAACGGCGCGTGCCGCGGTCCGCACGGCGCGAACGCGCCTCACTTGCGCTTGTCGAGCACCTTCGCGTCGACGTCTAGCGTCAGCACCACGTCCTCGACCGACTTCTCCACGAGCGTGATGGTCCCGCTGCGGACTGTCTGACGTTCGGTGCTCACGGACGCCTGCATGCGGAACGACAGTCCCCGCGCTGGGATCCAGAAGAGCGAGAACCGACCGTCGGCGTCGCTGGTCCCACTCAGGGAGCGCTGGTTCCACGACAACTTGTAGCCTTGGAACAGATCACTTCCGCCGACGGTCATCGAACGAAAACGGACCGTAGCCCCGGGCAAGGGCTCGCCGTTCTTGTCGATCACACGGCCCGAGAACCGCGCGCATCGGGACAGCGTGACCTTCTGGCGATTCGCCGCACCGAGTCGAGCGAACGCATACCGCGTCTTCGTGTTCGCGACGAGCACCGTGTCGGCGTCGATCGTGAACACGCGACACCTCCCGCGGCGATCGCTGCGAATCCGGTCGGCGATCCGCAGGTCGATTGGCGCCCGGCCACGTATCGGCATCACGGCAACGCTGGCGTGTCCGGCCTTGCGCCCGTCGTCGAGCTCCAGCGCGACATCGACCGCGTGCAGCTTGCGGAGATCGAACTTCGCGGCGCGGTCGTCCGCGAGCTCGATTTGGCCCTTGATCCTCAATGGAATCCGCCGGATCGACGGGACCTCGGGCCTGCCGGCGACCAATCCCGCCGTGAGCGCCGGTGGCAGACAGAGCTGCATTGCGAGCGCTGTGTAACGCTTACACAGTCCGGAGATCGTCCAGGTCCCGCCCGCCTGAACCCGCGTCTCGCGCACACCCAGGCGGAGGACCTCGGAGCTCCCTCCGCTCTCATCGATGGCCTGCAGCTCGTAGAGGACACGGATCCCGCGCGGATCGATACCCGGCGGTGCAATCAGCGTTCCAGTGAAGCGAAAGCCCGGCTCGAGCTCGACCGTGAGCTCGGGTGCCTCGCCGTCCTCGAGCGAGGCTTCCGTGAGCCTCGCAGCACCACGCCCGTATCCCCACCCGGTACGCCGGAGCTCGTAGCCGTCGGCCACGACGAAGAACCTATCGCGCCTTCGTTCACCGCCGCTTCGTTTGTCGAGCCGTCCGAACCGATCGATCGGGTGCGCGACCACGAACCGCGCACGACCGTCGGCGCCGGTCGTGAACACGGTTGCGGCGTCGCCCTGGTCTCGCGTCAGCACGCTGGCACCCGGGACGGGCTTCTTCGACGCCTTGTCGATCACGCGCACGGTGACTTCGAGAGGACGCGGCACGACGACTCGTTCGACGTGGATCGCAGGTGAGGAACGCTCGCCGACACGCGGCGGCCCCGAAGCGGTTTTCGGATGCACACTCCGTTCTCGCGTAGGCCGTGTCGAGTGACGGAACAGCAAGCGCCGCCCGATCCGGCCTTCGATCCACGCGGTGCCCCCAGCAAGCACAGGAAGCCGCACACGGCCCTTGGCGTCGGGTGCGAGCTCGTGCGAGTCGACGAACAGCTTGATGCCGCGTCCCTTCCACGCATCGAGTCCGGGGAACTCGAGCGTGGTCGGTGTCGGCTGAGCAAGAGCCTCGATCAGCTCGACGGCTCGGCCGGGAACGACCTCGGAGACCAGGTTCGTGACACGCGGACCAGCCTTGGTCGTCAATACGGCAAACGCCTCGTAGCTGCGGTCGGACAACAGCCGGGCGCGGAACCGCCCGCGCGGACCTGTCGTGACCTCGACGTGATCGACCGGTTCCAGGCCCGCGCGCGAGAGGTCCGTATCACCGGTCAGGGTGACGACGGCACCGACCCACGGCTTGCCGTCACGTCCCTGGACCTTACCGAGGATCTGCTGACGCACGGGGACAGGCGCGGGGCGCTGACTCGTGGCGGCGGTCACGAGCAAGGCTTGGCCGAGCACGAGTGAGACGATGGGTGGGGTGGCGAACATGGCACCCAAGTGAAGCACGGCGCGTGACAATCGACCAGCCCACCGTTCCCAGCGCCTCCTAGGATTCGGGCAGATTGCGAGAAACGCAGTCGCGTTCGGGGCGACTCCATCTCACCAGCCCCACAGCCACGGGGTTGCTACAATGGGAACACGATGGAAGCGAGACCGAAACCGAAGCTCACCTACGAAGACTTCGTGGACTTCCCCGACGACGGCCGCCGCCACGAGATCATCGACGGGGATCACTACGTGACGCCGTCTCCGAACCTCGAGCACCAGCGCTACTCGCGGCGGATCCAGTTCCAGCTCTACGAACAGATCGAGCTGCAAGGTCGCGGTGAAGTGTTCAACGCACCGTGCGACGTCGAGCTCTCCGCCCACGACATCGTCGTCCCGGACCTGATCGTCGTGCTCACCGACAACGCGGGTATCCTCGAAACGCAGAAGGTCCACGGCTCGCCCGACCTCGTCGTCGAGATCCTGTCGCGCTCGACCAAGCAACGCGATCGCGGGCTCAAGAAGCGGCTCTACGAGCGCACGGGAGTCCCCGAGTATTGGATCGTCGTTCCGAACCAGCGCGTCGTCGAACAGTACGCTCTCGCGGACGGGCGTTATCGACTCGTTGCGACACAAGCGGAAGCAATCGAGCTCCGGCAGCTCCCGGACGTGCGCGTGGACCTGACCCAGGTCTGGTAGCCCGCGGTTCCTGCGCGTCGCGTTCCCGCGGACAGGAACGGTCCGCCGGGTCACGGCGTGCACCAGCAGTGTAACTCGGGCGTCTGCAACCGTCCCTGTGACTCCTGCCCGGGTGGCCGCGCGATCCAAAGTCGCGCTACGCTATGCGGCGACCTCTCCCGGACCACGAGAACCATGAACTACCCGCGCCCAATCCCGATCGTCGTTGTCCTGTTGTCGTTGCTCCCGAGCGTCGCCGCGCAGCGACAGGCGAAGCCCGCGCCCGATGTCGCCGACGCTCGCTACGGACCCTATGAGCGCAACGTGCTCGACTTCTGGCGCGCCAAGTCCGACACGCCGACGCCGCTCGTCGTGTACATCCACGGCGGCGGGTTCCGCGGCGGCAACAAGCGCTCGATCTCGGCCACGCTCCTGCGCGGCTGCCTCGACAGCGGGATCTCCGTCGCCGCGATTCACTACCGGCTGTCGCAGCAGGCTCCGTTCCCGGCCCCGATGCTCGATTCGGCGCGCGCGATCCAGTTCCTGCGCTCGAAGGCCAAGGAGTGGAACATCGACCCCGAGCGCGTCGGCGCGACCGGCGGCTCGGCGGGTGCCGGCATCTCGCTGTGGCTCGGCTTCCACGACGACCTGCGCGATCCCGAGAGCGACGATCCCATCAAGCGGCGGTCGACGCGGCTGACGTGCATGGCCGTGTTCGGCGCGCAGAGCTCGTACGACCCGCGGTTCATCAAACGCGTGGTCGGCGGGCGCGCGCACGAGCACCCGGCGCTGTTGCCGTTCTTCGGGCTGAAGCCCGACGAGCTCGACACGCCGAAGGCCCACCGGATCTACGAGGAAGCCTCACCGATCAACTACGTCAGCCGCGACGATCCGCCGGTGTTCATGTTCTACAACGGGCCGAAGGGACCGTTGCCCGAGGACGCGCGCCCGGGCCAGGGCATCCACCACATCAACTTCGGGATCGCGCTCCAGAAGAAGCTCGAACCGCTCGGCATCGAGTGCATCGTGCGCCATCGCGACGATTACCGCGGCCGGCGAGGCGCCGATCCACAGAAGGACGCCGTCGAGTTCTTCAAGCAGCACTTTGCCCGTAACCGGGAGCCTTCGGTTCGCAAGCTTACCTACAAGCGGGTCGGCGACGTCGAGCTCGCGATGTTCGTGCACCTGCCGCCGGGCTGGAAGGCCGAAGACCGCCGGCCCGGCATCGTGTTCTTCTTCGGCGGCGGATGGATCAGCGGCAGCGTCAAGCAGTTCGAGGCGCAGGCGCAGTACCTCGCGGCGCGCGGAATGGTCGCCGCCCGCGCCGACTATCGCGTCAAGCGCCGCCAAGGCGTGACCCCGGTCGCGTGCGTCGAAGACGCCAAGAGCGCAATGCGGTTTTTCCGCGCCCAGGCAGCGAAGCTCGGCATCGACCCCAACCGCATCGTCGCGGCCGGCGGCTCGGCCGGCGGCCACATCGCCGCGTGCACGGCCCTGACACTGGGACTCGACGCCAAGGGCGAAGACCTCGCAGTCTCGTCGCGGCCCAACGCGATGGTCCTGTTCAACCCCGTGCTCCGAATCGCCGGCGTCCCCAGGCTCGAGGCGCGCCTCGGCGGCGACACCAAGCTCGCCGAGCTCCTGTCCCCCGTGCTCCACGTCGACTCGAAGACCCCGCCGGCGCTGCTCCTGTTCGGCACCAAGGAC
>Ga0055451_10000921_pt1 | contig 11901 bp, 9 predicted proteins | sample China_Galinas_PW_3_FD_57745 | JGI IMG/M metagenome (GOLD analysis project Ga0055451, IMG submission 57745) | Wetland microbial communities from San Francisco Bay, California, USA, that impact long-term carbon sequestration - China_Galinas_PWB_D2 | ecosystem: Environmental > Aquatic > Marine >... | reverse complement strand
GATGCTGCTCTCCTATAAAAAACCGGTGACAGCCTCATCTGTAAAGAAGGATGAGAAGATGAACAGATATGATGAAAGCGGGGGTGGATGGATGCTGCCTTACGAAAACATCGATTTCGATCCATCCCATGTAGCGGATGAAAACATACGCACATTCTGGGTCGCACAAACCAATGGTGCAAATGAGTGGCTGGAGATCGATCTTCAGCACAATGCTGAAATCTTTGCCGCTCAGATCAATTACCAGGATTTTAATTCCAATGTTTTTGGAAAACCTGATACACTCTATCATCAATTCATCATAGAGTACTCGGCGGACCGGACAGATTGGAAGGTGGCAGCAGACTATTCAAAAAACAGGCGGGACCAGCCCAATGCCTATGTGGAATTTGAATCTCCGGTGGAGGCCCGGTATATCCGGTTCAGAAACATACATGTGCCGGTCCCCAACCTGGCCATCTCCGGATTCAGACTTTTTGGCAAAGGGAGCGGATCCCCTCCTGCACCTCCAACCCGGTTTAAGGTGGAACGGGATAAAGACGAGAGAACCGCCAGACTCACATGGTCACCTGCTGAGAATGCCATGGGATATACCATCTACTGGGGAATCAGTGCGGATAAACTGAACAACTCGGCCATGGTCTATGATACCACATCATACGATCTGAGGGCATTGAACACAACACAACACTATTTTTTTTCCATAGAAGCCTTTAACGAAAACGGCATCTCTTCAAAAGTGATACCTTTAGAGATTAAATAATGAAAACAGTATACAATTTCTTATCAGCACTGGCCATTTTTCTGACGATCGATGCCTGTTCAACCCGCAACAACGGGACCGTGCTTGGGATCAATGACAGGATCCACCATGACGATTTTGAATATGTCGTGACTGATTTTTCTGTTTCGAAGAAGATTTCCGGCGATCATGATTCTATAAATGCGCACGGGAATTTTTATATCGTCTCATTCAGGGTTGAGAATCATGCACTCGGGACCAATCACAGATGGGACAATTCTATCGCTTATGTGATTGACGATGAAAAGAATATATTTGAGAATAACGTTGAAGCACAGCAACTGGTCAATTCTGTTACACCTTTCGGGTGGAAAGAAGAGTATGTAACCCGCTCTCAATCAACCGATACGGTTATCCTGGTTTTTGATCTGCCCGAATCAGCCGGTCACCCCTGTTTAATGGTACGGGGGGAGACAATGATGGGCGATCTCCTGAACGGGGACAAGTTCCGTAAAGCAAAAATCCAACTCTATTAATGGTTCAAATGAAAAATAGACCTGGAGCATTCAGGGTGCGAGTCCCTGTGATATTGTTTGTGGCTCTATTGTTGATCTCTTTTACCGGATCGTGCCAGGAACAGCCGAAACAGCGGATCCTGATCATTACCGGCGGGCACGAATTCGAAAGAGAAGCCTTTTTCAATATATTCGGGGATATGACGGATATTGTATATAAGGAGGTCCTGCAGCCTGACGTCAATCAAATATATGATACTGAACTTATGGACCGGTTTGATATCCTGCTTTTCTACGATATGGTCCAGGAAATCAATGATCATCAGAAAGAGGCCTTCATCAACCTATTGAACGAGGGAAAGGGTATCGTATTCTTACACCATTCACTGGTATCCTACCAGGCATGGGATGAATTTGAGAAGATCATTGGAGGGCGATATGTTCTATCCGGCCCTGAACAGGACAGTTCAACCTACAGGCATGATGTGGATATACCGGTGGAGGTCATTGATCATCATCATCCCATTACAAAAGGAGTAGACGATTTTGTCATTCATGACGAAGTCTATGGGAATTTTCAAGTCCTTCCTACGGTTCATCCATTGCTCGGGACAGGACACCCTGAAAGTGGAGATATCATAGGCTGGACAAACCTTTACGGGAAATCAAGAATTGTATACATACAGTTGGGACACGATCATTTTGCATATGAGAATCCGGACTTTCGCCGCATCATCAAACAATCCGTCCAATGGGTTCAAAATCAATAAATATGAATTATAAATTCTCATTCATTCCAGCTATACTGCTGTTGCTTGCATCCTGTAATCCGGGTACACAGCCAAACGACATCGAAAAATGGAAACAGGAGATCGTGGAAACGGAAAAAGAGTTTTCCGACATGGCAGGAAAAGTCGGAATACCTGCGGCATTTATACTCTATGCAGATGATGATGCTGTTATTCTGAGGGGTGATCAGCTGGTGGTTGGCAAAAGTGAACTCATTGCATTCTATGAAAGTCTGGATGAAGAAGATAACAGTGCAAACCTATCATGGGAACCCGATTTTGTTGATGTATCATTTTCTGGTGACCTGGGTTATACTTATGGCAAGTATACATACTCCTATATTGATTCGACCGGTTCAAACATAGAGAGTACAGGTATTTTTCACACAGTCTGGAAAAGACAACCTGATGGCAAATGGCGATTTGTCTGGGACTAACTGACCCGGTTGAACTTAAAAAGAAACATACATAAAAATAATTCCACTATGAAAAGAAGACTTGTTTCCCTCTCCCTGTTCTTACTGATCATTGGCCTCGCGGTAAATGGTCAGTCCACCGTGACAATTACCGAAGCCGATTACCAGCACGCAAATGCGATGCTCAGTGGGAATGTCAGCAGATACATTGATAACTCCATACGACCCAGGTGGTTACCGGACGGAAGGTTATGGTACAGTGCCTCTGCCGGTGACAGGGAGGTGTATAAATTGTTTAACCCGGACAATGGAAAAACCATAAAGGCAGCGTCCAGGAGTGAACTGTTTGAAAAAGGCTCGGTTAAGTCTGAAGCAAGAAGAGGATCCCGCTATGATGTGACCTCGCCGGATGGCAAATATGTTGCCTTTATCCGGGACTGGAACCTGTGGCTCAGGGAGGTTGAAACTGGTACGGAACAGGCACTGACCACAGATGGTGTGGAAAATTTTGGCTATGCCACCGACAATGCCGGATGGAAGCAGAGCGACAGGCCCATCCTGAGCTGGTCACCCGATTCAAAGAAGATCGCCACGTTTCAACAGGATCAAAGGCATGTGAGCAATATGTACCTGGTGAGGACACAGGTAGGCGCGCCGGAACTTAAAGAGTGGAAATACCCCCTGCCCGGGGACGAGGATATCATACGTATTTACAGGGTGATCATCAATATAGGTGAAAATCCGGGAATGGTCCGATTGAAACTGGCAGCCGATGCGCGCAGGGGAACCCTGTGCGATGACATCTCCTGTGAAGGTGGATTTGATGATGTTTCCTGGAGCGATGACAGCAAGCAACTGGTATTTGTCTCCACGAGCCGTGACCACAAACAGGAGAATGTGAGAATCGCCAATTGTGAAACCGGTGAGGTGAGTGAGATCTTTGAAGAAACAGTAGACACTCAATATGAGTCGGGACAGGGAACCATCAACTGGAAATACCTCTCCGTGACCAATGAAATTATCTGGTATTCGGAAAGAAGTGACTGGGGTCACCTCTATCTGTATGATGCCAATACTGGCAAACTAAAACATCAGATCACTTCCGGCGACTACGTGGTCCTGCAGGTTTTGAAAGTGGACAGGGAAAACCGGGTCATCTATTTTATCGGCAGTGGGAAGGAGCCCGGCGTTAATCCCTATTTCAAATACTTCTACCGGGTTGATTTCAGCGGGGAACATCTTTCGCTGCTGACTCCCGGTGAAGGTGACCACTCGGTGCAGCTCTCTCCGGACGGGGACTATTTCATTGATTCCTATTCACAACCGGATGTTGCCCCGGTTTATGAAGTAAGGGATACCGGCGGTAAGCTGATCGCACTCCTCGAAAAGGCCGATCTTTCACGGCTGAAGGCAACCGGATGGAAGCCGCCCGTGCCTTATACTGTCAGATCGGCAAATAATCAATGGGATCTGTATGGCCTGTTGTATACTCCCGTCAATCTGAAGAGCGGCGCAAAATACCCCGTGATCGTCAGGATCTATCCGGGACCCCAGGGTGGCAGCGTGGGATCCTGGAGCTTCCGGGCCGCCCGTGGGGATAACCAGGCATTGACGGAGCTGGGCTTTGTGGTGGTTGAACTGGAGGGAAGCTGTAATCCCAACAGGTCCAAATCGTTTCATGATGCCTGTTACGGCAATATGGGAGAGAATACATTGTCTGACCAGGTTGCCGGACTGAAGCAACTGGCCGAAAAATACCCCTTCCTGGATCTTGATAATGTAGGGATATGGGGACATTCAGGTGGAGGATTTGCCACAGCAGCGGCCATGTTCAAATATCCTGATTTCTTCAAAGTCGGGATTGCCGAGTCTGGAAATCACGATAACAGGAATTATGAAGATGACTGGGGTGAAAGGTACATTGGGCTGGAGGTCATGGACAGTGACGGTGTTTCCAACTACGAATCGCAGGCCAACCAGACCTACGCAAAAAACCTGAAAGGGAAGCTATTGCTCATCCATGGAGGAATGGATGACAATGTTCCTCCCTATAACTCCTACCTGGTGGCCGATGCGCTGATTAAGGCGAACAAGGACTTTGATTTCCTTCTGCTGCCCAATGCCCGGCATGGTTATGGAAGTGACAGCTATTATATTATGCGAAGGCGCTGGGATTATTTTGTGAAAAACCTGCTGCATGCTACACAGCCAAAAGAGTACCAGATAAAATTAGAGACCGACTCCAGGATGCAATAGATCAGATAATGTAAAAGATACCCCATCGGAAATCCGTGTTCGACAAAATGCGTGGTGCTGATAAAACGTACGTTTATTATACTTAGAATCTGTAACCCAGTAGTATAGAGACCATCTGGGTTTTCGACTGGAGACCTAATAGAGGAGACATGCCATTCCCCAGCTGGTACCTTCCCTCTAACAAAATATGATGAAAACGGAAACCCATTCCAAAAATGATGGATTGCTGATGCTTTCTTATTTCATCCAGTGCAATATCTTCCCTGGAGTTTTCCACACCATTACTTATAGTCTTATAAATCTGGGTATTAGTCACCGTCAACGAGAGGTCATTGGAGACACCTGCACTGAAAAAAACAGTAAGATCTCCCAAGGCAGGGCTATAACGCATCAAATTTGATAATTTCAGATAGGTGGCTCCTATCTCTGTGTAGTAGCCTGAATAATAGGTGGGTTGATCGAACCTTACAAACTCTCCCGAATGCAGGTATGAGCTGTACTGCAGTTCATTGTAAAACGACCATCTTCTCATATTCCTTGGAAATACGATCTCCAGGAAAAGAGCAGCTGCAAAATTGTAGGATGGTTCAAATATGGTTTCATCAATAAAAGTGTCACTTCCCCCCTCAAAAAGTAGGGTACTCCTTGAAGCACCTGTAAGCAATCCAAGTTTATATTGTGTTTTCTCGGCCTCCTTTTTAAAAGTAATCTCAGATGTTGTATTTTGATAATAATAATCAAAAAGCTTCTCCAGACTCCATTTATCATAGCCGGTTTTGACAATTCTACTGTCAATCTGGTAGCAATCTTTCAGGTAATAGGTCAACTGGCCCAGGTACTGTTTATTTTCATTGATAATGTCCTTGTCCCCTTTTTCTACCTTGAGATACCTTTTATATTTGAGAAGTTCTGGAGCTTCGGAAGGCCCTATATAAAAATTCTCTTTCCCACCCGTTGCATTCAGGTAAAAGAGGTTCTTTTCTCCCTCAAATAAAATTTGCAGGAATACAGTTCTGGCTGCCAGATTAATAGCAGCACTATACTCCAGCCGGTCAGTGCCCCTGGGACTTGTTTCCACCTCCACGTTTGCAGCCAGGTAATATTCGTCCTCCACGGCGAATCTGAGTATATCGTAGGGGGAATAAGAAATGATGCTCTGGTTCGTACCTGCCTTACACTTTATGGTTTCGGGATTTAATGACCAGTTCTGATAATCGATGAATCCATGAACGGTATCATGACAGACATCGATAATATAACCTGGCTGAAAGTTTTCCTGAGAATTTGCATTGATAACCAGAAGGCTTAAAAGCAATGCAAATGCAAATCTCCTTAAACCAAGGGAGTTAAACATAGATCTATAATTGTAGGGGTTATTGCTTAACAATATAGTGAAAAAATCCTTCCAGCTCTATAGATAACCTTTATCTATGCATAATCGCGGGCCAAATTGTGATGTTGGCTATTCACCGGAAATCTTCACAATGCGCTCCTTGTAGGTTTCTGAATTAATGGTCAGTTCAAGCAGGTAGGGCCCGTCGGCAAGGCTGGAGAGGTTGAGAGTAAGTGGATTGGCGGCATTGGTTATCTTAAAAATCTCACGTCCTGAAAGGCTGGTGATCCGTACTGCATCGATCAATAATTTATTATTGAACTGGATTTTTAGTTCACTGCTGACAGGGTTGGGGCCAAACCGGTAAGGCATGCCCTCCGGTAATTTTTGAATCACAGTGGCTGTTGCAAGAAGATGGTTACCCGGGTCGAATACAACGCGTTCCACCATCCCTTCCGCAGGAAGAGTGAACTCATCCAGGTTACTCTCCTGCATCAGCCTCACAGTCCGGGTAGTTCCGTCTAAAAAAATGATCTCAAGTTCGAAAGGGACCTGGAACAATGGAGTCCTGCCCGGCGCGGTTCCTGTCTGTTCACTTCGGATCTCCAGGCTGTCTCCCAGCTGTTCCCAGAAAAGCTGAAAAACAGGGTACCCCTCTCCATAATACCATTGCTGGAAAAAACAGGAAAAATCTATCTGGCTCTCCTCCTCCAGTATGACCCTGAAATCCTCCCCTGTAGCCACTCCGTCCTGATAACGTGAGAGATAAGTTCTCAGCGCCTGGAAAAACAGGTCGTCATCGTCCAGGATAAAACGGATCATATGAAGCAGTATGGCTCCTTTTTTATAGCTGAGCCCATAACTGAACAGGCGGTATTCATTCTCCACCTGGTCCTCCGGTACAAAGACCGATCCGCTCTTCTCCCCCAGGGCTATGGAAATGGCTTTCTCCATCCAGTCATCTGCAGCTTCCTGCCCCAGAAGGTGTTCAGAAGCGATATACTCCATATAAGATGCAAAGCCCTCGTTGACCCAGATATCCTGCCAGTTGCCACATGTGATATGGTCCCCGAACCACTGATGGGCCAGTTCATGAGCCACCAGTGTGAAGCTGAAATCCTGGATCGAGGTCATGGTCTGATGCTCCATTCCTCCTCCCAGTGGTACCATTGAATGCCCGTACTTCTCCAAAGCAAAAGGATAGTCTTCGAGCAATTGTGAATAGAGGGTGATCAGTGGTCCGGTCTTATCAATCCCCTCCTTCCAGTCAGCACGCACCTGTTCCGAATCATAGATGAAATTCTGTACCAGGACTGAATCATTTTCATTTGAGAGCGATGCATAATAGGAGTAATCCATATAATCGGCCACTGCGAAAGAGATCAGGTAATAGGCTATGGGATAATGGGTTTTCCATGTCAGGATATGATCGCTGCCTGAATCCTCCACGTTCACAAGCTGGCCATTGGATCCGGCCAGAAGTTCTTTATCACACACCAGGTTAAAGGTTACGGAATCTATCTTATCTTCCAGGACCTGCTTCACGGGGAACCAGTCCCGCGCATTGAGTGGTTCGGAGAGGGTATAGGTGACATCAAACCCGTAATCGTTTCCCTTTTTAGTATTGATTCCCGCAAAAAAACCACGGTCCCGCCCGGCATTGCCTTCATAGGATATCTTCACCCGGATCATTTCACCCTGCAGGAGGGTTCGTTCCAGTCCAATATAAAGAGCCTGATCACGATGTACATATGAAAGCTCATTCTCAGGCGGATAGCTGAGACTGCCTGGCTCATAGGTAAACATGACCGAGGTGACATCCAGGCCATCCTGTAGCTCCAGCATCAGGGTATCCATCCCGCGCACCGACTCCACCACTACCTCTGCTGATCCGCTGATATAGGTGTTCACGTTGGAAACATCAAGTGTCAGAATGTAGTATTTCACATCATATGCTGAGAGCCACTCCTCGTAAAGGGGATTCACATATCCGGCTTCCTGGGAAAGGGGGGCCGGACAGGAATGGTAAACCTGCGACTCGGCCCGGGTAAAGATGGCCAGGACAAGTATGGTGGAGAGGATCCTGGTCATCTATCTGTTGAATCGGTAAACAGTCACTGCCGAATACTCTTCACCGGGCCTCAACAGTGTGGAAGGGAACTGTGGCTGGTTGGGACTATCCGCGAAAAACTGGGTCTCCAGGCATAACGCACAGTGTTTTTCATATACTTTGCCGCCTTTACCCCTGATGCCATGCACATGGTTGGAAGTATAGAGCTGTATGCCAGGAAGTGTAGTCAACACCTCCATGGTTCTTCCCGATGCCGGATCATAAACCGCCGCCACGCGTGTGAGCTCCCTGGTACCCATATTCAATACATAGTTGATATCGTAACCCGGTTCCACTTTTTCGATACGTTCACCTATTCCGGTGGGAAACCTGAAATCATAAGGAGTAGACTCCACGGGGAGGATCCTGCCTGTTGGAATACTCTCTCCATCAAGTTCTGTAAAACTCTTTGCATCAATCATCAATTCATGATTGTAAATGGCGCCATTACAATTGTTCAGGTTGAAGTAACTGTGATTGGTGAGATTCACATGGGTCGGCTTATCTGTTTTGGCCCTGCACCTGATCCCCAGTTCATTCTTGTTATTTAGAGAATACTCCACCTCCACCATCAACTTTCCCGGGAAGCCCTCCTCCCCGTCGGCACTCTCATAACCAAGGATCAGGGAGACCTGGTCGGGTGTCTTGTGACTGTAAGCATTCCAGAGCTGCCTGTCAAATCCCTTTAATCCGCCATGCAGACTGTTGGCCCCTTCATTGGCCGTAAGATTATAGATCCGTCCATCCAGTTCAAACCGCGATTTGCCAATGCGGTTGCATACCCGGCCTGCCATGGCACCAAAATAGGGATGGTCACCCAGGTACTCATCCAGTGTATCAAATCCCAGCACCACATCACCCGGTTCATTCCGGTTGTCGGGTACCCTGATGGCCGTTATAATTCCACCATAAGTGATGATATCCACCTCCATACCATGGTCATTGTTCAACGTATACTTCGCCACCTCTTTTCCTTCCGGTGTTGTTCCAAACAGATTCTTCTCAGTATTCATTGTGATTGATCTTGTGTGGGAATAAAGATAGAAATATTCCGGCATTAACTTTTATTCCGGGTCTATACTGTGGTTGTTAAATGAATGGTGAATAACTGTTCATTTTTTTTACATCTATCTTTCGTTAAGCAGTAAAAAGTTATTAATTTAATAGAACAAAAACAGGAGGAATAGGATTTTCAGGTTATGTTGGTGCGCGTTACTATTTCAAAGATCAATTTGCAGCCTTTGCCCAGTTTGGGTACGGCATCGTATATTTGACGCTTGGGGTTAGCATTAGACTCTAAAACTACTACCGATCCCTAAGTTCTCGATGAGGCTGTCTCGCAAATGAGACAGCCTCTTTTTTGTACCCGTTACATATAAAATCGTTACGTTTTGTCTATTTTCACCGGGAAGTATATGGTGGAACAATGATGCATGAACTGATCATCGCACTGATGCTGGGACTGATCGGTGGAGTCATTCCCGGTCCGGTCATTACAGCTGTATTCACAGAGATCCTGCAATCGGGTTTTTCAAAAAGCCTGAGGATCATACTGATTGCCCTGGTCACAGAAACACTGGTGGCCATCATCAGCTTGCTGGTCCTGGAATCCCTTGATTTCAATGAAGCTTTTTTCAGGGGCCTATCGTTTGCAGGAGCTGTCATCCTGATCTGGATCGCGACCTCTATCTGGAAAGTACGCACACTTGATAGTGGTGAAAGGGTGCAGTTTGGTCTCTGGAAGATTGTAGTCATGATCCTCTCCAACGGGATACTCTGGACCTACTGGATCACAATATGTATCCCCAAGGCGATCCTTCTGGGTGAACGGCTTCAGCTGGGCCAATACCTCTTTATGGGACTGGTACAGCTGGGATGGCTGATCTCCACCATGATGGCAGCGTTCCTTTTTTCCCGCTTCCGCAAACTCCTTTCAAGACCTAGGGTAATTCCCATACTTTTTAAGTTATTTGCCCTTGCTTTTGCTTACTTTGCCATAGATATGATCATTAAATCCATACGGTACTTTACTCAGTAGTTGCCCGAACATTATGTTAAACCCGAAAGATTTTAAAAAAGAGGCTGGCCCAGTCATCGAATGGATCGACCAGTACATGAACAATATCAGATCCTTCCCGGTGAAGTCAGAGGTTGCACCCGGCGACATTTACCGGGCCATTCCGGAAAAGCCCCCTCAATTCACCGAATCCATGGAGCAGATCATGTCGGACCTGGACAGGATCATACTGCCGGGAATAACCCACTGGCAGCATCCCGGGTTCCACGCCTATTTCCCGGCCAACTCATCGGTGGAATCTGTACTGGCTGAATCGTTGACCGCCTCCATGGCAGCCCAGTGCATGATCTGGGAGACATCCCCTGCTGCTGCCGAACTGGAGCAACGCATGATGGAATGGTTGCGTGATGCCATGGGCATCCCCGGCCAGTTTGAAGGGGTCATCCAGGACACTGCCTCTTCTGCATCACTGGTATCATTAATTACAGCCCGGGAGGTAGCCTCGGGATTTCGTTCCAATGAGGATGGAGTACCCCCAAACCTTCGGGTCTACTGCTCCACAGAAACACACTCATCCATCGAAAAAGCCGTAGCGGTATGTGGGATCGGGACCAGGAATCTGGTTAAGATCGGGGTGGACGACCTGATGAGAATGGATCCTGCAGAACTGGAGGCCAATATCAAGAGGGACCTGGATTCGGGTATGAAACCTTGTGCAGTGGTGGCAACCCTCGGAACCACCGGAACCGTATCCGTGGATCCCCTGGAGGATATTGCGGTGATCTGCAAAAAATATGGGATATGGTTACATATTGATGCAGCCTTTGCCGGAACTGCCCTGCTGCTTCCCGAGTACAGGTGGATGATCAAAGGCATTGAACAGGCCGATAGTTTTGTCTTCAATCCGCATAAATGGATGTTCACCAACTTCGATTGTTCGGTCTACCTGGTCAAAGATGCCGGACTGCTGATCAAGACTTTTGAGATCCTGCCGGAGTATCTGAAGACCAAAACAAGGGGAAAGGTAAATGACTACAGGGACTGGGGTGTTCAACTGGGCAGAAGGTTCAGGGCGCTTAAATTATGGTTTGTTATCAGGAGCTACGGGATGGAGGGAATCCGTGAAAAACTCAGGACCCATATTGAGATGAACAAACACTTTTCAATGGCCCTGGCGAAGATGGATCATATGCATCTTCCACTGGAACCTTTCCTGAACTTCACATGTTTTCGCATACAGCCCGACGGGATGAAGAATCCAGAAGAGCTCAACCGGCTTAATGAAACTTTACTTGAGGAGATCAACAGAGGGGGTGAGCTGTTCCTGACCCATACCAGGATCAATGGGCTCTATACACTGAGGATGTTGACCGGGCAAACCTATGTTGAAGAGAAGGATGTGGAGGTGGCACTGAAGCGCATTGCTGCAGCCGCGGCCCGGATCCTGCACAAGTGAACAAAATTTGCCAGTAAATGAGTTCCGGAATACCACAACATCGTATCATCCTTGTCACCGGCAATGTACAGGGGGGTAAAACCACATTCCTGTCAGAGCTCGTCCCGTTGCTGAGAAAAAGGGGGCTGAAGGTTGCTGGATTCCTCTGTCCGGGAAGCTTTGATTCAGAAGGAAGATCCGGATTCACATTGAAAAATATCGGTACGGGAGAGGAGGTTTTGATGGCTTCAATTAGGATAACTCCCGGTTGGATTAAATACAGGAGATT
>Ga0055451_10000920_pt1 | contig 11904 bp, 9 predicted proteins | sample China_Galinas_PW_3_FD_57745 | JGI IMG/M metagenome (GOLD analysis project Ga0055451, IMG submission 57745) | Wetland microbial communities from San Francisco Bay, California, USA, that impact long-term carbon sequestration - China_Galinas_PWB_D2 | ecosystem: Environmental > Aquatic > Marine >... | reverse complement strand
CCACGCCGCAGATGGGGCCCCCGAGGCCGGAGCAGGGCTTAACGCCATTGCCCTGCCCGTCCGGCCCGTGCCCGTGCCCGTGCCCGTGCCCCTGCCCGTCCGGCCCGTGCCCGATCGGGACGGTCACGTTCACCGATAGTAGAGATCCGCCTCCCCGACGAAACGCCCTTCGACATACCGGTACACCAACCGCGGCACCCGAACCCGCGGAAACAGCCCCCGACTCTGCGCCGGCTTGCCGGTGACCGGTCCGGCGGCCTTGGCATAGTTGCGGAACAGCAACTGTACCCGCTGCGGCGGAGCGCTCGGCCGCCACTCGTCGTACTCGACCCGCCGCGGCAGCCCATTCTCGCCATCGATCGCGAGATGCACCATGCGGTCACCAGGCAGCGGAACCTCGAGCACGAGCAGCTCGCGGTCCCCCGACCTGACTTTGCCGACGAGCCGTGCCGCCGGCCGTTCTGCCAGCGCGAGCCGGCGCAGCAGGACGATCGGATGGATCCGCGCCTCGACGTGAAACAACGCCGCTTCGTCACCGCGAAGCTCGCGCTTGCTCGCGCCGACGACCTCGGTGACCTTGTCACCGTTAGCCCGCGTCTTGATGCTCGTTCCGAGGATGCGGCGATCGCGGACCACGTCGCCGCCGGCCATCGCAATCGTCCAGGCGTCGACGAACGGCATCGCCGCCTCATAGCGGTTGAACGCGTCGTAGCGGAGCAGCTGCAGCTCGCGGAGCGCGTCCTTTCCACCGACCGCTTGATACGCGCGCGCGAGTACCTGATCGCGCAGCCGCGCGCGCTCGGCGTCCGGCAGGTCGAGTCGTTCGGGACGTTCGGGCTTCGTTTCGGAGCGATGCTCGTCCGTGATCAGGCGCGCGCCGTCGGGGATCACGTTGCCGGGTGCGCGGATCAGGAACGCCGGACGCATGCGCTCGCGCACGACGTCGGGTAGCTCCAGCCGGTCGACTTCGCGGATCGAGCTGACGATGGTCTTGTCGAGGTCGTAGTCACGACCGGCGACGAACCCGTCGACAAACGTGCGAATGCGCCGGCCCGGCGCCGCCATGCGGCGATCCCAGGCGAGCATCGCGCGCCGCCGGGCAATGTCGACGTCCGCGTCGCTCGGAGCCGTGGTCGCTGCTTCACGAAACGCCTCGCGCACGGCATCCATCGCGTCTTTGGCCCGCGCGGGCGCGACCTTGACGATCAGCGCACGCGCCGTCAATCGTCCGATCTCGATGTCCTCGACGCGCCCGAATCCGTCGGGCAGCTCGGCGGCCTCGAACCGCCGTTCGAGAATCCCCGCGAAGCCGTCCATGCACACGACCTGCCATGCGACCTCGTCTTGTCCGCGCCCGGACAGCTCGGGTGCCGGTGAGTGGACGAGCGCAATCAGCTCGGCCAGCTCGGCGCGATCGTCCTTGGCGTACGAAACGGCCGGGATCGTACCTCCGGCTTTCGGCTCGGGGATGTTGCCGCCCTTCTTCCAGCGGCCCATCGTCTTTGCCACGTCGGCGAGCAGCTGCTTGTCTTCGGCCGGGCTGGAGAACGCGAGCAGTGCGATCTGCGGCCGGTAGTAGCTCGTCTGGAACAGCAGCACATCACGCGCGGTCAGCGGCTCGGTCTCGTGGATGACCCGTGAAGGAGAAGGTCGCTCGGATCCGACCGCGGTTCGGATCTGCCACTCGCGCAAGCGTTGTTCGGCGGTCTCCTTGCGAAGCTGCTGCACGCGGGAGATCTCGCGCTCGACGATCGCGGGCGTCGCGGCAGGTCGCGTTACGAGCGACAGCGTGGTCGCCACGAGCTCGTCGAGAGCCGCTGGCGGACAGCTGCCCACGAACCGCACGATCCGGTCCGAGACCTCGACGTGCAGTTCGGCGCCGAGGTCGTCGAGCACCTCGTCGAACGGGACCTCCGCTTCACTGTCGGCCGCCCGCAGCGCGTATGCCGTGAGCTCGGCCAGCCCGGCCTTGCCCTGCGGATCGCGCATCGCCCCGGCTTCGATGGCGAGCTCGAGGTGGGCCAGCTCGCCCTGCTCCGCCGGGATGCGGGCGACGAACAACCCGTTGTCGAGCGCCTTGCCTTCGGCGGCACGAGTCACGCGCGCCCCCTCGAGCATCCGCGGGCGTCGCGTCGTCGTGTCGTGCTTGGTCGGAGCAGACTTGGGCGCGATGGGCTTCGGGTCGTCGTTGTTCTCCGGCGGGTTTCCGGCGAGCGGCGGCGACGAACCGCAGGCCATCGCCGCGACCGTCGCGAGCAACACGAAGAACGCTCCGGCCTTCACCGTCCGCCGTCCTTCTGGCTCGGCCCGCCCTGATCGGGAAGGCTGCGCACGAGGGTCAACCGGCGGTCGACGAACAGCTTGGCGACGAGATCCGATACGCTGTCGATCGTCGGCGGACCTTCGGTGAGCACACCCGTGCCGTGCAGGCCGACGCGGCGCGCGAGCCGGATAGCGAGCCGTTCCGGATCCTCTGCGAGTCGGCGCTCATCCGCACGCCACTTGCGGATGGCACGCTCGATCGCGCCCCGGTCCGGGTCCCTGAGATCGCGAGTCAGCGCCAGTGTGTCGGTCAGGAGCTTCTCATAGGTATCCGGGCGGCCGATCACCTCGATCGTGAACAGGCTCGGGTCGCCCAGCCCGGGAAACCGCGAGTGCACTCCGACGTGCGTCGCGAGCCCGGTCTCGCGCACGAGCTTGCCCGTGAACAGCGACTGATCGCTGCCGGCGACCATCTCGCCGACGACTCCGAGAACGCCGTCGGGCGTGTCGGGCGGGATCCGATACGCGAGCACGAAGCGCGGTGCGCCGTCGGCGTCGAGGAACGTCGTGTTGCGCCCGGCCTGCTCGGGCTCGGGCGCCGGGTCGCGCACGATCGGCAGCCCTTCCTGGGCCGGCTCGACGAAGACGCGCTTGAGGCCGTCGACGGTGCGCGCGAGCGGGAAGTTGCCGACGAGCACGGTCACGGTCCGTTCGGGTTGCTGGTGGCTGAGATAGAACGTGCGGGCTTCGGCCCATGACAGCGCCGGCCGATCGTAGGCCGGGGGCAGCAGGGCGATCCGTCGGGGATGGACCACGATCGCGCGCGCACACGCCCGGCGCAGGTAGCTCGACGCATCCTGATCGCTCGTGCGGGCACGCTCGCGCAGGGCCGCGCGGGTCCGGGCGAACAGCTCGTGGAAGTCGCGCAACACGGCCGACCGGCGCCGATCCTGCATGTAGACCGCGAAGTCGAGCAAGCGTCCGGCCGGCACCTGGGCCACGAGCACGCTGCCGTCGACGTCGGTTTCGATCCGGGGCCCGTGGACCGGAAGAGTTGCGAGCATGCGCCGGAACGCGAACGGGTCGGCCAGGGCTCTCGCCGCCTTCTCGGCGTCATCGACCGCGCGGGTCAGCTCCGTCAGGAGCTCCGCGCCGGCCTCGCGAGCCTTGGCCCGGCGCAGGCGTTCGCGAGCCCGGTCGAGCTCGATCAGGGCCGTTCGCTCGGCGTCCGCGTTCTTCGAACCGTACTTGAACGTCCCGTTGAGCGAAGCCAGGAGGCAGGCCTCCGACAAGCCGGCGAGGCCGACCGGGTCATGCTGGCGGCCCATCTCGACGAAGCTGGCCCAAGTGACCAGCGGCCGACCCGGCCGCTGGATCAGGACAACGGTCGAGCCGTCCGGCATCCGATGGACCTCGGGCGCGTCCGTGACCCCACCGTCATGGGCCCGTCCCGGCGCTGGCGTCAGTGCCAGGGCCATGGCGAGCAAGCCCACTGTGCCCCGGCCGAAGCCGGGACCTGGCTGTTTGTGCGTCGTCGACATGCGCTGGTTTCGGATCGACACCCGGCGGCCCGGGCCTGGGGCGAAATCGCGGTTTTCCCCTCGTGCTTCTGGATGACCTCGAAACCGATTGTAGCCTTTGCAGACTCGCGTCCTCACAAGAGTCTCGCCGTTGTTCCAAGGAGTCACAGTCTGTGCCGGAGTCGCCCTCGGTCGGGTCCGGATCGGTGGCAACGAGCTCGATCGTCCGACCGAAGCTCGGATTCCGGTCTCGCAGACCGAAGCCGAGGTCCAACGGTTCCACGACGCGGTGCGCAGGAGCTTCGAGCAGGTCCGTGAGCTCAGTCAGAGCCTCAAGGGCGATCTCGGCCACGAGGAGTCGCGGATTCTCGACGTGCACCTCGCGTATCTCGAGGACTCGACGTTCCTGAACGACGTCGAGGCGCGGATTCGCCAGGACCAGCTCCCGCTCGAGGCCGCCCTGTCACGAGTCGTGCGCGACTTCGATCGCATCTTCGAGCTCGTCGAAAACGAGAAGCTCAAGGAGAAGGCGCTGGATCTGCGCGACGTCGCGCTGCGGGTCGTGCGCAATGTCGAAGCCCAGGACCAGCAGCACGACCTTAGAGAACACCAGGAGCCGTACGTGCTCGCGACGCACAAGCTCTCGATCGCCGACATGTTCACGATCGACAACGAGCAGGTGCTCGGCGTCATCGCCGAGGAGGGCGGGCTCAACTCGCATGCCGGCATCCTGGCGCGGTCGATGGGGATCCCGACCCTGACCGGCGTCAGCGATCTGCGCGAGCGGCTGCGGGAGGGCGATTTCGTGATCCTTGACTCGTCGACCGGCGTCGTGCACGTCAACCCCGACGACAAGCTCGTGCGCAAGTACGAGATCGCGGCCGGCGAATCGCGCGCCCACGTCGAGTCGGGCGAGCTCGGTACCGTCGCTCTGACGGACGGGACGGAGCTGACCGTCTACGGCTCGTGCGGCAGTTTCGGCGACGTCAGCCACGCGATGGCGATGGGGCTCGAAGGCGTCGGTCTCTACCGGACCGAGCTGTTGTTCCTCGTCGCACGCGCGATCCCCGACGAGGAGACCCTGCTCAACCACTATCGCGAGGTCATCAAGCGCGCCGGTGGCAAGCGCGTGTGCTTCCGGCTGTTCGACGACGAAGGGGATCTTCACCTGCCGGGCTTGCGCACGGGTACCGAGCCGAATCCGGCGCTCGGGCTCAAGGGGGTTCGCCTGCTGCTCGCCGAGCAGACGATCCTCCGCCAGCAGCTGCGCGTGCTGATGCGGCTCGCGCCCGACAGCGTCGTCGACATCGTCGTGCCGTTCGTCACCTCGCTGTCCGACCTGCAGCGCGTCCGCGAGCTGATTCGCGAGGAGCGGGCGGCACTGCTCAAGGACGAGATCGCGTGCTCCGAGGTCGTGCGGCTCGGTGTTCTCGTCGAGGTTCCTGCGACCGCGTTCCACCTCGCGCACGTCGCTGACGAGGCCGACTTCCTGATCGTCGCGCTCGACGACTTGCAGCAATACCTGCTCGCCGCCGACCGCGACAACCTGGATGTCGCCAACTACTACAGGGCGTTTCACCCGGCGCTGTTCAAGCTGCTCGAGCAGATCGTCGAGGACGCGCGCTCTCTCGGCAAGGCGGGGGAGCTGTATCTGTTCGGCGAGAGCGCGGCCGATCCGCTGCGCCTGCCGTTCTATGTCGGCGTCGGGATTCGCAAGTTCTCGGTTTCACCCGGCCGGGCTGCCAAGATCGCGGAGACGATGTCCCGGTGGAGTCTGCCCGAGACCAAGGAGCTGGCCCGGTCGGTCCTGAACGCCGGGACTGCGCCGAAGGTCCAGAAGCTATTGTTGGCCGCCAAGGACCCGGTCGTCGAGGCTTGATGCCCCAGCCGGTTTCGGGCAACGGCTACGGAGAGTCGATGGAGTCGTTCATGGTCAGTCATCACGAGTTCGTTCCTTCGCCCGACGGCGAGAGCTGCCCGCACTGCGGGTCGCTGCTCGGCCGCTTCGACGACGATGCCAACCTGTGTTGTCCGTCGCCGGTGTGCAACGAAGGCGTGTTCCTGCCCGGTGTGGAGCCGTCGTTGCTGTACCGGGCGTTCGCATTGGTCTTCATGCCCGACGAGCCCGGTCACCTGCAGGACGTTCCCGAGTCGCAGAGGAAGCGCGAGGTTGGCGTGATCCGCGCGGTCCCGCCCGGTCAGGTCCACGATCCGGTCGTGCGCCGCAACTCGCCGATCGTCGCTACAGATGTCGTGTGGCCGGACGATCGCGGCTACTTCAACGACTTGTTCGACCACCACATCCATCACGAGAACGCGCCGCACGTGACCCCGCTCAACGACGGTTGGGACGCTGGGCACGAGCTTCCTGTGTTGTAGCCGGGTAATCGGCTGCAACTCCTGCTGCTGCCTGTTATCTTCCAGCGCATCTTGGTGCCGGTTCAGGGAGGGGCATTGGGATTGCTGAAGATCGTCGTCGATCGTGAGGGCAGCGCGCCCTCCGGTCGCGCGGCACAGTTGCATCCACGTCCGTCGGTCGGGCGCGCTCTGGCCGCGAACCTCGAGCGCGTGGTCCCGCGGCCGCTGTCGGCCGAGCTCGTGTCCGATCTCGACGCCGAGGCCGCGCAGATGCTGGTCGCGATTCTGTCTCGCGGCCCGCTGGTGGTTCCGGCCTCGCGCCTGCTCGAGTCCCGGACATTGCTGTCGCCGGGAGCGGCCAAGTGGCTCGAGGCCCGCATCGATGCGCTGCGCTTGTTCTACGCGAAGACGATGCCGTCCGAAGTGTCGTTTCGCGACGCCGGGGGCCGGCGGGTCGGTGTTCGCTATCGACCCCTCGAGCGAATCGGGATTGTGCTGCCGCGCACTCGCCGGGCCTGGTCGTTGTTGTTGTCGCTCGCGGTCCCCGCGATCGTCGCCGGGGTCGAGGAGGTCTTGGTCGCGGTGTCAGGGCCGAACTCGTCTCGGGCGATCCTCGCTGCGTGCGACATGCTGCCGGTCGGCGACCGGTCGCGGGTCCGCGTGCTGCGGCTGGGCGGGCCGATGGCCGTGCATGCGCTGGCGTTCGGAACCGACCTCACTGCTCCGGTCGATCTCGTGCTCGGTGAGGACGGCGACGAGACCCGGGCCTACATGCGGAACATCGCAGGGTTCTGCCGAGTCGAGCCGACGCGGATGGACGGCGAGCTCGTGATCATCACCGACGGGCTCGTCGTCGATGCCGAGCGAGTCGCGAGCGAGGTCGTGAACCACGTCCACAACGGGCGTTCGAGCGGTGCCGAAGCGGATGCGCCCGTGACGGGCGATGCGTTCGCGTTGCTGTGTCCGGACCGGGCATTCCTGACCAGCTTCGTGAACGCCGTCGACGATGCCGTGGCCGGTGCGCCCGAGGCCGTGCGCGCATGGCTGAGCGAAGCGCTGCCGTCCTCGGGGCGGCTCGTGCACGTCAAGTCGTTGCGCCGAGCCATCCGGCTCGTCAACGACCGGCCGCCGGCGAGGCTGTGGCTATGTGTCAGGACGCCGAAGAAGCTCGTTGCCGGACTCGAACCGGTCGGGGTCACGCTGGTCGGACCCGAGGCGATGCCGAGCCGGATGTCGGTCGACGAGCCGGGCGTGCACCTGGCCGGCATGAGCCGCAGCCACGTGCCGACGGCCGAGCAGTTCTTGCGGCCGGTAGCGACGGTCCGCAGCGACGGTAAGGGAACCAATCGCGACAAGGGCGAGCACTTCCGCGACGAGCTCGAGCTCGGCGAGTTGATCTAGTCGAAAAACGTCTCGGGGGCGTTTTTTCGACTCGTCGCTACACTGTCCGGCCGCATGATCGAATTGCGTGGAGTCGAGAAGAGCTATCGCCGCGCCGGCGAACGCGTGCTCGCGTGCGCGATCGACGAGCTCGACGTCGCGCGCGGCGAGCAGATCGCGGTCGTCGGGCCTTCGGGCTGCGGAAAGACGACGCTGCTGCACGTGATTTCGGGGCTGCTCGTGCCGGACAAGGGTTCGGTCAAGGTCGCCGACACCGAGCTGACGCAGCTCAGCGAATCGCAGCGTGACCGGTTTCGTGCGACGCATCTCGGTTACGTGCACCAGAGCTTCCACCTGCTCGCCCCGTTCACCGCGCTCGAGAACGTGCTGCTCGGTGCGCTGTTCGCGCGTGGCGGCGGCAAGGGGCGGGCCGAGGCCTGTGCCCTGCTCGATCGCGTCGGGCTCAGCGATCGCCTCGATCACCGGCCGTCGGAGCTGTCGGTCGGCCAACAGCAACGCGTCGCGGTCGCGCGCGCGCTGGTCAACCGGCCGGCGATCCTGCTCGCCGACGAGCCGCTCGGGAACCAGGATCCCGAGACCGGCCGGCAGGTGCTCGCGCTGATGCTCGAGATCGCGGCCGAGATGGACACGACCGTGTTGATCGTGACGCACGATCGCCGGACCGCCGATCAGATGCAGCGCGTCGTCGAGCTGCCGTCGCTGCGCGGCGTGGGGGTCGCAAACGCGTGAGGCTCTCGACGCTTGCAACGCGCAGCATTCGCCAGCGGTGGCTGACGAGCCTGCTGACCACGATCTCGATCGTGCTCGGGACCGCGCTCGTCGCGTTCTTGTGGCTCGTCGCCGATCAGGCGGATCAAAGGTTCAACTCTTCGAGCAAGGGGTATCGCGTCATCCTCGGGCCGAAGGACACGTCGCCGCTCGGCATCGTGCTGTCGACGATCTTCCACATCGGCAAGAGCCCCGGCGTGATTCCGTTCGGCGTCTACCGCGAAGTGCACGACTCGCGCCGCTGGAAGTTCGCGAACGTCGGCTTGCGTTACGCGATACCGATCGTCAAGGGCGACGAGTATCGCGGGTTCCCGATCGTCGGGACGACCGACGAATGGTTCACGCAGTTCAGTCGTGAGCGCGACTCCGAAGGCCGACCGATCCGGCCGTTGAAGATCGTCCGCGGCCGGCGGTTCCGGTTCAGCCACGAACAGCTCGTGCAAGAGTTCGAGCGCGTGGCCCGCGAGGTCCGGATCGAGCGCGGGATCGACGAAGGTAGCGAGGAGCCCGACCATTCACACATCCCTGAACAGCTGCGCGAAGTCGTGATCGGGTCCGCGGTCGCCAAGCGGCTCGGGCTGACGCTCGGCGACCGCATCGTGCCGACGCACGGCTCGGGCGCGCTTGCGGAGGCGCATAGCGAGGCGCTGTGCACGGTCGTCGGGATTCTCGAGGAGACCTACGGACCGATCGATACGGCCCTCTACGTGCCGCTCGCGCTGATGCATCGGGTCGAAGGGCACAACGCGGTCCATCCCGAGGAGAAGGGCGAGATCACGGCGGATCGCATCGAGATCTCGGCCGTGATCATCGACGCGAAGGGGCCGGTCGCCGACCAGGTGTTCCGCAGCAAGTTCCAGCGGCGGCCCGAGGCGCAGGCCGCGATGCCGCGCTACGAGATTCGGACGCTGTTCCAGATGGTCGGGAACATCACCCTGGCGCTGCGCGGGATCAGCTACCTGGTCCTGATCGTCGGTGCGATCGGGATCTTCGTCGCGCTCTACAACACGATGAACGAACGCCGCCGCGACATCGCGATCATGCGGGCGCTCGGGGCGCGGAGGACGCAGATCCTGGGCATCGTCGTGTTCGAAGCGCTGTTCCTGTCGCTGGCCGGCGCGATCGCCGGGGTGTTCGCCGCGCACGGAGCCGCGCTCGGGCTCGGCCCGACGCTGCAGAAGCTGACCGGGGTTCCACTCTCGGGAGCCGTCTTCGGTCCGCGCGACTTTGCGCTTATCCTGGGCGTGGCAGTCATGGGTGGTCTGGCTGGCCTGTTGCCGGCCATCCGTGCGTCGATGACCGACGTTGCCCGATACCTGTCACCCGATCGCTGAGGCGACAAGCAAGAGGAAACGTGATGCGCATCCACCTGGTCTCTCTGTGTTTGGCTCTCGTGACGTCCGGCCTCGCGTGGTCGCAGGGCAAGGGCGTCGAGAAGAAGGCCGAACAGAAGATCGAGGCGAAGAAGTCCGACGCCAAGCAGGGCGAGAAGCCTGCCAAAGCGAAGAAGTCGGACGCCAAGAAGCCGGGCACGCAGGACCCGAAGCAGGCGAAGACCGAGGTCGAGCTCCCGGTCGACAGCAAGGACGCCGGCGACAAGGACGAGGCCGTTCCGATTCCCGACGGCGCGACCGAGGCCGACATCCGTGCGATCCGCGGCGCCAATGCGATGCTCAGGGTCGAGTCGCGGCTCGGCAAGCTGCTCAAGAAGCTCAAGGTCAAGGGCGAGGCGAAGTTCCTTCGCTTCAGCAAGATCGACAGCTGGATCTACGAGGACGGGTTCAAGGGCATGCCGAAGTCGGTGAAGGAGCTCGACGGCAAGAAGTTCGTCATGGCCGGCTTCATGCTGCCGATCGACGAGGTCGAGAACATCAAGAGCTTCTATCTCGTCGAGTCGTTGTGGAGCTGCTGCTTCGGCACACCGCCCGACGTCAACGGTCTCGTCCGTGTCGAGGTCAAGGCCAAGAAGGGCGTCGCCTACCACTACGACCCGATTCTGGTCGTCGGGACCTTCAAGCTGAAGAAGACGATGGACGACGACTACTGCGTCAGCATCTACACGCTGGCGGCCGACAGGGTTTCGGTTCTCGAGCTCGACAAGAAGTAGGCGCGAGCCTCCGTACGATCCGCCAACAGCCCGTCCGCAAGCTGCCGTTCCTACGGGAACAATGAGGCGGCTTTGAGCCCGCCCCCCGGTCGCGACCGATGAGATGGCGTCGGTTTCTGGAATCAGAGGGATGCGCTTCCGTTGACGTTCGGGGGGTTGGAACAGCAGTTGGACTCGAAGCTCGCAGGGGTGCTGCGCGAGCGGCTGTGGGTTCTATTGCTCCCGGGCTTTCTCGTTCTTGCGATCGTCGGCGCGACGCTCGCGACCTGGCACACGCAGTCGGCGGCCAACCAGGAGGCGCGCGACCGACTCAAGCGGCGGATGCAGGCGACGCTTCATGGGCTCGTGCCGTCGATCTCGCGCGCATTCGAGTTCGGCGATCACCAGCGCATGGAGACGCACCTCGACATCCTCGGGCGTGCGTTCGCGGGCCGGGCGCTTCTGCTCGACGCCGACGGGGCGTTGGTTCACGAGAGCGGCAGGCGTGCGTTCGACGGGATCATCCGCGCGCCGACGCGGGTCACCAGCGAAGCTGACGAGATCATCGTCTGGGAGCCGCTGCGCTCGATGGCGGGGGCGCGGCTCGGGGAGGTGCGGATCCAGACGCCGACGCCGAAGCACCCCGACTTCTCATGGTCGGTGTGGTCGGTGCTCGTCGCCGCGTTCTCTCTGATCATGGCGCTGGTCATGTTCCTCGTGACGCGTTGCCTCGCTCCGCTCGGGCGCCTCGGTGACTTCTTCCACGACCTCGCCGAGCTCGGTCCGCTCGGGGTCAAGCTGCCGTCCGAGGGTTTCGCCGAGTTCGCCCAGCTGCGCGAGGACATCGAATACTGCCTCGACACGTTGCGCCACAGCGAGATGCTCGCCGAGGAGAACTTCGTGCAGGTCGCGCTCGACCTCGCCCGTGAGTTCGAGCTCCACCGCGAGGGTTCGTCGGGCCACTCGCAGCGCACGTGCCGGTTCGCGGGTTGGATGGCCGAGGCCGTCAAGCTCACGCCCGAGGAGCGCGACTCGCTCGAAGTCGCCGCGCTGTGTCACGACATTGGCCGGCGCCCGACCGAGGAGGGCCAGTGGGAACAGGACGCGGACGTCGACCTCAAGCACCCGCTGATCGGCGCGAGCTACTTCGATGCGTTCCCCGGCCTCACGCTCGTCGCCAAGAACGTCCGCCACCACCATGAGAACTACGACGGCTCGGGCTTCCCGACGGGCCTCAAGGGCCACGAGATCCCGATCGGCGCGCGGATCCTGCGCATCGTCGACTGCTACGAGCGACTGCAGTCGGACTGGTGCGGCGGCGACCCGCTGACCCCACAGGAGGCACTCGACGAGATGAAGGACGGTATCGGCGTCTACTTCGATCCCGAGCTGTTCAAGATCTTCTGCGCCGAGGTCATCGACCGCGAATCGTCGCCGGCCGGACGTCGGGTCACGATCCAGGCGATCAAGCCCGTGTGACGCGGCCGCTAACCCCGAAAAAATGTGTCT
>Ga0055451_10000919_pt1 | contig 11905 bp, 9 predicted proteins | sample China_Galinas_PW_3_FD_57745 | JGI IMG/M metagenome (GOLD analysis project Ga0055451, IMG submission 57745) | Wetland microbial communities from San Francisco Bay, California, USA, that impact long-term carbon sequestration - China_Galinas_PWB_D2 | ecosystem: Environmental > Aquatic > Marine >... | reverse complement strand
ACAATCGAGGCTAACATATGCCTAAATTTATTTCATTCAGGCTTGCCGGAAGGACACGATCTAGAGTTTTACGGTGGGCACTACCCTGAAGAGTATTACAATCATTTAGGGCATCTAGTTGACAGATCCTCGCGTGCCATATTATACACATAATTTCAGGATCCTAAAACACTGTTCCTTTCTTAACAGATTGAAATTAAGGTGACTTCCTGTGCGCCAAGATAGCTATAAACGCAAACTTGCCGCGATTCTATGCGCAGATGTCGTAGAATATACCCGCCTGATAGAAGATAACGAGACTGCGACTATAAAGCTGCTAACAACCTACCGTGAGCTAATAGCTAAACATGTTGAGCAGCATAATGGCCGTGTCGTTGACGCAGTCGGCGACAATCTGCTTGCCGAGTTTGCTAGTGTGGTTGAAGCCATCCAAAGTGCCATCGCCATACAAAATGAAATCAAGGCACAAAATACGGATGTCCGGTCAAAAAACAGGATACTTTTTCGTATTGGCATCAATCTTGGAGACCTGGCCGTAGAGGGTGAGCGCATCTATGGAGATGGGGTTAATATTACAGCTAGATTGCAAACTCTAGCTAAACCCGGCGGGATATGTATTTCCGGGCCAGTATATGATCAAATTGGAGACAAATTTAAATACCAATATTTGGGTGAAAAGCATTTCAAGAACTCTTCCAAACCAATTCGTGCTTATGAGATTTTGCTTGCGGATGATATGACGGCTTTTGAAAATGAGACAGATCCATCTGATGAAGATAATAAACTTGCTGAAAAGGAGGCATTTCCCAGAAATAAAACGAGGGAAGAATTGGAAAAGGGCTTAAACAGGGATCTGCTTTCTCCTATTCTGGCAACCAAGCTTTATTTACCAGAACCAAAACAAGGATTTGTTCAACGAACATCTTTGTTGGAGCAACTGAATAAAGGTATTGATAGAAAGTTGACTCTGATTTCGGCTCCGGCAGGGTATGGTAAAACCACGCTTCTAACCCAGTGGATCACTCAGAATAAATTGCCGACAGCTTGGATTTCTCTTGAAAAAGGCGAAAGTGATCCAGTCCAATTTATGAGATATGTAATTATCGCCTTGCGATCGATAGAACCAAATATCGGTAAAGCTGCTTGGGCCTCATTTCAATCACCGCAACAGGTGCCCATCGGGACAGTTATAATAAGCTTGGTCGACGAAATTGTGAATATTTCCAATGAATTCATTCTTGTACTTGATGATTTCCACACCATCGAGAATGTAGACATACACAAGACTATTGGAGACTTAATCAATCTTCTGCCAAGTAAAGTGCATCTTGTAATCGCGACGCGCGTAGATCCGTCTTTACCCTTGTCTATACTGAGAGTCCGAAATCAAATAAATGAGTTGCGTGCTTCCGACCTTTGTTTTTCACAGGATGAAACGACACTATTCTTCAATGAAATGATGAATCTGGAGCTTTCAAACCAGGAAATATCAATCCTTGAGTCTCGCACTGAAGGATGGGTTGCGGGCCTACAGTTAGCAGCGTTGTCCATGCAGGGCTGCAAAGACACTTCAATGTTTATTAAAGCGTTTGCCGGAGACGACCGTCTTATAGTGGACTATCTGGCGGAAGAAGTCTTGAACTTGCAGTCAGCGGAAGTTCAACAATTTTTACTCCAGACTTCGATTCTCAACCGTTTGTCAGGAGCGCTCTGCGATTTTATTACCCAACAAAAAGGCAGCCAGAAAATATTGGATGGTCTGGAAAGGGCAAATCTTTTTGTTATATCCCTGGATAATAAGCGCCATTGGTATCGTTATCATCATTTGTTTTCTGATTTGTTGAGCGCTCGTTTGCACCAATCTCAGCCAGAGATAGTAGCAGCTATACACAGGAGAGCCTCCATATGGTTCGAACAAAATGATCAAATTGTAGAAACTATAAACCATGCCCTATCTGCTGGGGATTTCGATCGTGTGGCAGATTTAATCGAAGATAACACTCTGGCGATGTTGGCCAAGGGAGAGTTACACACGTTTTTGGATTGGATCTATGTACTGCCTGAAAAGGTGGCTCGTCAGCGACCCTGGCTACGCATATATCAGGCTTGGTCGCTGGCTTTTGCCGGGAGAGTTAATGATATCGAGCCACTACTAAAGGAAACCGATCAGTTATTACAGCGTTCTGACTTGGTCATAGATAAAAGTTACAACGAAGACGAACGTCAGGAAATGATAGGAAATATAGCTTGCATAAGAGCTTTTGTCGCTGTGGTTACCGGAGGTTTTTCACACGCAATTGAATATGCGAATAAAGCGGGTGAAAAACTATCCGAAGATAACCTTTGGGCGCGTAGCGTCTTTCAGTGGGCGCTAGGGGTTGCAAATCGTATGCATGGCGATCTTACGGTTGCAGAACGATCTTGCGCAGAAGTTGTCATGCTCGGCCGAAAAATGGACAATATATGGACCATCGTGACCGGCCTGACCGATCTGGCGATTGTATATCAAACCAGGGGGCAGCTCTACAAAACAGCTAGCCTATGCCAAGAGGCCATTGAACTGGCAGCTCAACGCAGCATGGATAACTTGGGCTTTACCGGGCGTGTAGAAGCCTGCTTAGCATTGGTGATGTATGAGCAGAACGATCTGAAAGGTGCTCTGCATTTTGCAAGGAGCAGCGTTAAAAAAACGCAAAATTGGTCAAATCCGAACCATTTTGTTTACGCCTATATCGCCCTGGCCTGTGTGCTGCAGGCGCAGCAGGATTTTAAAGGAGCATCAGATTGCATAGCTAAAGCAGATCTTATTCGGAGCAAGTTCCCTATCTTGCCAGTTCTCTCAGGCATGCTTGAAAAAAGAAGAGTGCAACTGTGGCTTACACAGAAGAGGAAAAGCCAGGTCACTCGCTGGGCAATGGATAACGCAACTGATGATACATACAAGCGCTTTGTCCATTCCAAAGTTGCGGGTGAAAATGAGCCGCCGCTTTTCACGCTTGCCCGTGTGTATATTTCACAGGCCAAAATGGATGAAGCGTTGGAATTGCTGAATCACCTGGAAAAATCTGCCATTTCCAGTGGAAGAATCAACAATTTGATCGAAGCTCTCGTCCTCCAAACACTGACCTTAAGTGCCTCAAAAAACTGGGCAGCAGCGCTCCAAACAATGGAGAGGTGCCTTGCCCTCGCAGAACCAGGTGGCTATATTCGCATTTTTATAGATGAAGGACCGCTTATTGCTAAATTGTTGGAAAAATGTCTGGATTCTAAAGTCACCGTTCCAAGAGCCTACGTAAAAAAGCTGTTATCGGCATTCCGGCTAAGTAAATTGATTAAAACAGATGATGAGCTGGTTGAGCAGTTGAGTGACCGTGAGCTGGAAGTGTTGAGGTCCATCGCCGCCGGTTTATCCAATAAAAAAATTACTGAGTCGCTCTTCATTTCATTAAGTACCGTAAAAACCCACCTCAGAAATATTTACGGCAAATTAAATGTTCATAGTCGCACGGAAGCCGTTGCAAAAGCTGATGAATTGGATCTATTGTAGACGTGTTTCCCTTCCCATTTAAAACAATATTCACAAAAACGTTTCTAAGAAATCATCCCTGAAAATCATCCTTTCGAACGATTTCATTCCTAATTTTATGCCTTAAAATCATTGTCAGAATTAATCCATAAAAGATGGAAGGATTATGGCAATGAATAAACGAGACTTTGGGCACAGCCCGGCAGATTATCAAATCAAGGTGAGGGGACGTCTTGGAGACCAGTGGTCCGAGTGGTTTGGCGATATGGAAATTAGCACAGAAGGGTCTGTGACCACCTTCACTGCCAGAACGAGAGACCAACCGGCTTTGCACGGATTGCTCGTTCGCGTTCACAACCTGGGCTTACCTTTGATTTCTGTAAAGCGCGTTGAGTCAGAACAGAAGACCTGTAAATAATAGGTAAGATGAAATATGGGTCTTTCCAAATGTGGCTTTCTATCTAATTCGTTTATCCTTCCGTTAACAGAGGAAAGGACAGTCGATGCGATCAACAACTTCAGTCATAACTGTCGCAAGTTTTTTTATTTTCACGCTTTTTATTTTCATTTTATCCACTACCGTGGGATTCGGCTCCGATGGTATTCCTGCCAGTGGTTGGACCGTGTCCTCGCCGGAAGTCCAGGGCATGGACTCAGAAAAGCTGAATGATATGCTGGTGGAAACGCTCGCCAAAAAATACCACATAGACAGCCTAACGATTATCCGCAACGGGAACATGGTCCTGGATGTTTATTTCTACCCCTTCAAGAAAGGCGTCAGGCACATCATCCACTCCTGTACCAAAAGCATCACTTCAGCAGCATTCGGAATCGCTGTAGACAAAGGTTATATCAAAGATTTAGATCAGCCGGTCTATCAGATTTTTCCCGAGAGAAAGATTGCGGGCCTGGACGACGCCAAAAAAGCCATCACCCTTAAACATTTGTTGACCATGACGTCCGGGCTGCAAACCGACGATTCCTACATCTACCGCTGGCGGGGTTTGAATGCGATGGTTCAGGCGGACGATTGGGTGCAGTTCGTGCTTGACCGGCCCATGGCCGACCCTCCCGGTACCCGGTTCGAGTACAGCAACTGCGTGACGTTCCTGCTTTCCGCGATTATCCAAAAAGCCACCTCAATGAACACCTTCGAATTCATACAAAAGTATCTTTTCGGCCCGCTGGAAATATCGGATGTCAAATGGGAGACTTCTCCCGCCGGGATCAGCGTCGGTTATGGGGACATGTCGCTGAGGCCGCACGACATGGCCAAAATCGGCTGGTTGTATTTGAATAACGGGCGCTGGGGCGATCAGCAGCTTGTTCCGGAAAAGTGGGTAGCCGATTCTACCCGCAAGCACATCAGCGCAACCCTTTTTGACGGGTATGGTTACCAGTGGTGGGTGACACCAGGCAAGTACTATGCGGCTGTCGGTTACAACGGGCAATTTATTTTTGTGGTGCCCGCTAAGAACATGGTGGTCGTGTTCACCAGCGATCTGGATCAGGCCGATTTTTTCATCCCTGAAAAGCTGCTGAAGCGGTATGTCATCCCCGCAGTCGTCAGCGACATCCCCCTGCCTGAAAACGCGAGTCAGGCGGTGCGCCTGAAGGGGTTGATCGACAAATGCGGAGAATCCCGGCCCTATGTATGGCATACGCAAGCAGAGGGCGTGGCCGTGGACAATCAGTTCACGCGTAAAGCGGAACCGGCGTTTATACTCAGTTATCCGCACGGCGCTTTCAAACTTGAACTGGATCCAGCTCTTTCCAACCAGATAATGTCCATGCGAACCCAGGATGGCATCCGGTTTTCCGCTTATATAGTCGACGTGGCCAACCCTGTCCGTTTGGAAAATTTTGGCCCGAATTATTACGCCCGTTTATTGGGACTGAACCCCAAAATCAGCGACCTGACCATCGTTTCAAACAGATCCATTGTCCTCGATGGCGGTACGCCCGGTTACCGGACCGATATCAAATGCAGATATGCTGGTTCCCCGACGAACCTGATGCTGGTGGCGGCCAAAAAACAGGATCGGTATGTGTATGTTGTGGCCAGCACCTGGGGTGGGCGCAGCCTGGCAGGGGGTGCCCGGATTGTCGAGAGCCTGGCCTTCAAATGACAGGACGATATAATTAGCGTTTATCACAATAATGTTCCTATATCGGAACGTCATTTTGACAACCGGTATAAAGGAGGGAAAAATGAAAAAAATAAGTTTCTATTCCAAAATCTTACCGCATGCTTTCGCCCTGCTGGTGCTATTGGCCGTCATGGGCTGTGACTCTGTCTCCGTTAACAAGGACGCAGACGCGATTTCTAGTGAAGCCCGGAATAAAGCGACCATGCACCGCTTTATCGAGGAGGTTTATCACCAGGGGAATATGGACGCATTTGATGAGGTGTTTGCCGAAAACTGCGTCTTACATATCAACGAAAAGACCGCCTCATTGGAAACGGCTAAGCGGCAAACCCGGATGATTAACGGTATGTTCCGGGACATTGAGGTAACCATCGATGACATCATTGCCGAGGGCGATCTGGTGGCGATGCGGGTCATCTTCAAGGGGATTTTCAGGCGCAACGGCAATGAAATGACCTTGCCAAGCATTACCTTTTGCCGGTTCAAAGACGAAAAGGCGATCGAAATCTGGCGAGCATTCGATAATGCATATATTTTCAAACAGCTGGGAATTGAGCCGCCCTCGACGAATTAGCACTGGAATACAACTGATTGTCTTAATATTTTCTATGTCCCGAAAACCTGGCCTAAAGGATAGGGCAAAGAAATACAGGTCCATGGAGGAGACCCGCGGAACTCTGGTTATGTGTTTTTAATCATGCCCTACAAGGCCAATTTTCTTATCCAGGAATTCATATGGCGATAAAATCATTAATAAAATTCTTTTCGAACACCCCTGTCATGCTGATGCTCCGTATTGGTAAATTAACTAAAGAGACCTGTCGTACAGGTTTTGTCTTAACGGCAATTTCTGAAGGTCTGTATGATATCATGCAATCTAAGCCTGCTACGTTTGAAGAAATACAAAAATTATTTAAATCGGATTTCAATTCTGAAGGTCTCGAGGCGTGGCTCGATTTAGGTGTCAGTCTTGGTGAACTTAAAAAAAGCACCCAGGGGTATTCCATTAAAGGCAAACTCTCAAAAGAACTAATTAAGTCATCCAATGCTACGTGGCATGCGTTTTTACAGGTGCGATCTGAGGTTTTTTATAATTTTATTATTCATACACCTTCAATGCTCAAAAAAAATATGCAGTTTCAATACAGCGAAGCTCATGGAGAATTAGTTGCCAGGTCCTCCCGAACACTTGAGCCTGTTTTGCTTGATGTTGTTGATAAAATTATACCCAAAAGAAAATCCTATCGATTATTGGAGGTCGGTTGTGGCTCGGGGATTTATATTAAACGTGCCTGTGAACTGAATCCCTTATTAACTGCGGTTGGATTGGAAGTTCAGCAAAGCGTTGCGATTTTCGCGAGAGAAAATATTAAAACTTGGAACTTTGAAGATCGCGTCGATATTGAAAATACAGATATTCGTAAGTATAAATGCAAATCAGATTTTGATTTGGTTACATTTTATAATCTTATTTATTACTTTCCGGTTGATGAACGAATTGATCTATTAAAAGACCTTGGGAAACATTTAAAACCCGGTGGCGAATTAATATTAACAAGTATGTGTAAGGGGAAGGATCCATCTCTGAGTCTTATGAATTTATGGACGTCCATGACAGATGGCTACGGCCCTCTTCCTATTCCAAAGCAAATACATGATCAGCTGAAAAAAGCGGGCTATCATAGAATTAAAAGTGAAATGCTGATTCCGTCGTTTGTATTATTTAGGGTAACTATATAGGACAATCAAAATGGACACAATCACATAACGAATAAGGTTAGATTGTGAGAGCGAAGCGAACCACAATCTGAACCGTTTGTTAATTCGGTCAAGGGGACCGGGCGGGTTCGGGGCTGAAATCCGATTATCAATTTTAACTGCACAGCTCGAAATATATTAAAATGGGAAATAGAACAATTAATATCAAGGATACACAATATCCTCTCCTTGAAACCAAACTTTACATCCCACAACCGCGACCTGATTTTGTTCGGCGCGAGCATTTGCTCGATCGACTGAATAAGGGCATTCATCATAAGTTAACGCTAATTTCCGCTCCGGCCGGTTTTGGAAAGACATCTCTGTTAAGCGAGTGGATCTCTCTGCGTGAAATACAGGCAGCCTGGATTTCTCTGGATAAAGGCGATAGTGATCCTATTCAATTCATCCATTATCTGATCGCAGCTTTTCATCATATTGAGGTGAATATCGGCCGGGCGGCATTAACGATGCTGCAAGCCTCCCAAAAACCGCCGATCGAGTCGATTATGAAAAACTTAATCAAGGAGGTTTCCGATATTTCCAATGATTGTGTGCTGGTTCTTGATGATTACCACGCCATCGACACGAAACAGATTCACAATATCGTTGAATCGCTGCTCGATTATCTCCCAAGGCAACTGCACCTTGTTATTGCCACCCGTGTCGATCCGCCTTTCTCACTTGCTCGCCTGCGCGGCCGCAATCAATTGAATGAGCTGCGTGCCATTGATCTGAGTTTCACCCACAGTGAAACGATCCTATTCTTAAATAAAATGATGAACCTGGGGCTCTCAAGCCAGGAGATCTCTGTATTGGAAACGCGCACAGAAGGTTGGATTGCAGGACTGAAACTGGCTGTGTTATCCATGCAAGGTCGCAATGATATTTCTGAATTCATAAAGACATTTGCAGGAGACGACCGTCATATTGTCGATTATTTAATAGAAGAAGTGCTGAACCAACAATCCAAACAAATTCAGGATTTCCTAGTTCAAACTTCCATTCTTAACCGATTATCAGGACCGCTGTGTGATTTTGTTACCGGCCAAAAAAACGGACAGGAAATCTTGGTTGACCTGGAAAGAGCAAACCTGTTTATTTTACCACTGGATAACAAACGTTGCTGGTATCGCTACCACCATCTTTTTGCCGATTTGCTCCGGCAGCGATTGCAACAAACAAATAGCTCTCTTTCCCCAGAGTTGCATTGTCGGGCTATCGAGTGGTACGAACTTAATAAGTTGAAAGAAGAAGCTATAGAGCATGCGTTAATGGCTGAGGATTTCAAAAGAGCCGCGCGTTTAATTGAAGAACTTTCCGAAGCGATATGGGGTTTGCGTGGCGAACCAACCAGAGTGTTTCGGTGGATAGAAGCATTGCCGGATGAATGTGTCATGTCAAATCCTAATCTCTGTATCCTATACGCTTGGGTGCTATGTGATAACGGTCAAAAACAAGCCGCTGAACGGAATTTACAGATAGCCAGCAGGGTCCTTGATTCAAATAATTCTGAAAAGATAATAAAGCTAAAAGGAGAATCCAAACGACAACCTTCCTTAACCAATAGGGCTTTACGGGGCAGAATAGCAGCTGTTCGCGCGTACATGGCCGCGGGAGAGGGGGACGTACAAGGTATAGTTAGATTCTCTGAACAGGCGCTTAAGCTCCTCCATAAGGAAGACTCACCATGGCGCGCCGGTGTTGCTATTTCATTAGGCACCGCACACACATTTAAAGGAGACAATGTGTCGGCCATCAATGCTCTTTCAGAAGCCGTTTCAGCAAGCAAAGCAGCGGGTAACATACACCTTTATCTGATGGCTAATTTTTGGTTTGTCGTTTGTCTGAAACATCAGGGCCAACTATTGCGAGCCATTGACATTTGTAAACACTTATTCAGAGTCGTAACTGAAAAAGAATTGACACATACAGATTTGGAAGGCGTGTTATTCGCCAATTGGGGAGAACTGCGCTATGAATTGAATGAACTTGATGAAGCCTTACATTATGTTAACAAGGGTCTTATACTAGTGGAACAGGGCCATAATGTTGGTAATCGTGGTTGGGTCTATTTCTGCTTGCTGAAAATTTTAATCGCCAAACAGGACTTTTTCGGCGTCGAAGAATCAATCAGGAAAATAGAGAAATTGGAGCGGTCATCTGATGTGCCCTCCTGGGTTACTCACCAGGCTGAAGCTTGGAAAGCACGGATGTGGTTAATGAAAGGTGATGAAGACAGAGTTGTTAATTGGGCGAAAGGACGTGGATTAAGATTGGATGACGATCTCACTCCTTTGCGCGACGCTGAATACATTATGTTTGCACGAATTCTCATCTCCCAAGGCCGATTGAATGATGCGTTGGGATTGTTGGACCGTCTGAGCAGGGAAGCGGAAAGGGGCGGTAGAATTCTGGGTCTTATCGAAATACTGCTGGTTAAAGCTCTGGCTTTAAAGGCACAAAGAAACACATTCGAAGCCTTAACAACTTTTGGGAAGGCATTATCTCTGGCCGAACCGGGAGGCTATATTCGCATCTTTTTAGATGAGGGCCTCCCCATCGCTGAATTGCTGAAGGAACTCCTCGACCAGAAATCCGATGTCCCCCGCACGTACATAAAAAAGCTTTTATCGGCATTTCGGTTGGACAAATTAATTGACACGGGTGACGGCCCGGTTGAACTGTTGACCGAGCGTGAACTGGACGTGCTGAGGCTCATTGCCGCCGGGTTATCCAACAAAAAAATTATGGAGGAACTGTATATCTCTTTGAGCACCGTAAAAACCCATCTCAGGAATATCTATGGTAAACTAAACGTGCATAGCCGCACCGAAGCCATGGTTAAGGCTAAAGAGTTGGCGCTGTTATAGAGGGTTCCCATCCAAAAGATAAACCCATCCGATATTAAAAATCATCCCTGAAAATCATCCTTTCGGACGATTACAATTTCCATTGAGTGGTTTAATTTCATTGTCAACAAAAACAATTAAATTGTTCAAAAGGAATCTGGAAATGGCAAAACATAATGCCTGGCATGGTCCAGCAAACTATCAGATAAAGGTAAAAGGACTGCTCGGAAGACAGTGGTCTGATTGGTTTGGGGGTATGGCAATTGAATCTGAGGGAGCTGTGACCACCCTGACGGGTCGGGTATTAGACCAATCCGCTCTGCACGGATTGCTCGTTCGGGTGCGGGACCTGGGGTTGCCTTTGATTTCTGTAAACCGTGTTGAACCCGGGTCAAAGCATAAAAAAAAATAGTCACAAGAGAGGAAATAAATGATGAACCCATTCTTTTTGGAGTATCAGATCAAAGAAAGACAGCAACAAATATCAGATGAATTTGAGCGGATTCATATAGCTCGAGCTGCAAATAATTCCAAGGCAGGAATTTCTAAAAGAATGATCCTGAGGTTGAGAGACGTTTTAATTGCCATGGGAACCTGCTTAAAAAAGCACTGCCGCCCATGTCAATCCGGCATTGAGTAAGGGGCTGTCATGAAGGATTTAAACCATAGAAAGCCCAAACGTCCCGTGCAAAATATTATTTTTCGCATCCTCATGTGCCTCCTCGTTCTGGCAGCCGGTACCCTTGGCATGAGCAGACTGGCCGGCTCGAAAAAACCTTTGGCCACGGTCAAAAACGAGGAGCAGGCCCTTCGGGTGGAGGCGGTCCGGATGCATCCGGTTGATGTTCCCGTGACCATCACCGGGTATGGAGAGGTACAGGCCCTCAAAGTGGTGACCCTTTCTCCGGAAGTTTCCGGGACGCTGGTTGAGGTTCATCCCCGTTTGGATGCCGGCGAGATCATCCCCAAAGGAGAGGCCTTGTTCAGCATCGACACCCGCAATTATGATGCAGCCACACAGGAAGCCCGGGCTGCGGTGATGCAATGTGAAAATGTTGTCAAACGCCTGGAGAAACAGTCTGCCACTGATCAACAGCGCCTGAAGACCCTGGAACGTAACCAGGCGTTGTCCAGATTGGAGTTTCAGCGGTTAAGGGAACTCTATAAGAAAAACCAGGTGGGCACCCGATCCGGCGTGGAAAAAGCAGAACAGGCCTTTAACGCCGAAGTAGACCAAGTCGCCCGGATGAAACAAGCCCTGGCCCTTTACCCTATCCGGATCAAGGAAGCCCAAAGCAGTCTGGCATCAGCCCAGGCACGGTTGGAAGTGGCCAAGGTCAATCTGGCCCGATGCACGGTGGCGGCCGATTTCCATGCCCGGGTGAAATCAGTATCCATCGAACAGGGCCAATATGTGACCCCTGGCCAGCAGGTCCTGACCCTGGCCGATGATTCAACTTTAGAGATCCAGATCGCCTTAGACAGCCGGGATGCCCGCCAGTGGCTGCAATTCAACCACAGCCGCAACCCGGGCGGCACAGCCTGGTTCGCCGGACTGGAGCCCGCTGTCTGCAAAATTCGATGGACCGAAGACAGAGACAGCCACACCTGGCAGGGCC
>Ga0055451_10000917_pt1 | contig 11913 bp, 8 predicted proteins | sample China_Galinas_PW_3_FD_57745 | JGI IMG/M metagenome (GOLD analysis project Ga0055451, IMG submission 57745) | Wetland microbial communities from San Francisco Bay, California, USA, that impact long-term carbon sequestration - China_Galinas_PWB_D2 | ecosystem: Environmental > Aquatic > Marine >... | reverse complement strand
TATGTCAGAACGCTTTCACGGAAAAAAATGTTCCCTCTGACGGAAAGTCAACGAGACTGTTTAAAATATATGAATCCCTGGCACAGGACTTTTTATACGCCGACCTGGATAACATCCTGATCTTCCTTGACAACCATGATATGGGACGTTTTTCACTTAAGGAGGATACCGATCTCAGGAAATATAAACAGGGAATTGCGTTCCTCCTAACGACCAGAGGCATTCCGCAGCTTTATTACGGTACTGAAATATTGATGACGGGTACAAAAGAGGAGGGTGACGGAAACATCCGTAAAGACTTCCCGGGTGGATGGGAAGGCGATCCGGTAAATGCTTTTACGGCTGAAGGGCGCACCCCCAGGCAGAACGAAGCCTGGGATTATATGAAGAAGCTGTTAAACTGGAGGAAAGAGAATAAAGCAGTGATTGAAGGGGACCTGATCCATTATGCACCTGACAGGAATGCTTGCTACGTCTATGCACGGATCAAGGACGACAGGACTGCCCTGGTTATTTTGAACGGCGGAGATGAAGATCATCTGCTCAAAATGGACCGTTACATTGATGTGACAGGTTCTTACACCAGTGGCGTGGATGTGATAACCGGCCAGGAACTGGATATTTCATCCGAGATCAATGTCCCTGCACGGGGTGTACTGGTGATGGATCTGAAATAAGATCTGTTTACAGCATATCATTCTCCTCCAGCAATTGCTGTACCCGATCGTTCTCAGCCTGATATTTGGCCTCCACATCACGGAGGATCTGCTTAAACTCAGGTTCTCATACGCCTTTTCCCTGTCTCCTCTGAAAGCATAAACGGCTGCCAGGTCATAATATGCATACAGATCTCTATGTGCATAGGGACGTCCCAATTCAATTGTTCTGTAACAGTATTCCAGCTGCTTTTCAAAATATTTTTCAGCCTCTTCACTATAGCCATTCTTTAAAAGCATATATCCGACACGATGACTGCTCCCTGCCGCCCGTATCCTGTCCGGATGCAAGCACAGAATCCAAATAATACATGGCCTGATCAATCCAGGAAAACAACACTATTTCTTGCTCCTCATCTGGGCAAATGCATCTGCCTCTTTGCGGGAGGATTCTGATAACCATACAGCACAATCCTCAATACTGTTGAATAGATATTTCACTGGCAAAATATCTGGTATAAATTTAGTCTTTCTTAATAACGACATGGGTTGCGGTTGTGTCATGGTCAGTACAACAGTAATTCCCATTTTCTGCATCTCTTTGATAACCTCCTCAAGCGCATAGAGGCCCGACATGTCAATGAAGGGTACCTTTTTCATCCTGAAGATAATCACCTCCGCATCGTCCGGTATTTTATTGATCCGTTCCAGTACCTTGGCGGCCATGCCAAAAAAGATGGGACCGTCAAATCTTTTAATATAGACGTGATCCTTGTTCAAAGGCAGGTTTGCTTCATCTTCCCAGGCCACCTCCCGGTCATACCTGTCCACCTTTGTAAGAGAGGTATTGGCCTCCACCATATCACTGGCTTTACGCATAAATATAAGCGAAGCGATCACCATTCCAATGCCTACGGCCTGCAGAAGATCAACGAATACGGTCAGCATTAAAACAATAATAAGTATAATCGCATCGGACCGGGATATATTGAGGATATTTCGCAACCCCCTGGTGTCGAGAATACCGATCCCGACGGTAATTAATATTCCTGCAAGTGCAGCCAGAGGAATATAAGCCACGTATCTCCCCAGGCCTAATACGATGAGCATTAAAAGTATTGCATGAATTATCCCCGACAGCCTGGTTTTACCACCGGATTTAACATTGACAACGGTTCTCATGGTTGCTCCGGCACCCGGAATCCCGCCAAACAGGGATGATACCATATTGCCTATTCCCTGCCCGATCAGCTCTTTGTTGCTTTTGTGCTTTGTCCGGGTGATATTATCCGCAACAACTGAAGTTAACAATGTGTCTATTGATCCTAAACCTGCCAGGGTAATTGCAGGCAGAAATACCAGGCTCATATCTGAAATGCGCAGTTGGCCCAGTGATGATATCTTCAATGAGGGGAGTCCAGACGGCATCTCACCTATCAAAGGTGTATCAAGTGAAAACAGGTAACTTATCAAAGTAACGATCACCAGTGCAACCAGTGTACCGGGAACGATTTTCGTTAATCTGGGGAAAATATAGATGATTAAAACTGTACCGGCAGCCAGAAAGATTGCCATATTATTTCGGTGATTGATGGCATTTGGCAGTTCTCTGAATACTTCAACTACTTTACCAGGCGAGGCCAGTCCAAGTACAGGGAACAGCTGAAAAACAATAATGATTATTCCAATACCACTCATAAAACCTGAAAGAACAGGGTAAGGAATATATTTGATATACTTCCCTATCCTTAACAAACCGAATACAACCTGGAATGCTCCTGCCAGGAAAAAGGTCAGAATAATAACACCCAGGGCCCCGTCAATACCTCCAAACCTGGCAACCGCGATGGAGACAACCGTAGCCGATACCACTGTCATAGGTCCGGTGGGTCCGCTGATCTGTGTATTTGTTCCTCCGAAGATTGCAGCGACCAGCCCAAGTATCATGGCTCCGTAAAGGCCGGCGCTTGCTCCCATTCCAGACTGAACTCCAAAGGCCAGCGCCAGTGGCAATGCAACGATCCCGGCGGTTAGCCCGCCAAAAATATCACCTTTCAAATTTCCGGATTTCATTTTATTTCATTTTCCAAAAGATTTGCAAAGATATGCAAGAGCGCATATCGTTGTACCTGATTAGAATTTATTTATCCTGAAATAAAATATATAGAATTGCAAGCATGGAAAGTCAGCTTTCACATTGCTGAAAACAGAAATATTCCATTTGTTCAGGTATCCGAACAGGTGTCTATACTGATTGTGATCACAACATTTCATTCTCCTCAAGCCACTGCCGGACCCGTTGATGCTCTGCCTGGTATTTGGCCTCCACATCGCTCACGATCTGCTGGAATTCGGGCTCGTGCCGGAGGCTGTCCAGCATGGGATCGTTCTTGATCAGGGTAACCATCCACTGGGGGATCTTTTCCACCTGGTTGAATTTCCGGAGGTCCTCCATGGCCTCTTCGACCTCCCCACGGTATGCATATACACATGCCCGGTCATAGTATGAAAAATTCACATCAGGCTCTACACCGTTTTCAACGGTATTGTTGCTGGTATTGATCTGCAGATCAAAATAGAAATCGGCCGAGTCGTGATCACCCATGTGATCGAAATCATATCCAACTCTGTGAGCAAGCCAGGTCATACCTCCCATGGAGCTGCATATCCGGATAAATTTTTACAGTACACGAAAGATTCCTTAAATGATCCAAGCCACTGATACCCCTCAAAGATCTCCAACAGCGTATTCGTATCGAGCGAATCATATGTATATGCCTTTTCTGCATATTGTACTTCTTTTTCAAAGTTGCCTACATTGAACTCAATTTGTGCAAGGCTATTGTAATACAAGGAAGAATCACCATCCAGTTCCACCGCATTAGCGTAGTATTCAGATGCTTTTGCCGGAAATCCGGCAATATAAAATTGATTCCCGAGATCTCTGTACAGATCAGGTAATTCAACTCCCCCTCCTCTCAGGGATACAGCCTTTTTTCCATTTTCAATGGCAAGTAATAATTCCTCATTGTTATATACGTTGGCTTTCCCGCTGTAAGCTCTCCAATCGTTCGGATTGTATCAGCTCAACAAACAACCTTATTCTGTCGCCTGATTTCTGAAAACTGCCTTCCAGTATATATGAAACATCTAAATCCCTGCAGATTTCAGGAATGGTCTCTTGTGTATCACGGTATTTTTCCACAGAGGTGCGGGGCATAACACGGAGGTCTTTTATTTGTGAAAGGTGCAGGAGAATGGCATCCATAACCCCGTCTGCCTGGTATTGTAACTCTTGCTCATTGCTAAGCGACTTAAAAGGAATAACAGCAATGGATTTACCCTCTGCCCCTGTTTCCGTTTTCCCACTGCTGCTGCGGGAAATGACATTCATGACGATTAACCCGATTATCACTACAAAACTGATAAAACTGGCTATCCTCCAGCCATTTGATGAACCAGGTTTTTCTTCAGTCCAGACTTTTTCAGCGGGCTCTGTTCTTGTTAGGCCTCCCTGAGGATGAACATCGTATACCCAGGAAAAAAAGATAATTACCGGGAACCCGATTGCAAGAAGAACAATAACCAGCGTCGGAGTCCATTCCGGCAAATGCAGTGGTTCTGTAATATTGTTGATCAGTTCGATGATTACAAATGTTGCACCGGCATAGACTGTGATGACGCGGACTACATTCCTGCGCTTCAGCTCCTGCCAGAATTGAATTATCTTATTATTGTGAGAGGGCACTATGTATCAATTAATTCAACTTACCAAGTGGTTAACATATTAACAGCGAATTAGTTTGATTTAGTTGATAGAAATAGCTGACTACTGGATAATAATTCAGACCCGCTTATTACAGTTCTGCTTCTAAGGAATTTCAACAACCTGTTGGGACTTTGTGATCACAACATATCATTCTCTTCCAGCCATTGCCTGACCCGCTCGTGCTCGGCCTGGTGATTTGCTTTTGCCTCATTCAAGATCTGCTGGAAATCCGGGTTATCCCTGATTGGGTCAAGCAAGGGATCGAATCTTAAAAAAAACATCATCGTTGAATTCATCACCGGGAGTAATGAATAAGTTCTGAGATATTTAAGTGCTTTCTCTGACTCACCTGTAAAAGCATAGGTGGCCGCAAGATCATAGTAGGTATTTAAATTTCTTTTGGCCCTGCCACGTTCCAGCTCAATTTCCTTTAAACAATATTCTATTTGCACTTTGAAGCAAGAATCAGCCTTCTCCTTAAGCCCTTTTAACGAGTAATAATATCCCATACGGTGCACAAAGTTTACCCACAATGCCCCGGTCTCATTCATCCACTCCACCCATATATTACCATACTTTAAGGCCTGTTCCTTTTCACCCAGAACAGTATAGCCGACAAATAGTATATATGCGGAATGCCCGTTGGCTGAATCACGCATAAAAGCATTTTCAAATTGTGCGTTACCAGCAGTGATATTCCATCTAGACCAATCTATTTCTCCCAACTTGGTATAGTATTCAACACTGTCCTTGTTGAGTTCCAGCACTTCTTCATAGATATGCGCAGCGCTGTCAGGAAATCCTATCGCTAAATAGCTGTCTCCGAGATCATTTAGCAAACTTGGATACTCAGGCCCGCGATTGAGATTGACGGCTTTCCGATAATTACTAATCTTATTTATATAGCCTGAGCTAATATCTGCTTTAATTCTGTATGCCTCCCAGTCATTCGGGTTAAGAGAAATCGCTTTATCGACCTCTTTCATAGCCCTTATAGTATCATTTTGTACGTTGTAATAGCGCCCATATAAAGTATGAGCTTCTGCTAACGCGGGATTGTATATCAGCGCCCTGTCTAGTAAAACCCTTGCCGTATCTAAATAGTTTTCAGAAAAATAGCCTTCGCTACCCCAGTATATACGTGCCAACCCGGTATATGCCTGTGCCAGAGTGGGATCATCTTTAAGTGCTTCATTAAAAAAATCTTCGGCTTTTTCCAACGCTTCAACATCGCTACTGTCTGACCAGTACCTCCAATATGCTTCTTTGCCCCTTTGATAGTAATAATAAGCGGTTGGATCGGTAGTCGGTGGTTTTTCGATACGTTGCTTTACATCAGGGGTGATAGTTGTCTGCAGCTTGCTGGCCACCTGTTGTGCAATATTGCTCTGGATCTCGATATGGTCTTCTACCTTTTCGAGTTTCATATTATAGGGATTCGACCAGACGGTAACACCATTCGCATCTGCCAACTGAACAGTCAGCTGGATAATATTATTAAGTATTTGTCCAGTTGCAAATAATATATATCCAACTCCTAGCTCCCTTGCTATTTCAGGAGTGGTTTTAGTTGTTTTTTTGTATTGTTCGGTCGACTGTAGGCTAAGAACCCGGAGTCCTTTGATCTGACACAGATTGTTATGGACTGCAATTCTGTATCCGTATATGTAGTATGCATTATCAGATTCAGGGCTATCGTTTACGAATGGAAGGATTGCAATGGATTTATCAATAATCTCTTTTTTACCGGTTCGTGGAAAGATATTCAGAACAATCAACCCAATAATCACTACAAAACTGATATAGCTGGCAATCTTCCAGCTATTTGAGAACCTCGGTACCTCTACTTTGTCAGTTCGTTTAGCCGATTCGGTCTTAACGATCCCTCCCAAAGGATGAAAATCATAAATCCAGGAAAGAATGACTGCGATTACAAATCCTATACCCAGGATGACAATAGCAAATGCAACGGTCCAATCAGGAAGTCTTAATGGCTCCACAATGTTCGAAAGCAGATCAATTATTGCGAAAGTCGTCGCTGCATAAACAGTGATCACGCGGGTCACATTCCTGCGTTTCAGTTCCTGCCAGAATTGGGAAAATCTATTTTTGTGAGTAGTCACTATGTATCAATTAATTTAACTCACTAAGTGGTTAACATATTAATAGGAAATTAGTTTGAATCAGTTTATAGAAATTGACAGGAAGCAGGATAACTTATCAGAACGTAAGATAACAAGGAAGAAATGTTAATTTTAATGATCATACATCTCTAAATAATATGAACCGAAAAGCATTTATCAATCGATCATTAATGGCGATCAGCGGGTTGTCATTGATACCTAATTTGAAAGCATCTTCACGGGCACTTTCCGGATCCCGTACCGGCACACCCATGATCATCTCCACGTGGCCGCATGGGGTGGCAGCTAATGCGGTAGCATGGGAAGTATTGACACAGGGTGGAAGGGCCCTTGATGCAGTGGAGAAAGGGGTGAACGTTACTGAACTGGATCCGAAAATTACCTCGGTTGGCTATGGAGGCTACCCCGACAGGGACGGTTTTATCACTCTGGACTCCTGCATTATGGATGAACGCGGTAACGCTGGATCCGTGACCTTTCTGCAACACATAAAGACGCCTGTTTCCGTGGCCAGAATGGTGATGGAGAAGACAAACCATGTGATGCTTTCCGGAGAGGGTGCCCTTCAATTTGCACTGGCTAACGGATTTAAAAAGGAAGAACTGCATACGGAATTTTCCAGGAAGAGTTGGGAAGACTGGATAAAAAAGAACAATTATATGCCGGTGAATGAGCATAACCATGATACGATCAGCATGCTTGCCATCGATGAGAATGGAGATCTTTGCGGCGCCTGCTCTACCAGTGGTACAGCATTCAAGTATCATGGCCGTGTGGGTGACTCTCCGATAATCGGAGCGGGCCTGTATGTGGATAACGAGATCGGGGGTGCAGGGGCTACCGGTGTCGGAGAGGTCATCATGAAAATCCTGGGTACTCACACCATCGTGGAATCCATGAGGCACGGAAATTCCCCTCAGGAAGCATGCGAAGAGGCAGTACAACGGGCACTGAAGAAATTACCTGATCTCAGGAACCAGCCTGTCTATTTCATTGCATTGAACAAAGAAGGAGAATATGGTGCATACGGAACAGATACGGAATTTAAGTATGCAATATATACGAAAGAGGAAGGGAACCGGCTCATTCAGGCCGGTAGTTTATATTGATATATGTAATGCAGTTGCCTTATTCTTTCCCCAAATCTTTCCATACCTAAAAGTATTGACTTTCAGTAAGGACTGGCGTAGATTTACTTAAATTTTAAACAATGATTGCACTCGGTCATAAAGCAACTGGTTTAAGTTTTCTATTAGCATTCGGACTACATATCCATGCACAGAATATCATTATTAATGATGAACTTGCCTCCCATGCCGAACCTCTGAAAGTAAAGATGGGTTCTCAGGGTTTTGGAAAAATCTGGAAGTGGAAATTTGGTGAATACGCTGTTGTTGAAAGTAAGAACGGCTGGAGTAAAACGACACATAAATCCAATCTCTTCAATACAAAAACAGACGTTAAATCCTCACACAAATTTTCATTTGCATTATGCAACGCCATATCTGATTCAGCATTTGTGAATGCTGCGACGGATATTGAGATAAAGACAATTCAGGGATTTGAATTATTTGCAGGGTTCACAATCGGTGATGATGTGCTGTTATCGGAGAACCATAACTTTACTGCATCCATAACCATAAACAGCGATACTTCCGATATCTGGTACTTAATTATGAACTCGGAGGCTGGAAGTGAAACAGCGAATACGGAAACGGCAATATTGTTGGGTAACGGGCATGAAATACTGATCTTTCCCACCAGTTCAAATTTAAATGACTCCGATAAACGTGTGTTTCCTGCTCTTGGTTTTGAATTATATGAAAACGACCAGGCCTTTGCTGCCGTTCAATTTTACGGAGGGGGTGCATTCGGAGCATATAAGAATATCGTATGGATAAGAAATGATCTGGATCCTAAAAAGAAACTAATTCTGGCTGCAACAGTAACGACCATCTTGCAAGAGCAGTCCGATAATTATACTCCTATTGAATAGGGCCCTGCTTTTTAATAGTACCTGAATGACAGGAGCTGTCAGACAGGGATGATGTGAACAAATCCTTGATAAATATTTCACTTTAGTTTCACCAAACTAAACCCATGATGAATAATTTTGTTATATCAATATATAAATGAAAATGGTCATGAAAAGCACTACATCAACTTCCGCCTCGGCAAGCAAAAAAAAGGCTCCAGCAGCTAAACCTAAAACACCGGCTGCAATAAAGAAAACAACTGCGAAAGCCGTTTCACCAAGAAAGAAAAAACCTTCCGATGAGGATATCTCTCAAAAAGCCCATGAAATCTACCTGGAAAGAATGCGCACGGGAGAGCCCGGAAATTCTGAAAGTGACTGGCATAAAGCTCTGGAAATTCTGAAAGGCTGAGAGGTATTTTTCCTGATCGTTTATGGTGAACCCGTTTCCGGGAAAAGGACCTTTTATGCCCTAACTTAATTCAAGGGAGCCGAAGACCTTTTCCTTGCAGGTTGCTGAATAATCCGAAAGCATTCGATTCACACTCCTGGAGGAAGATCCAACTGCCTGGTTAGTATTTTTTGTGGAGATCTGATTCAGCCCTGTAAGCAATGCCTGGATGTCTTCCTTCGTGTTTTCAATTCCCAGGCTCACCCGAACCACCCCGGGAAAGCTTACAGACGGGATCATGGTCTGCATTATTCGCTGGAATCTTTCCAGTCCCGGTCCTACTCCCAGCACGTGTTTGACCAGAATGTGAGCGCAATGACAGCCCACCCGGACACCAATGCCACTGTGCAGTGCAAGTTTCTTACCCACACTGAAAGAGACCATATTTCCCAGGTTGAAGGGAATAACACCCACCCGCTGAGCCAGTTTCCCCTCATCATATTCACTGATCCCAACAATCTTCATTCCGGGTATTTTCTGCATTCCGCCCAGAGCCATTGCAGTCAGTTCCTGCTCTTCTTCTTCGATCAGTTCCATTCCAATGCAATCAAGGATATGAAGGGCCTTACCCATGGCAGCGATCCCTGCAAGGTTCTCATTTCCGGATGCTATGATCTTCTCTGTTTCCTGAGATGAGTAGTTAAGCAGCCCTTTCCTGGCCACCAGAACTCCGGATCCGAAGGGAGCATAGATCTTATGCGCAGAGAAAGCAAAGTAATCAATCCCGGTTCTGGCAATTTCGACCCTGCGGTGTGATACCAGCTGTGCACCATCCACCAGCAACCGGGCATCAAAACGGTGTACGATATCGCTGATCTTTTTCAGGTTGTTACAGGTTCCCAGCACATTGGAGGCTGCGGATATTGCCACAAGGCAAATACGCTGCTTTCCATATTTACCTTTCCTGTTGTAATCATCCAAAAGGTCTTCCAGATCTTTACTGCTAATAAATCCTTCCCTGTCTACCGGCAACCGGATCAGTGCATGGTTTGGAACGGTCCGCCACGGCAGATCGTTCGACGAGTGTTCCATCAGTGTTCCTGCAACAACCGGTTGAAAATCTCCTGTATCCACCCTTGCCAGGCTCCCGGCCACCAGGTTGATCCCATCTGTGGTATTACCGGTGAAGATGATCTCATAATCTGTTCCCGGAGCCCCCAGGAAATCTGAACAGATCGCTCTTACCTCGTCCAGGATAATATTGCCGGATGATTGTTCAACGAATAAAGTACTCCTGTAAGTGTCCCAAACCGGACCAAAGGTGGGAGTGCTGGCACTGCTATCAAAGTTGATATAGTTCTGCAGGCCCCTTGCTGTGGGAACCTGGAGATCCAGTCCGATCCTTGTACCCCTGAACCCTTTCAACAAGTCCTTTCCTACAAGCCCATCCAGTTGATCCTTATAAAGCAATTCCTTAACGCTTGCCTTCTGCTCCATTTGAGCTGCAAAAAGATCTTTGCCATATTTCTTTGCATACTGGAGGCACCGGGCAAATGCAATAACGTTGATTACAGGAGGTGTACCTGCTTCAAATCTTGCGGGAACCCCGTCCCAAATCACCCATTCGGTGGAGATCAGCCTGGCAGTCCCACCGCCACTCATGGGCGGTGCCCCCACAGGGAAAGCCCCCTTTCTTGCGATAAGGGCCCTCACGCCTATGGCCAATCCAAAGGATGCGCTCGAAAGGATCTGATACGATCCGGGACTCAGTTTTTTTCTCAGGATCTCTGCCTGGTGAGGCGTACAGAAAACCACCTGGTATTTCCGGTGATGATAGCCGAGGTAATCCAAAACAATATGCCTGGCCTCTTCAAACAGGGTTGTGGAAGCTATCGATTTATGTCCGCTTCCCCGGTGTACGTTGGAATAGGTCCTGAGGGCCTCGAAAATACTCTTTTCGAGCATTTGTCTGGTATCAAACACAGGCTGCATCTTACACAAAGTTAACAGAGAATGTCACATTTTAAAATGCACACTGTCTTAGATGATCATCCAAATTAACGGATTAATCCCTTGACCTTATGGTGGTATTCTCCTGGATACAACTGCCCACCAGGAAGCTGTTACCTACCTTGAGGTCCTGAAAGAAGATATCTTCTGTGCTGGGATACTGGGCAGCACAAATGGCCAGCTTCTGACTGGATTCTTCGGAAAGGTCCGGATCCACCTTAGCTGCAGCCTGGTACATGTCAGCTGCTGCCCAGTACGCACTACGCTGCTGGAAGTCATCTCCCAGCTTTTTGCGACAGGCGATAAATGCATCTCCAAGTGCAATATAAGCCTCACCGTAATCATTTTTGTAGGCTTTCGCCTCCCTTGCAAAACTGATGGCCTCACACTGATCCCCTTTGGCCAGGCTAACGATGCTGAGTTCATAAAACCATTCTGCCCTGGTTTCATCTGGTAGCTTATCATCCAGTACGGCCAGCTGCAGGTACCAGGCGGCCTTTTCGAGATCGTCTTTACCGATAAAAAGCACAGCCAGCTTATGAGCCAGTTCAGAACTCTGATCTATTTCGTAAAGTCTTTCAGAAGCAGTTAAATAGAGAGCCGACTGGTTGCATCCGGCAATGGAATATGCGTCAACTATCTCTTTTATCAGTCCGGGATACGTGCTGTTCTGTTCAAACTTCGGTCCGAAATGTAGATCCAGTCCTTCACAGGAAAGAATACCTTCTTTCATTATCATCTCATCAATGGAGGCCCTGGTTCTTTCCCGGCGGGAATTGCTTCCCTCCTGCTGGTCCAGAAGCCCGGTAACCAGGAAGTAATCTTCCAGGAGCTGACTGTTGTCTATTAGAGCCGCCTGGTGCAACATGAGGCCGGCTGCAATGGAATTGACCATGATCAAATCCCGGGAACTGGTTCCCTCGATTTCCAGGCTCTCTTTGAGCATGCCATAAGCTGCCTGTACCCTT
>Ga0055451_10000916_pt1 | contig 11929 bp, 7 predicted proteins | sample China_Galinas_PW_3_FD_57745 | JGI IMG/M metagenome (GOLD analysis project Ga0055451, IMG submission 57745) | Wetland microbial communities from San Francisco Bay, California, USA, that impact long-term carbon sequestration - China_Galinas_PWB_D2 | ecosystem: Environmental > Aquatic > Marine >... | reverse complement strand
CTTTGACCTCCCGCCACGCGGCCCCCATGCAGAAGCGGTCGGCGCCACCCGCCTTGGCAGCACGCGCGTCCGCAAGCACGTCAAAGAGCTCCATCAACGGCTCCGGTTGCACGGGTGTCGAGAACCGGGCGCTCTGCGAGCAGTAGCCGCAGTCCTCCGGACAGGCACCGGTCTTGATGCTCGCGAGCTGAGCGCACTGCACGACGCGCGGATCGTGGTGCGCGCGGTGGACCCTCGCTGCATCGAGAACGAGGTCGAGCAAGGGGCGGCCGAGAAGCGCCTCGATCTCGGCGATGTCGAAAGTGTCGCTCATGACACTAGCTTCGTCGCGCGGCGCTCGACACGCAACGATCGAGTGAACGGGGTGTTCGCAGCGTGCTGGGCATCGACGCGCTCGGGCGTAGCGGCAACTACCCTGCGTTCACACTTGGTCGGACTGGTGCTCGTCACCGGAGTTCCAGCCGAACACGGGGACAGGTTCGTCGGAGCCACGGAGCAGGTACTGCGAGAGCCGCTTCCCTTGTTCTCGGTCGTCGTGAGGGTTCTTGGGCAAAGGCCATCCCAGGGCGATGTAGAGCTTGACCCGGTAGAGATCGTATGCGCTGTCCAGCAGCTCTCCGTAGACCTTCGCTGCGCCGAGCATCGATCGATACGAGTACAGCGCCGTAGCCAGGCCGGCGACGACGGCCAGCAAGTTGAATGCGCCCCAGACGCAGAAGAGCAGCCCCCAGAGGAAGAGTGCGGCTCCACCGTCGAGGCTGCTTCGCGCCGAATCCACGTCCGCACGGGCCTGATCCGGCAGTACGAGCCACAGCCGCGGCCAGCACAGGACGCTGTCGAGCCCATGCTTGATGCGCGGGCGGGTCTCGGCGGTCCGCAGCACATTGCCCAGACGTGTCGGCATCAGATCCTCGCGCCGAGCGGGGATCCACAGCAGCCGCTCTTCGAGGTGCAAGAATTCCTCATTCTCTGCATCCGTGCGTTCTTGCTTGGTCGCGAGCTCCTCGAATCGCTTCTCTGACTTCTCGATGTCCAGCTGCACCCGCGCCTCGAGTCGTCGCCGTGCCCATGTCAGCCAGGGCGGCCAATAGCCCTCGAGAGCTCGCACGACAGGAAGCGCAAGGCTCGAAACCACGACTGCGGACAGGCTGACGAGCAGCAACGCCGCGAGGACAGCCACCGTCTTGTCGAAGTCCGGCCACGAGTCGAGTGTCCTTCGTGCCCTGTCCCAACCCCACTCGGCATCGATCACGATGGCTCCGCCCGCGATCCAGAAGAAGAACGCAGGAGTGAATACGACCGCCAGGCGGCTCTCGACGAGCTTGCCTCCCAGCGTCGCCCAGAGCGTGGTCATCGGGTCACGACTCTCAGCGGACGCGTTCCATGCGGACGCGGTGCTTCGTGCACGACGGGACGCGATCCGGGACAACCCGGTAGGCTATCTGCTCGTCGCAGTTCTCACGCGGACACCGGTAGACGATTGCCGGGATACGCCTGATGCGGCCAGGTAACGTCCGGTAGCCCCCACCACCCCGCTTCCGTCTGGCGGCCCTCTTCTTCGCCGCCTTCTTTTTCGTCCGCTTCTTTTTCGCCTTCTTCTTCGTCGCGGCGCGCTTCTTCTCGACCTTCTTCGCCGCCGTCTTCTTCTTGGAGGCTTTTCGCTTCGTTGGCGCGCTCTTGCGCTTGGCCTTCTTCTTGGTCGCCTTCTTCTTGGCGGCGGTGCGCCGTTTCGCCTTGCGCGCCTTCTTTCGCTTTGCGGCCATGGCTCGCTCCCTTGTCAGGTCATACTCATACGCGGTTGCGCAGGAACCGTCCAGCCGGTAACGATCATGGCCAGAGACCGGCGGCTGTGGTTGACGCACGCATCCGCAGCCGGAATCATGGGCGCCGCATGTCGCACGTCACCCGCGTCAGGTCGAAGATGGTCGAGCAGCGCTACATCCTCGACGCGCTTCGGGGCCTCGGCCGGCGCCGCGTTGTCGGCCGAGCTGTCGCGATCGGCGGCTGAGGCGCATCGAAGATGGCAAACGAAGCGGAGCCCCAACCCAGCGGCAAGCGGCTGGCGACGCTGATGCTCGCGACCCTCGGGATCGTGTATGGCGACATCGGCACGAGCCCGCTCTATGCATTCCGGGAGTGCCTGGGCGGCACGCATGGCGTGTCGGCAACCCACGCCAACGTGCTCGGCATCCTGTCGTTGATCTTCTGGTCGCTCGTCGTCGTGCTGTCGCTGAAGTACGTGACGCTGATCCTGCAGGCCGACAACGACGGCGAAGGGGGCATCCTCGCGTTGATGGCGCTGATCCGACGCCGGGCCGAGCGGCCGGCCGCGCGCCGGCCCGTGTTGATCATCCTCGGACTGTTCGGGGCCGCGTTGCTCTACGGCGATGGCATGATCACGCCGGCGATCTCGGTGCTGTCGGCGATCGAAGGGCTCAAGGTCGCGACGCCGATCTTCGCACCCTACGTCGTGCCGCTTACGCTCGTGATCCTGTGCGGCTTGTTCCTCGTGCAGAAGAAGGGCACGCAACGGATCGGCATCGTCTTCGGTCCAGTCACGTTGCTGTGGTTCCTGGCATTGGCCGCGCTCGGGATCGTGCAGATCGTGGCCGAACCGGCGACGCTGGCCGCGATCAACCCCAGGCACGCGATTGCGTTCTTCCGGAATGGCGGATGGCCCGCCTTCACCGTGCTGGGGTCGGTGTTCCTCGTCGTGACAGGCGCGGAGGCGCTCTATGCCGACATGGGCCATTTCGGCCGGCGTCCGATCCGAATGACCTGGTTCGCGGTCGTCTTCCCGTGCCTTCTGTTGAACTACTTCGGCCAGGGCTCGCTCCTGCTCGCCCATCCGGAGGCGATCGAGAACCCGTTCTATCATCTCGTGCCGCGGTCTTTGATCTATCCGATGGTCGTGCTGGCGACGGCGGCCACGATCATCGCGTCGCAGGCCGTGATCTCCGGGGCGTTCTCGTTGACGCGGCAGGCCGTGCGACTGGGCTACTTCCCGCGTGTCACGATCGTGCACACTTCCAAGGAAGAGATCGGGCAGATCTACGTCGGCTCGATCAACTGGGTGCTGTTCGCGGCGACCATCGGCCTGGTGCTCGGATTCGAGTCCTCCAGCAGCCTCGCGGCCGCCTACGGCGTCGCGGTCGTGACGACGATGGCGATCACTACCGTCTTCGCCTACGTAGTCATGCGCGAGCGTTGGCGCTGGCCGTGGCTCGTGGCGGTCTCGATCGCTGCTGGCCTGTGGGTGATCGACTTCTCGTTTCTCTCGGCCAATGCCATGAAGATTCCCCACGGCGGCTGGTTTCCACTCGTGATCGGCGCCGTCGGATACGTTGTCATGTCGACGTGGCGGCGCGGGCGCGAGCTCTTGGCCGAGAGGCTTCGCGAACGGTCACTGCCGTTCGACGAGTTTCGCCGGCGGTGTGCGGCCGACCCACCGGCCGATGTTCGTGGGACAGCGATCTACCTGACCAGCAACCCGCGGGACATCCCGCCGATGATCCTGCACAACCTGCAGCACAACCGCGTGCTCCACGAGCGCGTCGTGTTCATGACGTTCGTGACCGAGGAACACCCGCGCCTGCCGCGCGAAGAGCGACTCCAGATCCAGCCGCTGGGTGAGCGCTTCTACCGCGTCGTCGCCCACTATGGCTTCATGGAGGAACCGAGCGTCTATCACGTGATCGCGCGCTGCACGGAGGCCGGACTACCGCTCGACATCGAGTCGACGACGTTCTTCCTCGGCCGGGAGACGCTGCTGGCGACCGAGGACCCCGAGATGCCGATCTGGCGCGAGAAGCTCTTCGCCCTGCTCTCGCGCAACACCGCCGGCGTGACGCGTAGTTTGAAGATCCCGTCCGAACGCATCGTCGAGCTCGGCGCGCAGATCGAGCTCTGACCTAATCGCGGACCACGACGATCGTCCGCGGGTCCGGGGCGACCGGCAGACGGCCGATCTCGTCCTTGTCCTTGCGGAAGACGACTTCTGTCGCGTTGCCGGGGATCGCGAGCACTTCGGAGCGCCCATCGGTCAGCGCCATGTGCCGATCACTCCATATGCGGTTTGCCGCGCGGCGCTCGAGCAGCAGGCGGTTGCCGGCCGCGTCGACGACTTCGATTCGATCGGCCGCCGCGAGCCGGGAGCCATTGACATCGACACGGATGCGGCAGGTACGGAGCACCGGGATCGTCACCGGACTGGTCACGATGCCGCTCGGGAACCGGAACTCGTCGGTGAACAGGTTCTTGCCGTACAGTCTCAGTTCGATTCCCTCACGCGGCACTCGGACCAGGCGGAAGGTTCCGTCGGCGCCTGTTCTCGCCCGCGCGCCGCGCGCTTGACAGATCCAGGCGTGGCCGCCGTACTGCTTCGAGCCGAACTCGAAAGCGATCCGCTCGACCTGGAGCTGCACACCGGCGACCGGGCGCCCGTGGCGATCGACGAGCCTGCCCGTGAGCTCCGGCAGCAATGCCCCGGCCGCGAAGCGGATCGCGACTCCTTTCGAGCCCGCACGCACTCGATTGCGCACTGCGATCTCGGTGGTCTCCTCGTCGACTGCGCGGACTTCGTATTCGCGATCGAGCAGGCCTTCGATCGTGTAGCGTCCCGCGGCATCGGTGGGGATCTTGCGCCACAGGAGCTCGTGCCGGTGCATCGTCTGTTCCGCCGAAACCGGCATCTCGCCATCGAGTGCGAAGATGCGTTCCTGTGCCGGCTCCGTGACGAGGAACCGAAACCGACCGTCGGCCCCGGTCTTGCGCGGGGCAGGCCCCAACGCGACGCAAGCCCCCGCCACGGGATTGCCTGTGGCGTCGACGACCACCCCGTGAAGCTCGCCCGCCGCGGTCACGAGCGGGTACAGCACGACCCTGACCCGTACCGCGGACACATCGAGGTTGCGTTCGCGCGGCGCGTAGTCGGTCTTCGTGACACGCATCGTGCAACCGGCGAGCACGGGAACGGCGCCCAGCACGAAACGCCCGTCCGGACCGGTCTCGACGTCCCAGCTCTGGTCCTCGGTGTCGTCGAGCGGAAACGCGAAACGAAATCGAAACCCGGACGGCAACGACACTGCGATTCGCGCACCGGCGACCGGACGCCCGTCGGGAAGCACGACGATCCCACCCAGCTCGCGCGCCCGCGTGTTGTCGAGCAGGTCTTTCATGGACAGTGGCGACGTATCGGTCATCGAAGGTAAGTCATGCCGCAGAACGCGAACTCACGTCGGGCATTGTGCCGCGAACTGCCAGATCGATAAGAAATGTGTCAGACACGATTCATATCGATCTAGCGTCAACGGTCCCAACCGATCGCATCGCGGTGCCTGCGATAGAGATCCCCGAGCAGCGTCATCGCGACGACGAGGAGATAGAGCGTGATGGCCGCCGACAAGAACGGGCCGAGAAGCGGCACCGCACCCGCGAGCGCGACCAGGATCGTCTCCACCACGATCAGCCCCAACACGAGACCCACGACGGGGAGATACGCCAGGCCGACGCGTGCGATCGCCGGAAGCACGATGTGAGGGCCGGCCGCAGTCAGGTCGCCGAGGACGGCCAGTGCGAGCATCCCCATCGGGAAATACACGACGCCCGCGATGGTCAGCAGCCAGCCGATCGGATTGGACGTGTCCAACTCTCCTGTCCAGCCGCCGGCCTGCAGCATGTAGATCCGGCTCGGAAGCGTGCACGCCAGGACGAGCACGGTGAAGCGAAGCCCGTTTGCCACGATCTCGTCCTCCTCGACGCTCGGCCAGTCAGGCAGCTCCTCCGCGTCGTAGGCGACGAAACGGATGACCTTGAGCCAGTAGGTCGCCAGGTAGAAGGTGACGACGAGCTCGAGGAACCACGCTGCAAACGAGAACAGCGCGATCGTTCTCACGAGCCCGAGGACGACGGTCCCGGCCGCGAGGATGTAGAGGCCGTCGCCCTGGAACGGAAACGTGAACAGGTTCAGCGAGGTCGGAACAGGTTCCCCCACAGCCTCGGGCACACGCTCGGCGACTTCTTCTCCGATGCGTTCGCAGCGCCCACCACACTCCTTGCAGACGGTGACTGTCCGCTCGCGGATGTCACGAACCGAAACGCATGCGTCGCACAGGAATGCATCGCAGAACGCACAGCGCCAGCGGGCCGGGGCATCTGCGTGTCGTTGGCAGATCGCGCTTGCTCCGGTGGCAGAATCGGTCTCTGATCGGTCCGACGTCGTCAAAGCTGCCCTCGCACCAGCATAGGGGCTTTGCTGCGCCGTGTCCGGGCAGGAGCGCCGCGAGTTTCGGAGCGTCAGTCTCCCTCGACTGGAGTACGTCCGGTCACACTCCACTCACCGCGGTCGAGGTCCTCGAGCTGAGCCTCGAAGTGCGCGACCGCCTGTCGGTGCAGCGTCAGGAACGTGTCCGGGCCCGGGAACGCGAGGCGCTCGATCTCCGCGCGCCACTCCCGCGGCAGGTCGCGATCGAGGTAGCGCAGGCCGAAGTCGAAGCGTTCCGGGCAGTAGCGCATGCGCAGCAGCTCGACCAGCGGTCGCAGGGTATGAATCTGATAGGCCTGGGCGCTCTCCGCCGGCATTCCCCGGCGGATGCCGCGGGTGACCAGGGGCTGGAACAAGCGGAACACCGACCGCATGGTCGCGAGGCGAGACTGCATCCGCTCGCGGTGACGGGTCCAATCCATGGCCGCAGGTGCGACCAACCCGTGGCGATCGAACAGCACGACTGCATCGCCGTGCCGTTCGCGCTCGAGGAAGCGATCGGGCGCGCTCTCCCTGATCACGAGGAGATCGAGGAAGTGATCGGGATCGGCGTCGCGCAGGCGGCAGAAGATCTGGGCATGACCATGGGGCGTGGGTTCGGGCAGGCGATAGGTGTGCTCGATCGGAGACAGCTGTTCGAGGATGGCTCGCACGAGCGAGATCGTGTCCTCGACTCGTTCGTCGCCGACGATCACCTGCAAGTCGATGTCCGAGAGCGCGTCGGTGCGACCAGTGGCGTCACTCCCGCCGAGCCAGGCGGCCAGAACGTAGGTCTCTCTGTCCAGTCGGGCGTGGAGCTCGTCGATGATCTGCTGGCGCGAGACGGTCGCTCTTTGCACGGACTCTCCTTTGCTGCCTCAGTCCCTGTGGCACGGCGACGTGCTGCAACTGTTCTCGCGCCAGTTGCCCGGTGCCGGGGCATTCTGGATATCGGACAAGGCCAGGGCCGCCGATCCGTTGTTGTAGGGCGCCGGATCTCCGATCGCAATGAGCAGCGCGCGCCTGTGCCAGCCGTGCGGCACGGCGGCGTGGCAGTCGAAGCACGTCGATCTGCGGTTGGCCTGAAAGTGCTCTTCCCTCATGTGCAACACGTGGTAGTTCCTGCCTCCGCCCGAGAAGCCGGTGCTGCTTCCCGACTGCGAGCCACCTCGACCGTAGACGTCGAACGAGTGGCACTTGAAGCACAGGTGGTCCTGCGTTCCGGACTGCCCGGTGTTCGAGGCGAAGGCCCCGGCCAGGATGCCCTTGTGGGTCGACCCGTGTGGGCCCTGAGCACCCGACTTGTCGTCGGACGTGTGGCAGTCACTGCAGCTCATCTGGCTCGACGAGGTCCACGGGCTCACATAGGAGCTGTTGGGGGCGGTCGTCGACTTCGAGGCCCCGATCACGGCGTGATAGCTCGCGTTGTTCGGGTTGAACTCGAGCGCCTGGTCGGTTTCGGACGTCGGCGGCGTCGTGCCATAGCCGAAGCCGGAGTGGCACTTGAGGCACACCTGCCACGTGTAGGTGCTCGTCTCGACTCGCTTGTAGTGTCCCCCCGGATTCGGAATGGTCCACGCCGCGGGCCACACCGGAACATCGACACCCCACACCTTCGCGAGCGGTGTGTCCGCCGCCAGGATGCCCGGGGTCTTCGGCTGTGCGAAGACGCCCGTGGTGTCGAACGCGCGCGCCGGGCCGGTCGCGTGAGAGTTGTGACAGTCATCGCACTCGACGTGGCGGTTGTTCGCAGGATTCCAGTTCCAGGTCGAGCCCTCGATCATCATGTGCCGCCCGCTGGTGGATTCGGGCCGATGGGCATAGGCCTTCTGGGTAACCGACCACAGCCCCTCGGAGCGGGCGGTCATGGCTTGACCGCCATACCAGTCGAACCCGCCTCGCGGCTTCTTGGTTCCACCGATCGGGTCTCCGGTCGTCGAGTGACAGCGGTAGCAGAACTGCTCCTCGAGAGGATTGTTGGAGCCCGTGAACCCCAATGGAGACAACATGCGGCTCTGGGTCGAAGTGTGCAGGCCGAACGCCACGGGCGTCTGGCCGTTGACGAAGCTCTTCGGATCGAGGTCGTCGTTGTGGCACTTGCTGCAATCGGCGCGGAACTCGTCGGTGTCCTTGAACTTCGACACGACCTTGTAGTCGCCGCCATGGGCGCCGGCCGCGTACGCGTCCACCTGCTCGGAGACCGATGCCGCGTACGGGATCGCCGGCAACTCCGAGCTCCCGTCGGGTCGGGTGTAGCTCTTGGGCATCTTCGCGTGGTGACAGTCCAGACAGATCCCGCCCCCGCCGACAGGACTGAAGTCCGTGTCCGCGAAGCCGGACGTCGCCGTCGGCACGGAGCTCAGCTCCGCGCGCAGGTTCGTTCCCCGTCCGCCGGAAACCTTGTTGAACAGGTCATGATCGACGTGACAGGTCAAGCAGCGCGTGACCGATGCGTCGGTCGGGTACGTCGGCAGGCTGTCCGTCAACGGGTGCCGATAGGACGCCACGGGCTCGGACATGGCCGGCTCGATAACCGTGTGACAGCGCTTACAGTCGATGCCTCCGGTGGCGGTGTCAGCACCGACGAAACCGTCGCTGTGGTCATGGCAGTTGGTGCACGCCTCGCCGTTGTTGTGATCGCGGTCGGGTGTACGGTCGTTGTTCCGCGCGTACAGGGTGCGGGTATGACAGACCTCGCAAACATCGGTGTAGGTCTGATCGCTGGCATCCCCCATCAGCCCGCCGGAGCCGGGCGCGCCGGACCGGTGTTGGAACAGCACGTGCCTGTAGTCGTCCGGAGCGACCCGAACCGACATCCGAACCAGCGACAGGTTGATCGTGTTGTGAGCCGAGTGGCAGTCCTGGCACTCGTGAGTCCAGGCTCCGAATCGTGATCCGGACGTCCCGGCATGCTTGTGCGTGCCCTGCAGCTTGTGGACCGGAGCTCGCTCGATCGACGTGAGCTCGAAGCCGGTCCACAGGTCCTCGCCCGGCGTGACCGGTGAAGCGTCGGGGTGCCATGGGTAATCGAGCGTGTATCCGTCGACCTTGCCGAGGCTCGAGCCGGTGGTGTGGCAGCTCATGCACACGTCGCTTTGCCGTTCGCGGCTCAACTCGGAGGGGTCGATGATGCTGTTCAGCGCCTCGTCCTGGTGCTCGAGATGATAGCGACCGGGACCGTGGCAGGCCTCGCAGCCGACGCCCTCTTCCTTGTACGTCGTGATGAACTCGCCCTCGGCGTTGCGCCTGACCGATGTCAGTCCCGTCACGTGGCAACCCGCGCATCGGCGCTCCCACGAAGCGGCCGTGCGCCCCTTCGACACCGGAGTATCGGCGACTCCGAATACGACTCCCGTGACCTGCTCCCCTGCGTCGATCAACCCGTCGCTGTCCGTATCGGCCCAGGTATACCAGTCCTCGGGCATGACCGGTCGCCACTGCTTCGCTTGGACCTCGTAGATCAGCGGCAAGACGTAGAGCGAGCTCCCGATGCGCGTCAGATAGGTCTGCTTGTGGCGTCCGACGCCGAGGACCTTCTCGACCGCGTAGACCCGGCTCGCGATGCGCACCTGGTACTGGCCGGACGCGACGTCGTATCCGAGCACCGGCGCGACGTCGACCAACGCCCCGCCCGCCACGGTGTAGGACTTCCACTCGGCAGAAGTCGCGAGGTCGAGCCCGTCGCGGAAGTCGCTGACTTGGTTGTCGTTCCCGTCGCCGACGATGGTCGTCTCCGACGGTGCGGTCTCCTCGGTCCGCCCATGAGCGGAGGCCAACCAGTCGTCATGATAGGTGGCATGAAACGCCGGCACGGGCTCAGGACCATGACACCTCGCACACTCCGACGTGCCGATGTAGTCGGCCGCGGCGGGTCGAGCGTTGGGTAGCGGCGCAGGAGGATCCGCGAGGCGTGAGCACGACAACGACCACGACACCGCGAATACGAACGCCGCCGCGATCGCACGGCTCGTAGCCGGCGGCAACGGGGGCCGCGCACCCGCGTGCTTCTCGATCCGGTTCGAAAACGACATGGCGATCCTCTCATCTGCGCGTCCAGATCCTCGACTCCCATATCGGTCCGAGAGTCGCGGTTTTGCGCGATCCGGGGTCTGCGCTGAGGAACATGCAAGAAGCGGTCCCGCACATGCGGCTGGCTCGATGGCTGCCGGAATCTCGGCAGGCGACTCCGGCAGGCCGCCGGGACCGGAGCTTGCCTGACCCGACGAAAACCACTGAACGAACCGCGGTAGCATAGACCGCTTCGACAAGAAAATTCAGCGGGGAACACAAGCACCTGTTATCAGCGGCCGCGCGAGCGTGACTGGTATCATGCCGGCCCGGTCATCGCGAAACCGTCGTGTTCCTCACCCTCCTCGCCGCGCTGTCATGCCTGCTCCCGCAAGGGCGTTCGCAAGAGACGAACGCTCCAGCGCATCCGGTCGTCGCGACGCACTACTTCTACTGGTACCGCTGGCCGACCGAGCACTTCAACCAACGCGGTGCTCCCGGACGTGAAGGACATCACCATCACTTCACGAAGCCGAAGCAGGTCTCGTACCTGAGCCGCGACTGGCACGAGGGCGAGTTCCGAGCGATGTCCGCCGCCGGGATCGATGTGGCACTGCCCGTCTACTGGGGCGCGCCCGGTGCCTACGAACGCCCGAATCTCAGGTTCGCACGCGCCGGCCTGAAACCGATGATCGAAGCGCTCGACGCGATTGCCGCGTCGGGTGACGAGCCGATCGCGCTCGGGATGTTCTACGACACGTCGACGCTGCTGCGCAGCGTGCGCGGCAAGAGCCACGGTCCCGACCGACCCAACCGCCCCGACCTGACGCGAGCCGCCGGCGAGCAGTTGTTCTGTCGCACCGTCGTCGAGTACTTCGAGCAGATCCCTCCTCGCCACTGGGCGCGGTTCCGCAATCGTCCGCTCGTCGTCCTCTACGCGAGCGGTTTCGCGGGCAAGTGGGATCGCGGACTCGGCGCCGCGCTGCGTCACGCGTTCGCGAAACGGTTTCCGGGCGAGAACCCGTGGCTCGTCGCCGATGTGAGCTGGGGACGGATCGGACAGGACATGACGACGGCCTGGGGCGCGGCGCTCGCGGGTCCGAAGCTGTTTCCGTCGCTCGCGCAGATCGGCCCGGGGTACGACGACTCGGCCGTACCGGGCCGGCACACACCGATCCGCGACCGGCAGGACGACCTGTTCTATCGCTGGTCGTGGCGACAAGCCGTGCGTCACAGGCCCGAGCTCGTGCTGATCGAGACGTGGAACGAGATGCACGAGGGGACCGAGATCTGCGAGACGATCGAAACCGGCCGCAGGTACCTCGAGCTGACGCGCGAGTGGGTCCAGCGACTGCGCAGCGGCGACGCCGGTCCGGCGCTCGTAGAACCCGAACCGCCGCGACTGCGCCCCGACCTCGGTTGGGGCGCCGAGGCACGCGGGGCCACGACGGTTCACGCCGTCTACTCGCAGGCGAAGCCCGAGCGATCCGGCCTACGCGAGATTCTCGTCGGCGACGGTCCGTGCACGGTTGCCGGCGGAGCGCTGCACTCGCGTGGCGCTTCGGACCGGCCGGTGACCTACGTCTACTTCCAGATCAGCGACCACTGGAAGTTCGACGTGCGGAGCGACTGCGTCATCGAGGTCACGCGCCGCGATACCGGCGCGCAAGTGTCGATCGA
>Ga0055451_10000909_pt1 | contig 11976 bp, 3 predicted proteins | sample China_Galinas_PW_3_FD_57745 | JGI IMG/M metagenome (GOLD analysis project Ga0055451, IMG submission 57745) | Wetland microbial communities from San Francisco Bay, California, USA, that impact long-term carbon sequestration - China_Galinas_PWB_D2 | ecosystem: Environmental > Aquatic > Marine >... | reverse complement strand
CGGCGAGAGCCTCGGTCACACGTCGAACTGCATCGTCGAAGGCAACGTCGCGAAGCGTCGTGCCGAATCCGTAGGAAGTCTCAGGCATCGGGATCACCCTCTCGTTTCGGGACCAAGCGCCATTCGTAGGCCGACTCACCGATCCTGCCAGAGCGAAATCCGACAGCCTGCGCCGGGGATCGAGGTTCCCTCCGTCAGCGCAGCGACAAGGTGATCGGGCGCGAGGCGTAGTCGAAACGGTCGGCGAGCACGTAGCAGGCGGTCAGCGTCCGGCCCTTGAGCGACACCGCAAGGCCGGGCGGCAGGCGGAAGGTCGCGACCGCGTTGCCCCCGGCGTCCAGCGTCCCGAGGAACTTGCCGAACACCGGCGTGTTCAGCGCCGCCAGCCCGAGCTCCGTCAGCGTGTCGACGTTGAGCGGGATCGCCAGACCGAACACCTTGGTGCCCGGCTGGGACCCGCTCAGACCCATCATCGCCAGGTAGGCGCGACCGGCGCCGGGGGTTCCGTAGTCGATGTGCAGCTCCGAGTTCCCGCCGGTCACGACGTCGAGCACCTCCGGCGTCGCGGCGAAGAACGGTCGCGTGAAGCCACGCGAGCTCAACCCCGTCCGCAGGATCCACTGGTCGGGATCGAGCGTCACCGACTGTGCCGGGCCGGTGATCGGCACGACGAACTGGTCCGCGCGCTCGTCGTCCTCGACGACGTAGGTCTTGGTCCCGCTGCTGGTCTGCACGCGCACGTCGACCGGCATGCGGCTGACCGACGGCGTGCTCTGGGTCTGATCGATCTCCAGGTAGAGGTAATCGCGACCGTTGGCTTTGGCGGTGTGCCAGCCGTAGAGGTAGGCCGGTGCGCCGCCCTTCATGACCCACTCGTCGAAGAACCACTCGAGATCGCGCCCGGTCGTCTTCTCGCACGAGCGCCGGAGGTCGTCAGTCGTCGCGCTGCCGCCCTCGTAGGTGCTGCGGTAGTCGGCCAGACACTGGAAGAAGAGCTTGTCGCCCAACACGTGGCGCAGCTGATGCAGGACCCAGGCACCCTTGTTGTAGACGTAGTTCGAGCTGAAGACGCTGCCGCTGCTCTTCGTGTTGGTCACGTAGACCGTACCCGACACCCGGGAGGGCCGCCTCTGGCGGATGCGGTTGTGGTAGCGCGCCATGCTCCCGCCCGGCTTGACCTCCTCCCAGATCGCTTCCGAAAACGTCGCAAAGCCCTCGTTGAGCCAGATGTCGTGCCACGTCGCGCACGTCACCGCGTCGCCCCACCACTGATGGGACATCTCGTGCGCGGTCAGCCATTCGGCGATGCTGGATTGGCTGGTGATCGTCTGATGCTCCATGCCGCCGCCCCAGGTGAACTGCGCGATCCCGTACTTCTCCTTGACGAACGGGTACTGCCCGTAGACGTCGGAGAACCCCGAGAGCATCGGCACGACCCGGTTCATCCCGCTCGTCCACGAGTTGAAGTTCTCCGGGAACACGTAGAACTCGACCGGCATCTTCGCCCCGAGGTGCGTGTAGGTGTCGACGCGCTTCTGGTAGTTGGTGACCGCGAGCGACACGAGGTACGGGACGATCGGGTAGCTGACCTTCCAGCGCGCGCGCACGCGGTTGCCGCTCAGGGTGTCGATCCCCTGCAGCGTGCCGTTGCTGGCTGCGGTCATTCCCGCGGGATGGGTGATCCAGATCTCGAACGTCGACTTGTCCCCGAGCACGTCCAGCCCGGGCCACCAGGTCTTGGCGTCCCACGGCTCCGACAGCGTCCAGGCCATCTGCGCACCCGAGTGGCTCGTGAACACGAACCCCCCGAACGACGTGCTGCGCGGTGGCGTGCCGCTGTAGGTCACGGCAACCGTGAACACCTCGTTCTTCGCGTAGGCGCGATCGAGGGTGATCCGGATCTTGTCGGTCGGACGGGTGAAGCTCACCGGCTTCGCTCCCATCGTGACCGCGCTGACCTTGAGACTCGAAGTCAGGTCGAGATCCAGGACCGTGAGCTTGTCGACCAGGCTCTTGAACGTCGCGGTGTTCGTCCCGCTGATCGTCTTGGTGTCGAAGTGCACCTCGATCTCGAGCCGGTAGTGTTGTGCGTCCACGGTTGCCTGCGCTACGGCACGCGATGGAAACGACAGCAGTCCGGCGAGGGCGGGGAGTAGGAACAGGGCACGAGCGCGCATCGGGGCCTCCGGTGTATCGGAAGGGGACAGGAGGGCAGGAGAACGAGGCACGCAGCGCTACTGCCGTGCCGCCGTTCTGTCCAGCAAGACTGAACAGACGTCGCGCCGGACTGTTACAGTCTTCAAACAAGCCGCCGGTGTTTCAATTCCGTGGATGTAACGCTTGCGGAAGAATCCGGCCGTGGACCCATCGACGAAACAGAGAAACGACCACACTGCTTTCGCGATGCGTCGCGTGCTCCGGTTCAAGCACGCGTGACGACCAGCGTCACGCTTTCGCCACCGATCTTCACAGTGTCCGCCTCGAGCGTGTCGGCGCGGACGATCGCATCCGCGAGCAGCTCCTGCGCCAGGAACCCGTCGTGCTCCGTGATCGCCTCCGCGATCCGGTCCGAAGCCGAGTACGACACGCGGATTCGGTCGCTGACCGCGAGGTCCATCGCCTTGCGCCGATCCTGGGCCTGGCGGTTGAAGTCGCGCGCGATGCCCTCTCTCTCGAGCTCGGGGGTGATCGTCGTGTCGAGGGCCGCGAAGACGCCGGCCTCCTGCGCGACGACGAGGCCTTCCGGCCCCTTGGCGAGCACGTCGACGTCGGCGGGCTCGAGCTCGACGGTTTCGCCGTCGATCTCGAACGACCACGAGCCCGACGCGAGCGCCGCGCGGACTGCTTCGGGATCTGCGGCACCGACGTGGGCGGCGATCGCCTTCATGTGCTTGCCGTAGCGCGGGCCGAGCCGCTTGAAGTTCGGCCGGACCTCGTAGGACACGAGCTCGCTCTCGTCCTCGATCAGCTCCAGGTGCTTGATGTTGCACTCCTCGAGGATCTGCTCGGCGAACCGCGGCTCGGCCAGCACGGCGCGGTCGTTCTTGTCGCGCGGCCGCACGAGCAGCCTTCCGAGCGGTTGCCGCGCGCGGACGCCGGCCTCGTTGCGCAGCGACAGCGCGAGGTTCTTGGTTCGGATCACACACTCGATCTGTGCTTCGAGCTCGTCGTCGACGAGCGCCGGATCGGGCTTCGGGTAGTCGGTCAGATGCACGGACTCGGGCGCGGTCGCGTCGGCCGTGCGCACGAGGTTCTGGTACATCTCCTCGGTCAAGAACGGCAGGATCGGCGCGCACATCCGCACCCAGGTCGCGAGCACCTCGTAAAGCGTCTGATAGGCCGCTTCCTTGTCCTGGTCCGACTCGCTCTTCCAGAACCGGCGCCGCGACCGCCGCAGGTACCAGTTGGAGAAGTCCTCGTCGAAGTGCTCGAGCCGCTCGACGAAGCGATGCACGGAGTAGTTCTGGAACCCGTCGTGCGCGCTCTCGACGATCCGGTTCAGGCGGCTCAGGATCCAGCGGTCGAGCTCGCTCCGCTCCGCGACCGGCATGGCCTCCGCCGGTGGCTGCCAGGCGTCGACCGTCGCATACGTGATGAAGAAGCTGTAGCAGTTCCAGATCGTCAGCAGCTTGCTGCGCACCTCCCTGTCGACCGTGGCCTTGCCATGGCCCTTGGTGGACGGCAGGTCGGGGAAGTTGAGGTTCTGGACCGGGTTCTGCGCGGCGAACAGATAGCGCATGACCTCGGCGCCGAACGCCTCGGCCGCTTCGTCGAACGCGATCGCGTTGCCGGCCGACTTGTGCATCTCCTTGCCGCGGGCGTCGTAGACGAGCGCGTGACCGAGCAGCGTCTTGAACGGCGGCCTGTCCACGAGCATCGCGCTCATCGCGAGCAGTGAGTAGAACCAGTTGCGGAACTGGCCCGGAAAGCTCTCCACGACGAAGTCGGCCGGGAACCACTTGTCCCAGTACTCGCGGTCGGTCGAGTACTGCATCGTGCTGAACGGCACGATTCCGGCGTCGAGCCACGGGTTGCCGACGTCCTCGACGCGGCGCGCGACCTTGCCGCACTGCCCGCAGGTCAGCTCGACCTTGTCGATCCACGGTCTGTGCGGCGTGTTGCCGTGATACTCCTCGAAGCCGTTCGTGGCCCGCTCCTCGAGCTCTTCCGGACTGCCGATGACCGTGAACCAGTCGCACTCGCTGCACGCCCAGATCGGCAGGGCGAGGCCCCAGAACCGCTTCTTGGAGATCATCCAATCGCCCATGTTCTTGAGCCAGTCCAGCTCGCGGGCCTCGCCATCGGGCGGGATCCAGCGAATGTCGGGCACCGTGCGCTGGATGCGGGCGCGCCAATCCATGCGGATGAACCACTCGTCGACGAGCCGGAACACGAGCTCCTGCTTGCAGCGCCAGCAGTGGGGATAGACGTGCGGGTACGACTCCTTCGCGACCAGTCGGCCGCGCGACTTGAGGTCGCTGACGATCGTGTCGGCGACGCCGAGGACGTGCTGCCCGGTCAGCTCGCCGAAGCCCTCGACGAACACACCGCCCTCGTCCAGCGGTGCGATCGCCACGAGCTCGTTGTCCTTGCCGAGCGCATGGTCCTCCGCACCGCAGCCCGGAGCGATGTGCACGATGCCGGTGCCTTCCGAATCGCTGACCTCGTCCCACGCGATGACGCGGTGACAGTCGATCGCGGTCGTGGACACGGCGTCCGCGCGGTCGTGGGGCGTGAGGCCGCCGGGACGGTTCTGCGCGTCCAGATGGTCGAACGGTCCCTCGAAGGTCCATCCGACGAGCTCGCGACCTTTGAGCTCGCCGAGGATCTCGACCTCGCCCGATCCGCGGAGCAGGCTCTCGAGCGTCTGGAGCTTCTTGGTCTCCTTGGTGCCGCCGGCCTCGAGCTGCTGCACGCGCTCGTTCTCGAAGTTGCCCTTGCCGAGGTAGTAGATCCAGTCGCCGTGGCGGACTTTCAGATAGTCCATGTCGGGGTTGACCGCGGCCGCGACGTTGCTCGTCAGAGTCCACGGCGTCGTCGTCCACACGAGGAGCGCTTCGTTGTCGCGGCCCTTCAACGGGAAGCGCACGAACACCGACGTGTGCGACGTGATCTTGCGGCCCTCGGTGACCTCCATCTGCGACAGGCCGGTCCCGCACCGGCAGCACCACGGCATGACGTCGGTGCCGCGGTAGATAAAGCCTTCGTCGTGGCACTTCCTGAGGAAGCGCCAGATCATGTGGTTGTTCTCGGTCGAGAACGTGAAGTAGCTGCCCCCGTACTCCGGGCATCCGAGCTTCGACACGATCTCGACCGGCGATCCCTCGACCCGCTTTCCGCTCGCGGTCGTGACCTCGATGCTGTCCCGACCCTCGCGCAGCGCATCGCGCAGCTCCAGCAGCATGGCCGGGTCGTCCCAGTCCATCCAGTAGCCGAGACGGATCGATTGCTCGGTCTGCCGGGCCGCGAACGTCAGCACGCGTTCCTTGCACAGGTCCACGAACTTGTCGATCCCGTACTCGGCGATGTCGGCCTTGGTCGCGAGCCCCAGCTCCTTCTCGACCTCGACCTCGACCCAGAGCCCCTGACAGTCGAACCCGTTCTGGTGTCGCAGGTCGTAGCCGCACATGGCGTGATAGCGCAGGAACATGTCCTTGCACGTGCGGCCCCACGCGTGGTGGACGCCCATCGGGTTGTTGGCCGTAATCGGCCCGTCGAGAAACGACCAGTGCTCGTTGCCGGCGTTCTTCGCGCGCAGCTTGTCGAAGGCGGCGATTCGGTCCCAGAACGCGAGCTGCCTGCGCTCGAGCTCGGGGAAGTCGGGGATCTTTACGACCGGGCGATACGACGGAGATTGGGACACAGCGAACCTCGAAGACACTCGCAGAGAACCTACGCTGGGTCCCGCGAGAAGACCAGCGCGGTCTCTCGTGCGCCACGCGATTCGCGGCCTCGCGCGCCACAGGAAGCGCCGAGCCGGCGCGTCTCAGCGACCGACGAACACCGTGAACCCGCCCCAGTCGTGGGGATCTCGAACTGCGGAATCGCGCAGTATCGCGAGCTGCGCGCTCCGCAAGGCGGTGGCGGCGCTTCCGCCGTGCTTCCACAGGTGTTCGTAGAACCCGACGAGCAGGCGCCGCGTGGTGGCTGGGTCGGCTTGCCACATCGGAAGCACGACGTTGGCAGCTCCGGCGTCGGCGAACGCGCGGCGCATGCTCGACGGCCCTTCGCCCGTGCGATCATCTGTGCGCAACGGGTCGCATGCCGACACGACGACGACCTCGCATGCATCCAGCTCGAGATGTGCGATTTCGCCGTCGACGAGGATTCCGTCGAGGGTACCGGCAGGCGCGAGATTGGCACCCGTCAGGGCCAGTCCGCTGAGCTCGCCGAGCCGAGTGCGTCCCTCGGACCGCGGCGGGAGGGATGTGCCGAAGCAACCACTCGCACGCAACGTGGGCCCGACGCCTGTCATGGCCAGAGGAGCGCGATTGGGCCGGTCGTAGAACACCCGCGTCGCGAAGTGCAAGACGCCATTCCCCGGCGCCTTGTGTGCCACTCTTGATTCACCGGCATCGAGCCCGCGCAACACGGACACGTGGCTCTTCTCGCCGAACACCCGACGATGAAGCCCGGTGACGGCGGCCAGCTCGTCGCCCGCACCCGGGAGCGCGGGCCAGGTCGCTTCCGTAACGCGCGCATGGGAGCCGCGCTTCTGCTCGGTGGCCGCGTCCTGCGCGCGTTTGTCATAGTCGACAGATCCGACGGCCAGCAACTTCGCGCGGTCGACCTGTCTCGAACGATGCACGCTCAGGTGCTCCGACAGTGTCTGGGGATCTCCCGCGTAGACGATCTCGGCGTTCTCGACCAGGAACTTGCCATCGTCGATCGGTAGTGCGGCGAACGGGAGGTACGTCAGACGTCCGTCGGGGATCACGAACACGCGTGAGACGCCGTTCAGGTAGGAAGCCAGCGGCTTCCAGACTGCGTTTCTCACGGCCGCGGAGCTCCGCTCGAACGCACCCTCCTCGCGGCCGTCCCGATCGCTGAGCCAGCGCAGGTAATCTCCGACCGCGGACTCGACCTCGGCGGCGGTCCCGAGCTCGACGAGCGTCGGCCCGCGGTCACCGGACCTGGTGACCCAGCACAGCACGCGCGGTTCGTGGCGAGAGACCCAGCGGTTGTCCGGATCGAGCTTTCGCCCGGCCAGCGGCACCGGCTCGTGCACGAAGAAGTCGAGCACGGCAGAGCCGTCCGGCAGAACATCGGCAAGCCGCTCCCCGAGGTCCGAGCCGACCGAGATCCCGTACGCGGCCCGCAGCTGCTTGGCCAGCAGGCCCCTCTGCTTGGCGAGCAAGACCACGCGTCTGTACTCCTTGCGGGAGTAGTGGTTCCACTCGTCGCGTGCGAAGTTGCGAACTGCGCCTGCGAGGTCGAGCCAGCGATCCCGAGTCGACTTCGTAGCCGCACGCAGCCGGGGCACATCGATGTCGCTGCGGAGCACGTGGCGCGCCATGACGGCTTTCCACGCGCACACCCGCTCGTAGGCGGCCGCACCACGCGACCGCGAAACATCGAGCGCGCGCAGGCTGCTCAGGAGATGGTCGAGGCGATTGCGGTGGGCGAAGGCGGCACGCAGTCGCCGATCCACTCCCTCGGAAACCAGCGCGTCGAGCATCCACTCGAAGCCGTCGTCGCAGTACCTCGTCGCGGCGGCGAACGCACGGCTCGGCCGACCGAGGTCGGCTTCGACGTGAACCAGTTCGTGCAGCGCACTGCAGGTCTCGGCCCGCCCTCCGCCGATCCGAGTCTGCGCGATCGAGAGCCCGCGTCGCAGCAACCGCGCTGCCTCGTCGAGCTTCCCCGTCCGGGCCAACACTTCGGACAGGCATCTCAGACTCTCGCCGGTGAGCGGGTGCGTCGCACCCACGAGCTCCTGACGAAGCGCGACAGCACGACGCAGGTGGGTCTCTGCCTCGTCGAATCGCCCCCATTCGGCCAGCGTCTTGCCGAGCTCGTGTTCGCTCTCGGCAACCTCGGGATGGTTCCCGCCGTGCTTGGCGTCGAGCTCCAGCGCGCGGCGACACAGCGCGACGGCCTCCTTGTGCTGCCGGCGTCGCTCGAGACATGCGGCGAGGTCTCGGCACAGGGACGCCATCCGCATCGCATGGTCTGGGAAGTGAGCTTCGTATCCGGAGAGGACCTGCCGGAACAGCTTCTCGGCTTCTTGCTCACGCCCGCTGATCGCAAGGACTCTCGCGAGGTCGGCGCGGGTCACGAGCACGCTGGGATGCTCGGGTCCGTAGAGCTTCGCATAACCCTTGATCGCCCTGCGGAGGAGACGTTCGGCCTCCGCCGAGCCTCCTGTGTCGCGCAGACATGCTGCCAGGCAACAGGCGCTGTTCAACAACAACTCCTTGTCGCGGCGGTGCCTTCTGGCGATGGCGAAGGCCCGTCGCGACAACGGCTCGGCCTCGCGGGGCCGTCCTTCGGTCTCCAGCAGGCGCACGAGATTGTTGAGCGTCATCGCAACCTCGGGATCGTCTTCGCCGAGCGTCTTCTCGTAGACAGCCAGAGCTTTGCGGTACATCTGCTCCGCGGGCTGCCACTGGTGCAGGGCCCCGACCTGGGCAGCGAGTTCAAACCAGGCATGGGCGACCCTCGGGTGCTCTTCGCCAAAGCACTTGCGAACGATCGCGAGCACACGCCGCATGACCGGAAGGGCGTCTTGCGGGCGACCGAGCCTCCAGAGCACGTAGCCGAGTTGATTGAGCCCGGTGGCGACGCGTTCGTGGTCCTTTCCGAATTCGCGTTCGAGCACCTCGACGGTCCTCTTCGCGTCCTCGAGCTCCAGAGCCTCGCGCGCCGGCCCCCAGATCGGCTTCGGTCGCCCGGACCGGATCCGCAGCGTGAACGATCCAGCGTCGTCGCCCAATCCGCAGGCCGAGATCCGATACCGCCCCGGTTCCAGGGTTGTCACGACCCGGGCGTGTGTGAGCAGCATCCCGTTGTCGTCCTCGGCGACGACACCACCATCGGGCTTGCGCACGACCAGATAGGCATCGAAGAAGTGCGAATGGAGATCGATCGTAACCGGCCCGGCCCGGTCGACGACCAGCCAGTAGTCGTGACCGTGCACGGCGAGATGGCCGAACGCTTCCGTGATGCGCTCGGTTCGAACCTTCGGGTCGGCGGTCGTCAGCTTTCCTTCGACCGTGGCTCCGACCTGGAGCGGCTCGGAGCCCTGGGTGACGAGCAATAGCACAAGAACGAGGGCGTGGGCCATCGATCGATCTCCGCGGGTGACCCTCCCAGCATAGCCCGGTCGCACGGTGACACCTCGCTCGCGACACGAGGAGGTCCGCCCGGCGCGCCCGACCTACGGCAACGGGTTCAGAAGTCCAGCCGGTCCGTGACTACGTTGGTCAACCGCCACTTGGCGGGGGTCGACAGCCCGTCGAGGATCAAGGCCTGGCTGGCGAGAGTCGTGCCCAGCAGCGACCGGGTTGCCGGGATCGGCAGCGACAGGACCGCGTTGCCCGTCGAAGGGTTGACGAGCATCGGGGGAAGCGGCACCAACGAGCTCGGGGTGAGCCACAGCGTACCGAACGGCGGCAACGGTGTGCGCGTCACTCCGGTCGCGAGCATCGGCAGCAGGAACTGGTTACCCACGGCGTAGCCCGGACGCGAGTAGAACTCCAAGCGATGGACGCGGCCGAGCCGCAGGATCCACGGAGAGAGCACGTGACGATGGAGGTTGACCAGCAGGTACATCTCGGCGGATAGCGGGCCGCTGGCCGCAGAGAACAGAATGTCGCTGTCTCCATCGAGGTCGAAGTCCGCCACGGGGCCCGGCCACCATTGCCCGTCCACAGAGATCGCTTGCACGGACCCGGGAAAGCGCCGCTTCGACCCGTCGAAGAAGCCGCCGAAACCGTCATTCAGGAACAGCTGCCCAAGTCGACCCAAAGCGTCGAGATCCCCGTCGAGGTCGATGTCGACGACCGACGTCACGTCGCGCATGTTCGTCGGAATGTGGCCTGCCGTCACATCGCTGAACCTGCCCTTGCCGTCGTTCGTGAACAGCGCGGTCGTGTAGCCGCTGCTCAGGAGATCCGGGTCCCCGTCCCTGTCGAAGTCTCCGGCAAACAGGTCGCCGTCGAGGTTCGCCGGGAGAGCCCCCTTCAGCTCCGAGAACCTCCCCTTGCCATCGTTGAGGAACACCTTGGCCGGAGCGAACCCGGCCAGATCCTGATCGCCGTCGCCGTCGACGTCGGCGGCCACGACGCCCACGGCGTACAGCTGCGTGCTTGCGGGGAACCTGCCCGAGGTGCCGTCCGTGAACTTGCCCTTGCCGTCGTTGACGAGGACTCTGGAGTCATTCAAGCTGCCGTAGAAGACATCGATGTCGCCGTCCTTCTCGAGGTCGAGGGGCACGAGGACGACCGGCTCGTACTGCGGCGAGAGCTGCGGGACCTGCGTCGGGGCGTCGACAAACACCGCGTTGCCGGAGTTCAGCAGCAGCGTCAGCTTGCCGGAGCGGACGGTCAGGATATCGGTGTCGCCGTCTCCGTCCGCGTCGAGGAACAGCATTTGACGGTAGGTCGCCTGGTCGAAGGGGGGGCCCGTCCGCGTCGCCTCGGCGAAGCTCGCCTTGCCGTCGTTGAGGAAGAGTCGGAACGGCGCGGCAGGCCCGGCCCGCTGCGTGGTGATAAGATCTGGAGCGCCGTCTCCATCGAGGTCCTCGACAAAGGCGACCGGCGGTGTCCCGGCGATGGCATTGCCGGTGGCATCCGCGAACGAACCGTCGCCGCGACCGAGGTAGAGCTGATTGGGCGCCGTGTCGTTGCCGAATACCAGATCGAGCGTGCGATCCCCATCGAGGTCGGCCAACACCACCGCAGTGCTCTGATGCAGCGCTTCCGGCAAGCGGCCCTTGCTCGCGTCAGTGAACTTCCCCTTGCCGTCGTTCAGGAACAGAAGGTTGGCCCGGTTCGCGAACGGGTCGGACGGTGTCGTCGGCCGGACTGCGCTGTTCGCGAGGACCAGATCCAGATCGCCGTCGCCGTCGACGTCGCCGAATGCCAGCGACCACGCGTCGCCGCCCGACACGGGTAGACGCGCCGCAGTCACATCCGTGAATTGGCCCTTTCCGTTGTTCAGGTACAGCTTCGTCGCGGGTACCTGCAGGTTGCCGTAGATCGCCTGCCCGAACACGAGGTCGAGGTCGCCGTCACCGTCGACGTCGCCGGCCACGACCTCGGTCGTCGGGTCGATGTACTTCGGCAGCGCGGTCGTCGTCACATCCTGAAACACACCCTTGCCGTTGTTGAGGTAGAGGCGGTTCTGCGTCATGAAGTTGGCGAGGACGAGATCCAGGTCACCGTCACCGTCGACGTCGACCGGTAGTACCCGCTGCGTCGCATCGGGCCCCTCCGTGGGAAGCCGCTGCGAGCTCTCGTCCTTGAACGCGTGCTTTCCGTCGTTGATGTAGATGCGGTTCGGAGCACCGGCGTTGGCGAGAACGAGATCGAGGTCGCCGTCACCGTCCAGGTCGGCAGCATCCACGCCTTCGGTCCGGTCCGAGTCTGGCGGAAGCGCCGTGCTCGCGACGAAACTCCCCTTGCCATAGTTGATGTAGAGACTGTTCTGCCCTTGGTTCGCGAAGAAGAGGTCGAGGTCTCCGTCTCCGTCCAGATCCGCCAGCACAACGTCGTGGCTCGACGCCGAGTAGCGCTGTTGCACCGGGGTAAACACACCCGTGCCGTCGTTCAGGGACAGCATCGATCCATCGAGGTTGGCCGCGAACATGTCGACGTCGCCATCGCCGTCGACGTCTCCGAGCGCGATGGCCTGGGTGCGGGTCCAAGAGGGAAACAGGTGGTCCTTGCGCAGGATCTCGAACTGGCTCTGGGCCGCGACCGCGGTCGACAGCGCGAGTACGAGGATGGGAAGGGTGTGCGCAGGCCCGGTTCT
>Ga0055451_10000906_pt1 | contig 12002 bp, 13 predicted proteins | sample China_Galinas_PW_3_FD_57745 | JGI IMG/M metagenome (GOLD analysis project Ga0055451, IMG submission 57745) | Wetland microbial communities from San Francisco Bay, California, USA, that impact long-term carbon sequestration - China_Galinas_PWB_D2 | ecosystem: Environmental > Aquatic > Marine >... | reverse complement strand
TCCGTAAGCGCTGATGGCCTGGTAGGCATGGTCGTCGCTCATGATATAAACAATGTTTGGCCTCCGGATTGACTGATCTTCAGCACCTGATGTACATCCTGTTACAACAGACATGAAAGCCAGTAAAATCAGGATTGGAAAGGTTAAGTTCTTTGATTTCATAGCAATATATTTTATGATTTGGATTTCAATACTGTTATTCCTGCTGGCTTGATATTCGAATATACTCAATTATCTCATTCACTCCCGAGCTGCTCCCGGATTTTACGGACTAAGGAACAAAGAAAAGTACCATGCAGGAACTTACAGGCTTAATTTGAAATTTACCTCCATAACAGGAACAGGTATGAAAACAGGAGAGGAATAGAGATCCCAATAACCAGGAAGATCCACCCATACGGGTATTTCTGCCTTGTCCTGAACCAAAGTAGTATTCCCGTCACGGCAAACAGGACAAAGGCCAGGCAGGAAGCGTCGTAGAATATAGCCCAGATCGTATAGGGCCAGCCTCCCCTGAACCCCCTGAGGACGTGCATTTGTTGAACAGTAGTAAAGAAGGTCCTCTCCTGGTGCACGGAACTTATTTGCAGGCTGTCCTGCTCCGGCCTGAGTGTGACCGTTACACGGGTACCCGGAAAATTGTAGTTAAATATCCAGTTTTCATTCCCGTCCTTGCGGTACGCGATCCTTCCCTTCAGATCCAGCTCACCGGCCAGCTTTTTTGCATATACTTCAGGAGCTTCATCCATCGGTTCTGCTAACGCGACCATCTTTTGTTCCCCTACCTGTTCCGGTACATGAAACTGAACACGGTTGATCAGAATGACCCCCGAAAAGACATACATCAGCAGGAACAGCAACATGACCATGCTGGATACGAGGTGCGTTTTTCGGACGACAGTATGAAAATCTACCCTGCCAGCCATATCATAATAAATAAAGTAATGGGGATCAGCGCCGCCCCCAGGATATAATACCACCAGTGTTTTTTCTTAACGGACCATGTGAGCCAGTAATAGATTGTGATGCATAATACCATGATAGCAATGATCCCAAGAGCCAGCGAAACCCATTTCCAGAGGACGATGAATCCCGGCCCATTCCCATGACCCTGCATTCCTGCACCCAGCGGATGAAGCTGATTCAGAACATTCAGGATTCCGGTCCGGTGCTCATCAACCAGGAAGAGATCACCGCCAAGAGGTTCCGTCACCCAGTATTCCTTTCCCGGCCTCGCGATCATGAAATGACCAATACCTGTACTGTCCTTGTAATCCTCCCACCATGGAGTATGCCCGAACAGTACCAGCGAATCACGGATGGCCTGCTTGAAGAGCAGGCGGTCCTCAATTTCGGGTGATTGGATCCGTTGTTCCCAGGAGGCTTTACGGCCTTCATGCTGTACGAATTTCGGATGATGCTGGTGCACGTAACCACTGAAGCCCACCATGATCAGGAAGCCTGTGCACAACAGTCCGCCATATACATGAAGTTTAGGGAGTAAACGGTTCCATTTCATTTCGCAGCAAGATAATATTTTTGGGGACAAAACCTGCATTAGCGCCTTTCACATAGTTGGTGCAATATCATTGTTTCGATTGCGTTAAAGAATTATATTCCAGTGTTTTCTTATGTCAACCCTGAATTATGGAAACTCAAAATTTGTTGCCAAAGCTGTCCCGGATCAGAAGTTCCTTCTTATTTTCCCGGGCCCTGACCTTTTCATTTTTGGTAACCGTTATGCAGATGGTTCACGGGCAAATATATGTGGGTGGATTTACCGGAGCCAGTCTGCTGAATGCTCCGGTAATTTCAGTTCCATTCCTGACCATTGCTCCGGATGGAAGGTCCGCGGGCATGGGTGATGTTGGGGCAGCCTCCACACCGGATGTAAATTCTCAGCACTGGAATGTGGCTAAATAGGCTTTCTCAGAGAGGAGGGGAGGGACAGCATTCACCATTGCACCCTGGCTAACCAACCTGGTCCCAAATATAAATCACTACTACCTGTCTGGATATTACAAACCTGGGGAGAAAAATGCCTTAAGCGGTTCGGTCCGGTTTTTCACTCCCCAGCATCTATATTTTCCAAGTGCCGGAGTACAGAGTGTTTCCAGACCATTTGAACTCTCTTTGGATGCCGGCTATTCCAGGAAGTTCACCGATCACCTTTCAGGGGGATTGGTATTGAGATACATCTATTCAAATCTGGTTGAGGATCAAACCTCTACAGGTGAGCCGGTGCCGCCGGGAAGGTCAGTGGCCGGTGATATCGGGCTTTATACCAGGGTAGTAAACAACCCGGATCGAAAGATGCCCGGTGGGCATTGGGATTGAATATTTCCAATATCGGGAGCCCTGTTTCCTATACGGAAGATGCCGATAAGATCCCCATTCCCACAAACATGAGACTGGGAGGGAGATACAGCTTCCGCCTGAATGAGGACCATAGTATCACTTTGCTTGCAGATCTTAATAAGCTACTTGTGCCCACACCCGGTGTATATGAGATGGATACACTTTCCGGGAACCTCATATTGATCCGTGGTAAGGAGGATCCATCTTCCGTAATCCGGGGAATGTTTCAATCCTTTTATGATGCCCCGGGGATACTCCGGTCCGTTGGCAGCTACAGTATACTTGCCGAAGAGCTCCATGAAATTGCATTTTCTTTTGGTGCAGAATACTGGTACCGTGAACTGTTTGCCGTACGATCGGGATATTTTCATGAACATGTCACAAAAGGGAACCGCAGGTATTTCACATTTGGTGCGGGTGTCCGGTACAGGTTCCTCATATTTGATCTTTCCTACCTTCTCCCAACAGTGGGAAAAAACTCCACGCTGTTCAATACGTTCAGGTTTTCACTTTCAGCTGAGTTCGGAACATAATTATTTTTGTTGACTTCAACCATCCGTTTGCTATTAGGTGAATTTATACGGAACTTTAAGGATGAACTTAAAATGAACATCAACCTTAATCCAGGCATTATGAAACGGGCAATTTTATCAAAGGCACTTTTAGCAACAGCTGTATTGTTCATTTTTGTACTGATAAGCAACGGACAGGATGATCCAAATGATCAGCTGGCGGGTAAATGGACAAAATCAATGAATGGCAGAACAGCTTCAATTAATCTTTTATCCGATCATACCTACCAGGTGGAGTTTACCGGGGATGAAGGGATGGATGTTACCGGCAGATGGACGATCTCCGGGAAGCAAATCACCTTTAAAGATGAAGGCGGGGCCTATAGCTCAGGTACCTCCGGCACTTATGAATTCGCCTTAAGCGGTACAACCGTGACCTATAAGAAGGTAGATGATCCGGTAAGCGGACGGAGTATGCTGTTGGAAGGAAGCTGGTCAAAAGCCAAAGAGAAAGCGAATTGAGCCAAGTAACCGGTGACTGCGGTTTTCCGCTTCGGTCCTGTTAACTCTTTTCGTCCCTTAAGAACAGCTGACCCTTGGTCAGCCAGGAGATCCCGAATGAAAACAGTACGATGGATTCCAGCCAGAAGACAGGATTGAGGTGTTTCAGGCCGGGGTAGAGATTATACATAAAATAAGGGTATAAGATGATCAGGAGCAATGATAAGGTCATGATGCTGCCGCATATATGGTAGACCAGGTTCCGCCTCTTCTTCTGACGCTGCATGCTTTTTCTTTCACCGGTTACTCTGTTCTTATGCGTCCTTGGGAAAAGGAACATAGAGTACACGATGAGGATCATGAAATACATTAACGCGCTCAGGTTGTGCAAAGTCCCAATCAGAGGGTTATACAGGTCAGTGCTATCCATGACCTTAAATTGTAATCCTTACCCCGATCGCGCACACATCATCTATCTGTTCGATGCCACCCTGCCATTTTTCAAATGCATCTTCAAGCAGCCTCTTCTGAGTTTCCATTGGTGCCTCCTGGACTGACAGGAGCAGTTTTTTTAATCTGCGCGATTTAAGCTTTTTTCGATTCTTACCTCCATATTGATCTGTATAGCCGTCTGAAAATATGTAGAGGGAGTCCAGTTCCTGCAGTTTGATCACATGATCTGAAAAATCTCTTTCTTCCCAGTATACTCCTATAGGCTGCTTGTCTGCTTTTAATCTGAATAATCCGAAATTTTCATTTTCCATGGATAACTTGAGATCATTCTCAATATCACCAAAGCGTTCTTTCATCCTGATCAGGAACATTGGAATATTTGCGCTGGCAAACTGAAGCTCATTTTTCTCCAGGTCAATAATGGCAATGGCCATATCTATTCCATCCTTCTGATCATTGACAGAGCCATCCTGGGCCAGTATTTCTTTCACCTTGGTCCTTAAATGCCCAAGGATCTCACCAGGTCTCCTGATCCCGAATGTTCTGAATTGCTCATTAAGAAGTGTAACACCCAGCATGCTCATCAACGCACCCGGAACTCCGTGGCCGGTACAATCGGCGACTATGACCACCCTGATGCCTTCGATCTCTCTAACCCAGTAAAAATCGCCGCTAATAACATCTTTAGGTTTGAATATTGTGAAATATTCAGAGAGTATATTATCCAGGTAGGGTGCAGAAGGAAGTACAGCTTTCTGGATCCTCCTGGCATAACCGATACTGTCCGTTATCGCTTTTTGTTGCAGAAGGACCAGCTCATGCTGTTTTCTGAATTTTTCCTCAGCTCTGACACTCTCTATGGCTCTGGCAATATGATCCGAAACGAAGACCATTAACTCTTCATCTTTAACTGAGTATACATCTGTAGCTTCGTAGCACTGGACAGCCATTACGCCGATCGTATGTCCCGAAAGTTTCAATGGCACACCCATCCATGAAGTTGACTGGCTGCCAAAGAGCGTTATTTCGCCCGATTCATATAATTTGTTGATCTTTTCATTAGGGAATCGAATGGGCTTACCTGTCCTTCTTACATAATCTGTCAGCGTTCCTGTCAGATCGTGCAGCGTCACCTCCAGTGATTCATCATAGTCAAAGTTCACCCCGGCGGTTTCTATCCTATCATATTGATCCACGAAGTAGGGAAAGAAATACTTGTCGGCGGCTTCGTTATACAGACAAATGAAGAAATTATCTGCAACCACCAGGTCGGCGAGAATACCGTGTATAAAGGCGACAAATTCTTCAATGTTTTTTGAGGTATGGGCCTCCTCAGAGATCTTCAGAAGTGATTCCCATTTATTGTCATGATTTTGATATTTTTCAGTTCCGCCGGCGGACATTCAATGAATTTTGCGCAAAGGTAAATTAAAAAAACCAGTACTGATCTATCCTAACCCCATTCAGTTTTTTCGCCTGTATACCACAAAAGTAAATTCATCATGTTCTTCCTGTTTCTTTACCGACCATTCACCCTCATCAAACTCGGGAAAATATACATTGCCATGATGTTCCCCTTTTATAAAGGAGAGGTACATATGATCAGCATACTGAATGGACTCTTCATAGATGGATTGTCCTCCGCAAATAAAGACATCTTCGGAGAAAGTTTTAGAAAATTCGAGCGCTTCAGGTAATGAACGGAACACAGATGCCTGGTCCGTTTTAAGAGTCCGCGATACAACCACAATTCGTTTAGGGACCATGTCATTTTTAAAGATTTCATAAGATCTTCTTCCCATTAATACTGTCTGGTCCCTTACATAGTTCAGAAACTGATTATATTCTGATGGGATATGCCAGGGTAATCTGTCCCCGGTACCAATAATATGCTTACTTCCGATCGCAGCAATAATGATGACCATATTCTGCAAAATTACGAAACATTTAATAGCTTGCGATAAGCATAAAAACAGGCTGATAAATGTATATTTTAAGCTTCAGATCTTCTCGTTCAAAATACTTCCGGAAGGGCCTGGATATGGCCATAGGACTCGGGGGCACCTGGGATGGGGAGACCATGATCCTGAATATACCTGATAGCAAGTTACTGGGAGCATTTAAAGCGCTTTTACCCCTGTTTGAGATCATAGATAACTGGTCCTCCCTGAAAGCCACTTATAACGGGAGGGAGGTTGAACCCTACCGTTTTATTCTTGTAATGCATTTTATCAGGCAGTGTGCCGGGATGCGAAAAAAGGACCGGTTTCATTGCTGGTTGAACGCGGAGGAAAAAGGATGGGGATGCAAAAGGATCTCCAACATCATGTACGGATTATCGGGAAACGGGGAATACCGGAGGAATGAAAAGTACTGGTACAACTTCGGGCACTTTGACGAGATAAACGAATGGATTATTGACAGGGAGAGATTGTACAGTCGGCTCAGCAGCTTTGCTGAAGAGAAGGGCTTAACACTCTGTCCCTATTTCAGGATCGGGGAGGTAAAGAGGGCCGTGGAGAGGCTGCCGTCCAGTATTTTACCCGACGACATCTCCTTCCGGTTATTTTATGAAGAGGAATATTATAAGGGCAAGAAGGTCCGGGTACCGGTGAACATCAGGCACATCAGTACCACTGATCCACACACACACATCATACCTGAGTATAACCTGGATACGATCAAACCCATAGATTTTGACACATTCAGGAAAAAACGAACGGAAACCGTAAGCGAAATATTCTGGAAAAGCTTTTCAAGGAATTGAAAGAGCGGTATCAGAGATCAGTTCAATGACGCTTTCTGGTCGGTACGATGAATAGCGGTACAGAGCTTTGATGCAATACTCTTTCAGTTACACTACCCATGAGTATGTTTTCCAACCATTTTTGACTGTGCGATCCAATAACAATGATATCCGAATGCAATTCTTTTGCGGTTTTTAGAATTGTTTCAGCAAAGTCGCCTTCTTTTACTAAAGCTTGAATCGTTTCATCACCCAGGTGTTGTTTCGTTTTGTTAAGATATTGTAGTGAAGCATTCTTTAATCCGTCAATACTATCCAGTACCGTCGGACTTACGTCTACATAACCATTGAAGCCCATTATCGGGTCAAAACCGGAGGTGGCGTAAAAAACCGGGTCGGTTATGACATGCAACAGGGTCAATTCAGCGCCTAAAGAAGTTGCCAGTGAAAAACCTGTCTCTGCCACTTTTTGTGCAGTTGGATTGTAATCCAGGGCAATCAATACTTTTTTTACATTATCTGTTTTCATGGTCTTTACCTGTTTTATCCTGAAATGATTTTACTAAAATTAATCTTTTCATGCTATTTGTGCACCTGGTTGCAGCTTTTATTTAACACAATACCTGAAAGGGCACCTCATTCTGGAATTTCCTGACGACAACATATCACACTCCAAAATGTTATAAAAGATTGAAGGTCCTGTGACCGGGCTGTGATGATTACTCATTTTCTTTGTAACAGGTATATAAGCCTGTAATTAGAAATTAAAAAGAATACAAGACATGAAAATTCAGATCTTAATATTGATGTTGATCTTACCCGGTATAAGCGGATGTGCTCAAAATATGACGGGTAAGACAGAGAATCCATTTTACCGGGTCTTAACCCCGGAGGAAAGAAATGTAATTGTTTATAAAGGAACGGAACGCCCTTTTACAGGTACATATGATGAGTTCTTTGAAGAGGGTGTTTACGTTTGTAAGAGGTGTGGTGCCGAGCTGTACAGGTCGGCCGATAAATTTAATTCCGGATGTGGGTGGCCCAGTTTCGATGATGAAGTACCTGGTGCAGTTCGAAGGACAACAGACAGGGACGGACGCAGGACGGAGATTACCTGTAATAATTGCGGGGCGCATCTCGGTCACGTATTCCTGAATGAAGGATATACCGATAAAAACACCCGGCACTGTGTCAATTCGATCTCTCTTGTATTTATTCCGGCCAAAGCTCCGCATACTGCCAATAGCGATACGGCTTATTTTGCAGGGGGTTGTTTCTGGGGTGTGGAATATTACATGGAGCAGGCTCCCGGCGTAAAATCTGTTGAATCTGGTTATATGGGGGGAAGTGTTGAAAACCCAAGCTACCGGCAGGTGAGCGGTCATCAAACAGGTCATGCTGAAACAGTTCGGGTTATATTCGATCCTTCAAAAACAAATTATGAGAAGGTAGCGAAGTTATTTTTCGAAATCCATGATCCAACCCAGGTGGACCGCCAGGGACCCGACGTTGGAAATCAATACCGTTCTGAGGTTTTCTACCGGAGCGTTGAGCAAAAGAAGAGTGCTGAGAAACTGATTTCCCTGTTGGAGAAGAATGGATATAAGGTCGCCACAAAGGTCAAGCCGGCAATGACTTTTTGGGAGGCAGAGGATTACCACCAGGATTATTACACCAGGCACGGGGGAACACCCTACTGTCACATGCGTGTGGATCGCTTTTCAAGCTAAAGCAGAACAGGTGCCAGTAAGATATTTCATCTGAAATAAAATTGTTATAAAGATTTTAAATTCTTGCAAGCTTTCTGTGACTTTTACCCGGGAACTTAGCACCGTATTAATCAAATCATTAGCAGTTATGAAAAAATTGAGTCTCATTATGACGCTGGCACTGTTTGGAATTATTTTTACCCAGTGCAGCAAAGAAATGTTAAAAGATGACCTGGAGACAGGAAGTCTAAAACATGCCGATGTACCTAAAGGGGTTCCCGGAAGTTTCGAGGTGACCATTGAAAATGTATCCACGAACTACAATTATTTTGCAGCAGGTGGGCAATTCATCCCGGATGGGAAAGATGCTGCCGGTCCCGCTTTTCCAGGAGAATCCTTTACCATTCAATTCCATGCCGGCAGAGGACACAGACTCTCCTTTGCGACCATGTACGGTGCTTCCAATGACCTGTTCTATGGCCCTTCCGGCGATGGAATTGCTCTTTTTGATGGAGATACCCCGCTTACCGGTGATATTACCGGGATGATCAGCCTCTGGGATGCGGGTACAGAGGTGAACCACGCACCAGCTTCCGGGGAGGATGGAGCTGAGGAGTCAGTTGTCGTTCAGAGCCTCCGTAATGTGGACAACGTAATGGATGGATTTACTTACAATAGTGTAGAGGAAAATGTGATGGTTACCCTGGCTTATGATGGTACCAGCATGTTCACTTTAACGGTCAAGGATCTTGAAGGCTCAAGCACTCCCCTTTCACCCGTGGCATGGGTTGTGCATTATGACGGGCAGAATCCCATTTTCACAGAAGGGTCTGTCGACTACGGAAATGGTCTGGAAGACCTTGCAGAAACAGGGAATGCCGCTCCGTTGAGCACCTACCTTGAAATGCTTAGCGGATACGTTTCCCCGGTTGCACCCGGTGTTTGGGTCCTGCATAAAAAATGGCAGAAACCCATTTTCACGGAAGGTGAACTTCAATACGGCAATGGGCTGGAGATGTTATCCGAAGTTGGGGACCCGACAGGAGTGTATAATTCACTCGTTGATGAAGGATATGAAACTGGTGTATACAATACACCCAATGGGGCTGCCGGACCGGGACCACTTTTCCCGGGCGAAACCTATACCTTCTCATTTGATGCCCACGGTGGGGAGTACCTCAGTTTTGGTTCAATGCTGGGCAAGTCCAATGATGAATTTTTCGCACCTGGTGATATGGGCATCCGCCTGTTTAACGGGAATAATCCCATAAGCGGTGATATAACCAGCCAGATCAAGTTATGGGATGCCGGAACAGAAATCAATGAATACCCGGGTGCCGGCATACACCAGGGTGCCGGTGAAACGGAAGAATCCAACAACGTGATGGTAGTGAATGATGACTTCATGTGGCCGGAAGTTCCACAGGTCATCAGAGTAACCATTAAGCCTGTTTGGAGTCATGACCACGGGCAACACCATGGGCATGGTGATCATGGTGATCATGGGAATCATGATTACCACCCCTCCCATGGGGGCCGTCATGACGGCCATCATTCAGGCGATCATTAGGAGGATATAAGGGTCTCTTAATGGATCCAGATCCCACCGGCACTTCTGAGAGCCGGTGGGATTTTTATTTAAACCGGTTGGATCTTTAGTTAAGCTGATGGGTTCTTTATTTAAAACTGGTTGAGTCTTTATTTAAAATTCGAACGAGGTTCATCACCAATATTTGAATCTCTACGTAAAATTCGGCTTATAATTATTTATTCTACTGGATATTATATTTTTTTTTATACGGAAAAGTCACTGGAGTCCCAACTAACCCCGAGATTATGAAACCTTCTCGAATCATTACTTTTTTTACCCTCATTCTTTTTGGAATGAATATCCATGGACAAATTGGCTGGGAATGGGCCTATGCTGAATACTGTAGTTCGGAATCACGAGGGTTCGATGTGGTGGTGGATTCGCTTGGAAATACATATGTCGTCGGCAATTTTGGCGGGCAGACCGAATTTGGGGACATCGTGGCAACTGCGTCAGGGAAAGAGGATTTATTCCTGGCAAAGCTGGACCCGGAAAGGAATCTGCTTTGGTTCAGGCAAGGTGGTGTTCATGGTATTAACCATGCCAACGGGGTTGTAGTGGATGATAGTCTAAATGTATATGTTACAGGCAGCCTGAACAACGATGGATTCAATTTCATCCGGAAATATGACAGTGAAGGTACCCTGGTATGGGATCAGACACTGGATCATGGATATTTCTGGTTTGAAGCAGGAGAAATGATCACCAGATCAAAAAATAAGATCATTTTTGCCAGTCCAACATATATCTGGACAATTAATTATGATGGAACCGGACTGGACGGATATTTGATGAATAACTCAACACTCTCCAATTTCGAGAATGGCATGTTTGCTGCCGCTTCTAAGCAGGAGGTTGTATTGCTTGACGAAGAGTTGAATCAGCTCTCATCATTCTCTTTACCTGCCGGCATAAAATTGCTCCATTCTATAATCCTGAACAGTTCAGATATTTATATTACAGGCTGGTATGCAGGAACTGTAGTGATGGGGGATAGTATTTTCACGGGATCGTACAATATGTTTCTGGCAAAGATGGATGCCACCGGTCAGTTCATTTGGGCCAGTCAGGGCGGAGGAGATTCTCAGGATGTTGGAAGCGACCTGGTAATTAATGACAGCAATCAGCTCTTTGTAGCCGGCACGTATAGTAATGTGGCCACCTTCGATACTGTGACTATTGGTAATATGGGCTTTCACGGTGAAATATTTGTCGCCGAATACAACATGAATAACGGCCGTCTGGTAGATATAATTAATGCCCACGGAGAGGGATACTCTGATACGGTCTTCAGTATGGTTGTCACACCAGAAAATGATGTATTGGTTACTGGATCGCTTACAGCATTCAATTATACAAGTTTTGGGGACGTCTTGGTATATTCAAATAGTAGTAATATTGATTTCTTTCTTGCGAAAGCGCAACAGCAAGTAGTGTCCAGGTTGAGCGGGACAGTTACCGCAGATGGTGCTCCGTTGAGTACCGAGGTAATCTTGTATAGGAAAAGTCCCGACAACGAATTTTACGCCTAATAAATATGTTAATGAGTCAAGTGAGGGACTATTCAGTTTTGATATTAATTACAAAGGGCCTTATTTGATTAAAGCCTACGCTGAGGACGTTGATCATTTTAGTACCTACTACAAAAAGGAATTTCTTTGGGATAAGGGGTATGTTTTTCAGATCAATTCAGATACTATTATCGATACACTGGTCCTGGATATGTTGGCATTGTCGCCCTTAAACGGATCACATACCAATTCCGGAAAAGTAACTAACGACCAGGATATACCAAGACCAGGTGTACCTTTCATTCTGGCTACGAGCGAAGGAACACCTATGGGTCACATTTATTCAGATAATCTTGGGGAATATGAATTTAACAGTGTCCCGGCAGGTTCCTATAATATAATGATAGATACACTCGGGGTTTATATGCAAACCTGGTATACAATTGAAATTACTGATCTGAAGTCTGCCTATGACGAGAGTTTCAGCTAGGATTACCAGATTAGGGATGATGGCATCTATGCCACAGGCATTGCAACCGGAACCGATACCCGGACGGAGTGTGAATCCTATACCTGGATCGATGGCAACACTTATACCTGGATCGATGGCAACACCTATAC
>Ga0055451_10000905_pt1 | contig 12005 bp, 9 predicted proteins | sample China_Galinas_PW_3_FD_57745 | JGI IMG/M metagenome (GOLD analysis project Ga0055451, IMG submission 57745) | Wetland microbial communities from San Francisco Bay, California, USA, that impact long-term carbon sequestration - China_Galinas_PWB_D2 | ecosystem: Environmental > Aquatic > Marine >... | reverse complement strand
GGCGCAAGCCCATGTAGCTGTCGAGCCCAGTCGCGAACACCGCCGACGGCGCACACCGAATGACGTCGAGCAGGTGCTCGATCGCCTCCTCGGTCTTGCCGGCCTTGGCGAGCGCCTCCGCTCGTTGCAGCTTGAACCGCCGCTCTTCGTCGAAGATCACGCTGAACAGACCGCGGTTCCCGCCCCGCTGGGCCTCTTTGCCCCAGTTCGTCTTGTGCTGCTGATTGCGGTCCTGTGCCGGGGCCGAGCGCGCGGCGACCAAGATCGTCGCGCCGACCAGCATCAGTCCGCAAGAGCGGAGCGCTCGACCCGGGGCGATTCTCATACCAAACGCCACCGCTTGCGCAGGACCCACTCGATGGACAGAAACGTCAGCACGAGCAGCACGGTCCACGCTGCGTCCCAGATCTCGCGACGGCGGCGGTCGACCATGCGGAAGCCGGCACCTCGGTCCTCGAATCCGGCCAGGAGGTGGTCCATCTCGTGGAGCGGCGCGTAGATGCCCCCGCCCGCCTCGGCGAGCCGGCGGAGATCGGCCTCGTTCATGCTGGCGTGCTGCAACTCCTTCTCCGGCACTCGAACGATCACGTCCTGTCGGGCCAACGGACGGCCCTCTGCTACTCCATCGGCATAGTAGAGGAACGAAAACACCCCCGGTTCGGACAATGCGACCTGGGTGTCGAACTCGCCGGCCTGGCCTTGCAACCGCGGCAGCTCGAGCGATTGCACCTTGCCATCGGGGGTTCGCAGGAACAGCGTCGCCTTCTCGTCGACGACCGGATTGTAGTCCTCGTCCAGCAGGCGCAGGTGGGCGCGCACGCGCGCATCGATGACGGCCGTTTCGCGATCGACGGTCAGCTCGACGCGGTCGTCCTTGCGGCGAAGCTTGTTCTCGGCGAGAGACCGGACGACCTGACGCCAGTAGCGGTCGACGTAGAGCTCGCCGTAGGGATTGCGCCATCGCCACACGCTGTCGATCGCCGAGAAGAACACCTTGCCGCGCGGGTACGGCGCGATGCAGGTCAGCACACGGTGACCATACTTGTTCTGGTCGAACGGGTGGCGCAGTAGCACCGTCGCGCCAGCCTTCGGTCTCAGGACCGGGAAGTACCAGTACATCCCTTTGAGACCGACCTTCCACAGACGCCGGTTGACATCGGGATCATCATTGAGGCGAACGATCGGGTGGGGGAGATGAGGGTTCTCGAGCATCGGCCGGAACAGGGTTCCGGTGCTCGGCATGTTGTCGTCGATCGACAGGTCGATGACGACCGGGAGCAGGTCTTCGATCGTCGAGTCGCGGTACGCGAGCGGCATATAGCGAACGCCCGAGATCAAACCGAGTCCTCCGCCGTTCTCGACGAAGTCCTTGACGAGATCGAACCACTCGTTGCGTTCCTGCTCGGTCTTTCCGAACCGGTAGGGCGCTACGTCGCCGATCAGGATGACGTGATACTTGAACAGCTCGGCCTTCGTGCGCGGGATGCGTTCGAGCGACGGCAGGCCTTCCGAGTGCTCTTGTGGGAAGCTGTCGCTCGCCTCGAACAAGAAGCACTGCACCTGGATGCTCTTGTCGACGCGACGCAGCGCCTGGTAGATGTACTTGTACTCCCAGCGCGGTTGCTCTTCGAGGTAGAGGACGCGGATCTTGTCCGAGTCGACGCGCACGTAGCGGCGCGTGATGTTGTCGGTAGGGTTCGACTCCTCGGGGAACGGCGGCACTTCGAAAGTGAGCAGATAGTCGCCGGGCTCGTCGAACGAGTAGGTGATCGAGACCTTGCGTGATTCGCCCTCCGGAGGCATCGGGAAGTCGATCTCGTGGCTCCCGGCCGTCGTCGCCGGTTCGCTGCCGCTCCTGCGTTCGGCGCGCAGGGTCAGGCGCCCGGTCTGCTCGGGGATCCCGGTCGCGGACACGTTCAGTTCGAAAACGGCCTCTTCGTTCTGCAGCACCTGTTGCGGACCGGGCGGGCCGGCCAGCGTCAGGTTTCGCTCCTTCGTGGGGTCTCCGACACCGATGACGTGCACCGGGATCTCGCTCGCGGCGAGCCGGGCCGCGCTCTCGGTCGGCGGCAGGCCGCCGGTGTTGCGTCCGTCGGTGATCACGATGATCGAGTCGAGCTTGCCCGAGTCGATCGAGTTGCTCGTCTGGTGGAGGTCGATCGAGTCTCCGATACGCGTCATCGGGGCCTTGGCCGTCAGCTCGCTGAAGTCGGCGATCGGCGAGCTGCGGTCGGAGAAGCGGAACCAGCGCAGGTCGAAGTCGTGGGCGAGCGTCTCGAGCAGCTTCTTTCCGGGCGCGGGAGCCCGCGCGATCGCCCGGTCGAGACGCTCCCGATCGTTCAGCGAGACTCGCCGGGACTGGCCGGGTACGCCGGCGTCCGATCGCATGTCCTCACCGCCGAAGAACAGGCCGACGAGCTCCGATCGCGACAGGCTCGATAACTCGCTCGGTGCGTCACTCCCGAGCGCCGCCCGAATCGCGGCCGCCTGGGCGCCGTTGTACGTCTCGTGGCGATTCATCGACGCCGAGTCGTCGATCAGGAAGTGGACCTCGCGCCGGATCTTGAGGTTTCGCGTCGTCTGCAAGGCCGGCCGGAAGCTCGCGAGCAGCACGACGAACAACGCGCAGGCGCGAAGCACCGCCAGCGTGACCCGTTGGCGTCCGGTCAGCGAGGCTTCTTTACGATAGCTCCACCAGCAGAACGCCAGCACGCCGGGCACGATGACGAGCCACAACAGCCACGCCGGCGGTGCGCTGAGCCAGCGCAACGACGTATCGGTGTCGAGGCCGTCGACCGCCGGTCCGGTCGCCGCCGCCGATCCGCCGGCTTGACCGCTCGGCGCTTGCAGGCCGAGAACGACGGCTGCAATCTGGAACATCCAAGGTGTCAGGCTCAACGTCGCCGCCTCCCTCCAAGCATCGATGCTAGCACGGATTCCCCGATCGCGACGAGCAACGCCGCCAGTAGCAACAAGCGCCCGATCTCGGAGCTTCCGCCGATGACGATGGATTCGTCGAGCGAGAGCGCAGTCTGAACCTCGGCGCCGGGGAACTCGCGCTTCAATCGCGAAGCCGAGAAGTAGGTCAACTCGCCCTCACGAGGATCCGGGTTGACAGCGAACAGGATCTGCCGGGCTGCCACGGTGCGCTCGGGGAACTCGACCTCCAGCCGATAGATTCCCGCCTGCATCGCGCCGGCGTACGGGGTCGTGTACCAGCCCGGGACCACCTCGGCGGCGGGGGTCGGGCTCGCAGGTCCGGTCGCACCCGCCTTCTTGTCTTGACCCGTCTGACCGCCGGTCTCGGGCTTCGGCTTGACGCGCCGTCCATCGCCGATCGCCAGCGGGATCCGTCCCTGGCTCCCGGGCCGATGGAGATAGAGCGCGGACGGGCGGCGATCGAGCCACGTGCTCAGGGGTTCTCCGACGGCCCGATTCAGGTCACGCGTCGCTTCTCCGGCGAGGTAGTGGGCAATCGAATGGATCAGCGGGAAGTACAGGAACGGGGCGTCGGCGAGGCGATTCCAGCGGTCGGGACGTTCGGGGGTGAGGCCCGAGGTCAGGAGCACGGCGCGTCCGCGTCCGAACTTGCGCACGGCCAACAGGACGTTGTTCTCGTCGGTGTTCGCGAGAGACAGCAGGATCTCGGTATCCGCCGGCTTGTCCTCGAGCCCGACACGCCACCAGCGGTAGACCGGGGTCGCTTCGAGCGCGATCCCGAGGTTCTCGTTTTGGCGGAAGTCGGCCAGGATGGGGTGGTCCGACTCCTCGATCTTGGGCGTCGCGTACTGGTCGGGGAACGCTTGGCGTGTCGCTGTGTCGGTCGCGAACCCGCCCGGCTCGAGCAGGCGCAGCGGCAGCGGTCCCGTCGCGCCTGCGAGTCCGAACAACCGCGAGTTGAACGCGTCGGGCTGTGTGTCGGGGCCGGGCACGATCAGGAGTCCGCCGCCCTTCTGCACGAACGCGATCAGCCGCTTGGCGGTCTCGGGTGACGGGCTCGTGACGTTGAACAGGGCGATGATGTCCTGGTCCGCCAGGTAGCTCGTGTCCGAGCGGAATCGATCCTCGTCGACGACTGTCGGTTCGAACACCAGCAGCTCGTCCGCGCCTTCTCCGTGCGTGGGATCGAGCACGTTTCGCACGAGGAACGAGTGACGCAGGATCTCGTCTTCGACGATCTGGGTGCCACCCTCGACGAGCAGGACACGGATCCGGTTGCGCACGCGCACCGCGATCCTCCGCACGTCGTCGACAGGCAGCGAATCCTCGTCGAGCGCGAGCTCGACCTGGTGCATGCCCTCTTCGAGAAAACGCAGCGGGAACTGCAGCTCGGCCGGCTTGCCCGGTTCGAGGACCAGTCGTTTTGCCTGCGGGTTCTTGCCACCGACCGTCAACGTCGCGACGAGCGTGCGCGTCGACGGGCCGCGATGCAGGACCGTGGCCCGCACGATCGACGGGACCCGGGCGACCACGTTCTCGGGGTCGAGGTGCATCGACGTCACGAGCGTGTTGCTCGTCGTCTCCACGGGCGCGACCGGAAGCAACACGAGCTCGGCACCCATGTCCTCGAGGTCGGCGGCGAGGTCTTTGATCTCCTCGAGAGTGGTCCGCTTGGAGCCGGCCTGCGCTCCGCCCTCGGGTTTGTGGTTCGCCGGCTGGTTCGGCGCGCCGGCAGGGCGTGCTCCTGCGTCCGCTTCGACGCCGGCGCCGCTCGTCAGCGAGAGCTGCTGGAAATCGGAGCAGACATAGATGCGGTCGGGGAGCTCCTCGGAGTTCGCCAGGCGCATGGCCTCGCGCAGACCGTCGCCGAGGTTGCTGATGCCGTCGCGCGGATCGGTGGCCTTCTCGAGCGCGGTCAGGGCCCGCTGCACGGTCGGCTCGGCCTGGACCAGCGTCGCGACGTGCGAGTCGAACATCACGAGGCTGACCTTGTCGTTCGGGTTCTTCGCGGCGTGCTCGAGCACCTTGATGGCAATCTGCTTCGCCCGGTCGAACGGCCGCGTGCCGTTCGTCTCCCTGTAGCCCATCGAGTACGACCGGTCGAGCAGCAGGATGTGGTGCTTGCCCTGAGCAGCGAGCGGCAGGTCGGACGCCGAGGTCAGTCGCGGTCGTGCGACCGCCAGCGCGAGCAGGATCGGAATCAGACAGCGCAGGACCAAGAGCAGCAGGCTCTCGAGCTGCATGCGCCGGCGGTTCTGCTTGTAGGCGTTGAGCAGAAAGTCCATCGCCGCCCAGGGCAGCGTTCGGAACCGGCGCTTGTTGAGGAGGTGGATGATCAGGGGGACTGTGAACAACCCCGCCAGCCCGAGCAGCGCTGAATTGATGAAGCTCACGGTGTACCGGAATTCCCGGGTTGGTGCACTAGTGTCGCCTCCCTCCCTTCATCAGGGCGGTTCGCTTTGCCAGGTAGGTGGTCAGAACGACGTCCAGGTTCTGATCGGAAACCACGAGTTGATAGTCGATCTTTTGCGACTGGCAACCCTTCCGCATCTGGCCCTCGAACTTCCGGACTTCCTTCAGATACGCGTCGCGCAACGACTTCGGATCGACGAGAAGCTCGGGCAGCATCTCCATGCCCTTGAACAGCGTCATGCGTTCGAACGGGAAGTCGACCTCTTCGCGGTCGAGGATGTGGAACAGCAGCACGTCGTGGCCGCAGTGCCGCAGGTGGCGCAGCCCCGAGAGGATCTGCTCGGGATCGTCGAACAAGTCCGAGATCAGGATCACGAGGCCCTTCTGGCTGATCCGCTCGGCCATTTCGTGCAGGATCGCGCCGATCTTGGTCTTTCCGACCGCCTTCGCCTCCGAGAGCGCATGGAGGATGTTGTTGAGCATCGCCCGGCTGTTGCTCGGAGGAAGCTGCTTCTGGAAGCCCTCGTCGAACAGGCTCAGGCTGACCGAGTCGCGTTGCTGGTGCATCAGGAACGCGAGCGACGCCGCCATCGTCGCAGCATAGTCGAACTTCGTGCGCTCCTCGCCGTAGCTCATCGACTCGGACTGGTCGACGAAGAGGTGCGCCTTGAGGTTGGTCTCCTCCTCGAACTCCTTGATGTAGATCCGGTCCGACTTGGCGTAGACCTTCCAGTCCACGTGGCGGATGTCGTCGCCGGGCACGTATTCGCGGTGCTGGCGGAACTCGACCGACGAGCCGCGATAGGGCGAATCGTGCATGCCCGAGACGAAGCCTTCGACGACGAGCCGCGCTCGCAGGTCGAGGCGCCGGATCGAGTCGAGGACTCGCGGGTCGAGATAGCGCTTGGGGTCTTGTTCGAGCGGAGCTTCGGCAGCCATTGTTGTCCTCGTACGATACGGCGTCTTGGCGCCCCGGGATGGCCGTCCCGGAGCGCGGCGTCAGGCGGTCACGAAAGCACCGGTCGGCCTCAGTTCAGGACCCCGGGCAGCTTGCCGTTGGCCAGCGCCGGGCTGGCGTTGGGATCGATGGACTCGAGCAGACGGTCGACGACGTGATCGGGCGTGATGCCCTCCGCCTCCGCGCTGAAGTTCGTGATGATGCGGTGACGCAGCACCGGGTGGGCGACGGCCCTGACGTCCTCGGCGGCGACGTGGAACCGCCCGGCGAGGATCGCCTTGGCCTTCGCCGCGAGCACCATGTACTGGCTCGCACGCGGGCCCGCGCCCCAGCTCAGGAGCTCCTTGATGAAGCCCGGTGCATCGGGGTTGTTGAGACGCGTCGCGCGGGTCAGCGCCAAGACGTAGTTCATGACCTGGTCGGCGATCGGAACGCGCCGGACGATCGCCTGCAGGTTCATGATGTCCTGGCCCGCCAGCACCGGCTCGAGCTTCGCCTCGACGACCTCGGTCGTGCGGCGCAGGATCTCGCGTTCCTCGTCGAGCTGCGGGTAGTCGACCTTGATCATGAACATGAACCGGTCGAGCTGGGCCTCGGGCAACGGGTAGGTGCCTTCCTGCTCGATCGGGTTCTGCGTCGCGAGCACGAAGAACGGCTGGTCGAGCGGGTGTCGCTGACCGCCGACAGTGACCTGGTGCTCCTGCATCGCCTCGAGCAGCGCGGCCTGCGTCTTCGGCGGGGTACGGTTGATCTCGTCGGCGAGGATGACGTTCGCGAAGATCGGTCCCCGGAAGAACTTGAACTCGCGCGTGCCCGTCGCCTTGTCCTCCTGGATGACCTCCGTTCCTGTGATGTCGGCCGGCATCAGGTCAGGCGTGAACTGAATGCGGTTGAAGCTCAGATCGAGGATCTGGGCCAGCGACGAGATCAGCAGCGTCTTGGCCAGCCCGGGCACACCGACGAGCAGCGCGTGTCCGCGGGAAAACAGCGAGATGAAGACCTGATCGATGACCTCGTCCTGGCCGACGATGATCTTCGAGATCTCGTGCTTGAGATCGTCGTAGGCGTTCTTGAGCTTCTCGACCTTCTTGATGTCGTCGCCCTGAAGCTCGCCGGTCGGGGTCGTGCCCGCGTCGTTCTCGTTCGCCATGCTTTCGATTCCTTGTTTCTCTCTCTCGAGTCGGCTCCGACCCACGTCGGCAACGGCGTGTTCCGGGGGCCTGCTGGGGCTGTCTGTGACGCTCGAGGACTCACGCCTCTCGCGGTTCGCTCGGGTCGGGCATTGTGCCCGAGGAGCGGTGTCTTGTCGCGGTTCCAGGCTACCTGGATCCCTACGGTCTTGTCTACGCAGCCGGTGTTCCGGCAGCGAGCAGGCCGCCGAAAAAGTCGCTCGGCGCCGGAGTGGAGGCGTCTGGTCCGCGCACGCGAGCACTTCCTCGAACGGCCTGCCCGAAGGTTCTGCTCGGACGCATGAGTGCCCGAAAGCTTCCCGCGGGGATCGTGCGATCGGGTCAGCCACGGGGATGGAACCGCTCGTGCAGCTGCCGCAGTCGCTTTGCGTCGACATGGGTGTAGCGCTGCGTGGTGGCCAGCGAGGCATGACCCAACAGCTCCTGGACGGCCCGGAGGTCGGCGCCGCCCTCGACGAGGTGGGTCGCGAAGCTGTGCCGGAGGCTGTGCGGACTCGGCGAGATCGTGAGCCCGGCGCGCTCGGCGATCTCGGCCAGAAGCCGATAGACCCGAACCCGATCGAGCGGGCGCCCGGTGTGGCTCACGAACAGCTCGGACACGGGGCCGCGCACGAGCTGCGGGCGCAGGCGGTCGAGATACTCGGCGATCTGCGTGCGGGTTCCCGGGTCGATCGGCACGAGGCGCTCGCGACCGCCCTTGCCGCGCACGCGGACGATGTCGAGGTCGAGTCGCAGACTGTCGACCGAGAGCGCGACGAGCTCGCCGACCCGCAACCCCGAGGCGTAGAGCAACCGCAGCATCGCGCGGTTTCGCAGCGCGAGGCGGCCGGACTCCGGTACCGCCGCGAACAGGCGCTCGAGGTCGCTCCGCGTCAGGTACGGGGGCAGCGTGGCTTCGAGCTTGGGGCCGAGCAGGCGCGAGGCGGGATCCTTGTCGATCAGATCCTGACCGTGGAGATAGCGGAAGAACCCGCGGATCGCGGCCCGGGCACGATCGACGGATGTCGCGGCGTGCGTCGCGGACAGCTGGCCGAGGTGACGTTCGAGGTCGCGCGCGCGCACTGCGCGCGGCTTCTTGCGTCCGGCCGGAAGGCGCTCGAGCAAGCGAGTCAGGTCACGTCGGTAGGCGGCGACCGTGTGCGGCGAGACGCACGCCTCGACCAATAGGAAGTCGAGGAACCCCGTCAGGGCTGTCTCCAGATCTGTCATGGTACCGCCGCCTGCCCTCCGGTCCGCACTCCCGAACACTAGTAGAACGGCTGGCAGGGGGTGGAGAAAGTCAAACCGCGCTGCGCAGGGGAGTTTTCGCTGCCTGCCGGCACCGGGCCCTCGGTATTGCTTTGTTCGGAGGCCTGCGTCATCGTGGGCGCAACGAGGCGATGGACACGGTCAAGATCAACACGAAGCGCGGCATCCTCGCGCCCCTGTTCCTCGCCACCGCCCTCCTCGTCGTGACGGTCGACCTGACGAGCAAGTGGTGGGCGTTCACGTACATCTCCGAGAACGCTCCGTCGCCCGCGCCGTTCGACCAGAGGGTCCCGGTCATCGACGGGTTCTTCTACCTGGCCAAGGTCCGCAACACGGGCACGATCTGGGGGCTCGGTCAGGGCCGAACGGGCCTGCTGCGGATCGTGCGGCTGATCATGGTCCTCGTGCTGCTGTGGCTGGCCTGGGACGCGAAACGCACGGAGCGACTCAAGCTGGTTGCTCTCGGGCTCGTGCTCGGCGGAGCGCTCGGCAACCTCGTCGACAACTTCACACAGCACGACATGGCGGTCCGGGACTTCCTCGACTTCTACATCCCGCTGCCGTGGCTCGACAAGCCGTATCACTATCCGACCTTCAACGTCGCCGATTCGGCGATCTTGATCGGAGCGATCCTGCTGTTCTGGGCGTTCAGCCGCGAGTCGCCCAGGGAGGAGGCCGCCGAGGAGGTCAAGGCCGAGGTCGCGACCGAGGACGGCGAGCGTGGCTAGTGCCCGCCTGGCGACACCGCTCACTCCCGGACTCACCCTTGCCAACCCGATCCTCAGCGCGTCGGGCACGTTCGGGGCCGGACTGGAGGGCAGCCGGTTCTCGGACGTCTCCAAGCTAGGGGCCCTCGTCACCAAGACCGTGACCCCGCGGCCGCGCGCCGGGAATCCCCCGCCGCGGATCGTCGAGACCCCGTGCGGCATGCTCAACTCGATCGGCCTCGAGAACCCCGGCGTCGAGGCGTTCCTGCGTGACTCGCTGCCGCTCGCGCTCGAGCTCGGTCCTCCGATCATCCTCAACATCGGAGGAGAATCGTTCGACGAGTTCGTGGCGATCACCGAGCGCGTGCAAGGCTGTGGTGCGGCTGCGCTCGAGGTCAACCTGTCGTGCCCGAACGTCCAGGGAGGGGCGCTGCCGTTCAGCACGGACGCCCAGGCCTGCCACGACGTCGTTTCGGCGATCGCCGTGAGATCGGACCTGCCGGTGTTCGTCAAGCTTTCGCCCAACGTGACCCGAATCGAGGACATCGCGGTCGCCGCCGAAGCCGCGGGGGCCGACGGGCTGACCCTGATCAACACGCTGCTCGGGATGACCGTCGACTGGCGCCGCCGCCGGCCGCATCTCGGGATGGGGGCCGGCGGGCTGTCCGGTCCGGCGATCCGGCCGGTCGCCCTCTACATGGTCCATCGGGTCGCGACCCGGGTTTCGATCCCAATTCTCGGGGTCGGCGGCATTGCAACGGCCGACGATGTGTGCCAGTTCCTGGTTGCTGGCGCGCGTGCGGTTCAGATCGGCACGACCAACTTCGTCGACCCGACGGCCATCACCAGAATGGTCGACGAAATCGACGAGCTTCTCGCGAGTGAGGGAGTGGACGTGGCCGATGTTTGGAATACGCTAGAGCGGCCTGACACAGCGTAGTGCGAAGCGCGCCCTAGGATGCACACGCGCGTGTCGGTCACTCGAGCGTAAGGGCGTTCGAAAGGGTCCGGGTGGCGAGGCGAGACGAGATCACCCCAGAGATGGTTCGCAGGGCGGTCGAGATCTACCTCGGTCTCGCCTACGCAGGATACTCGTCGTCTTCGAACGAGGCGCTGCTCGACGAGATATCGAGCGCGGACGCCGAGAGCGTCTTCGACCTGTTCGAGCGCGAAGCGAGCGAGACCATCAGCGATTCCCCGCTCCAGCGCTACACGATGCGGCTCGGCTGTGCCCGTTATCCGTTCATGAAGCTCGTTCTGCAGGAGCACATCGTGCGTGGCGAGTTCTACTTCGTCATCGACACGCACGACCACATGGAGATCAAGCCCGGGTATCCCGACTACGAGGCGTGGGTCAAGATCAAGCACGACAACCAGGAGCTGCGCCGGGCGATCGAGGCCGCGTTCGCCGACGCCGGCCTGCCGACGATCGACACGGTCCAGAAGACCGTGGAAATGCTGCCCGTGCCCGACCGCGGCGACTCGGGCCGCTCGGAGTTGATCCTCGTCGTCGACGACAACGAGGCCGAGGCGAGGACGCTCGAGCACGTGCTGCGCATACGCGGCTACGAGGTCGTGCGGGCCGGCAACGGGGTCGAGGCCATCGAGCGGCTCCGGAGCGTCCGCCCGGCCCTCATCGTGCTCGACTACGAAATGCCCGAGATGGACGGCCTGACGCTGATTCGCGAGCTGCGGAGCCAGGAAGCGACACGAGATCTTCCGCTGCTGTTGGCGACCGCGGCCAAGGTCGTCGAGGCCGATAAGAAACGAGCTGACGCATTCCTCCACAAACCGTTCGAGTCCAAGCAGCTGATCGCCAAGGTCGAGAAGCTGCTCGGCCGATCCTGAGCAGGACGGAACGACCGTGATCGCCCGAGCCGCGAACCGTGCGTTGCGTCGCGCCGACGACAGACTATCCTAACCCTGCGTTTCTCCCGGGCGCGGCCCGGGACCGACCTCACGGAGCTCCAAGGCGCCATGGACAAGCCAGCAAGAGTGGGCGCGCGGTTGTCGCTGCCCCTGCTCGTGACCCTGTGCATCTGGGTCGCTACCGGCGACGCCGTGGGCTTTTTGTGCTCGCCGAGGCTCGAAGCGGCCGCGGTCAGCGCTGTTCGTGAGGTCGCGAGCTCGCCCAGGAGCGTGGACACGGCGCTCCGTCCGAGCCCGTCGCAACGCGATCGCTGGGCGGTCGGCGTCGACCCCTGCGGGATCGTCTGCTTCCGCACCAGGCTCGGCGCACCGATCCCGCCTGCTCGCGCGCCCGGCACGACCGTCTGAGCCCGCCGGCGGGCTCGCTCGACGGACGAGGCGGCGGCCGCCGGCTCGTAGGCTTCGGTCAGTGCAACGCGAGAGACACGAGAGAAACGATGGGAATCGATCTGGGCAGCTTGCCGACACGCATCGGCAAAGGACTCCAAAAGGTCTTCGGGTCGGCCAACGAGCGCGAGGTCAACAAGTACCGTCCGCGGGTCGACCAGATCAACAAGCTCGAGGAATGGGCACGCAGCTTCGAGGTCGACGGGTTGAGGGCGCGCGTGGCCGAATGGCGGG
>Ga0055451_10000904_pt1 | contig 12005 bp, 8 predicted proteins | sample China_Galinas_PW_3_FD_57745 | JGI IMG/M metagenome (GOLD analysis project Ga0055451, IMG submission 57745) | Wetland microbial communities from San Francisco Bay, California, USA, that impact long-term carbon sequestration - China_Galinas_PWB_D2 | ecosystem: Environmental > Aquatic > Marine >... | reverse complement strand
AGCAGGACGAGGAACATCACGACGATCCCGAGCCCGCCGATCCAGTGGGTCTCGGCTCGCCAGAACAGCAGGGAGGGTGGCAGCGAGCTGATCTTGGGTGTCGTGCTCGCTCCGAACACGGAGGCTCCGGTGGTCGTCAGACCGCTTGCGCTCTCGAAGATCGCGTCCGGAAGCCCGAGCGCCCCGGAGGCGACGAACGGGAGAGCGCTGCAGAACACGGCCGCATACCAGACGATGGCTACGCTCAGGATCCCGTCGCGACGGAAGAAGTCCGGTCCAGCACGCGTTCCCATCCGCATGAGGAGCAACGAGATTGCGAGTGTCACCGCCGTCGCTACGAGGAAGCCTTCCAGAGTCGCGAAGTGCCCGCCGACCATGTCCTCGCCCATGAGGAACCCGACGGCGACCGGAATGAGCATCGTGCCCGCATAGGCCAGTAGGAACAGGCCCACGACGTGGACCACGGATCGCACGTTGACTAGCATTGCTGGCTCGCCCCTCCACTGTTCGTTGCGCCCAAAGCTTGGACGGGACCCCGTGGCTGGGCAAGTTCGCGGCTCCCAAAACCGCGAGCTCGCACGAGCAACGCGTGCGCCGGATTCGCGAGGGCTGCGAGTCGGAGGGCTGCGAGTGCGCTGTGTGGGCTCGGCCGGCGAGGCGTGGGTGCAACGGTCCCGCGAGCTGATCGAGGCCGCCTGCAAACAGTCAGCTACGGGCTAGAGGTCCAGCGCTTCGACCGCTCGTTCGATGTCTTCCGGCTTCAGGTAGAGGACGTAACCGTACATGCCCTTGCCATCCGACACGCCCGTCGACGCGTAGACGTTGACGTTGGCGCGGTACAGGACGGCGTGAACCGTTGCGAGCGCACCCAGCTCATCATCGCCTTGCACGAGGAGCGCATGATGCGGGCCATCGAGGCAGAGGCCGGCTTTGCGCGCGTGGTCTTGGAGCTTGGTCGTGTCTTGCGGGAACAGGGCCAGCTGAGTTCTCATCGGGCCCGTCGGGAAGGCCGTGAAGGCCAGCAGGTTGATGTCCAGCTCGGCGAGCAGCGTGAGGATCTTGTACGCCTCACCCGGCTCGTCGTGAACCGAAGTATAGAAGTAGTCGACTTTTTGGATACGGAACGACATGAGTCAGCGACGATTTCGTCTCATCATGGCTACAGGGTTATTGTAACGCAATTCCGAAGCCTCGACTCCGCCCCGAGTGAACAACATCGTAGTCTGCCAACTTGCCAGGGCCCATTGGAGAGCATGGCGATCCCGTCGTTTGACGCCGGTCTCGCTTCCGGCCCCGTTCTCGTCGTGCTGCACGGGAGCACTTTGGCAACAGCCTGCTAGACTGCGTCGGCCGTGACCTTGCTCACGGCCGTTTTGTCGTACGACCCGTGCCTGCCGGGCACTCTCATGACCAAGGAGGACTCGTGATCTTTCGCTCCATCGTCGCTGCCGCCCTTCTCACTGTTCCCGCTGCAGTGTCCAGCCACACGATGCCAGCAGCCCCCCGACGTCATTGCCAGGTGCCCTGCGGCATCTACGGCGACAAGATCCGCATCGATCTTCTGATGGAAGACGTCGCGACAATCGCCAAGGGCATGGACCAGATCAAGAAGCTCGGCGGGGCCGGCGCGCTCAACTACAATCAGATCGTGCGCTGGATCACGACCAAGGACGAGCACGCCACCAAGATCCAGAGAATGGTTGCGGACTACTGGCTTGCGCAGCGGATCAAGGCACCGAAGCCGAACGGTGACCGCGCCAAGTACCTGAAGCAACTCGAGCTCATGCACGGCATCACCGTCGCGGCGATGAAGTGCAAGCAGACCCTCGATCCGATGTGGCCCAAGAAGGTGCGCTCACTCGTGCTCGCGTTCAGCAAGACCTACTTCGACAAGGAAATGCTCGAGCACATCGAGTCGCACCACAAGGACCACAAGTAGGTCAACGGTCTGCTAGAGCTCGTCGAGGATGTCGCGGAGTGATCCGTCCGGCGGTTGAATGACGATCACGTCGTCCTCGCTGCCGCGCCCGCTCGCAGCGACGTCCTCGGTGCTCGGCTTGCGCGGCACGACGACGGGCTCGATTGCCGCATCGGCGTCGTGCTGCTCGTCGAGCTCGGTCACCGGCTCCGAGGCCTGGGCGGGGATCGCGAAGTCGTTCCGCTGCGCCAGCCACGCCCGGTACCGGTCCCAGGTGTACTGACCATCGCGTCCGCCGGTCTCGAGCGCCTGCTCGACCCGGAAGAACTGTCCCTGGCGGATGTTGTTCTTGATTGGCACCGTGTTGATGCAGATCTCCAGCTCGGGAATCCGGATGCCGTGGCGCTCGTCGAACTTGAGATGCTGGCAGATCACGGCCACGAGCGAGTCCGCGAGCTGGGCGCAGACCATCGGCTGGATCTCGGGCGGAAACGCAGCCACGATGCGATGCAGGGCTTCGGGAACGTTCGCCGAGTGCACCGTCGTCAGCACGAGGTGTCCGGTCTCGGCGGCGTTCAGCGTCAGGCGAATCGTCTCGGGTGAACGCATCTCGCCGACGAGGATGACGTCCGGATCCTCGCGCAGCGAGTCGAGCAGACCCTGGTCGAACGACGGCGTGTCGACCCCGACCTCGCGTTGGCGGATCAGCGAGTGCCGCGGCTTGAGCTGGAACTCGATCGGGCGTTCGAGCGTGACGATGTGCCGGGACTCGGCCGTGTTGATCTCGTGGATCAGTGCGGCAATCGTCGAGGACTTGCCGCTGCCGGTCGGACCGCTGATCACGATCAGGCCGTTCCTGCGTCGTACGAGGTCCGCGAGCTCGGGATGCAGGTTGAACGTCTCGAGTGTCGGCTGGACGCGGCTCAGGAGTCGGACCGCAAACCCGACACCGCGGCTGGTCGTCAACACGTTGATCCGACAGCGGACCCCCGCGATCGTCCGTGCCAGGTCGCAGGAACGGCGGCTCGCAAACCGGTTCCACTGGTCGTCGGACAAGAGCTCCCTGGCCATCGTGTGGAGCTTGGTCGCCGACAGCGGCGCGTCGATGGGAACGAGCTCTCCGCGGACGCGCAGCGTCGCGGGCATGCCGGGCTCGAGATGCAGGTCGCTTGCGCCGTGACGGTCCGCGCGGTGAATCAGTGCTTCGAGAGTCATTGCGGTTCTGACGTGGGGCCGAGGGGTTTCATTGCAGCATACGGACAGAGTTTTGCCAGGGGATCTCGGCGGCTATCGTGAGGCGTCGTGTCGGACCTGCTACAGGCACTGCTCGCGGACCGAGACCGCGTCGTGATCCTCGACGGTGGCATGGGCACGATGGTCGAGGACCGTGGCGTTCCGACGACGAGCTGGCTCTGGGGCTCGACGGCGCTGATGACGGCGCGCGGCCGCGCGATCAACGATGCGATTCACCGTGAGTTCGTCGCCGCCGGGGCCGAGGTCTTGATCGCGAACACCCACAACACGACGTTGGAGTGTTGCCGGCAGTTTCTGGCCGAGCACGGGCGCGACACCGACACTCCGGCGGACCGGGACCTGCACTGCTTGCTGCTCGAGCATGCGTTCGCGAGCGCGCGACGGGCCGTTCCCGAACCGGCAACGGTCGCCGTCGCTGGCTGCATCAGCAATCCCGAAGGGGCGTATGCGGCCAGCAGCGAGATGAGTCCCGGCGACGCACAAGCGTTCTACGAATGGGAGCTCAGGGCCCGCAGCAAGCACGAGCCGGACCTCGTGATCCTCGAGACGATGAGCACACGAGCGGAGCTGCTCGGGGCCGCGGCGGCCTGTGCTTCCGCCGAGGGGGTGGCCGTCGCGTTCGGTCTGACGTGTCGTGAAGACGGACGCACGTGCTTCGGCGTCGACATGCGAGAGGCGGTCGAGATCCTGCTGCCGGCGCGGCCGTGCATCTGGTTCGTGCAGTGCACGCGGTACGACATCGTGGACGCGGCCCTCGCGGAGCTCAGCGCGGCGGTTCCGGACGGCGCAGTCCTCGGTGTGTATGCCAATGACGGCCGAATCTGGCGCGGTCGGCGCTGGCACGGCGAGCGTCTCTCGGTCGAGACCTACCTGGCCGCGGCGAAGCGCTGGCGCGACCGGGGGGCTCGCGTGATCGGTGGTTGTTGCGGAACGACGCCGGACCACATCGCCGCGCTCGCCCGCGAGTTCCACTGCTAATCGGTGCGCTTCACACGTGCCTTCCAGATGCCGAGCTCCCGCCCGGCTCGCTCGAGGATCACCTCGATCCGCGCGTTGCCGGACTCGAGCTGCAGATCGTCGAACCGACACGAGGTCGCGCCCTTGTCGCACTCCTGCGACCGTTCGAGCGGTCCGAACCTGAGCCTTGCCGAACAAGCCTCGGGCTGCGAACGGAACAGCGCTTCCACCGAGTAGCGGCCGGGTCGGCTGACGAACACGCTCCAGTAGCCGGTGTGGTCGGCGGCTCCCCAACCGTGACCCCGGGTGCGGACGCGCCAGTCCTGCCGGGTCAGGACCGTGACGGGCTCGCGATTGCTTCCGACATGGATGCGTGGGGGCTGCCAGGGGTGTTCGCGCGAGTTTGACATCGCGAGAAACCACGCGTCGTAGCGAGCCAAGAGCTTGGTGACGACGTCCGCGTGCTGGGCCGCGACGTTCTTCGTCTCGAGTGGGTCGACCAGCATGTCGTAGAGCTCGAACTTCGGGCGGCCGGGGAGGCGCTCACGGGCGAAGCCGCTGGCGTTCACCAGCTTCCAACGGTGTGTCCGAGCAAGGAAGTTGTGATACGGTTGCGGCTGGTCGCCGCGATGGACCTGAATGAACAGGGCGCGATCGGGCAGCGAGGTCTGCTCGCCGGTCAGCAGCGGCAGCAGGCTTCGGCCGTCGAGGGCCGGATCGTGTTTCGGGGCGACACCGCAGGCATCGAGCAGGGTCGGAAGCAGATCGATGTGAGCCGCTGGGGTCCCGATCGTGTGAGGCCCGACGCGGGCTGGCCACTGCACGAAACACGGCACCCGCACGCCGCCTTCGTAGACGGAAGTCTTGATCCCGCGCATACCGGCGTTGAAACGCCGGCCGTTCGGACCGTTGTCGGACAGGAACACGACGATCGTGTTGTCCGCGAGTCCGGACTGTTCGAGCACGGCCTGCAGTTTGCCGACGTTGGTGTCGATGTTCTCGATCATTGCGAAGATCCGCGCCCTGCGGTCGGTGTTGGCCCGCGCCGGGAGCGGGTGCGCGGAGCGGGGGAACCGCTCGTTGGACAGGTCCTGTGCTCGGTAGTGACGGTAGAGCGCCTCTGGCACGTCGTCGAACGGCCCGTGCGGAGCGTTGGTGGCGATGTAGGCGAAGAACGGCTTGCCTTCGGCGTGTTTCTCCAGCAGCCACTTCTTTGCCGCATCGAAGTAGACGTCCGTGCAGTAGCCGTGGGTCTCGATGCGCTTGCCGTTCTCGAACAACACTGGGTCGGTGTACTTGCCCTCGCCGCCCTCGGGGTCCGACGGTTGCCCGATTCCGCCGCCACGGTGGACCAGTGACTCGAGGAAGCCTTGGTCCATCGGTCGCATCGGGTAGCAATCGCCCAGATGCCACTTGCCGAAGATGCCGGTCGCGTAGCCCGCTTCGCCGAGGTATTCGGCGATGGTCCGCTCGTCGGGATCCATCATCGCGCGGCCGAGCCAGGTATCGACGACGCGAGTCCGGTAGTGGTAGCGACCCGTCATCAGCGAGGCGCGCGTCGGGGCACACACGGGAGAGACGTAGAACTGTTCGAAGCGCGCGGACCGGGCCGCCATCGCGTCCAGGGATGGCGTGCGCAACACCGGATTGCCGTACACGCCGAGGTCGCCGTAGCCTTGATCATCGGTCAGGACGACGATCACGTTCGGCCGCTGCTGGGTCTTCGCCCGCGGCTTCGGTCCCGAGCCGCAAGCAGCGCATACCGTAGCCGCGACAATCGCAGTGAGTCGGAACATCCAACTGAGACTAGCCGCCCGGGTGGCAGGTTTCAGCGGTTGAGTGCGGCTGGTGTGAACTGGTCGGGGCGAAGGTTCGTCAGGCGCCGGCCGGCCGGCATCTCCCGGTAGAGGCTCTGGTCGAGACGCAACGAGGTCAGCTCGATCACACTGCGTGCCCCCGTCCGGGTGTTGAGCACCTCGACCTTCTTCGGTCGCCAGAACCGCGCGAGTACGTGGGCCCAGTCGCTGGCCTTGGCCTGCTTGATGAAGTTACCGGCGCGGTCGTAGTAGTCGATGCGCTCGCGTTGCCAGGTCTTCGAGCTCAAGTAGACGATCAGCTTCGAATACGGGGCACCAGCCGAACGAGGCGTGGCCTCGAGCCGATAGAGCAACGGCGTGCCCGGCTTTGGCCAGACGAGGTCCAGGAACTTCCACTCGTACTCGTCGGCGCGCATGCTACTCAGCTCGTCATAGTGCAACGCCGCGTCGAAGCCGGGAGTCTCGCCCGTGAAATCCGCGGCCACGCTCGGCCGCACCGAGTGGGCGACCCGCTTGCCGAGCCGGAGCCAGTGGCTGTCCTTGGTCGCGACCTTGTGATGGGTGAGCAGGCGACCTCGGGTACGCGCTGAGTCGTACTCGGCGAGCGACTTGTCGCCGCCGGTCTTGCCCTCGATGCGTCGAACGCTCAGCGTGAATCGTGCCACCTCGCCGGCTTCGCTCGTGTGGACCAGGGACCCCCCGCTGACTTCGTCCTTCCAGCCCCGGCCATACAGCTCGGCAAACTCGGCGAGCTGCTTCCCGAAGCGCGCGGGGTCGCTGGCGTCGAAGACGGGTTCCTTGGGAACCGGCACGTCGCTGAGCGGCGCCCCGGGCTTGGCTCCGCGCCGGCCAACCGGGACGACACGCGGCGTCGCAACCTCGCGACCGATCCCCGGTGTCTCGATGATCTGGTACGGCGGCATGACCGTGTTCGGTCCGATCTGCGCGGCTGCCGCTCCAGCCAAGGTGGCGAGCGCGAGAATCGAGTTGGTGGGACTCATGCTCATCGTCTCCAGAGTACTGGGCTACCCCAAAGACGCGGACAAGGCCAGCTCCGTCACCCGGCGTTTTTCCGCGACCTGCTCGGCTAGCCGCGAGCGAGCAGGTAGGCGCCGATTGCGGCGAGCACCAAAAGCCCGAAGACGGCCAGCAACGACGGCAAACGTGTCGGGTCGTCGAGGAACTGGGGTCGGTGCCGGTGCCGGAGTCTGCGTGCGCGATGAGGCCTTCGCGAGCCGAACGCGATCGCAACCAGCGGAATGACCACCAGGATGGAAAGGAGACTCCATTGCCTGCCGGGTGTGCGCGTCAGGACGAGGGCTGCCGTCAACGGCACGAACAGCCCGAAGATCCATGCATTGCTCCGCGGCTGGCCGGCTGGCCGGCGAGAGGACCCCGCGAACACGAGCCCGACGACGATCGCGATCCCGGTCAGAACGACCAGGATGATCGGGATGCTCGCCCCGGGCATGGCCCCGGCGCGGCTCATCAAGATCTTCGGTACGACGAGGAACGCGAGCACGCCGACGACGATGCCGACCATCCAGCGTGTCAACGATCCGCGCCGCGGGTGGGGCTGCGTGAGCACGTCGGCTTCGCCGTCCAGGACGTCGGTCGCGACAACGACCGGTGAGCGGTTGCCCGCCGCCGCGTCGAACCGTTGGGGAGAGCGCAAGGCGTCGAGGATGTCCCGAACGTTCTGGAAGCGGTCCTCCGGGTCCTTGGCGAGCATCTTGGCGAGAATCGCGCGCAGGTGGGGAGGGATCGAGTCCGGGAACACGAGGTTGCCCTCTTCGTGGGCCTTGAGGACCTGCCATTCGCTCTCGCCGGTGAACGGGACCTCGCCGCTGAGGCATTCGAACAGGATCACGCCGAGACTGTAGATGTCCGACCTGTGGTCGCCTCGCCGGTGCAGCATCTCGGGCGCCATGTAGTACGGCGTGCCGCGTCCCATCGAAAGGGACATGCACGACTCGGTGATGAGCTTCGACAGCCCGTAGTCGCCGACGCGCGCGATGTCGCCCTTGAGGAAGATGTTGGCCGGCTTGAGATCGAAGTGGATCAGCGAGTGATCGTGAAGCGCCTCGACGCCGCGCGCGATCTGCACGAACAGCACCAGTGCCTCTTGCTCGGTCATCGCGCCGGCTTCGAGCCTGCCCTTGAGCGTCTCGTCGCCCGCGTAACCCATGACGATGTAGGGCACGCCGTCGACCACGCCTTGGTCCTCGATGCTGACGAGATTCGGATGATCGACCTGAGCGAACAGCTTGACGGTCTCGAGCTCCTTGAGCACCTGACCGCGGATCGAAGCGTCGTCGACCTTGAGGAACTTGATCGCGTACGACTTGCCGATCGATTCCTTGCGGGCCTTGTAGACGATGCCGAACACGCCGCCGCCGAGCTTGTGCCCGATCTCGTAGCCCGGGATGTAGCCCGGCTTGCGGTAGTTGGCGTAGAACCGGTCCCAATCGGTCGGGAGTTCCGGCGAATCGGGTGCTGTAGGCTCTGCTTCCACGGTGCTGGTCACGGCTCGTCGCGCACTCCGAAACGGGATGAGTCCGATCTGCGCGGATCCGTAAGGTCTATTTCGAGAACCGTAAGCTGGTTACGCCATCACGAAACCGGAAACCAGCTCGGGTTTTTCGTGGCCGAGCAAACCGTGTCACTCGGCCGTTCGCACGGATGCGGCGGGCGCGACCCGCGTAGCTCGCAGCGCCGGTGGTAAGGCGCTGAGCAACGCGACGCCGAACCCGAGCGCGGCAATGCCGAGCGCGGGCAGCCACGGCAGGACGTAGGGCACGTGGAGCCCGCTGACGAGCTCGAGGCCGGCGACGAGGACCCACGAGAGCGGCAGGCCGGCGGCGAGCGCCAGGACGCCGGTCAGAAACCCGACCACCGTGGCTTCGATGAGCAGGACGCCGAAGAAGTCGCCTCGTGTCATGCCGAGGGCGCGCAGGACTCCGATCTCCCGGGCGCGGGCGATCGTGGCCAGCGTGATGAGGTTGACCTGGCCGACGCCCGCGAGCACGAGCAGCAGATAGAGGAGGATATCGAAGAACCGGAAGTCGCGATCGACGTCGGCGAGGTGGAACGCGAGGACCTCGGCCCCGCTGCGGTGCCAGTCGAGAGGGCCGAGAACGCGGCTGGCCAGCGTCGCGACGGCCTCGGGTGAGGTGCCTGGATCCAGGCGAAGGCTGAACCGCGAAGCAGCCGAGACATCGAGGCAGAAGTCGTTGTGCAACCACTCGCGGGCCGCGACCGCGTACGCGCGTTCGTCGGGGAAGAACCCTTCCTTGTCGCTTACCGCGACCACGTGGTAGCTGACGGGTCCGGCTCCGGTCTTCAACCGGATCTGTTCGCCGGGTGCGATGTCGCGCAGGCGCGCGAGCCGGCTCGAAATCACGAGCCCGCGCGCGCGCTTCATTACGTCGGCGATCGCGGGCCGATCGGCGAGCGCACCACCGGGCCTTTGGAGCTCGTCGACGTCGGTGCCGACGCAATGGAACGGCATCGTGACGACAGCCGAGAGCGGCAGCACGGAGCGAACGCCGGGTATGTTGCGCAGACCCCGCCACGTCTCCTCTTTCGTCGCATTGGTCGTCTTGAGAAACAGCCGGTGGTCGAGGGCGACCGCGCCGAAGTTGCGGATCTCGCCCTTGAGCGAACCGGTCAGCGTGCGCATCCCGAGCATCGCGAGCGCGACGAGGGTCAACCCGCACACCGACGTCGCGAGTCGCGCCGGCGAACGAAGCAGGTTCTTCTGGACGAGGAATCCCGCGAGCGGGAACTTGGGGCGGAGCAGGCGCAGCGGCAGCCCCCCGAGCAGCCGGACGACGCGCGGCGACAACAGCAACACTGCAAAGAACAGCCCGACGATTGCGACGGCCTCCAGCAGCACGAGCCCGGCGCCGCGGCCTTCGCCGGCGAGAAGCGGGGTCATGATCAGGTAGCCGAGCGGCAGAACCACGACCAGCAGCACGAGCAGGAACACGTTGACGCCGCGCATCAGGTCTGCGGGTGGAGCGAGGTCGCGGGCGTAGAGGATTCGCTGCGGTGACAACCGGCGGACCTTGAACAGCGGGAACGCGGCCCCGAGCATCGTCATGATCACACCCAAGGCCGCGATCGCGAGCAGCTGCGACCAGGGGATCTCGAAGGTCGTCACGGTCTTGCCGAGCCCGAGTGTCGTGATCTTCTGTTGTGCGAGGAAGTGCGCGAGCCACACTCCGCCGGCCAGGCCGAGCGCGGTTCCGAGGACGGACAACGCCAGGGCGTCCAGCAGGAACACCGACGACACCTGGCCGACGGTTGCCCCGAGACACCGCAGGATCCCGACCTGTCGTATCTTCTCGGCGAGGGCGTGCGAGAGTGTGTGGAAGATCACGAACATCCCGAGCACGAGCGCGAGGCATCCGAGCACCTTGACGCCGTTGCGGAACGCGCGCTCGTCGGCGTCCTCGCCGATCAGGGCGCTGCGCGAGTCTTCGATCACGAACCGCTGGCGGAGCTCGGTCTCGAGCTTGTCGGGATCGGTGCCGGGCGTCCGCTTGACCTGGAACAGCGGAGCCATGACACGGGCCAGCCGTTGGGCAAACGAGAATCGTCCGATCACGACGATGCCCGACGACTGCCGGGCGAGCCGGATCGGTTCGAGGATCCCGCGCACGACGGCCTCGGTGTGCAGCCGAGCGAGCTCCTCGCCGTCTCCTTCCTTGACCCACTCGCCGTTGACGCAACGAGAGTGGAGCTGCCCGGGGAGCTGGCCGAGGTCGAACTTCGAGCCGACGTCGAGCGCAAGGGTCTTGGCCAGCTGCTCCGAGACCAGCACGGAGGCCTCGGGATCGAGATCGGACAAGTCGCGGCCGCGCGCGACCCTGTAGTGTCCGAACATGCTGCCGCCGATCGGTGACTGGCCCCACAGCGACACGAGCTTCGGCGCATGTCCCGTTGCGCTCGCGAGCACGAACGTGTTGCCGAGCAGGCCGACTCGCTCGATGCCGGGATGCCGGCGCAGCTCCTCCCGTTGTTGCTCGAGCGTCTTCTTGGGATCGAGGCTTCTCAGCTCGAAGTCGGGCCGCCCGTAGTCCCAGCGCTGGCGCTCGAGTTGGCTGAGGATCGTGTTGTGGTCGAGCACGTGGATCGACGCAACGATCGCGACCCCGAGCGCTACGCCCAACAGGGTCAGCAGCAACCGGAGCGGGCTAGATGCCCAGTTCTTCCAGACGAGAAAACACAAGAGCCGCATCTAGGTCGGGTCCTTTCAGTGTCGCCTCGGGGTTCAGCACGCCGTCCTTGAGGAACAGGACCCGTTGTCCGAACGCAGCGTCTCGGGGGTTGTGAGTCACGAGCAGGATCGAGGTCCCGAAATCCTCGTGGATCTTCTTGAACAGCTCCATCGTCGCTTCGCCTGCCTTGGACGACAGGTTGCCGGTGGGCTCGTCGGCAAGCAGGAGCGGCGGGCGTGTCGTGAGCGCCCGCGCGATGCTGACTCTCTGCATCTCGCCACCGGACAGACTGTGGGGCTGGCGCTGTCGCAGCGGACCGAGCTCGAGCCTGTCGCACAGCTCGTCGATCCGTTGGGCGTAGTGCTTGGGCTCCTCGCCGGCGATCAGGATCGGCAGCGTCAGGTTCTCTTCCACGGTCAGGTCCGGCAGAAGATTGAAGAACTGGAACACGAACCCGACGAAGCGCCTGCGCAAGAGGGTTCGCTCGCGTTCACCGAGCGAGAACAACTCGGTGCCACCGAGAAGTGAGGTGCCGCTCGTCGGCTGGTCCATTCCCGACAGGCAATGCAGGAGCGTGGTCTTGCCCGATCCCGAAGGTCCCATGACGGTGACGAACTCGCGTTCTGCGATCGCGAAGCTCACGTCACGCAGGACCGGGACCGAGACTCCATCGTGGTCCTGGTTCTTGCTGAGACTTCGCGCTTCGAGGAGAACAGTCATGGGAGGCGTGCTAGCAGGCTTTTGATAAAGTGCTTTCGTGTCAGAGTAGTGGATTTCGGTCTTGCTTCGTCTTCGAAAACGCAGGCGAATCAGCTGATTCGGCGAGGCTTTCGA
>Ga0055451_10000903_pt1 | contig 12010 bp, 6 predicted proteins | sample China_Galinas_PW_3_FD_57745 | JGI IMG/M metagenome (GOLD analysis project Ga0055451, IMG submission 57745) | Wetland microbial communities from San Francisco Bay, California, USA, that impact long-term carbon sequestration - China_Galinas_PWB_D2 | ecosystem: Environmental > Aquatic > Marine >... | reverse complement strand
GGTCTGAGGGCAGCCTCGTTAGTTCTGCTGCGGTGACCCGACCGTGCGTGCGACTTCGGTCGCCTGCCCCGGCGAGTGGTCGAGGACGCGATCGACGTCGTCGCCTTCGCCGAGCTTGACCGACATGCGCGTCGACACGCCGCTCTTGGGCATCGTGACTCCGTAGAGGACCTCGCAGTCGGCCATCGTGCGCTTGTGGTGGGTCACGACCAGGAACTGCGTCTTCGCGGCGAAGCCGGCCAGGACCTCGAGGAAGCGATCGACGTTGGCCTCGTCGAGCGCGGCGTCGACCTCGTCGAGGATGCAGAACGGCGACGGCTTGACCTTGAACACGCCGAACAGGATCGCGAGCGCGGTCAGGCTGCGTTCACCACCCGACAGCAAACGGATCGAGCGCAGCTCCTTGCCCGGCGGACGCGCGTAGATCTCGATACCGGCCTCGAGCGGATCGTCGCTGTCGACGAGTTCGATGTCGGCTTTGCCCCCGCGGAACAACACACGGAAGATCTCTTGGAAGTGGACACGGGCCTGATTGAACGTCTGCTCGAACAGGGTCCGCGACTCGGCGTTGATCCGGCGCAGCGTCTCGATCAGCTGGCGGCGCGCCTCCTCGAGGTCCTTCCAGTCGCGCTCGAGCTGCTCGAACTCGGCCTCGGCGGCTTCGAGCTCGCCCTCGGCGTCGAGGTTGATGTTGCCCATGCGGCCGATCCGCGCTTCGAGCACGCCGGCTTCCTTCTCGGCCTCGTCGCGGTCGAAGCTCTCGAACTCCCACAGATGCGGAAGCTCCTGCTCGTGGCGATAGAAGTCGGGAGCCGCCGGCGGACCCTGTAGCGACGCGAGCACGACGCGGTCGCGAAGCTCGCCCTCGGGCAGCTCGGGTCCGAGCAGCGGGCCATCGAGCCAGAGGCCATACCCCTCGACCTCGCCGCGCAAGCGCGGCAGGCAGACCCGAAACCGCTGGTGAATCTCCTCGTCCCAGCGGCGGATCTTGAACCCGATCTCGCGGTGCTCGAGCACGAGCTCGGCGCGGCGTTCGCGGCTCTTCTCGAGCGCGTTCTCCAGCGCGACGAGCTCGTCGCGGCGGACGCCGGCCGCGGTCTCGAGCTCGTTCAGCTCGTTGGAACTCTGCTTGACGAGATCGTCGACGAACTCCGAACGGCACTGGAAGTCGGCGAGCTCGATGCGCAGCTTCGCGAGCTCGGCCGCGAGCTCCCGCGCCTTCTCGTTGGCGCGCGCACCTTCGGCGGCGAGTTCGACCTGGCGCCGTTCGAGCTCCGCCCGGCTTCGTTCGAACAGCTCGGCGCGCTTGTGCATGCCTCCGAGCTCGGCATCGAGCGACGCCTTGCGCATCGCCATCTCGGAGTAAGCCTGCTGCCTGCTCTGGACCTCACGATCGAGCTCGCGACACTGCTCGAGCAGACGAGCCTGGTCTTCGTCGAGCCGCTTCTGGCGGCGCTCGTAGAGCATCGCGTTGATCAACGGCGCCATCATCTCGCAGATGGCGTCGAGTCGCTCGTCGTCGATCTCCGCGAGCTCGATCGAATCGGCTTCGAGCTCCTCGTCGAGCTCGTCGGCGCGCTTCTCGCGGGCCTCGATCTTGTGGCTCAAGGCCGTGTGCTCGCGGCCGAGGGCTTCGGCCAACGCCACGAACCTGCGCTCCTGCCCTCGCCGGCGTTCGAGGGCGGCCGCGGCCGCGTGCTCGGCACCCTCGACCTCGGCGAGCTCGGCCGCGACTGCGGCACACTCGTCTTCGAGCCGCTCGAGCGCGATGCGGCGCTGGAACAGGCCGGCGGCCTGCTCCTTGGTTCCACCGGAGACCCAGCCGCCGTAGCAGACCTCTCCCCGCAGCGTGACGTAGCAGCGGGCACAGTCGTCGACCTGGAGGTAGCGCGCGGCGTTGAGGTCGCGGACGACGACGACGTTGTCGAGCAGGCGCCCGATCGGTTCGCGCAGCGCCATGTCGACATCGCACAACGACATCAACGGGATCCCGGCCGGGATCAGGCTCTCGGGATCGAACTCGTCCTCGCCGGGCTTGGGCTCGAGCTTGGCCGGAGCCGCCGGACCCTCGGCGTGCAACAGCTCGAGCGAGCCACCGCCCGCGCGCTCGGCCAGCGCTTCGAGGGCGTCCCGCGCGCGATCGAAGTCCTCGACGACGAGGGCTTGCACGCGAGCACCGAGCGCGGCTTCGAGCGCGGCACCGATCTCGAGCGGGCAGCGCACGAACTCGACGAGGCGGCCGACGACGCCTTCGCCCGACTCCAGCAGCTCGCGCGCGGCCTCGTCCATGCCCGTGAACGAAGCCTCGAGGTCACGGAGCACGTCCCGCTGCGAGACCAGCCCGGCGCGCTTGTCGCGAAGCCCGCGCAGGCGCTCAGTGAGCGTGTGCCGCCGGCACTCGAGCTCCTTGGTCTCGGTCGTGTGCTCGCTGCGCACCATCGTCAGCCGCGCCTGCCGCTGCGCGAGCCGGACGAGCTGGGTCGCGAGGCGTGTGGCCTCCTGCCGGCTCTCGAACAGCCGGCGCTCGATCTCGACACGCTCGTCGCTGAGCCGCCGGCGGCGGGCTTCGAGCGCCTCGCCGCGCAGCTCCTTGTCACGGACGAGGTTTCGCGCTCGGGTCCGCTCCTGAAGACACGCGAGGAGGTCCGACTGCACGGTCTCGCGGGCCCGTTGCGCTTTTGCGAGCTCTGTCTTGGTCGCGCGCGCTGTGCGTTCGAGCTCCGGCAGCTGCTCGCCGACATGCCCGCGGTCCGCCTCCAGCTCGCGCGTCGCGCGCTCGAGGTCCGCGCTCGAAGCCGCGTTCTCGGCGAGCCGCTGGTCGAGACGGCCGGCTTCGCGCTTGCTCCGGGTCTCGAGGTCGTCGAGACGTCCCGCGCGGGCCTTACCGGCCTCGAGCGCCTCGCGCCGACTTCTGACCTCGGCGCGCAGCTCGGCGTGCAGATCCTTGAGCTCGGAGACGCGTGCTGCGAGCTCCTTGATCGTGCCATCGTCGGTCGCGAGCTCGTCACGCGCACCATCGCGTTGGGCCTCGGCCTCGGCCACGGCGAGCTCGGCGGCTTCGATCTCGCTCGCGAGCCTGGCCTGCGTCTCGCCGAGCGACTGCGACTCGGTCACGGCGACGGCGACCTTGAGGGCCATCAGCCGCTCGAGTGTCACGCGATAGTTCCGAGCCCGGGTGGCCTGGATCTTGAGCGACCGAACCCGACTCGAGCGCTCCCGCCGCAGGTCGCCGACCCGCGCGAGGTTCTGCTCGGTCTTGTCGAGCTTGCGAAGCGCCTCCTTGCGGCGAACCTTGTAACGGCTGATGCCGGCGGCTTCGTCGAAGATGCTGCGGCGCTCGTCGGGGTTGGCCGACAGCACGGCGTCGATCTTGCCCTGCTCCATCACCGAGTAGGCACCGACCCCGAGGCCGGTGTCCATCAGCGCCTCGCGGACGTCCTTGAGTCGGACCGCGCGGCCGTTGAGCAGGTACTCGCTCTCGCCCGAGCGGAACAGGCGGCGGCCCACCGTCATCTCGACGGTCTCCCGCGTCAGGGACGCCAGCTCGGTGCCGTTGGTGCCTTCTGCGCCGTCGCCCGAGGCCGGTTGGGCCGCCGGTTCGACGTCACGTTCGAGCACGAGCGTGACCTCCGAGCAGCCCATCGCCGGACGGCCTTCGGCACCGTTGAAGATGACGTCGAGCATCTCCTTGCCGCGCAGGCTCGTGGGGCGCTGATCGCCGAGCACCCATTTTACGGCGTCGACGACGTTCGACTTGCCGCACCCGTTGGGGCCGATGATGCCGGTCAGCCCGAGCTCGAACTCGAACTCGGTCTTGTCAGCGAACGATTTGAATCCGTGAAGGATCAGTCGCTTCAATCTCATGGATGGAGCTTTTGTGTGCTCGTCCAGGTCCCTCCCATTTGCTGCCTGCCCCCTAGCCCTCCGAGCGCTGGCGCTCATGTGCCTGCTCATCGGGACGGGGATCGCGGCCGGGTGATCCGCGGATGGATCCGCGGACCGTTCCCTGCTCGGCGCTGCCCCGTTCGGGGGGCAGCTGTGCAGCGTTTGGCGACCTCTTGTCGAGCAACGGCCTCAGTTCGTCCAGGAACTGCGAAACGTCTTTGAACTCCCGGTAGACGGAAGCGAAACGGACGTAGGCCACCTGGTCGAGCTCCTCGAGATTCTGCATGACGAGGATACCGATCATCTTGGTCGGCACCTCGCGGTCGAAGGCCTCGGCGCATTGACGTTCTACCCGGTCCACGACCTCCTCGATCTGCTCCTTCGTGACGGGTCGCTTCTCGCAGGCCTTGTAGAGGCCCGAGAAGATCTTGTCGCGATCGAAGGCGACGCGGGCGCCGTCCTTCTTGACCACACGCAGCGGAGTCTCCTCGACCCGTTCCTTGGTCGTGAACCGACGGCCGCAGCCCAGACACTGGCGGCGACGACGAATCGTGAAGCCGTCGGCCGCGGACCGTGAGTCCACGACCCTATCGTTGTCCGTCTTGCAATAAGGACAGCGCATCGGGGAGCGGCAGCCGAGCACGAGGCTCGCTGCGTATGGAAAGCAATCGGAAGCCGTGCACCGGTAGACGCTTGCGACGGGGTACTTCGACCCGCGGCCAGCGCGTCCCCGGGACCACCCGGGATCCGTGCTCGAGGGCCGTTCCCTCCCAGTCCGCCGGTCGCCCACCGGCATCTGCCCCGACACCGGAGCAGACCCGTCGAGCTTATCACGAAACGTCCAAAGCTCAACGGAGGAAACGACTTCTGGCAGGTCGTGAACCCACGGTGGGCCCGGAGCTTGGGTCACTTCCCGAGGCAAAACCCCGCGAAGATGCGGTCGAGCACGGCCTCGGGGACCGATCGCGCGCGGTCGGGAGCCAGCCACGCCAGCGCGTCGCTGAGCTCGGCCGCGGCCAACTCGTCCGAAGATCCGGTTTTGCCGTGCTCACGCGCGCGACCCAAGGCGGCGAGCGCCGCGTCGAGGCGGTCCGCGGTCGGCCCGATCGCCGTCGCCTCGTCGGAGCCCCCGAGGGCGGCGAGGTGGCCGGCCAGCTCGGACAGCCCGGCCGAGGTCACCGTCGAGCACGCCAGCCAACCGGCCGCGACCGCCACGTCCGGGGCGAGGTCGGCCTTGCTGGCGACCGCGAGCCGGGGCGCACCGAGCTCGGCATGCGGTGGCCCGAGCGGGTCGCGGGCCAGCGGCTCGATCCACACGTAGCCGTCACAGCCGCCGAGCTCGGTGCGCAGGATGCGCAGCTCTTGTTCGTCGAGGCTCGGCGCGAAATCGAGGCGTCCCGGAACGTCGGCGATCCGAAACCCGTCGCACTCGGCCCAACGCAGGTCGCGCGTCGTCCCGGCGTCGGCGGACACGAGGCCGGGCGCCAGAGCATACCCGAGCCGGTTCCACAGGCTGGTCTTGCCGGCGTTGGCCGGTCCGAGCAGCAGGTAGCCGGGTTGTCCGGCCCGTGGTGTCGGACGCACCGTGAGCTTCCGGCACAGGCCGGCGATCGCGTCGACCTCGGGCAACCACATGTCGGGCTCGACCGACCCGGTTTCACCTTCGGTGAAGTCGAGCCCGCTTTCGAGCAGCGCGAGCACGTCGAGCAGGCGGCGTTCGATCTCGTGCACGACGCGCGTGGTCTCGTCGTTGGCACGCAGCTCGGCACGGCGCAGCACGTCGAGGTCCTTGGCGCGAATCACCGATAGCACGGCCTCGGCCTGGTCGAGCGCGAGCTTGCCGTTCTCGAACGCACGCCGCGTGAACTCACCCGGCCACGCGAGCCTCAGGCCGCGTGCGAGGAGGTCGTCTGCGAGCCAGTCGACGATCGTCGGTGACGAAGGGACGTGGAGCTCGACGAGGTCTTCGCCCGTGTACGAACGCGGTGCCGGGAATCGCAACACGAGCGCCGGCAACGTCACGTCGTCGGCGAGCGCGAGCTCGCACGTCTCGAGACCGCGGCTGCGTGCCAACTCGGTGCGAGCCAGGGAGCCGACCGTATCGAACGCAGACGCGCCGCTGACGCGAATCACGGCCCGTTCCGCGCAACCGGTCGGGGTCGCGGGAGCGAAGATCGTATCGAACGGGGAAGCTTGTCGCGGCATCTCGATGCTCATGGACTGCACATGGAAATTCTCCCAAAACCTCAAGCAACGCAAGCCGGCTTCCGATCCGAGGAACGAAGTCATCCGCCCCGGCAGATTCACGAGGAGTAGCGCATGGCCAAGGCCGGAACCCGTCAGGCAGTGTTCTTCGATCTCCATGGGATCATCCTGCATCCGTGGACCGATCGCGAAGACTACGCCCACCCACGCTTCTTCGAGGGCGCGCTCGAAGCCCTCGGTCGCATCGACCCGGCCAAGATGGACATCTTCGTTGCGACCAACCAGTGCGAGGTCGCGAGCGGAGTGCTGAGGGAGCGCGACTTCAAGCGGTTCCAGGAAGCCGTCTGCCAGGCGTTCGAGATGGCCGGCATCCCGCTGCGCAAGTTCTACGCGTGCCTCTATCACCCCCAAGGCAAGGGCCGCTGGCGCAAGGAGTCGGTGTTCCGCAAGCCGAACATCGGCATGTTCAAGATGGCTGAACAAGAGTTCGACTTGAACCTCAAGCGCTCGTGGCTGATCGGCCACAGCACGATCGACATCCTCGCCGGCAGCCGCGCCGGAGTCGGAACGATCCTGGTCAAGACCGGACTCGGCGGCGCGGACGACGAGTTCATCACGGAACCGAACTTCATCGAGCACAACATCGTGTCCGCGATTCGGCGGATTCAGATGTACGAGATGTCGCTGATGCGGTAACCGGAGCTGCGTCTGTGCTGCCTACTTGCGAACCCAGTCGAGTTTCGAGTCGAGGCTGACACGCAGGCGATCGATCGCAGCTCGTCGTACCTTCAGCACCGACGGGTACTTCCCATAGGTCCCACCATGATCGTGGTAATTCGCACCGACGTCGTACACACGATCCGGCCACACGAGCAGGCGAAACCGCCCGTGCTCGTCAGCGAACGCGCTCGAATAACCGAGTAGCCTCGGCAACTGCACGAAGACGCGGTCGAGATTCGAGTTGACGCTCAGCCGGGGATTTGCGCACACGCGTAGCCCCGCCATTGGGCGCCCCTTCTCGTCGACAGCGGTTCCGGTAACGGGAACCAGGCTCTCGAGTCGCATCCTCACGGGGACGATCCCGTCGCGATTCACGTTTGCAGTCAATGCCGCTGCCTTGTAGCCGACGTTGGCGACGGCGGCCCCAAGCAGGAGCGGACCGCCGGCCGGGAACAGGAGGCGCACCCGGCCGACTCGGTCGGCGCGGAAGCTCCGCGCCAGGTAGAGCCCGCTGTCCGGCTTGTCCCAGCCGGCAAGGACAATGAGCATCGCGTTGCGTGCGGGCAGTCCTTCGGGGTCGACGACCTGGACATCGACCTTGGCGAGCTTCTCGATGACGATGTCACCGAGGTCGATCGTACGCTGACCGCGCTTTTGCGATACAGCGAGCCAAGCCATGTTGTGCAGCGGACGATCGCCGGGAGTCGTGATCTGTGCCAGGTGTTGGTCGAGCAGCAAGGCGGTCAGCGAGTACGGCGAGCCGATCTCGCGGTGATCGATCTCGAACCGGCCGTTGACGGTAGTCCGTACGACGACTGGGGAGGAACTCTCGGAGTTCCCCATCCTGTCGAACAACAGCAACGGAAGCTGCTTCGCCGGCTGACCGTTGCGCAGCAACACGCGTCCTCGGATCTTCGCGCCCGGCTGCAGATGGACGGTCAGCTTGTCGAGACGTGCGGGAGCGCGGACTCGCAGCTCCTCGTAGCCTGACCCGAGCACGCGCAGGTCGGTTGGCAGGTAGCTGCTCGACTGGTATGTGCTCTTGGGTAGCACGAGCTCAGCCGTTCCATTGCGGCCCGTCATCGCGAGTTCCGTGCGCTCGGGGCAGCCGGTCAAATAGGTGCGAGCAAGGACACGCGCAGCACGGACAGGATCGCCCGCAGCCGACTCGACGTTCAGCTGCACGTGCGTCGGCTCACCGATCCGAACGCGTTGGCGAAGGAACGCAACGGGAAACCCGTTCTTCCGCTTTCCCTCGAGCAGCTCGGGCCGCCGCAGCCTCTGCAGGTCTTCCCAGTGCTTCGGGTCGACCTCGATTTCACCGGCTACGAGCGGTAGCCCCGATCGCTCGTAGATTGTGACCCAGCACGCCCAGCCCGGCGTGGGGGGCACGAGTAGAGAGCCGTCTCTCCCGGGCTCGACCTCCTGGCTCCAGATGACTCTCGTTCCAAAGTGCAGCACGTAGCGAAACGGCTTGTGATCGTCCCATGCCGACAAGCCGTCGATGACGATCCGGACTGTCGGCCTTGCGCGCGGTGATTCTCTGAGCACGAGTCGAGTCCCCGAGAGCGCGACAGCGGCGTCCGTGACCCTGTAGAGCCCGTCCGATGTCGGCGCCCAAGCCCACGCTTCGTAGCAGCGTCCGGAACGCATTCGCGCCGAGAAACGTCCGGCCGCGTCGGTTTTGGTCTCGATCCGCTCGAGTCTCCCGATCAGCTCGGCCATCGGATACGGGCGCGACACCAGCGTGACGTTGGCCGAGGCCCACGGCCCACCGCGCTTGGTCTCGACGCGGCCGTGAACTCTGACCTGACCGATCGCGGAGCCCGCTGCCACGAGCAGCATGCCCAGCGTTGTGAGTTTCGGTGGCATCTGCCGAGCGTAGACGTGCGGAACCCGGTGAGCTTGCAAGGGCATCGTGTTCTCCGCCGCATACCATACTGGAATCGCGGCCGCCCCCGGCGCGGGCTGCCGGACGAGCCACCGGAGTCTGGTATAGTCTCGACACCGATGTCGCGACCCCGCTCCTGCCGATCCGCTGCCCTCCTGCTCGTGGCCGCGGCCGTGCTCGCCGTGTCCTGCGCGACCGACGGGGACAAGCGCCGCAGCGAGCCGAGCATCCCCGAAGCCCGGCCGACGGCGGTTCAGCGGACCGGTGTGCCGTTGTTGATGGACCTGCCGGTCATCGGTGTGTTGTTCCGTAAGACGACCGTCGTACGCTGAAGCGGAGCTCGCCGGAGCCCGACCTCTCCCGGTCGGGAACCGACGACAATCGATTCGCTTCACAGGCTCGAAATGATGTTCCGCCTCTCGTTGCTTTCGGTCGGGATCTCGATTGCCGGCCCGGCACTCGCGCAGTGCCCCAGGGGTCAGGGGATCCCCAAGTCGACCGCGGCCGTCCGCGAAGCGGATGCGGACGCGTTCTCGGTCCGGCTGCGGAGCGGTCGTGACGCGATCGCCTCCGGCAACGTCCGCGTCGGAACGCGGCACCTTCGGGACGCGCTCGAGCTGGCGCCGGCTGCCACGCCCGCGCTCGAGGAGCTTCTGCGCGCGAGTGTCCACGATGACGACGCGCGCGTGCTCTGGGCGCTGCGCTGGTGGGCGAGCGCGATGGACGAGCGGGGTCGCATCAAGCTCGACAGGCACATGCGCGATGTCCTGCCGGCCGGCGATCTCGCGCCGTCGCCACTGGGCGCGGCGCGCGCGGCGGCGGTGGCCGAGCTCGCGCGCTTCGTCGAACGACTCAAGTCCACGGGCAAGTCCGCGGTCGGCAACGGCGTCCTCGTGCGCTGGGCGACCGACCTCGCATGGGCGCTGATGCGTGGTTCACCCAAGCTGCAAGACCGCTACGGTCCCGAGCTCGATGCGGCGCCCGCACGCTTCGAACCCGACGTCAAGCTCGTCGTCGCCGCGCTCGAGTGGCTCGCGAAGCCGCCGCTGGCGACAGGCCGGAAGCCCGACGACGACGAGAAGCGCCCCGATCTCGGGAAGACCTACGAGATCGCGATGCGCGCCGCCCGCTGCCTGACCGGGCTCGCGGCCCAGGCGAAGTTCAAGAAGCTCGAAGGACCGCCGCCGCCACCGCTCGGCAGCTTCGACAAGACCGCGCGCAAGGCGAGGGCACGCTTGCGCCAACGAATCGAAGACGAGTGGGGCCCACCGCTGACGGTCGAAGAGCTGCGACAGATGGATGCGGCCGAGCGCGAGCGGTTCAACGAACGCCACGCGACCTGGGCGAACCCGGCGATCGGCGTCAGCCCCGGCGGTCGCTACGTCGTGCAGACGACGTGTGGCCACGCGACGCTGCTCGGTGCGCTCGAGACCATCGAGATGCACCACGCGCGGCTCGTCGACTGGTTCGGCAAGGATCCGTTCAAGTCGCGGCCCGGCCTCGTCCGGATCGTGCGCCGCTCGTCGGGGCTCGAATCCGAGGACAGTCCATTCTGGTGGGCCGGCGGCTTCCAGCGCGGTGACCTGACGGTCGTGCGTCTGTCGTGGGGAACCGTCTCGGGCCTCGGACGCGGGCTCACTCACGAGTTGACCCACCGCTTCGACGGCAAGATCTACCCCGGGCTGCCGGCGTGGCTCGTCGAAGGCCGCGCGGTGTTCACGGCCGGCGCCTACGGCAACGCCGAGGACAAGCACTTCGTTCCCAACTACCTGAACGCGGGCCAGATCCAAACCCCGTTCATCCGCGGCTACGGACGGCGTAACAAGCTCGAGAAGCTGCTAAAAGGCACGATCGACGACTACCGCGACAACTACAGCGCCGGGCACGCGCTGTTCGTCTTCCTCAGCACCTGGGCGGACAACGGCAAGCCGTTGTTTGCGAAGCAGCTCGAGAGGTTCCTGAAGAACCCCGGACGCAAGGACCCGGTCGAGCGCTTCGTCGGCTTGTTCGCCGACGGCAGAAGCGGCCGCCCCAAGGGGCTCGACGGGTTCGTGAAGCTGTGGAGCGGCTTCTTGCGCGACTGCTACCAGAAGGCGTGGGGCGACAAGGACCCGGCATGGCTGAAGGAACGCCACACGACCAAGCGCACACGGGCGACGCGCACCGGGCTCATCCTCGACGAACCGACGTTCTCGTGGGCGCGCGACCGTGCCGAGCCCTGGTTCGGCGACGAGCACGCCGCGCGCGCGGGGCGGCTGCTGGCCGAGGTCGGCAACGACTCCGCCGCGGCCGCGGCGCTGTTGTGGTCGCTGCGAACCGACGGGTGTCGGCGTGCGTCGGGACGGCTTCTCGCCGACGTGCTGGCGCGCCTGGGTCGCAAGCCGGCGGCCTGGGTCGCCCGCTACGAGACCGCTCGGCGCCACCCATCGCCCTTGGGGATCGACGAGCGCGCGCCGATGACGCGCTCGTTGCCCAAGCTGCTCGCGTTCTTCCGCCAGCTGAAGCAGCTCGTCAAGGCGTGCGACGGCGCCGGTCTGTCGCTCGCCGCCGACGTGCTGCGAGCCGAGCACCGGCGGCTCGGCGCGCACGTCGGGCTGACACCGCTGCCGCAGCCGGCCGCGCCCGCGCGCACGAGCGAGCTCTATCCGAGGGAGCCCCAACCCCATCGGCTCGGGCTGTTCGGATGGGTCGAGGACGGCCTGACCGGCTACGAAGAGCGGCGCGTCAAGGGGTTGTGGTTCGAGGACGAGCAGGGCGACCTCCACGTCGGCCGCCCCAAGCCGCGCAAGGGAACCGGGACGCTCGACCGGCGCGCCGTGCAGCGCGACGCGTTCGTTCGGACCCGCGAGTGGCAGGACGTCGGCGGCTACGTCCTCCGGACGAGGATCCACTTCACGACGTCGTTCGTCTCGGGATCGGTGATCCTCGGCTACACGCGCCGCGATCGGAACATCCGGCTCGGGTTCTCGGCCGGTGACTTTCTGTATTCGATCGGGCGCAAGAACGACGCGGGCAAGACCAAGTCGGTGCGCTTCTCGCTGCGAGGTCTTTGGGAGCGTGAAGGACCGCTCTGGGGTTCGACGCGCCACCACAAGTTCGAGTTCGAGCACCCTCGGTCCTCGTTCCAGCTCGAGGTCCACGTGTCGGGACCGAGCGTCCGCGTGTTGGTCGAGGGCAGGCCGATTCTCGCCTACACGACTGCGGACCTCTCGCCGATCGAGGGCAGCATCGGCTTCGCGATGGGCCAGGGCGCGATCCGCGTGCAGCAACCGGTCGTCGCGAGGGAAGCGTCGCCGGCGCCGGCGGGCC
>Ga0055451_10000900_pt1 | contig 12025 bp, 10 predicted proteins | sample China_Galinas_PW_3_FD_57745 | JGI IMG/M metagenome (GOLD analysis project Ga0055451, IMG submission 57745) | Wetland microbial communities from San Francisco Bay, California, USA, that impact long-term carbon sequestration - China_Galinas_PWB_D2 | ecosystem: Environmental > Aquatic > Marine >... | reverse complement strand
CCTGCCCCAGGGAAAGAACCTGGTCGGCGCCTTCCACCAGCCGAAGCTCGTCTGGATCGACGTCGAGACCCTGCGCTCGCTCCCGAGCCGCCAGCGGGCGGCGGGCTTCGCCGAGGTGGTGAAGGCCGGCGCCATCCTGGATCTCGGATTCTTCGAGCACCTGGAGGGGGAGGGCGTCGCCGAGGCGCTGATGGATCTCGATCCGGAGGTGCTGCTGCCGGTCCTCGAGCGGGCCTGCGCGATCAAGGCCGACGTGGTCGCCCGGGACGAGCGCGAGGGCGGATTGCGCATGCTGCTGAACTTCGGCCACACCCTCGCCCACGCGGTGGAGACCCTCACCGGCTACCGCAAGGTCCTCCACGGCGAGGCGGTCGCCATGGGGATGGTCTACGCGGCCCGGCGCTCCGAGGCCCTCGGCACCACGCCGGCAGGCACGGCGCAGCGCCTGGCGCGCCTGCTCCAGCGCTTCGGGCTCGAGACCGAGCTGCCGCCCTTCGCGCGCAGCGCTTATCTCACCGCCCTGCGTGTCGATAAGAAGAAACGGGACGCGCGCATCCACTTCGTCATCCTCCGGGGGATCGGCCGCGCCGAGACGCTGCCCCTCACCCTGGCGGAGATCGCTCCGGCGGCCCGCCGGGGCGGTGCGAAGCGGCGCCGCTGAGGAGGGAAGCCGTGGCCGAGGACTTCGCCGACGACATCACCGCGGAAGACCCGGACGAGCGCGAACCGGATCGCTCGCTCCGAGATCTCTGCTTCGGGTCCGATGCGCCGCCGCCGGACCAGGGGGACTCGGTGTTCCCGGCCCTCGCCGAGGTGCACCGGCGCGAGGGACGGCCCGACGAGGCGGAGCAGGTGGCCCGGCGCGGGCTCGCCTTCGAGCCGGGGCGCTCGGACGGCCGGCTGGTGCTGGCGCTCGCGCTGCTCGACCAGGGCGGCCCGGACCAGGTCGCCGAGGCGCGGGAGGTGCTCGCGACCCTCGCCGAGCGCGTGCTCGAGGTCCAGGGCATTACCGCGTCGAGCCTCGAGAGCGCCCGATCCACCCGCGCGTCGCTGGCCGGACCGGCGGCCGAGGGCGCCGCGCCCCCGGCGGGCTCCTTCGACGACGACGTGAGCGAGCAGGAGATCGAGCACGCCTTCGCCGCCGCGGAGACCGATCGCGATCAGGTGATCGACGCGGATCACATCGCCCAGCAGGCGATGCGGCTGGTCGACGGCGACCTCGACGACGACCTGCTCTCCGCCCCCGAGGCGCCCTTCGCCACCCGGACCATGGCGGACCTGCTCGAGCGCCAGGGCGACCCCCAGCGGGCGTCGCGAATCCGGGCGGCGCTGTCCCCCGCCGCGCGCGCCTCGGCCGAGGCCCCGGCCTCCCGCGACGAGAGCGGGCACGGTCGCCGTCAACGCATCATCAGCGAGCTCGAGGGCTGGCTCGAGAACCTCCGGAGGCCCCGCGCATGAGCTTCGAGAACCACCTTCGCCAGATCGTCGACCACTGCGGGGGCGGCATCGGTGCGGCCCTGATGGGCAACGACGGCATCCCCATCGAACAGGTCCTCGTCTCCACCGCGCCCGACGGACCGCTCAGCGAGGAGATCGGGACCGCCGGGGTCGAGTTCGGGCGCATCCTCGACGAGATCCGCAAGGCCTCGGACGCCCTCGACGGCGGCAGCGTGCTCGAGACGGTGGTGCGGCTGCAGCGCTTCACCCTGGTGTTCCGGTCGGTCGACGACGAGAGCTTCCTCGTGGTCGTGCTCGGCCCCGATGGCAACCTCGGCAAGGCGCGCTATCTCATCCGCCGTCACCTGCTCGCCATTCGCCAGGAGTTCTAGCGCAGCGCGGGCGGACCGGCCGACGGGAAGGGGCGAGTCGCCATGCCGCAGTCTCAACACATCCTGGTGATCCACGGGCCGAACCTGAACATGCTCGGCACCCGCGAGCCGGAGATCTACGGCACCACCACCCTCGAGGAGATCAACGCGGCCCTCGAAGCCCAGGCCAAGGAGCACGGGGTCGAGATCGAGTGCTTCCAGTCGAACCACGAGGGCACGCTGATCGACCGGATCCAGGAGTCGATCTCCTTCGCCGACGGGATCCTGATCAACCCCGCCGGACTGACGCATACGAGTGTCTCCCTGCGCGACGCCCTGGCCGCCACCGGCTTGCCCGTGGTCGAGGTGCACCTGTCGAACGTCTTCACCCGCGAGGAGTTCCGCCACTACTCCCACGTGTCCGAGGTCGCCGTCGGGCTCGTCGCGGGCTTCGGCGCGACGAGCTACCGCCTGGGCCTCGAGGCGCTGGTCGACCATCTCGAGGGCGCGACGCCGAGCGGCGGATAGGCGATGCCGCGCCGCTGGCGCCTGATTCGCGACGGCGCGGGGGCGGGCGCGTGGAACATGGGGGTCGACGAGGCCCTGCTGGCCCGGGCGATCCGCGACGGCGTCGCGACCCTGCGCTTCTACCGCTGGGAGGGCTTCTGGCTCTCCCTGGGCCGCGGGCAGGCGCTCTCGGCGGAGCGCGGCCGGGCCTGCCGGGACGCGGGCGTCGGCGTGGTGCAGAGGGTCACCGGCGGCAAGGCCGTGCTCCACGGGGCCGACCTCACCTACGCGCTCGCCGCGCCCGAGGCGCACCTGCCGAGCGGGCTGTCCGCGACCTACCAGTGCGTGAACGACGCCCTGGGCGCCGCCCTCGGCGCCCTCGGCGTGGCGGTGGACGCCAGCTGCAAGAGCGCCCGGGCGCCGGGCCGCGACGTCTTCGACTGCTTCGCCCAGCCCGCAGCCCACGAGCTGGTGGCCGGGGGTCGCAAGCTCGCGGGAAGCGCCCAGCGTCGCGCCCGGGGCGGAGTCTTGCAGCACGGCTCGATCCGCCTCGACCCCGAGCCCGTCTCCGTGCGGGCCGCGGCGGGGCTCGTCCCGGACCGCGCCACCAGCCTCCGGGAGCTCGGCTTCACGGGCCCCCTCGAGCGCCTCCAGGAGGTCCTCGCCGAGGCCCTGGGCGACGCCCTGGGGGCGGATCTCGAGCCCGGAGGGCTCGATCCCCGGGAGGCCGAGAGCGCGCGAGGGCGCGTCTCGCGGCCTCTTGGAGGCCCTTCGGGAATCTCAAGGCACCTCTCCGGCAGCCGATAGGTACTTCAGTGGAGGGGGATTCCCCACCACTGTGCACCTTCGTGTGTCAAGAGGCCGCTGGTTGGCGAACAAGCGCAAAATCCTGGAAGCGGCCCGGAAATACGCCCAGAAGGGGGCGAAGGACAAGGCCCTCAAGGAGTACGAGACGCTCCTGAAGCTCGATCCGAAGGACGCGCGCCTTCGCATCGAGATCGGTGACGCCTATCGGCGTTGGGGCCAGGTCGAGGACGCCATCGCGACCTACTCGAAGGTCGCGCAGCAGTACATGGCCGACGGCTTCGACGCCCGGGCCGTGGCGGTCTACAAGCAGATCCAGAACCTCGACCCCGACCACTGGGCCTCCTATGAGCCCCTGGGCGAGCTCTACCAGCGGATGGGCCTCACCGCCGAGGCGATCAACACGCTGCAGACGGCCGCCGACGGCCATCACCGCGCGGGCAACAAGCGCGAGGCCCTCGAGCTGCTGCGCAAGATGGCGACCATCGACCCCAGCAACACGGCGAGCCGCCTCAAGGTCGCCGACCTGTTGCATCAGGAGTCGATGAAGAGCGAGGCGATCGCCGAGTATCAGGCGGTCGTCGAGGAGCTGGAGGGCCAGGGCGAGCGGGAGCAGGCGGCCCGCGCGCTCGAGCGCATCCTCGAGATCGATCCCGAACACGACACCGCGCTCGTGCAGATGGTCGTGAACCTCATCGCTCGCGGGCTCCACGACCAGGCCGAGCCCTTCGCGAAGCGCTCGATGGAGCGCGCGCCCGAGGACCCGGAACACTACGAGCGTCTGGCGGAGATCTACCGAGCCCAGCATCGGGAGGACGCCCTCAAGGACGTCTACCAGCGTCTGGCCGAGGTGTACCGCCAGCGCGGCGACGAGGATCGCGCCCGGGACATCATCCAGCGCTTCGTCCCCCCCGACGGATTCGAGGTGCAGCCGGAGTCGGAGCTCGAGCTGGGTGAGGATTCGGTGCTCGAGAGCGACGTCTCCGACTTCCTCGCCGACGAAGACCTCGTGAACGAGACCCTCCTGGAGGATGAGTTCGTCGCCGTCGAGGACGCCTCGCCCGCCGCCGCGCCGAGCCGCCCGCCGGTGTCGGAAGAGACCGTGCTGGTCCGCGGCAGGGAGGGCGACGAGGGTCCCGACCTCGACGAGCTGACCGACCTCGACGACCTGGTGGCCGACGACCCCCAGCCGAGCCCCGCGTCGTCCCTGGATCTCGGCGTCGACGCGCCGTCGCAAGCGACTCCCGAAGGCGATCCGGACCAGCTGCTCGCCGAGGCGTGCGTCTACCTCCGCTACGGGAAGCGCGCCCAGGCGATCGAGAACCTGAACGCGATCCTCGCCGGCGATGGGGGCCATCGCGGCGCCCTCGAGAAGCTCGGCGAGGCCCACGCCGAGGGGGGAGATGCCGAGCAGGCCGTCGCCCAGTGGATGAAGGCCGCCGACCGCGCTCGCGAGGACGGCGACCGCGCGGCGCTCGCGGTGCTGCGAGATCGCATCGGCGCCCTGGATCCCGTCGCCGCGGGAAGCCTCGCGCCGGCGGTGGGCGAGAGCGATCCCGAGCTCGACTCCGACCTCTCCGACTCGGGCATCGCGCTCGAAGCGGAGCCCGAATCCGGAAGCGCGCCGGAGGAGGAGATCGACCTCGGCGATCTCGACATCGAGGTCGACGACTCGGAGCTCGACGACGGCGCCCTCGACGTCGACCTCGACCTCGCCGACGACGCGGGGGAGGGCGCCGCCGAGGCGGGCTCGCTCGAGGCCAACGACCTCGCGACCGGCGATCTCGACGCGGCGGTCTCGGGCTCCGGGGCCAGCATCTCGCTCTCGGTGCAGGTCGGCGAGGACCTCGAGGAGGCCGACTTCTACGTCCAGCAGGGTCTGCTCGACGAGGCCGAGTCGATCTACAAGCGCATCCTGGAGAAGGCGCCGAACCACCCCCAGGCCCTCGTACGGCTGGGGGAGATCGCGGCCGCCCGCGGCGAGGACCCCGGCAGCAGCGGCGAGCGCGTCGAGGCCGCCCAGGCCGAGCCCGAGGAGCTGCTCGACGTCCCCGACGTGGAGCGCGAGCCCGCCGAGATGCCCGGCGAGACCCTCGACATCGCCGACGACCTCGACGACTGGACCGACGGCGAGAGCGACGGCCTCGACCTCGACCTGATCGACGCGGATGCCGGGGACGCCGAGGAGGCCGAGGCGAGCGAGATCGATCCGAATGCCGAGACGGATCTCGACTTCGACGCGGACGCCGCGGCCGACGCCGAGGCGTCGGTCAGCGCATCGTCCGAGGATGTCGAGACGGCGATCCCGGCTCCGGCTCTCGAAGAGCAGTCCGCGACGCCGCTGGCCCTCGGGGACGACGCCGACGCCTCGGAGCACGCGGACGTGCCCGAGGAAGCGCCCGACGAGGAGGAGTTCGTCTCCCTCGATCTCGACGACGACCCGGATGGCGATTCCGATGGGGCGTTCGGAGCGGAGGAGGTCCTCGCCGCCACGGGCCCCGACGGCGCGACGCCCGCCACCTCGGCCTTCGCGTCCGACGGGGCCGACGACGGCTTCGACCTGGCCGCCGAGCTCAGCGGAGCCTTCGACGACGATCCCAACGGCGCCTCGATCTCCGGCACCCTCGGCGGCGACGACGACGGATTCGCGGCGGTCTTCCAGGCGTTCAAGAAGGGCGTGCGCGACACCCTCTCCGACGGCGACCACCAGGCCCACTACGACCTCGGCATCGCGTACAAGGAGATGGGGCTGCTCGACGACGCCATGGGCGAGTTCCGCGCCGCCATGGCCGACGCCGGGCGCCGCCTCGACTGCCTCCAGATGCTCGGGCTCTGCAGCCTCGAGCGCGAGTGCGGCGAGGAGGCGGTCGCCCACTTCCAGGAGGCGCTGGCCCTCGACGGTCTGGGCGACGATCAGGTCCTCGCGCTGCGCTTCGATCTCGGCCGCGCCTTCGAGAGCGTCGGGGACACCGATCAGGCGCGCGAGGCCTGGGAGGCCGTCGCGGCCGCCGACCCGAACTTCTGCGACGTCGGCGAGCGCCTCGCGAGCCTCGACAAGCCCGACGAGGCCCCCGAGGTCGGAGTCGACACCTCGCCGACCGAGGCGTTCGAGTCCTTCGAGGACGTGATCGGCGATGCCGAGCACGACGACGCGCCCGACGAACAGGCCGCCGACACCCACGTCGACTTCGACGACCTGGTCGCCGAGGCCAACGCGGACGATGACGCTGCGGACGCCGAGAGCCACGAGGACTTCCAGGACCTGGTGAGCGAGCTCTCGGCGGATCCCGAGGAGTCCCAGGCGGAGGTCGAGGCGAGCCCTGTCGCGCAGGACGAGGTCGACGCCGCCCCGGCCGAGGCGGCCGAGGAGGCCTCACCAGGGGACGGGGGGGGCGACGACCCCGGGTCCGAGGAGACCGAGGAGGTCCCCGCGGCGAAGAAGGCGCCCGATCCCCCGGCGCGGCGGCGCAAGAAGAAGATCTCATTCGTATGAGGAATCGACGTGGACCATCTCCAGCACTTCGGTCTGTCCCGCGACCCGTTCGCGAACGAGCCCCAGCTCGAATCGTTTCTCGACACGAGCGAGCACCACGATGCCCTGCGGCGTCTCGACCGCGGCGTGCGCCAGTCGAAGGGCCTGTGCGTCCTCGTCGGTGAGGTGGGCGCGGGCAAGACCATGGTGGTGCGCAAGCTGCTCGAGGAGCTCGAGGAGGAGGTGTTCGAGGCCAGCATGCTGGTCGTGCCCCACGCCAGCGTCGATTCGATCTGGCTGCTCTCCCGCTTCGCGCGCCAGCTCGGCGTGGAGGAGCCCGCCCAGGGGCGCGACGCCCTCATGGCGCAGATCTACGACCACCTCGCCATCGTTCGCGAGGACGGCCGGCACGCCGTGCTCATCATCGACGACGCCCACGAGCTCTCCGATCCGCGGGTGGTCTCCGAGGTCGGCGGCCTGCTCAAGCTCGAGTACGAGGACAAGCGACTCCTCACCCTGGTGCTGGCCGGAGAGCCGTGCCTCCAGCGGGTGATCGGCGGCGACGCGGGGCTCGGCAACCGCGTCGACGTGAGGGTCGGCCTGGCCGGACTCGACGAGCCGGGCAGCGTGGCCTACCTGACCCAGCGCATCCAGGCCGCGGGCGGCGCCGTGGCGATCCTCGACGAGGGGGCGGTGGCGGCCCTGCATCGGCTGGGGGGCGGCGTCCCGGGGCGCATGAACACCCTCGCCGACAACGCCCTCTTCGAGGCCTACCTGCGCAGCCGGAGGCAGGTCTCCGAGCCCGATGTCGTCTACGCGGCCACGAGTCTCTGCTGGAGCGACCCGCCCGCACCCACACGCCCCGCGGCGCCGTCGGACGCCTCCGCGTTTGCGGCACCCGATGCGACGGATGCGCCGACGGCGTCCGCGGTGGCAGGTCCGGCGCCCGCGCGCCCGACGCCGAAGCCGACCCCGACCCCGACGCCGGCCGTTGGCCCGAAGCGGCCGGAGTTCGGAATGGGCGACGAGCCGATGACCCTCGACGACCTCGAGTCCGAGCTCGACGCCGCCTTCGCGACCGGCACGAGCAGCGTCCCGGCCGACGGACCGCCCAAGGACGACGACGACATCGTCGAGGACCTGCTGGTCGAGCTCATCGACGAGTGAAGGCCGGCCCCCGGGTCCCGTGCGCGGGTCCGGGATTTGCTACCGTGCCCCCCAGGCGCGAGTAGCTCAGTTGGTAGAGCATCAGCTTCCCAAGCTGAGGGTCGCCGGTTCGAACCCGGTCTCGCGCTCCAGGATTCCCGGGCCCCTTCGCGCCGCCGTGCGAGGGGGCTTTCTCGTTGCGGTCCCGATCGGCTGCCGGGAGTCGCCCCCGCTCAGGCCCCGACGTAGCTCTCGAGCGCCTCGATCTGCATGCGAAGCACGGCTTCGGGCTCCCGGTCGTAGAGGTTCCGGCTGTGTCGCCCGCGGGCGAATGCGCGCCACGTGGCGCCGGGGGCGGCGATCAGTCCCACCAGCAGGAAGGTCAGGCGATCGATCCAGTAGAGGAGGTGCCAGCGACAGCCGCCGCTCGCGATCTCCCAGGCCGCGACCTCGGCTTCGCCCCGCCAGGTGGGCGGGTATCCGGCGAGCAGGTGGTGCAGGTCGTGGAGCACGATCGGTCCATCGCGATCGAGGATCGGGAAGATCGGCAGGCTTCGGCCTCCGATCTTCAGCGAGACGACGTGGCCCGGGTACCAATCGCTGCGGGTGCAGCCCTCGGGATGGATCCCGGTCTCTGCGAAGTGTCGATTGAGCGCTTCTTCGGCGGTCATGAGGGTCCTCCCGGGGGTTGGGCGAGCACTCCGTGCAGGATGAGACGAACACTCGCACGCAGCTGCGCGCGGACGTCGTCGAACGCGACGCTGTCGCTCGCGAGGTACGTGAAGAACCAGGAGAAGAACGCGGAGTAGAGCGCGATGGCGGCCCGACCGGGCTCGACGCCCCGGCGCAGGTCCCCGCGCGCCTGCATCTCGCCGAGCAGCGTGGAGAGCAGACCGATCATCATCCGGTCCGCGCGAAAGACGCCCTCGGTCAGCTCCGGGTCGGTCATCGCCGCCGCGACCAGCTGACGCCAGAGCTCCCGGTCGTGCATCGCGTAGGGCGCGATCGCATGGTCCATCACCTTCTCGACGGCGCGGACGGGGTCCCGGGGAGGGCGCTTCAGCACCGCTTCGCCGGCGGAGAGCCCCTCGCGGGTATCGCGCGCGACGATCGCCAGCAGGATCTTCGGCTTCGAGGGGAAGTAGTTGTAGAGCGTGCCCACCGCGAGCTTCGAACGCTTCGCGATCTCCTGCATGCTGGTGCGCCCGTAGCCCTTCTTCCGCGTGAAGAGGGCCTCGGCGGCCCGCAGGATGCGGGCCTCCCTCTCGCGGGTCTGGCGCTGGCGAAGGCCTTCCATGGCCCTCCTCGAAAAAAAAGAATGAACGCGTTCATATTCTTGCAGTTCGCTCCGCCTCGATCAACCGTCTGCAGATCGGAGCCGGACGACGGGGTCGGCGTCGTTCGCGGGCACGATCGAGATCCGCCGGGTCCCATCGGATAAGCTCCCGCCGTGGCGTTCCGGGTGACAGGGGCATTCGTCGCAGCGCTGTGTGCCGCGGCCTTCGCGTTGCCTGCACGCGCGGACTTCTACGCGGGTCTCGAGGCCCACGCCCGGGGCGACTACGCGACGGCCCTGGCCGAGTGGCTGCCGCTCGCCGAGGCCGGGGATTCGTCGGCCCAGGGAAACCTGGGGGTGATGTACTGGCTGGGGCAGGGCGTCGCCGCGGACCCGGTCGAGGCCGCGCGCTGGTTCCTGCTCGCCGCCGAGCGGGGCAACCCCGAGGCCCAGAACAACCTGGGCCAGATGTACTACCTGGGCGAGGGCGTGCCCCGGGACGTCGATGCCGCGGCCCACTGGATCAAGGCCGCGGCCTACCAGGACGACCCGAGCGCCCAGCTGCGCCTGGGCATCCTCTATGCCGAGGGCCTCGGCGTCGAGCGCGACCCGGAGCGGGCCCTGGCCTGGTGGAAGAAGTCGGCGGCCCAGGGCAACACCGCGGCGGAGGCCCGGGTCGCTGCGGCGGGGGGCGACGCGGATGTCGCCGCGGTCCCGGCTCCGCCTGTGACGGAGCCGACCTCCGAGCCGGCGCTGAGCAGCGAGGAGCTCCGGGCGGCGCAGGACGTCGATCCGGCTCCGGTGTTGCCCCCGGCCCCTCCGGCGGTCGAGAGCCCACCGCCGCCGGCTCCGGTGGCCGAGGTTGCCGCTCCGGCCCCCGAGCCGCCCGAGCCCGTCGCGGTTTCGGCGCCGGCGGCGCCCACCCCGAACCTCCCGGACGTCGCGGACGAGGTGGGGGAGCCCTCCGGAGAATCGGCGTCCGCCCTCGCCGCCCCCGAGTCGCAGGGCTTCCTGGTCCAGATCGCTTCGGTCGGCAGCCAGGAGGACGCGGAGCGCGAGTGGACCCGGCTGCAGCGGCGCAACCGTGCGCTGCTCGGCGACCTCGAGCTCGACGTCGAGCGACGCGAGCTGGGCCCGCGGGTCGTGTACCGGCTTCGCGCCGGCCCGCCCCGGGATCGCGCCTCGGCCGAGCGCCTCTGCGCCGCGCTCGAGGAGCGCCGGGTCGGCTGCCTGCTCCGCGAAGCTCCCTAGCCGGGCGCGGCCCGTTGTCAGGCGGCGCGAAGCTCGCGCAGGGTCTTCAGCTGCTTCACCAGGCCCGGAAGGCTGCGCCAGCGCAGGTGCTGTAGCTGGCTCGTCGCGACCCAGCCCAGCGAGCGCACCACCGCTGCGTTCACCTTCCACCACCAGTAGTTGAGCGCCACGTTGGTGCCGAGGGACTCGACGTCGTGCCACCAGAAGGCGGGGATGAAGAGCGTCTGGCCCGGCTCGATCTCGCCCACCCAGGCGTGGGCGCGGCGGTAGCGCGGGTACTTGGCGAGGTCGGGGGCGCGCACGTCGATCGGACTGGCGGGAAACGAGCCCACGAAAGACGGGGTCTGGTAGAGGTGCTTGGTGTCCGCCGGAGAGAAGAGCACCACCCGCTTCCGGCCGCGCACCTGGAGCAGCAGGTTGTGGACCGGATCGTAGTGGAGATTCGTCTGGTGCCCGCCGGTTCCCAGGAAGAGCTTCGAGATGACGAGGCTCTCACCCTCGATCACGTCCGGAACGTCGAGCTGCTCGCGCAGGGCGGGAAGGTCGGTGAAATCCGGCTGGGTTCCCACGATCGCCGACTGCAGGTAGCGCGGATGGGTCGCGTCGGCGGCGATCGAGCCCACGAACTCCGCGAAGCGGAGCTTCACCAGGCGGTAGGACGCCCCTTCGGCCGCGTCGACGTCGAAGACCGTGCCGTCGGGGCAGTCGCAGACCCGCACCTCCTCGTCGCCCACCACCTCCGCGAGCCGCTCGGGGCTCCACTTGTCGAGATCCCAGGAGTCGGCGAGCCCGCCGAGCACCCGCGGCTCCTGGACGCGAAAGCAGGCCTCGAACGCCTCCCGGCTGCACTTCTCGATGACGGGGATCGCGATCGCGGGATTCCCGGCGACGGGATTCGGCTGCGACATCCTCACCTCCTGCGGGCGCGCGGGCGTGAGACGGCGAAGATACTCTGGAATGTGGCGCGGCCGCCACGCCGGTGGCCGACGGGGCTCAGACCAGGCTCTGCATCTCGCAGAGCTTGCGGAAGTGGCCGTCCGGGCGCTGGGACAGCTCGTCGAAGGTCCCCCGCTCCGCGACGCGGCCGTCGGCGAGGACGTGGATGACGTCGGCGTGGCGGATGGTCGAGAGCCGGTGGGCGACGATCAGCAGGGTGGTGCGGCCGTGGAGTCGCTCGATGCTCGACTGGACCGCCTGCTCGGAGATCGAGTCGAGGGCCGAGGTGGCCTCGTCGAAGATCAGCAGCGCCGGGTCGGCGTAGAGCTCCCGCGCGATGGCGATGCGCTGGCGCTCGCCGCCCGAGAGGCGCAGGCCGCGCTCGCCGATCTCGGTCTGCCAGCCGTGCTCGAGCTGCTCGATCAGCTCGAGACAGCTCGCCAGGGACGCGGCCTCCCGGGCGCGCGCGAGGGCGTCGTCGTCGATCTCCCGGTCCCAGCACATGGTCACGTTGCGGGCCACGGAGCCCGAGAAGACGACCGACTCCTGGGTCACGTAGCCGAGGGCGGCGCGGTACGCGCCGCGGTCGAGCTCGCGCAGGTCGACGCCGTCCACCCGCACCGAGCCCTTCGTCGGCTCGAGGCAGCCCGCGGCGATGTCGACCAGCGTGCTCTTGCCGGCGCCGGACGCGCCCACCAGGGCCACCGTGGTGAGCTTCTCGATCTCGAGGTCGAGGCCCCGCAGCACGCTCACCGCGCCGTACTCGAAGCCGACGCCGTCGAGGCGGAGGCTCTCGTCGAAGCGCAGCGGCCGGGATCCGCTCGG